>Ga0207428_10001215_pt1 | contig 27636 bp, 48 predicted proteins | sample RhiMethybrSRZTD1_FD_187600 | JGI IMG/M metagenome (GOLD analysis project Ga0207428, IMG submission 187600) | Populus rhizosphere microbial communities from Tennessee, USA - Rhizosphere MetaG P. TD hybrid SRZTD1 (SPAdes) (version 3) | ecosystem: Host-associated > Plants > Roots > Rhizosphere >...
TTTCCCGAGGTTTTTACTACGTCCCTTTTCCCACCCCCCAATAGGTGCGGGAATAGAAGCGCCCCATTGTCCACTTTGAAACACGTTCCACTTTTCCCCCAGCATACTTCCGTTTGACGCACAAGAAAAAACCCCACACACCCGAAAGTGGTGGGGTTTGGTTTTTGAAAGAAAGTTGGACCTAGCCCACGCTACCCGCTGCACCGAGGCTATCGCAGTCTTCGGTCATGATGCGCGCTTCTCGTTTCAGTTTGTCCACCAGGGTGCGCGCCGCGCTTTCGGGCATCATCCCCAGCACGTCCACCAAATGGTAAACAATGCGTTCGGCCACATCGCGTGATTTGCCTTGAATAAGTTCGTTACCACTCATGCGAAGGGTGTGTTCGACGGTTTCGACTAAATCTTTGTAGGCTTCGGAGCGGCGCCCGGTTTCGCCTTGGTGCGCCCAATCGTTGTTGGTGGTGGTTTCTTCTGCGCGTGCGTTGATATGTTTACCGCAGAAGACGCACCACCCATTGGGATTGATGGGATTACCACAGCTTGCATGTACTCTCATTTTTCATTGTCTTTCTTGGGTGGTTTGGGAAGTGGAATCCAAGCTTGTGGTGCTGATTTGGTTTCGTAACGTCGAATGGGGCCGTAGAACGTCCACGTTTGTTCGCGCGGATTGTAATGACCTAGGACATACGCGCCACACTCCCAAAGAAGGACCGTATCATCCACGGGTGGGCGCTCTTTTTCCGGGTCGCGCCACCGCACCACCGCATCGAGCTTGGCGCCTAGCTCGCCCGCTTCCCGTTCTGCTCGCGCGATGGTGGCTTCCACTTCCTTGAGCGCCCGCTCGAATTCCTCATGCATGCCCGGGACCCTAGCACAAGCTTGGCATTTGCCCCATGGTCCGATAGACTCGGCGCCTCACATGATGGGAGGCTTTCTGATGCAAAACGAAAAAGCAGTGCAAGGTGGCGCGAAGAAAATGAATGGGCCCGTGGCTGGGGAGAAGCACAAGCATGAGGTTGACCCGCTCGATGGGGTGGCGGAAGCGGCGAAAGCGGTAGCGGATGCGGCCACCACCGAGGGAACGGTGGAAGCGCCGAAGAAACCCGAACGCAAGGTCAAGCCACTTGCGAAATCGGAGCTTGTCCAGTTGTTCAAAACCTACGATGCCGAGGATGCGAAATACGAGCAAGCGGTGAAAGCCTTGCTCGACGCAAAGCGCGCACGCTCCAAGGTGGTGGAAGAAATTTATTTCGGTTCAGAAAAAAAGTCGTTTCGCATGAAAGACAAGGGGGACGTGATTTGGACCATCATGGTGCGGGAAGACAAGAAAGAGGATTCGCCCACGTTGGGTGTCCGGTTCTACTATTTCCGCCGTCCCTCGGTGTTTGACCCGCTCGATATCTAGAGGCCGCACGAGCATTGCCATGCAAATTCATCTTGGGCGCCTTGTGTTGAGTTTGCATGGCAAGCGTGGCGGGTGGGTGCGCTGGTTTGACAAGCGGCCGCTACCGTTCAACGGTTCGTGGGGTCTTCATTTGAAAACGTCACGTGCGGCGCCGATGTTTTCGGAGCGTAACGGTCATGAAAAACCCCTTGTGCGATGTGGCGGGTGGCGGCTTTTCGTGATAGCGCCCGAGAAGAATTACAAGTGATTGCCACTAGCAATGCGATGTGATGAAGCGAAAAAGACTCTTTAACTATTGAAAATCAATTCAAAATGAGGTTGCGCCTACATCGGCAAATTCGGTAGGCTTTCGTTCGATCGGGTGAGCGCACAAAACTCCTCGGCGCCGCTTGCAACGGCCCGAGGGTGGTCACGCTCTCTCATGCAAAGGGGATTTGCATGGCTACGCGACGAAAGAAAGCTAGCACACGTGTGCGCGCTTCGCAACGGCCTACGCCTAAGGCCCGAGCTAAGAAGACAGCGAAAAAGACTGTCCGAAAGCCTCTTAAGAAAACGACCCGGAAACCTACGCCGAAACGCGTAGCCAAAGCTTCACCGAAGCGCCAAGCGAAACGCAAAGCACCGAAGCGGCGCAAGGCGCCCAAGCGTGAGCGCACCCCCAAACTCGTCGCCAAAATTCAAAAGGGCTTTCACAAGCTCCGCAAATTGGCGCTGAAAAAAGACAAGCTCGTTTTGCCCAAATTTACACGCAAAAAGGGCAAGCTTCGCTTGCGTGGTACCAAGGGGAAAGAGCGTACGCTTCAAGTGGAAGACTTTTGGGAAAATCTCCGGGAGTTTCATTGGGAGATTCGCGCCAATCGAGCGTTTGAGTCGCTTTGGAAAGACTTTAATCAAGCGCCCACGCTTTACGCTCGATTTACCTTCACAGTGACCAAAGTCAATACGCTCTTGACCGCCGGGTCACCCAAGCTCGTTACCGCCACCAAAAAGAAAGTTTTACATTGGTTTTTTTCGACGGGTCTTTCTTACTCCCTTATGGGGATGCGCCACCAATTCCAATTGGGATGGGACGCTCTCAATCAAGCCATCTTGGAAGCGCAGCGCGATAACATCGAAGCTACTTTCTTCCTCGAATACATTACGTGCATTGCCTACGTGATTGAGGCATGAGCGCATGAATCTTGACCCGAAGGATTGCCTGAAAGCACTTCTTTCTGTCCCGAAAACGCGCCGCATCGTTGTTTATGATTTGGAGTCCAAAGATGGGGAGACACAAAAACCAGGTTTCACCCGTGTCTTCCTTAGCGCTATCTACGACGGAAGCGCATTCCGTACATTCCGAAACCATTCGTCATTGGCGAAAACCAAAGATTGGGAAATGCGCGCGGTGCAAGATGGTGGCTGCATTGACCAAACAATGCGTCATTTACTTACGAGAGAATATCGAGGGAGTTACATATATGCCCATAATGGTGGTAGCTTCGACCATTTGCACGTATTGCCATGGCTCACTTCTCACGTGCAAGAATTTGCAACGGTGATTATTCCCGTGCAATCGAGTATTCAAATTTTGAAAGTCACCGAGCGAAGCTCTAAACAGGTTTGGACATTCCTCGATAGCATCAAACTCTTACCAATGGGGCTGGACAAGATTTTAAAGACTTTCCAGCTTGGTGGTAAGGTTGACCATGATTTGGCCATGCATGAGGATGACAAGCGGTGGACACCCTATATCAAGCAAGACTGTGTTGGGCTTTTTGATGCGCTCACCGAGTTTCAACGCATTGTCAAAGATGAAATGGGCGGTGAACTAGGTATTACCGCGCCAAGCACGGCGATGAAGCTTTACCGGCGCAAATACATGGGCCATGGGAAAGCACCCGCGTTGATTGAACAACATCGACATTTCAAAGAATGCGACGGATTAACGCCACAAGCGGTGACCCCACAGGAGCAAACCAATCACGCAACCAACGGCAAAGCCTTGAACGGTAAGCATGTAAATGTTTCCACCCCACTTATCAAAAGTGAGCCATGCAACGCTTGTTTGCATGATTGGATTCGTCAAGCTTACTACGGTGGGCGAACCGAAGTCTATCGCTCGGGTGGCAAGGGTCTTTCTTACTACGACATCAATTCGAGTTACCCGCGGGCCATGCTGGAAGACATGCCCGGTGGAGTGGTCAAGCAATACGGGCCCAAGAAGGGTGTCGAAGATTTCGAACGTATCGAGAAAGATGCGATCGGCTTCGTCGAATGCGAAGTCTTTATCCCCGCTCGGTGTTACCTCCCACCCCTCCCCTACCGCGACCCTACGCGCGGAAAACTCATTTTTCCTACAGGCACCTTCCGTGGGGTGTGGGCATGGGACGAATTGAAACTACTTGACGACCCGCTTGTGCAAGGTGAAATTCGCACCATCACCCGTTCGGTGTGGTACGGCCGAAAAACGCTTTTCTTTGATTTCGTGAAAGAACTTTACCGGTACCGCGACAAATCGCTACCGAGTTATGATGAGGGACTTTCGCTCATTGCCAAATTGATGTTGAACGCCTTGTACGGAAAGTTCGGGATGAATGAAGATAGGAGAGAAATCCTCATTTTGGGTCCTGGAGAAAAACCACCCGAAGGTGCCACTTTCCCTAGGTTTGAGGATGGGCAAGAAGACATCCTCTCTAGTGTCTGTTACGTCGAAAAGCACGTTAGTCCGCCTTACGTCATTCCTCAAATTAGCGCGCAAATTACTACCTTGGCTCGCATTCGTCTTTGGCGTTTCATGGCTAGTATTGTGCGGCGCGGTGGAAGTCTCTACTATTGCGATACTGATTCTATCATCACTGATCTCTGCGATATTCCTACTTCGTCAGAGCTCGGTGAACTCAAAAACGAATACCCGGGTGAATTGATTGACGTTGAAATCTCGGGCCCGAAAATGTACATGCTTCGGAAAGAGAAAGCTTTCGATGGCGAGCACTTAGCATCTTGCGAGAACAAAAAAACTTGCAAGGGGTGCGCAAAAGTCAAGCTTGCGATGAAGGGAATTCCAAAAGATAAACGCACCGAAGAAAGTTTGCGCCGTTTTCAAGATGGCCAACAAGTGCTTTTTGGGCGCCTTGAAAAAATCGGAAGCATGGCAGAACGAGGCTTTCGCTCGCCACCACGGATGCGCCAAACCCACAAAAGCCACGTAGCGAAATACGACAAGCGTCAATTCATCCGCGAAGGGGAGGATAGCTTCCCCATCCACTTGGAGTCACCCGCATGACACCCATGCTACTTCAAGACGCGGTGAATTCGTGGAATGACTTTGGACGTCCGATGTTGGTTGGCACCATCGAATGCTTGAAAGAGCATGGCTATATTGCTTGGTATGTCACGAAACATGGCACCGGTTATGGGACTACACCGCTCGGGCGAAGCAGTGGCTTGAAACCTTACGCTTACATTGACAAGAAAATGAGTCAATGAAACCCAAAACGCGTCAAATTGATGTGCGCTTATCGCTCGAATTGATTGACCGCTTGTGGAAGCATACAGCACGCATGAATCAAGCGATACCCGGGCACACGTTCACTTTTTCGGATGCGATACGCATGCTCCTTACGCAAGCTTTGGACAATGTGGAAAAGACACCATTGAAAAAGGTATAGATCGATCATCAATGAAACTCCACCGCTACAAACTTGGCTATACGACCTTCAAGCTCATTGAATCGATGAAACGAGCAAGGGAGCCTTTTAGTTTGGTGGATGTTGAAAACTATGCGCGTGAATCAAAAGCGCTCTTTTTTAAGGAAATTCTTGCTTTCACCGCAGAGGATGCGCTCGTTCAATTGCGCGCTACGGAAGGTGGAAGTCTTGGGCAACCTCCTTATATCATTAGCATCGTACCGCTTGAAGATGAGGTCAATTTCTAATGATTGAGCACTTCTATCAAGACTTGGATGGGTGGTTTGATTTCCCGCATGTCTACCGCGAAGCGCTCGCACGTTTACCTGGGTGTGGGAACATGGTGGAAGTGGGTGTTTGCTACGGGAAATCGTTTTTCTTCCTAGCGGTGGAAGCCATTAACGCTGAAATCGTGCTCACCATGAACGCAGTGGACCCATTTCGTTGGCCTGCGGACGTATGGCCCAAATATACCGCGTCTTTAGCACGCGTTGACCATAGTGTGACCATTCGCACCCATCGCGGTTTGAGCGTGCCCATGTCGAAGCGATTCGACAATCAATCGCAAGATTTCGTCTTCATCGATGCGGAACATACCTACGAGCAAGTGAAAGCAGATATTGAAGCTTGGTGGCCCAAGGTCAAAAGCGGCGGTGTGCTTGCCGGTCATGATTGGGGGCCAGAATTTCCGGGTGTCGAAAAAGCGGTGTGGGAATTTTCGAGCGTGATAACGCGCAAGGGTGAATTGGTGCGAACGAAGCTCATTCCCTGCGAAGCTTCGGAGGGTGACGAAATATCACCCTCACGGCGCTATTGTTGGTGGCTGGAAAAGCGGTGACCTGTGCAAGGTGTTTATTATCGGAAAAGTCACCGCCACGCCTGGCACTTGGTAGGCCCCACCCATAGCGCACCCCATGCGGAACGGCTCATGCGCCGCGTAGCGCTTCGTTCGGGACGGGGGATGCTCCTTTATGTCGAAGTGCGCCGATTGCTCTTGACGGCGCGGCGCCTCCGGACGATGGGAAAAATGCGGGTGCTTGCACACCATCCCACCCAAACTTACCTGATTCCCAAAATTCCAGATAGTCCACTTGTCAAGAAAAAAGAAAGGGTCCGATCATGAAAAAGCGAAAGAAGAATGGTAGCGCCGTCGATGATGGGGAGGGTTCAGCGCTCGAACCGAAAACACCACCGCAAACCTACGCGGTGCCCGATGGGTACGAACAACGCACAAGCGATATCGTCGGGTTTTGGGATTATGACAAGGGCCCCATTCATTTTATCCCCCAGTATGCGAAGGCTTTTGATAGCCACGTCGAAAAGGGTAAAGCGACCATCATCATCGTGGGTCATTCCGTAGGGTCCAACCTCCTCATGACGGCCGAAGATGAAGAATTCGAATGCAAGTCGGGTGACGTGGTGGGCGTTTGGTACAAACCCGGAATGGCCCAATTGAAGGACCTAGCAGGCGTCAAAGTTTTCATGCAATACGCGGGCGAGCAAGACACGGGCAAGCCCAATCCAATGAAGCTTTTCCGGATTGACCAACCCAAAAACGCCAAGGGTGGCATCTTGTATCTACAGGATGACTATCGGAAAACGAGCAAACACCAAACACTCATTTTCGAGGTTAAGCCCCAACACCGGCAACGTCCCACCGAGGATGATGAGGATTTCGGAAATAGCCGACGTGATATCCCATTCTAAAAATGCGCTTGCGCGCATTCGCGGGTGAGGGTTTCACCCTCCCCGCGGGCCCCTCCCAAAAACCAAATCAGTACAAGAGTGCTGGCAGGGTTTCCCCTTGCCAGCGCTTTTCTTTTGGGAGTACCCTACAATTGATTGGACCTATCACAGGTAGCGAAGGGGACAAAAATGATTGAAGTGCTCATTTTAACAACGGGTGTTTTGGTTGGACTTGTGGGCGGTCGTTATTTTCACACCAAAAAACCCATCATCGTAGAAGAATATCGAATTGAGCATGTCGAAAAAGACGGTTTTGCTCGTCTCATCCTCAAATTGGAAGATGCGAATCATGCGGTACGCAAGTTTGAATTTCACCCAAACCACGCGCACGCGCTTTCCGATGACCTTTTACGTCAATCCGCACAAGCACTTCGACCGAAAGAGGTAGGCCATGGCTAAGTCACGTACCATCACCATCGGTGAAGAAGACGAGGAAGACGAACGCGCGGAAACCACATTTGACGAACACCCGCTTTTCCCGTTGGAGGGTGACCAACGAGGATTTGATATCAGTTATATTCAAATTACGCGATTCGAGGAGGGCATGCAAAAATGGGGGCCATGCGTGCGCGGTGAGGAATTAAGGAGCGAAGCGGACATCATCGAACGCTATGGTGGCGGTCAATATGTGCTCGTAGGACGGCGCGCTTCCAAGATTGAAGGGATACCCGGACGCATTAGCAAAAATCGTCGGGTCAATTTGCCCGGTCTTCCGAAGCCGCTAAGCGCGGACCCTACACCCGCGGAAGCGCGTTTATCTTCACCCGGAACGTCACAAAATGGTGCGACCACGCAAGCGCCATCCGCGGGAAACATCATGGGCACGGACCCTATGGCTTTCTTGACGCTTATGCTTGAAAAAGAACGGCTCGCATCGGAGAAAGCCCAACAACAGCAAAATCAGTTTATGCAAATGTTCATGACCATCATGCAAGGCTCGAAAACAGATAGCCAAAACATGATGCAAATGATGATGACAATGAGCGCGCAACAACAGCAAGGCATGATGCAATTCATCACCGCCATGCTGGCGAACAAGAGTGGTGGTCCGGAAGAAGTGGCGCGCTACGCCGAATTAATTAATGCGCTCAGTGGAAACAAGGACAAAAAACCGGGTGGGGAAGGTGAAGGGGGCCAATCGATTGGCGCCATGCTCGAAAACGCCGCGGACGTGATTCAAGGGATTGTGCAGTTGAAAGCGAGCGCGACCGCCCCACCCCAAGCGTTGCCCAATTCTGAGTCACGCCCAACGGGTGGCGCCGCAAGTTTGCTAGCGGGACTCGGGCGAAGATGAAACGACCACCCACCAAAAAAGCGAAAAGGTCAATCAAATTCAATCTTGTGATGAATGATGGTGAAATGGCCCGATTGGAATCGCTTGCACAATTAGAAAATCGGACCATGGCGGGAATGCTTCGGGCTATCATCAATCGTGAGTATCAGAAAAGTTTTGCTGTGAAACCCTCACCCGTGAGGCGTAAGCATGCACCCGAGGAATGAAGCGCGTTTTCGCAAGTATGAAAATAGCTCGCGGGTGCCTTCCAATAGCACCCTACGTGTGCTGACTTTCAAGACATTGGAAGACAAAGCGAATTGGCTCGACGCAAGCGCGGGACTTGACGCGCTACGTGGTGAAGTGCAGCGCCAAGCCAAGCGTTTTTTGGCCATTGAAAATCCCGAAGCACGAACGCGAGCCATTCAACGGTGGGTGCGGGACAACATCCGCTACCAGTACGATTTCCGCGTGTCGCAGGGTCTTCCGGGGGAAGAGTTTGCGGATACCTCCACCACATGCGAGCGTGGTTTTGGCGATTGCGATGACAAAGCGCGCGCATTCGTGGGACTCATGCGCGCCGCGGAAATGCTGAAACCCTTGGGTGCGATTGCGCGCATTCGTCCGGTGTTTGCGAAAGCGCCCGAGGACCGTTTCACCCATGTGCAAGCGGAAGTGGCCTGGCCCGGTAGCACGCACCTTGAAAACGCGATGGGGGTGCGCGGGTGGTTACTCGCAGAATTGATTGTACGCGGGTGCGAAATCGGGCAAGACCCGGACACCATCCCCAAGGTCAACGGTCAACGGCAAATCATTTGACACTTTATCCCCACACCAAATACCTTCCGTGCGGATGTCGGTATGATGACATCCCCGGACGAACGAACATGCAAACGGGCTGGTGTCCCGACCATCGCCCCGTTTGGCCACCCGGTGTTGACGGTATTGAGCAAGCAAGGGCGCTTGTGTCTGCCATCGTTCAACCCATAGGAGAGAAAACCATGCACTTCGGTGAAGCGCTCGAACGAATTCACGGGGGCTTGAAGGTAGCGCGCAAAGGGTGGAACGGGAAAGGTATGTGGATTGCGCTTCAAATGCCCGATGCCCATTCTTTCATGACAACGCGCTATATCTACATGAAAACCGCGGACGGTGCGCGGGTGCCATGGGTGGCGAGTCAAACCGATTTGCTCGCTGAAGATTGGGGCGAAGTGGTGGCGTGATTTGACAAGTCAAGTAGATTCGTGCTCGCATGAGCTTATCCTGTGGTTTTTGCCACACCCTTTGGAGGGATTCGACATGCCCAAGCGACGACGCCGTAGAACGACCACCAAGCGCAAAGCCGCCATCACTCCGGCGAAAAAGAAGACCGTCCGGAAAGCCATCGCCACCATCAAACGAGCGATGAAACTCTAGGAGTGAATTTCCGCACTCACTCCAAGCCCCGTGGGATGGTGGGTCCCACGGGGCTTTCTTTTGTTCAATAGAGTGCTTCCGTGGCGGTTAGGGGTGTCGGAGCGAACCGATTTTTTTCTCGGGTTTCCACCGCCACCAGATTTTCGCTCACCTTGCGAAGGTACACCACCACGTCCACATCATGACCAATCCCATTGGGGCCCATGAAATTGTCTTCTTTGGTGACGTGGGAAATCAGAAACGAGACAGCCTTGACCCGTTCGCCCGATTCAATGGCGCCAGTGACAACGTCACGCAATTCAACTTCACCGAGCGAGCCATTTACACGGAAACGTTGGATTGAATCCCATACAATGGCGATGGGGTTTAAGTCCAAAATGTCCTCGTGCATATCTTCCGCTTGCTTGGATGAATGAATATAAAGATGTTTCATCCCTAAGCCTAAACGCTCGCAAAAATGTTTGAGCATGGTTTCCGGCATTTCGGCGCTACCGTAGAGAACCGGTCTTTTGGTCTTCTCTCCAAGATAGTCAAGAATTGCCAAGAGCATGGTGGTCTTTCCTACACCGCTCGGACCAGCCACCAGAATTGAGGAGGGAAGCGCGACACCACCACCCAAAACAATGTTCCACGCTTTGCGACCCGTGGACACCATGGGTGGGAGTCGCGTGGAAATATTGGTAGCTTTTTTCGCGCGCCGATGATGACCACTCTCGTTTTCAATCCCTTCTATCTCGTCTTCGGTAATGGGTGCCACGGTATCGCATGCGTGGCAATGATGACAAATGAGACAAAAATCTTCGAACAAACTTTCACATGCCAAACATTGATACTGTTCTTTTTTCTTGACAGAATGCTTGTGCATGGGGGCTTGACAGATCATAGCACATAGCCTTCGCTTAGTGGATGGGACGAAAAATCGCCGCGGATGTGTTGGACTCGCGTTTGCGGGATTGGACCATCACCGATGATGGGAGCCAAAAGATACAAGGCCCCATTCGCACGTGGCCCGCACCGATTTTGCCGCCGAACGATGCGACACCCGCCACGTACAAGGCGAATGAAGCGTTAACCCGTTCGGGTCTTCCCGATGCGTATGCTTTTTTGCGCGGCAAAATCGACCGCCCGAAAGTGGTGGAAGATTTTGAAGGGGTAGAGGGACCGCCGCCGATGCCAGCGTATGCGGATGCGATGGGCATGGTGCATGAGGCGCGTGGTATTCCGCAGTATCGTACGGTACCGGAGCCGCTCGGAAGCTTTGCCAACGATATTCCGGGGGTGGACCGTTACCAAGTCGGGATGCTTGTTTCTTTTTTGCGTCGCACGGATGCGGGTGCGCTCGACGCTTGGGGCGGTTTTACGGGCCACGATTGCCAAGGGCTTTACCGTTCGCTTGACTTGGATGATGCAGGGATGCCGGCGGGTTGGTACGATTATTTCAGCCAAAAAGAAGGGGAAATCATCGCCAACTTGAAAAAGTGGGGCGGCGCCAAATTCACACCCGCGCATCAAAAAGCCATTGTCGATGGGTTTATTGCGATTCGTAGCCATGCCACCGATGGGAGCAAGTGGGACCATTTCAATCGGGTCAAACCACTCACCTTCCAAATCTTGCAAACGGTGGCGGGTGGTCCGAAATACATTTGGAATCAACCCACCACCCAAGAGCAAAAAGTTCTTAATCATATTTGGTTTGAGCTTGAAAACCACGTCAATTCCCAAGGTCGCGGTTTCATCGCTTCGATTGGGAGTGCGATTGGAAGCGCAGCAAGTTCAGTTGGAAGTAGCGTTGCTTCGGTCGCCAAAGGGATTGCCACCCCCGTGGCGGCTTTGGTCACATCCCCCATCAAATTGGCCAGCGACATTGCCAGTGGGAAGAACGTTTTCGAGTCGCTGAAAGACACGGTCAAGCGTGACTTGTCAAGCGCCAAAGAAATCGCCCCCTATGTGCAAGCGGCGATTTCGGTCATTCCTGGGGTAGGGCAAGGGGTCAATGCGGCGATAGCGGCGGGAAGTGCGCTCGCGCAAGGCAAGCCCATTACGGAAGCGCTCGTTTCAGGCTTGAAAAATGCGCTTCCGGGTGGTCCCATTGCAGCGAGCGCGTTTGATGTCGCGTATGCAGCGGCGCGCGGTCAAAACCTGGGGGATGCGGCACTCCAAGCCCTTGTGAACAATGCGCCGGGTGGTGCAATTGGCAAGCAAGCGGCACAAGCGGCAATTGCCGTTGCCAAGGGTCAAAATATTCAGCAAGCGGCACTTGGTGCGGCCAAGGGTGTAGCGCTTGGTCTTCTTCCGAGTGGCACACCTGAAAGCGTCAAACAATTGGCCACGAATGTGGCTTCCGGTCAAAACGTTATTCAAGCGGCAACGTCCGCGCTAGGGAGTGAAGCCATGGCCCGATTGTCCCCCATCGGAAAAGGTATTCTCGACAATACGGGCCCGCAATTGATCGGGCAAGTCACCAATGCGTTACCCGCTATCGTTCCGACGGATGTACGCATGGTGGCCCAATCGCTTTTGAATAATCCCACGCTGCGAAGCTTGCCTATCGAGGAAGTCTCACGGCGTTTGGGTGTTTCCACGAATGTCATCCGGGATGGGATGGGGTCCGTGCTCCAAGCGGTCCAAAAGAGCGGTGGGGCGCAAGTTCCGAGTCTTTCGATGGCGCGTGATTTGGCTGCAAAAATTCCCATGGGAACGAGCTTCGATAGCGCCATGAGCGCGTTTGGGTCACGTGCGGCGCCGAAAAGCTATTCACATAATGTGGCCCAACAAGCGGCGCGTGCGGCGCGCTTGCGACGTGCGGGCGCTGTTTTTCATGCGCTTGGGGCCCGTGGTTTGGATTGTGGCGCGCTTGACCCCAAAAACATGCCCACGATTCAGCAAGGGTCCACAGGGGAAGCGGTGGTGCAATGGCAAAAGATTCTCGGCATCACCGCCGATGGGAAATTCGGACCCAATACCAAACTCGTTACCCAAAGTTTTCAAAAGAAAAACGGGTTGACGGCGGATGGTATCGTGGGCCCGCGCACGTGGAGTGCTGGACTTGTGACGGTCATTACCACCACACCGCCGCAAACCGTGCCAGGCACGAGCATTCCCGTTTCGGTACCACCGCCCACCACCACCGCGCCCATCATTGCGAAAGTGATGCCCACGATTCGACGTGGAAGCACCGGGCCCGAAGTGAAGGTGTGGCAAACGTTTTTGCAGATACCGGCCGATGGTGCTTTCGGGCCGCAAACCGAAGACGCTACGCGCTCTTTTCAAACCAAAAACGGTTTGGTGGCCGATGGTATCGTCGGACCGAAAACGTGGGAAAAGGCGATGAGTGGAACGAGCGTGCCCACCGCACCACCAGTTTCAACGCCCACGGGTCCCATCGTGGTGAGTACGCCTCCGGTCAACATTCCCACGCCCATGGGGCCGATTGTGCTCCCCCCTTCCACCACGAGCATCCCCACCCAAATTCCCACGCCCACGGGCCCCATTTCGATTCCTACGCCCACGGGTCCCATTTCGATTCCCACGCCCACGGGTCCCATCGTGGTGTCACCCCCACCGATGCCGCCAAATCCGCCGGGCCAGCCACCGCCGCCACCGCCGGTCACCACGTCACCGCCGGGCATGCCACCGGTGGTGCTCCCACCGCCGGGCACCACGCCGCCGAGTCATGGCGCGAGCACGGGACTCCTCATCGGTGGCGCGGTGGTACTCGGCGCTTTGCTGCTCATGGGTAGCGGCTCAAGTGGAAAAATAGTTTAAAGCCATGAGCATCATTGGGATTGTGATTGTTATCGCTATCGTAGGGGTGCTCCTCTACGCGGTGAATGCTTTTCTTCCCATTGACCCCAAACTGAAAACACTTCTTCACATTGTGGTGGTGTTGATTCTGCTCCTTTGGCTCTTGAATGTTTTCGGTGGTGCCACGCTAAGGATTCGATGATGCATCACCGCCGCAATGCATCCCCCGATGTTGGCGCGATTCGCGATGTGGAAGCGTGCGCGCAAGCTGGCGATATTTTTCCGACGTTCGTCACCCCCGATGATGCGCGCCGCTACATCGATGAAGTGGACGGGGGCTATCAACGTTTGAACGGTGCGATTCAAGCTTCCACAGTTTCCGACGATTTCAAAGCCTCATGGGGGGTACAACTTGCATCTTGGCAAGCTTTTGGCCCTAACGCCAAATCAACCGTGGGGTGGCTCAATACGACCGCCGTTATGCAGCAAACGGATAGGTATCAAAAGGAACTTTCGAATTGGTATAGCGGATTTCAAGCGGTGGGCGGAAAACCAACTGGACCGTCGCCAATACCGCCGGGCCAGGGGATACCTGACCCAAACGCGCCGAATGTCGCTAATCTTACCACGTTGGCGTTGGTAATTGGCGGTGTGGCGGCTCTGGTGATTTTTGGGCCCAAAGTGGCCCGTTTGATTGACTGAAACCCAACACACAAGAGAGGTACATCATGCGTAGATTCGGCCGTATGGCACAGGGTGCAAAAGGTTCGCTCGTCTCAATCGGCACCGGTGGTGCGGTCGGGTTTGCTTCCGGCTATGCACTGTCCGCCGTTCCCTTTCTCGGGCAAGCTTGGTGGACCATGCCCATTGCGCTCGCTGTTTTGGGGCATTTCCTGAAACGCAAAAATCCGACCGTGGGCGGCGCACTCCTCGGTGTGGGCGGGTATTGGGCGTATACCGGATTCATGGCCAATCGCGGTGCGCTCGCGAGCGCGAAGGGATTCGTGGACGCTGGTTTCATCGATGCGGGCTATTCGGGTGGTCGCTATGCGCCAGGGGGAAGTGATGCGGGCGCATTCACCACGTACAATGACAACGTGGCTACTTCCGCTTCACCCGCGATGGGCACGGCGCAAGCGGCGATGCTCATGAGCGGGTCAAGCGCCATGGGTTGGGATGACTCGGCGGAATTGGTCAACGAAGCGTATGGGCTAAGCGATTAGCTCACGTTTCCGTTGATTCGAAAGCGTGAAAAAAGGGTCAATGCAGTGAACATGTTTTGAATCTAAGGTCAAGTAGTTGAACCTACACCCCTTAGAGAAAAGACGGAAATCATGAGTGATGCACCGGTAGAGCAGCCTCTTTTTCTCACGCAGCGCAAGAAAATTATCAATGCTTATGTGCAAGCCAAAGAACCGTTTTCGGCGAGCACCAAGCCTTACAAGTCGACCGTGAGCTATAGCTTTCGGTTTGCGAATCCGATCGTAGCGTCTTCTACGGTTTGGTACATCGCTTCGCAGGGTCAACAGTACGATTGGTTTTCGTACAAGATTGGTGACCAAGTCCCGGGCAATACCACGGGGGCTTATGCTTCGCCCTACCGCAGTGCGACGGAAGCGGATACCAACATTTCCAAAGCGCGCACCACCAACGGTGCTGAGGATTTCGTGATTGAAGGAATGAGCTGTTCGCACCGTAGCGTGCGCGCTGATTTTTCTTCGGTCACCGAAGACCAAAACATCGTACCGAACATTACGGATACGACCGTTGCACAATGCCTTGGGGGCAACGTGCCGATTTCGGACCCTGGCGCGCTCTACCTCCCCCCGCAGTGCATGTCTCCTTTCAATTTGGAGGATGCGCTTTTTCGTGCGCTCATTGGCCATATCTCGGTAGAATTCGAATGGGACCGAAGCAAAACCGTGAAAATCGGCACCCTCGAACAAATCCCCGAAGGTGCGGCGAATTCGTATTTGCGTGCGTCGGGTGAGCCGTCCACCAATGACCGCTACCGCATTCCGGAAGGGTACCTTTGGCGCCGCGAAGGACAGCCGGATAGCGAATTCATCACCCGTGGCACGCTCACCGAGCCGGTTTGCATGCCCATGCTCGCGGTGCTTTCGCCCGCAACGACCACGCCGCTCCTCATCTATCCCACGACGATTTTCATCGATGTGTGCATGCGCTTGCATGGCCTTTCGGTGAAACTCCCGACTAGGAACTAAGACGCGCTTCGCGCTCGCGGGTGAGGGCTTTGCCCTCCCCGCGGACCCCTCCCAAAAGAGAAAACCCCCTTTGGTGGGGAGCCATGTTTCAGCGGGTGGTTACGACCCTTTCCACCTTTTGAGCATGGCTCCCCACGAAAGACCCAAGAAAGGGTCCTTTCATCATGATGACAGCATTGCAATACGGAAACGCGGCGGCCTATCTCACAGGTACGGCCAATTTTCAAACCGCATTTTTGAACGGTTTGGATACGAGCGATGGGAATCTCGGTTGGAGCGTGGTGGGCTATTATAGCCTCATTCTCAATACGGGGGAAACGCCGCCCGAAGCGATGGATCCACAATACCGCTTGAATGGCGCCAACGGGGATGGCGGCGCGGCTTTCGTGGGACGCCAGGGCATGCGCCCGGTAGCCTTTCCGGCCAACGAAAGTTGGCGCCTCGAACAACCGATTATTACGTAAAGGCGTCCCATGCGACCCGTGAAAACCAACATTCCGAAAGTGGGGCCCGCGAACAACGCCCACCATTGGAAAGACTGGCAAGCACGCCACCGCATGCCTCGTCCGATTGATTTGCTCGTCAAGATTCATGGTGAGCGAATGAAAAAAATCGAGGAAGCGAAGCACCGAGAAAAAGAACTTCAAGAAATCAACGATGAAATCCCTATCGATACGGGTAAGGGTTTCGGAGACGACGATATTTAAAACGCAGCGAGCGCCGTACAATTGGCGCTAAGAAAGAGAGTCACCCGCCATGAGTCTAGCCTATGAAGTTTTGCGCTATGTTGGCATTGCTGAAAAAAACCCGGCTTTGGCGGGTGACCCGAATTACTTGGCGCGTCTTCGCAAGTATGCGCGTCAAGCGTGGGAAGGTATCGTTGCACTTCATGCGCCCGCATCCCCTATGACGTGGCAAACGAACACGCTCATGGCGGGTGACGTTCAAACTTCGCAACGTCAAAGCTTTCGTTACCCACGCCCCGTGGAAATCGTCGGGTTTTTGCCCACGTTGATTGTCATTCCCGATGCGGATGATGATTTGTTAACGCCCACCACGGATGCACTTCAAGTGAGCGTGGACGTGGACAGCCAAGCGTATATGACAAGCGGGGATGGTGTGTCCACCAATGCAGGTGGAAATGCGGGTCCCTACGTATCGCTATCGGCTATGAGCGTGCAAGTCCCGAGGGTGGTGGGTTACAAACTCGAAAACCCCACCCCTGACATTGGCTTTACCTACCGATGGGCGCTCGATGTCAATACGGATGCTTACCATGATTGCATCATCGCTATGGCGATGTATGCCCGCTATCTCTAAAATCCCAACGTCATAGCCGAAAGGGTGTAGGCGATGGGTCAAAAAATCATTGGTGGACCGACACGTCCGACCAACGACGTTCATTTAGCGAAGCGTCAAGATGGGATTGGAGATTCACTTTCCGTCCACTTGTCGCAAAATCAGCGAAGCGCGGCGGTGTGGACGTTGGAAATTTGGGTCCACACGCAGCAAGGGAGTTTCATACTCGGAACGGGTAGCACCATTCCGCCTACCCTCGGGTCACGTGCTTCCCGCACCGTGGCGATTGCCAATTGCCCGGGGGCTACCGGGTGGCATGTGGTGGCAACCTCAGCCACTGCGGGCGAAACCGCTGAATTGGTGTTGGATTCAAGCAAATGCTGTTCAAGCACGCCAGGCGTGACCATGCTCGATGGTGGCGGTGCGAGTGGCGAGCCGGTGCCATGGCTCAATATTTTTTCAATTGCCCTTGCCAACAGCTTTCAAATCATCGATGCGCCATGCGTGCTCCGTAGCATCACCGTTCGTGTGGATAGCACGTTGGCTACTGCCACTTATTACGTACAACTTTGGAATGCATCGGCGCTTCCGGCGGATGCGACTGTGGTAACGCTTGCGAATAGCATGATGGCGCCCGAAAAAGTGCAGCATGTTTTGGGTGTGGACAATGAAATCCGCATCGATTTCAACGAAAATGGCGTCAATGCCTCGAATGGTGCTTTTCTTTGTCTCTCCTCCACCGAGTTTACCAAGACACTGGTGGCGGGTAGTTTCATGAGTGTCATTTCTGCCGAATTTAGTTTGTAAGGAGTCGCTATGGCGCTTGTGACGCAAAGCTCGACACCCCAATCATTTGCGGCCAATCTGGCACCCTTCACCACGGTGAACAATGGTGGGGCGCGTCCCTTGAAAGGGATTTCAGCGGCTGAATTTGCTTTGCTACAAAACGGTAGCTCGGTGTACGTCGAAAGCGTGCGGGACTATTACAAGTGGAATCCTGATTGCATCGAAGCGGATGACACGGGTAGTGCCACCGCGCTCAATCGTTATTGTAACCCAACCGTAAATGGTGTGAATCCTGGCAGGTTGGAGCGGATGTTTCAGTATTCGCCCGATTGGCGCATCCAAGATTTTTTCATCGATAGCGCTACCGGGCACAATGAGAATGACGGTTCTTTCACGTCACCACTTGCCAACGATGTCGAGCTTTACCAGCGATGGGGTGCAAGTTGTAACCTCGAAACCGAACGCGTTGTCCACTATGCGCAAGACCCAACGACCATTACCAATTACGATGTTAACATTTTTGATAATGCTTCGCTAACACTCCAAGGAACACTCGATACAAGTCAAACGGGTGTTGTAATTACCGCTGTTGGCGCGCAAGTTCGCACCGCAGGCGCCGAAGCACGTCACCGCATTACGGGCGCCACACTTGGTGCGGCCGATGTGGGCAAGCTTGCGATTATTGTTACGGGCACCGCCGGCAACATTGGCGCGTATGCGAAAATTTTGAAAGACAACGGTGGTGGACAAGTCATCGTATCACCCTTTGGTAAGGGAGAGCTTGGCTTTCCTGGTTTCACCGAAGTGACACCCATTGTTGGGGATGCGGTCGATATCGTTACCCCCACCACACTTCTCGTGGGAGCCATTCGCGTTAAAAATATGGCGCGTGGTCCCGGGAGTTTTGGTGCACCGCCTATCAACATTGTCGTTTTTGATTCTGTTACTTTGGATGGTGACAATACCAACTTTGGCCAGGGTGAGATTTATCTTGATGGTATTTATTCGCAACTTTTGCGAGGTAATCTTAAAGACATCAATTTTTCAGGTTCAAGCACAATTAGCTTGGCTGGACTTATTTGTGATGGTGGAGGTATTGAAGGTACCATCAATGTAAGCGGTGACGGGGTTTCACTCCAGCGTTGCGGCGTTTTGAATGCAACGATTCAAGTGAATCATGACGGTCTTTTCGTTTGTTATATTGACACTTATTTTCAAGGCTCGTACATCATTATATTTCAAGGTGGTGTGGTTTCAAGCGCTGGCTCTTCCTTTTTTGACATGCTTTTGGGTTTTGTTAATCCCATCATGGTCACATATTTTGGTAGCTATGCGCAAATCGGTACAACACCCGATTGGGGCACCAATAATACCGGTTATGCCATCTATGTAGAATCAGGTTGCAAATATGTCTACCAAGCCAAACCTACCATCAATGGTACGCTCGGTGCTGGACGCGAAGCATCAATTGGTGGGACTGATAAGCAATATGCCGCCGTGCCCTATGTCGAAGGTGCCAATGGTGCCATGATGGTGTTAAGGAGCTAGTTCTCTCATGATGCTTCGCAAAGGGATGCGCATCCGTTGGAAAAACGGCCAACCGGGTGGTACGGTCCACACCATTAATCCGGACGGTGAAACGGGTTTTGTCGAAGTGGAAGCCGTTCCCACGCTCCAAAAACGTGGTGTAATGACCACCCGCGTTTATTTTCACGTGAGCGAAGTGGAAGAAGATGCAAAGCCGTTTTGACACCATTGCAGCGGCTAAAGGTTGGGATGGTACGCGCATCCCTCCCAATCAAGAGACTTTGATTCTCGTCAATGGGGTTTGGACCCGCTGGCGTTTCGTGATGGGTAGCACGTCCGTTGACCCGTTTGAATATACCGTCTTCGCTCCTACCACCAATGGTGCGGTGGGGAAGTGGCATTATGCGGGCAACAAAATCAATTTTCGCATGCCTTGGGTGTTCGATACACCTGACAACACCGTACTTTTCACAGTCCCTGATGGCTTTCGTTTCATGGTAAGCCATAGCCGGATTGCCGAAATCACGATCAACATGGCAAGCGGCTCTTTTATGGGATTGAGCACGAGCCGTACAAGCTTCAATCCTGGCGTGATTGGCTTTGGAGGTAATCCAGTTGCTGGCACGTTCGTTGGCCAGGATGACGGCGATTTGTACGAACCTGAAAAAAGCATCCTCTTGCCTGGCGATACGTTTTTGCATATGCAAACGGGTGGTGGCGATTACACCGCGGGTGCTGGCTATTGGCATGTGAGCTGTTTTATGCTGCAATTGTGAGGCATCATGCAAAGTCGTTTTGATAGCATCGCAGCGGCCAAAGCTTGGGATGGTGCGCGCATTCCTCCAAACCAAGAATGTTTAATCCTCGTCAATGGGATTTGGAATCGTTGGCGCTTTGCGGTGGGAAGTAGCGCGGTGGATGTCAAAGAATACGTTGTTTTTGCCCCCACCACAAATGGTGCGGTGGGCAAATGGGTTCTTACGGGTAATTCTTATTCTTTCAAAATGCCATGGGCTTTCAATACACCGGATAACACGGTACTTTTCACCGTTCCCACGGGTTTTCGATTCTTCATTTCCCATAGCACCATTGCCGAAATCGCCACCGATGTGGAAGGCAATGACGGACATTCGATGGGACTCGGGACCAATCGCACTCTCGATTTCGGTGGTGTAAGCGCTTTTAGCGGCCTACCGAACGCTGGCGATTTCATCGGCAACGATGGTGGTGACCTTTACGACCCGCCCGAATGCATCCTTTTGCCCGGAGATACTTTTCTCCACCAGCAAGCGGGCGGTACGCCGCTTTACACCGCCGGAACGGGTTTTTGGCATGTTGCCTGCGAAATCTTGCAACTGTAAAAGGAGGAAATCATGGGAGCGCTTCGCAACCTCATTCAATCCGTCATTCCCAATTTTAGTGACAAGCAATTGCGGAGCATGGTCCCTTGGTTTCTACGAGTGAGCGAGGGAATCGATAACGGTGGAACACTCATTGCGGGCGCTCATATCAATAGCGGTGGAACGTTCGAACGTCGCTTTGGCTTTACCACTACCCTCGGACATCCGAGCACCGGTAACTACGTTTTCACCTTCACCGAAACGCAAGACACCAATTCGCTCATTCTTCTTGCCAATGTAACCGGGCAAGCTACCCCCGCGGGTGCTATCATCGCCTATCCCAATCTTCAAGATACCACCAGCATGGTGGTCAACGTTTGGCAGATTGCGGCCACCACTTCGGTGCGCTCCCAAGTGGATGCGGATTTCTTTGTGCTCGCATTCCGAGCACCTGAAATCTAGCCCCATGGCATCGCAGCGCACACCCGCTTGGCTTTCGTGGGGACTTGGAATCACGGGATTTCTTGCACTTGTCTCCTACGGAAAAGCCAAAACCACGCCACCGCCCACACCGCGCGGTGAGCCGACACCCAAAAGCATAGCGTTTCAAACTGAATTGAGCGGGGTGGTCCTCGTTCAAACCGCCAAAGATGTAGCTTGGAATACGCCCAAGCTCGCCGCAGAAAAGCACCCGCAATTTCAAGCGATGGTGCGTAACTTCAAAGAATGGGTGGACGAAGCGGTTTTGGATTACCGCGTGCCCGAAGCTTGGCTATGGGCCATCATGTGGGCGGAGTCGCGCGGCGATCCAAAAGCCAAAAGCCCCAAGGGTGCTATGGGTTTAATGCAAGTCATGCCCTTTCACTTCAAACCGGGGGAAGAGCCATTTGAACCACGGACCAACATCCGTGCGGGCGCTCGCTATCTTCAAGTCATTCGCGGCAAAGTGGGCAATCTTATCGAAGCCGCAAGCATGTACAACGCGGGTGGCCCCTTCACCAATGACACTTGGGTCGCTTCGGGCCGTAACCCGTCCTACACCACCGCGTGGGGTGTACCGGCTGAAAAAGGCTATATTGATACCGTGGTCGCCGCGAACAACACTTTCTTGGCATTGAAAGATTCAACGTCATAACGCTCCAACATAGGAAGGGCCCGCAATGGTTTCACCCTCTAACCCTCCCCATCCCTTGAGCGATGACACATGCCGCGATTTGGTCAACCAAACCGCCAGGCTTGCTCGCGCCATTGAAACGTACAACACTCGCAACAAAGAGCGTAGCGACCCGCCCATGATTCAATATATGGGCAAGTCAATTCCCGACACCATCGACCCGCCACGCATGCCGCGCCATCTTTCGTGGCACGAAAAAGTGCGGGAAAAGAAAATCAGCATTCCCGTAGCCACGGGGTGGAGTCTCGTTGGACTCGCGCTCACCGAATTGCTACGACTCTTTTTGACCGGCCAATTGCGTTAACGCGCACGGCGCGCGAGCCGTTCCCAATTGCGGCCATGCATCGGACGGAGCCTATCCCAACTGGCAAGGGGTAATAGCTCCGTCACTTCGTCATAAAAGGCCAAGTCGTTTTCTTCCGCTAGCTTGGCGCGTGCAAGGCTCGTCACCCGCAAATCGGGCACCGCATGCGTGAGCGGTGAGCCGTTTTGGTGGTGGCGCACATACATGCAAAAACTTGGGTCCTCGCTATCGAGAAAGGGAATCCCTTTCGCCTGGCAATCGGACCAAAAGAAATTGTCTTCGCCCTGGGGGACATCCTGAAAAGGGACCTTTTCCCACGTCGCGCGATGGTAAGCAAACATCGCCCCCACCGAGCCGGAATTTTTGCCCACGTGCCATGTCCTCGCCAGTGAAGCGACTTTATCGGGCAAGTGGTAGAGGTAGAATTTCGACGTGAAAGTGAAAGCGGGCACCGCCGATGCCCGTAGGACGTCGCATTGTTTCAAGATGCGGGAAGCGCTATGCCAATCGTCATCATCCCATTGGATGATGAAGTCCCCGGTGGACGCCTCGCAGGCTTGGTTATGAAACCAGCCAACTTTGGCATGGTCGGGGGAGGGGTGCCAGATGTACCGGACGGGTGAATGTGGAAGACTTCCCGTGATATAATCGTTATCTTCCTCTACCAAATACGCGTTGGATTGCTTTGAACCGTCCACAATCACCAATTCCGCACGTTCATTGGTGGCTTGCTCGAACCTATCCGCTGCGCGTTGAAAATAGGCAATGGCCTTGCGCAAGAAAAAGCGGCGGTTTTGCGTGACGCAAATGCACGAAACGAGCGGCTTTTTCATGTCCACTTGTCAATGTCGATCGGCAAGTAAGGCCAGATTTCGTTTAGACTGGTGTGCTCAGGGTCAATCCCTTTGGCGAGGAGTTTTTCCCGCACCATGGCGAGCACCACCTGATGGCGCTTAGCCCGGTCCTCAATTTCGCATTGCTCGCACCCGTTGGTAGCGGGTAAATCGTGCTTGTCACAATGTTCATAGCTCATGAGGTTGAATCCTTCGCAAAGGAAAGCACACGCTTGGCGCAATCGCCGCAATAGTCTCCCGGTATCACACCAGGACGCGTCAATTTGCACCAACCTCCTGGCAACATCAATGGCACTAATTCCAATTCACACACGGCGCGCACTGTCTTCGCTTCGCCGCATTGCACACATCGACACGTACGAAATCGTTCAACGACGGTCATAGCTTTCGAATCTCTACCGGGCCCGTGCACACCAATTGACCATTTTGCAATTCCAAAGCGTCGAGCCGACCACAGGATGCGTGCTTGGTGATGAAGCGTTGTCCTTCGATGCTCGATTGACCTAGCTTCGGGTCCTGTAAAAAGTGCTCGTCACATTTCGGGCACCCAATACCTACTTTTTTGGCGAGTCGCTCGGGTATAAAAAGCCCACCCTCACCGCGTTGATATCCTCGCATGTGGTCACACCTTCCGTGTCAATCACTTGCTTCCCATCATAAAAGACCGTTCCTATCGGCACGTCTTTGAGCATGCGGCAACAACGAAGGCAAACCTTTACAGCAATCGATGCATCATATGAAATGCGAAACTCGCCGCACCGCGCGCAAGCGCGATACCGCATCCGTTGGCGCAAATCACTGAGTTTCAATGCACTTCGACACAGAAGGGAGAAAACGCCACCACGTGACCACACGTGTGCGTGTCTTTCCTACAACAACCTTTTTCGAGCGGGTAGGGGGTCGTGGCAATCCACCGCGCACACGTGGGGGAAGGCTGAGGATAAACCTCCTCCTCGCCACAGGAGGGGGGCCCATCCTCCGCATCACCCGGCGCATCGGGCGCCGCATCCACCACGCTCGCACCACCATCCCCACCCGCATCGGTCGAAGCCTCCACGGTATCCGAAGCTTGGTCCTCTGCCAGCATGTCTGCGCGGGTGTCATTTGTCGGAATGACAAGCGCGTCAACCTCGGTGGCATCATGACCCGCATCGGATACCGTGGAAGCCTCCCCTTCAAACGAAGCACCCGCGCACCCCACCGAAAACATACACGCGAATAGAATAGTTTTCATCGTCTTTTCTCCTCCCTCAATAAGACGATGAAATCAAACAAAGCATACGCTTGGTCATCACTTTCAATGAAGTTTTCTGGTGAATTTTGGGTAAACCAGGCTTCCACCTTTTCCCACTTCATCGCATTTCGTCGCACCCGCGCTTCCGGATTGAAAATGGCTTCCGCGTCCAATTGAGTCATTTTGGGGGTAGTGTAGGGTTTTTTGGCTTGCTTGTCGCGCGACATGTACCGCTCACCCGCCACAAGCATCGCCCGTTGGTAATCCGTTTCAAACGACACCATCCGCGCTTTGGACACGAATTCGTCAAGCTCGGGTGAGCGTACAGGGTGGATTGCATCGTAATGTGCGGCCACTTGCCATGGTTCTAAGTCATGAACAAAGAGCAAGCCGCACACCGTACATTTTTGATTTTCATCGGCGCTCATTCTTGACACGCACCATCGTGCTTGACGCGCCCGCAATTGAAACAAATCTCATTGACCGTGGGCCCCTCCTCATTCACATACGTTTTGGCGTAGGGTGCTCTAAACTTACCATAAACCGCATACATCGCGTTGCCGGTCATCAGACTTTGGTAGGACAATTGACGTCGTACCCGCACATTGATGCGCATTTGAACAAATAGCGCGATGAATAGCACAAAATTGCTGGTGATTTGAAAATAGTCAAAAAATCTCATCGTTTTTTCAGCAATTCCGCACTACCCTCTTGCACTTTGCCCGCTACCCCCGCGGCCACCATGAGCACCTTGCGCGCTTTCTCATTTGCTACTTTGTCGAGCGCCCGCAACATAATCTGCTGAATCATCCCCGCACCGCTCGACACCATCGCAGTCGCTTCCCGCGCTTCCCGCACCACTTCTTCAATATCCGCTTCGCTAAGCCCTTGCGACGTGAGAAACGTGCGAAAGTTCAGCATGTCGCTATCCGTCAACCCTTGGGCTACAAGAAAATCGCGAAAATTCACGGTCCCTGTGGAAGTGACCGCGAACGAAGCCACGCCGCCCACATCAAAACGAACGCCTCCACCGAAAGGGAAGCGGTGAGCGCCGTACGCAAAACATGCTGACGTTGACCCGCGAGCACCAAGCCAAAACCAATGATACCCGCACGCATGGTCGTATGAGCCAGCACCAAAGGAAGTGCACCCGGTTCACCATTCACCAAAGCCATCGCCGAAGACGCCGAAGGGAGCACGGGTGCGAGCGTGGGATTCAACCTGACCACTGTCTGATTCGCCATGGTTTTTATCCTGTGGTGGGTGCAATGGGTGGTGAAGCGCTCGCTTTCATCTTGAATTGTTGCACCTTGCGATAAACCACTTCGCAAGCGCTAAGCATATCGTGTAACTCTTCCTCGGTGCATGCGTCCAGCATGTGCAAAAACCCTTCAAGACCAATTGAATTGATTTCTTGCAAAAGGGTCACGTAGTTTTGACCCGCCATGGCTTGCATTTGATAAAGCGTGGGCGCTTCCGTGCTCATGGTTTCCTCATCATGAAATCATCGGTGAAGTTTTCGATTTCTTTTTCGCGCGCTTCCTCATGTGCCAAACGCGTTGCGCGGTGGTTCGCTCGAATCGATTCGTAAGTCATACCAAGGTAGAAGAAAACAGCGGCGGTCAAGGCTTGGGCTAGAGCAAAGCTCGCCATAACGCTTACTCGTCTTCCGGCGGTACAAGCGTAACCGTTTTGACCGGGTGCGTTTGGATATATTCGTCAAGCACCAATTCGAGCCATTGGGAAAACGGTCGCCTATCGAGCGCTGCGCGGCGATAAAGCTCCGCATGGGTTTCGAGGGACACCCTACCCGCAATGACCTTTTTAAGATGATTATCTTTCTTCAATGCACTTTGCGCCATGCTGCTATTTCGCTTTCGCCCCCTTTTTGGGTGTTTCACCACGCGAGTTTACCACATGCGGGCCCGCACGTTTCGTTGCACGTGGCAATGAACGGATTTGCGCGAGGTTCGGCGCTACGCGCTTTTCGGCGGGTGCCACCCGCGTAGGATAGCTCGCCAAACCTCGGAATTTCGGCCCGAGTAGCTTGCGGTGACAGTGCGGGCACGTTGGCTCACCAAGCTTCGCCGCGCGAAACCGCTCCAATTCCGTCGCTGTGAAACGGCGATGCCCACCCACCGAGCGGGAAAACGCGCGAAGTAATCCCGCATCCGACCACCTTTGGAGCGTTTTCGTGGACACACCGAGGACAGCCGCCGCCGCGGTGGCGCGAAGGATTTTACGCTTTTTCAATCACCACCCCGAACGTTGCGCGCAATCGACGGTAAAACATTCTCGCTTATGTCATTCAATTCCGCGGCAATTTGTTCGAGGGAAGATGCCATGCGGCGCATCGTACATAATTCAGGGGAATGCTCGAAATTTGCGCCGCATTGGATGCAAGGTTCTTTTTCTGAACCGCCGAAAGTAACACCGCGACCATCAATGAAAGTTGTCATGCTTAGGGAATCCTGTAGAGGTTGCGTTTTCCTTGGTACACCAAATCCGAAAGACGCGCGTGGGAAGCTTTCAAACCCTCCACCACCTTCGCAAGTTGTTTCAATCGCTCACGATGCGCATCCGTACTATTGAGCCGAGCTAATTGCTCGGGTGTGACACGATGATTTTTGCGACGCTTGTACACACCATTTTCGTTGGGTTCATAAAGATGGTATTGCACAGGGTCCACAGTATTCGTCGGGGGTGTGCTTGAATTCATGCGCTGGCCCCCAGTTGTTCAAGAACCCACATCGCTAGGCGATAACGACGTGCGGCAATGCGACGCAAATCATCGTTCGAGCGGGAAGGGGGAGCAGTCAATTTGTACGCGGCGCGCTCACGCTCCCACGCGGTCGTCAAAGCAACGTGACGCGACTCGAGGTAACGTAGGAGCGCGCGCAATTCAAGGTGGCGCACTTCGTCCACGTTCATTCCGTGGCGTGCATGCTCGGGCACGAACACTGCGCGTTTTTTCATCGAAGCCCCGCAAACTTCGGAATGCAGCGAAAATTACCACGCGAAAAACCAATTGTGTTTTGAGTCTGGTACCAACCATCAGTAGTCATCGACGCTAGCCCTTGCTCGCGTGCCCGAGATTTCACCGAAGTTATCGCAGCGCGCCAAGCAATCGAGGGTGTTGCTTCCACCGCTTCCAAAAGTCGCGATTGGTCATAGATGTAAATGGTGATGGTTTCCACGTTTCGCCTCCCTTTCACTCTTTTGACTCTGCCATGAATTGCAGAACGTTACCACTAGTAACGGGTGGAAACGGTAAGACTTGAGAAAAAAGCGATGTAGGTGCTTAGGTGCTAAGCGTAGCGTCTAAGCGGTCGGGTGAATAGGCGCTAGGGTCCTTTTTTCTTGCATGAGAAAGCAAAGTATGCTGGGGGAAAAGTGGAACGTGTTTCAAAGTGGACAATGGGGCGCTTCTATTCCCGCACCTATTGGGGGGTGGGAAAAGGGACGTAGTAAAAACCTCGGGAAAATGGCATATGTAGATTAGAAAGATTCCAAAAGTGGGCTTTGTAAAAAACGTGATTGGCCGATTTGTCCGAATGAGTCAAAAAATGGCGATTTTGTGCCTTGTTTTATGGTGGCTAATAGGTGGGGGTGAATTGTCCGAAAACGGCGGAACCTCACCA
>Ga0207428_10001218_pt1 | contig 27593 bp, 22 predicted proteins | sample RhiMethybrSRZTD1_FD_187600 | JGI IMG/M metagenome (GOLD analysis project Ga0207428, IMG submission 187600) | Populus rhizosphere microbial communities from Tennessee, USA - Rhizosphere MetaG P. TD hybrid SRZTD1 (SPAdes) (version 3) | ecosystem: Host-associated > Plants > Roots > Rhizosphere >...
CAGAACCGACGGGGACGCCGTCGAGCCGCGCGACGACGTCGTGGTGCGCACGCACGCTCTGCTTGAACGAGCGAACCTCGTCCATCGTGAATGCGGCGTGCGGCCAGACCGCGTTGTAGACGTCCAGCGAAACCTGCTCGTCGCGTTCGTCCGCGCAGGGGGTCAGCTCCAGCATGGCCGCACCTTACGGCGCGCTCGACTCAGGAGGCGAGCGCGATACGGTGCGCCACGATGAGCGCCCTCCTCGTCGCGGCCTCCGCGCCGCCCACCGTCACCTCGGAGCAGCTCCGGTCGCTCGTGCTCGTGCTCGCTGCATCCGCCGCGGCGGCGTTCCTCTCGCGGATCGGCCCGCGTCTGGTGCTGCCGACCGTCGTCGTGGAGATCGTGCTCGGGATCCTGATCGGCCCGGAGGTGCTCGACTGGGCCTCGGAGGGGACCTACATCCAGTTTCTCGCGAACTTCGGGCTCGCGCTGCTCTTCTTCTTCGCGGGGCTCGAGGTGATCGAGAAGCACGTCCCCCGGCAGGCGATCGTGCGCGGCTCGCTGGGCTGGACGATCTCGATCGGGCTCGGGATCGGCATCGGCTACCTGCTCCAGCTCGCTGGTCTCGGGGCGGAGGGGTGGCTGCTCGGCATCGCCGTGAGCACGACCGCGCTCGGGACACTCGTGCCGATCCTCAGCGACTCCGGGATCCTGCCCACTCCCGTCGGCACGGCCGTCCTCGGCACGGGCGTGGCGGGCGAGTTCTGGCCGATCACGATCATGTCGGTCTTCCTCACCGGCGTGTACGGCGCGGTCGCGGAGCTCGCGCTGCTCGTCGTGTTCGGCGTGATCACGATCGGCACGGCGTTCCTCGCGATGCGGGCCCGCCCGCCCCGGATCGTTGCGATCCTGCGGGAGACGCTCCACTCGACCGGGCAGGCGGCGGTCCGACTCTCGATCGCGCTGATCGCCGCTCTGGTGCTGCTCGCGCACGACGTCGGCTTCGACTTCGTGCTCGGCGCGTTCGCCGCCGGGCTGATCGTCGGGCTCGTGCTCGACAACCCCGACGGAGGCGTCGTCCGCATGCGCCTCGAGGGCATCGGCTTCGGCTTCCTGATCCCGATCTACTTCGTCGCCACCGGGCTCACGTTCGACCTCGACAGTGTCCTGACCGCCCGCGGGCTCGGCCTCGCCGCGCTGTTCCTCGCGCTCCTCCTCGTCGTCCGCGGCACGCCGGCGGTGCTGTGGCTCCGAGACCTCGGGCCGCGCGGCGCCGGGAGCGTCGCGTTCTTCGGCGCGACCCAACTCCCGCTCGTCGTCGCGATCGTCGGGATCGGCACGACCAAGGGCGCCATCGACAGCGATGTCGCCGCCTCGCTGATCGGCGCGGCGATGATCTCCGTGCTGGTCTATCCCCTGATCGCGACCGCCATGGCCGGGGCGCAGGAGTGGGAGCCCGACGCGGTCGCCTCGACCGAGGCCGAGTACTAGAGGGCGCAGGGATGCCCGCCGCCATCGGCGACGGGCATCCCTTGGCCGGTCTCTACCCGGCAGGCGGGATCAGAACGCGATTGACGATGTGGATCACGCCGTTCGTCGCCATGACGTTCGGCTTCGTCACCTTCGCCGTGTTGACGAAGACGTTCTTTCCGGAGACGCGGATGCGGATCTTCTTGCCGTCCAGCGTCTTCGCGGAGGACAGCTTGGTCACGTCGGCCGCGGTCACTTTCCCGGCGACGACGTGGTAGAGGAGCACGGCCTTCAGCTTCGCCTTGTCGGCGAGGAGCGCGTCGAGCGTCTTCTTCGGCACCTTCGCGAACGCCGCGTCGGTGGGGGCGAACACCGTGTAGGGGCCGGGCTTCTCCAAGGCGCCGACGAGGCCGGCCTTGGTCAGGAGACTCGCCAGCGTCTTGAACTGCCCTGCGGAGACCGCGGTCTGGACGATGTCGCCGCCCTGTCGCGGCTGTGCGGGCGCGGTCGCGGCGGTGGAGGCGACGAGCGCCGCGACCACCACGAGGAGCGGGAGGAGCTTCTTCATGTCTGGTTCCTTTCGGGTCGGTTGGGAGATCAGTGGCCTTCGGCGGTCAAAGCGCTGCGGTGGTGAGCCACGGGGCGGCGCGCCGTCGTCACGAGTGAGGCGATTCCGTAGACCGCGGCGAGGCCGACGAGGGAGTAGACGACGCGACTCACCGCGTTGGTCTCCCCGAACTCCATCCCGCCACAGATCCACGCGACGAGGTCGAACTTCGCGATGCCCACGAGGCCCCAGTTGAGGCCGCCGACGAGCACGAGCGTCGCGGCGAGCAGATCGAGCTTGCGCATTACCGTACACCTCCTGTCTAGATTTCGTACAGGAATGTACCTGCCCTGCACAGCTCTTGTCAAATCGCTGTCCAGGTCTTGTATAGTGAGCGAGATGACAGAGGCCGGCCTCTTCCGGATCGGTGAGCTGAGCCGCCGCTCGGGCGTCAGCCCGGAGCTCCTGCGTGCGTGGGAGCGCCGCTACGACCTTCTGCGGCCGACTCGGTCGCCCGGCGGGCTGCGGCTCTATTCCGCGCGTGACCTCGAGCGGGTGCAGACGATGCAGCGCCACCTGGCTCGGGGACTGGCCGCGGCCGAGGCCGCGGCGCTGGCAGCCCAGCCCGAGCCCGACGCGGCCGAGGGCGCATCGCACGCGCCGGACGCCCGCGAGGAGCTCGCGGCGGCGCTCGAGGGCTTCGACGAGGCTTCCGCCCACGCCGTCGTCGACTCGCTCCTGGCGCGGATGAGCCTGGACGCAGTCCTGCGCGACGTCGTCGTCCCGTACCTCCACGACCTCGGCGAGCGCTGGGAGCACGGCGAGGTCTCGGTCGCCCAGGAGCACTTCGCGTCGAGTGTGCTCCGCGGCCGCCTGCTCGGCCTCGCCCGCGGCTGGGGTCGTGGCCTTGGGCCGAGGGTCGTCCTCGCCTGTGCGCCCGGCGAGCAGCACGACCTCGGTCTGATCGCCTTCGGGCTGGCGCTGCGCGCGCGGGGGTGGTGCATCGTCTACCTCGGGACCGACACCCCGCTCGCCAGCGTCGCCGACGCCGCACGCGCCTGCCACCCCGAGTTCGTCGTCGTCAGCGCGGTGGGGCGCCGGGTGTTCGGCCGGCATCGGTCCGAGCTGGAACAGCTCGCCGCGGAGCATCGTCTGTGCCTCGGCGGCGCCGGTGCGGCCGCCGCGAACGTCGAGAACGTCGAGGTGCTGGCGGCCGGTCCGGTCGAGGAGGCGGAGCGTCTGACGCAGCTCGCGCGGTCTGCCGTCCCATGAGCTCGACGGCCGTCGTGCTCTTCACGCGCGACCTCCGCGTCCACGACCAACGTGCCCTCAGCGCGGCCGCCAACCGGGGCGGCACGGTCGTTCCGCTCTTCGTTCTCGACGACTCCCTTTGGAGAACCGGCACCGGTGCGAACCGTCGACTCTTCCTTCGGGATGCGCTCGCCGACCTGCGTGACTCGCTTCGCCGGCTGGGTGGCGACCTCGTCGTCCGCCGCGGCGATGCGGTCGACGAGACCCTGCGCATGGCGCGCGCAACCGGCGCCGAGAGGATCCTCGTGGGGGACGACGTAAGCGGCTACGCGCAGACGCGACGGCGTCGATTGGAGCGGGAGTGCCGGCGCGAGCGCCTCGAGCTCGTTGTCGAGGACACGATCGGAGCCGTTCCGATTGGCGACCTGGCGCCGGCGCACAGCGACCACTACCGCCGCTTCACGCCCTATTGGCGCTGCTGGCGCGACGCGCCGTCTCCGGCGGTGCTCGACGCGCCCGCGCGGATCGAGCTCCCCAAGGGCGTTCCAGTCGGCCGGCTGCCGACGCGGGCCGAGCTGGTCGCGGACCGGTCATCGCCCGATCTGCCCACCGGCGGCGAGGCCGCCGGCCGTCGGAGGCTCGTCCGCTGGCTCCGCGACGGCATCCACGAGTACGACGCGAGGCGCGACGTCCTGGCCATCGAGGGAACTTCACGTTTGAGCCCGTACTTCCACTTCGGGTGCGTCTCGGCGCGGGAGGCCGTCGAGCGGGCCCGCTCCCATGGCCGCGTCGCCGACGAGTTCGTGCGGCAGCTGTGCTGGCGCGACTTCTTCCTCCAACTCCTCGGCGCGAATCCCGAGACTGTCCGGGAGGACCTGCGGTCGTGGGAGCCCGACTGGCGTGACGACGACGAGGGTTTCGCCCGTTGGAGCGCCGGACGGACGGGAATGCCGATCGTCGACGCAGCGATGCGCCAGCTCCGGCAGGAGGGCTGGATGCACAACCGCGGCCGACTCGTCGCCGGGTCGCTCTTGACGAAGATGCTCGGGGTCGACTGGCGTCGCGGCGCAGACGTCTTCTTCGATCTCCTCGTCGACGGCGACGTGGCCAGCAATGTCGGGAACTGGCAATGGGTCGCTGGGACAGGGGCCGACACACGGCCGAACCGAACGTTCAATCCCGTGCGTCAGGCGAAGCGGTTCGACCGCGACGGTGCGTACGTCAGGCGGTACGTGGCCGAGCTGCGTGACATCGAGGACGCCTACGTCCACGAGCCCTGGCGCGCGCCGCGGGCGGCGCGACCGGCCGACTATCCCGCTCCGGTCGTGGACGTCACGACCATGGGGAGGGCTCGTTCCCGCGCTCGCGGAGCGCGCTGACGTCGTCGCCGTCGCACGCAGCGGCGACGCTCCGGAAGGTGCGGCTGTGCGCTCCGTCGCCGGCCGTTGCCCGAGAAAAGAGGATCCGGACGCTCATTCGCCGTGACCTGATCCCGTTCGACCTCGCGGCGCGAGAGGCTCTGGCCGACAACTGACCGCGATGGACGGCGGGTCAGTCCGCCTCGAAAAGACCGGTCTGGTGTGCGAGCACGACCGCCTGCACGCGGTCACGCAGGTCGAGCTTCTGGAGGACGTGCGTGACGTGGGTCTTCACCGTCGTCTCGCCGATGAACAGCTGCTTCCCGATCTCCTCGTTCGAGAGGCCTTGCGCGATCAGGCGCAGGACGTCGAGCTCGCGCGCCGTCAGCTCCTCGAGCCCGCTCGGCGGCGTCGGCCGCGAGAGGCGCGTGAACCGCTCGATCACGCGCTTCGTGACGGCGGGCGAGAGGAGCGCATCTCCTGCCGCGACGGTGCGGATTGCGCCGATCAGCTGCTCGGGCGGGTCGTCCTTGAGCACGAAACCGCTCGCGCCTGCGGTGAGCGCCTCGTAGATGTACTCGTCGAGGTCGAACGTGGTCAGCACGAGGACGCGCGTGCCGCGGTCGGCCGCGAGGATGCGGCGCGTCGCCTCGAGGCCGTCGAGCTCGGGCATTCGGATGTCCATGAGCACGACGTCGGGGTCGAAGCGTTGGGCCTTGTCGACCGCCTCGAGCCCGTTGCTCGCCTCGGCCACCACCTCGAGATCCTCCTGGCCGGAGAGGAGCATGCGAAACCCCGCGCGGACCATCGACTGGTCGTCGGCGACGAGGACGCGGATGCTCATCGCTCGACGCTCGCGAGCGGCAGCCGCGTGGAGAGCAGAAAGCCCTTCCCGTTCGCCCGGCCGGCGGTCATCTCGCCCCCGAAGAGCTTCACGCGCTCGCGGATACCGACCAGCCCGTGACCGAGCCCGTCCGAGGGGGCCGTGCCGCGACCATCGTCCCGGACGTCGATCCGCAGCTCCTCCGGCCCGTACCGGATGAGCACGTCGGCGCGCTCGGCGCGGGCGTGCTTGAGGGCATTCGTCAGGCCTTCCTGGACGATCCGGTAGGCGGACAGCTCGATCGCGGTCGGGAGCGGGAACGGCTCGCCCTCGACGTGCAGCTCCACCGCGAGCCCTGCGGCCCGCACCTCCTCGAGCAGCGGTGTGAGGTTGCCAAGGCCCGGCTGGGGAGTCAGCTGGACGTCTGCGCTCCCCTCGCGCATTGCGCCCAGCAGTCGCCGCATCTCGGCGAGCGCGCTCCGTCCGGCGCGCTCGACGTCCCGAAGCGCGTCCCGGTCGGCGGCGCGGTCGTCCGGCAGGTTGTGACGCACCGCGCCCGTCCGCAGGACCATCACGCTGACCGAGTGGGCGACGACGTCGTGGAGCTCGCGGGCGATTCGCGCGCGCTCCTCGGCGACGGCGATGCGCGCGGCCAGCTCACGCTCGCGCTCCGCCTGGCTCGCCCGGGCCTCAGCGGCCTCGGTCTGCTCGGCCCGCGTGTGGAGGGCGAAGCCCGCCAGCCATGCGATCGCGAAGAGCAGCGGGATGAACACGAACTCGCCGGCCGCGTGATCGGGGAGGTTGTAGATGATGATCGCCGCGCTTCCCACCACGACGACGAGGCCGATCCGGGCGAGGCGGACGTCCCGGAGATTGCCGAGCAGAAACGCGGCCGCCATCCCGGCGAGGTACACGCCGGCGGCGAACGGGATCAGCTCTCCGTCGACGAAGGAGAGCGCAGCGCCGGAGAGCCAGAACGCCGTCGGGGCGCCGAACGAAAACCGCCGTCGCAGCAGCAGCGTCAGCACGGCGAGCGCGGTCACCGGGATGCAGAACCAGAGAGTCGTCTCCGGCGCGTCCTCGACGTCCTGCCTCAGAGCGAGCTCGAGCGCGGCCGCCAGCGCAAGCAGCACGATCAGCCCGTCGAGGCCATGCCCACGGACGAGGTCTCCGAGCCGGCTCACGCGCTGAACGTACTCCAGGCTCGCGCGAACCGCCTCCTACTCGAGGAGGAGGCCGAATCGTCCCTGGGGGCGAGCGCAAATCGGCCCTCCCGACGATGGCGCGTCTCCTCGGGCGTCCTACGTTCGGTGGCGATGGAAACCACCGCCGAACCCACGAGGAGGCTCACGATGACCACGTCATCGAAGAACGTCGCGGCCCGGATGGGCCGCTGGAGCGCAGACCACTGGAAGACCGCGACCTTCGGCTGGCTCGCCTTCGTCGTCGTCGCCTTCGGGCTCGGCGGCATGGTCGGCACGAAGAACATCGCGAGCTCCGCAGGGCCGGGCGAGTCCGGCCGCATGGACAGGATCCTCGAGTCGGGGTTCGAGCAGCCCGCGAACGAGCACGTCCTGATCCAGAGTGGCTCGCACCGCGTCGGCACGACCGCCTTCGATGCGGCCATCACGGATGTCGTCGCACGCGTCTCGAAGATCGCCGACGTTCGCGATGTCCGCTCGCCGCTCGCGCCCGGATACGCGGCGCAGATCTCGAAGGACAGGCACTCGGCGCTCGTCCAGTTCCAGATCCGCGGCGACAAGGAGAAAGCCGTCCACAAGATCGATCCCGTCCTGGACACGGTTGCCGCCGCGCAGCGTGCCCATCCGGGTTTCGCGATCGGGGAGTTCGGCGACGCGAGCGCCGAGCAGGGCGTCGTCGCCTCCTACGACGAGGACCTCGGCAAGGCAGGCGCTCTCTCGCTGCCGATCACGCTGATCGTCCTCGTACTCACCTTCGGCTCGCTCGTCGCGGCGGGGATTCCGCTCTTGCTCGCCCTGACGGCCGTGTTCGCGACCTTCGGCCTCGTCGCGGTCTCGAGCGTCGTGCTGCCGGTCGCGATGCAGGCCCCGGCGATGGTGCTCCTGATCGGGCTCGCCGTCGGCGTCGACTACTCGCTCTTCTACTTGAAGCGCGAGCGCCAGGAACGCGCGGCGGGGCGCAGCGAGCGGGCGGCGCTCGAGGTCGCGGCCGCGACCTCCGGCCGTTCGGTCCTCATCTCGGGCCTGACCGTGATGGTGGCGATGGCGGGCATGTTCCTCACCGGCGACAAGACGTTTTCCTCCCTCGCCCTCGCGACGATCCTCGTCGTCGCCGTGGCGGTGCTCGGGTCGCTGACGGTGCTTCCGGCGCTGCTCTCGCGGCTCGGCGACAACGTCGACCGGGCGCGCATCCCGTTCGTGGGTCGCCGCCGCCGCGACGACGGTGAAGGGCGGATCTGGGGCGCGATCGTCGACCGCGTTCTTCGTCGGCCCGTCGTCTCGGCGATCGTCGCGGGCGGATTGCTGGTGGCGCTCGCCCTGCCGGCGCTGCAGCTGCGACTCACCGCCCAGGGAACCGAGTCGTTCCCCAAGTCGATCGAGGTGATCCAGACATACGACCGCATGCAGCAGGCGTTCCCCGGCTCTGCACTGCCCGCGAACGTCGTCGTCGAGGCAGCGAGCGTGCGGACGCCGGCGATGCAGAAGGCCATCGGGCAGCTCGAGCGACGGGCGCTGGCAAGCGGCCGCGCGTTCGAGCCGATCACCGTCGATCTCAACGAGGCGGGCACGGTCGCCAACATCACCGTCCCGATCGCGGGCAACGGAACCGACGCCGCCTCGAACGCGTCCTTCCGCATGCTGCGCGACGAGGTCGTCCCCGAGACGGTCGGCGCGCTTCCGGGCACGCAGGCCGGAGTCACCGGTCAGACGGCCGAGTGGAGGGACCAGGCGGACGCGCTGAAGTCGAACCTGCTGCCGGTAGTCGCCTTCGTCCTCCTCTTCGCCTTCGGCCTGATGCTGGTCGCGTTCCGCTCGATCGTGGTCGCGGCCAAGGCGATCCTGCTCAACCTGCTCTCGGTCGCCGCAGCCTACGGCGTGCTGGTGCTCGTCTTCCAGCACGGCGTCGGGAAGGGACTGCTCGGCGTGAGCTCAGCCACCGGGATCGACGCGGTGGTGCCGCTGCTCCTGTTCGTGATCCTGTTCGGGCTCTCGATGGACTACCACGTGTTCATCCTGAGCCGGATCCGGGAGACGTTCGACCGCGGAAAGAGCATGGACGAGGCGGTCGCGCACGGGATCAAGTCCACCGCCGGAGTGGTGACGAGCGCCGCGATCGTGATGGTCGCCGTGTTCGCGGTCTTCGCGACGCTCTCGTGGCCGTTCTTCAAGCAGTTCGGCGTCGGGCTCTCGGCCGCGATCCTGATCGACGCCACGATCGTCCGGGCGGTGCTCCTGCCCGCGACGATGAAGCTGCTCGGCAACTGGAACTGGTACCTGCCCTCGTGGCTCGAGTGGCTGCCGCGCTTCGATGCGTCCGAGCCGGAGGCTCCGCCCGAGGCGAAGCCGACCGCCGTCTCCGCCTAGCCGCTAGACGGGAACCGCTGCCCCCGGGCTCTCCGGGTCCGGGGGCGACGGCGCTGCGGCGGTGTCCTTCGCGTGGTACTCCTCGAGGAGGCGCCGCTCGGCGCCTCTCTTCGGGAAGAGGAAAAACACGAGGGCCGCCCCGACGAGCACCGAGACGAGGCCCGCGCCGTAGGCCCACTGGTCGCCCTTCAGGAACGACGACTTTGCGGCCGAGAGGATCGCCTCGGCGTCCTGCGGCGAAGCATGGGCCGCGATGTTCTCGGCGCTCGCAAACGAGAGCTGCAGCTGGGCTTCCGTGGAATTCGAGACCTGGCTCGAAACGGACTGGCCCGCAATGGCGGTCGCGTAGTGGGCGGTCAGCACTGCTCCGAGGATCGAGGTCATCAGCGCGCCGCCGAGGTCGCGCTGGAGATCGGCGGTGCCGGAGGCCATGCCGACCCGCCGTACGGGAACCGACCCTGCGAGCGAGTTCGAGGCCGGTGTCCCGGCGAGGCCCACGCCGATCCCGATGAAGACGTACGGGAGCGCGATCTCCCAGTACGGGGTGTCCTCTCTCCAGAGCAGCAACATCCCGACGAACGCGGCGACGAGGAAGACGTAGCCCGAGAGCAGAGTGAGCCGCGACCCGTGCGCGGCTACGAGCTTGGCCGAGCGCGGCGCGACGAGGACCATCGCGAAGGCCGCCGGCAGGATCGCGGCCCCCGCCTGGACGGTCGAGTAGCCGAGCACGTTCTGGACGTACTGCTGGCTCACGTAGGCGGTGCCCATGAGCGTGCCGAAGACGATGATCCCCGCACACGCCGCGACCCAGAACGTCGGCCTCGCCACCACCGGGAGGTCGTACAGCGGGTTGTCCGCGCGCCGCTCACGCAGGAGGAACACCGGCGCCGCGATCACCGCGATCACGAACAGCACGAGCGCTGTCGTCTCCATGCCGTTCACGGGCCAGAAGTTGATCGCGAGGATCAGCGTGCCGACGAGAACGACCGAGACGATGCCTCCGAGGTTGTCGACCGGCTCGGTCGTCTCGTTCACGTGGCTGGGCACGAACCACACGGCCATCGCGAGCGCGATCACCGCGAGCGGGATCGTCACGAGGAAGACCGATCCCCAGTCGAAGTGCTCGAGCAGAATCCCGCTGACGAGCGGCCCGAGCGCGGCGAAGCCACCGCCGATCGCAGACCAGAGCGCGATCGACTTCGTCCGGGCGCGACCAGACCACAGCGCGGTGATGAGCGCCAGCGTGGTCGGATAGGCCATCCCCGCGCACAGCCCTCCGGCGACACGCGCGATGAAGAGGACGTCGTCGCTCCAGGCAAAGCCGGCCAGGAACGAGACCGGGATGGAGAGCGTCATCCCGAGGACGATGAGCAGCTTGCGGCCGTACCGATCGCCGAGCGCTCCGAACCAGAGGACCGACGCGGCCAGCCCGAACGAATAGCCCACCGCGATGAGGTTGAGCGTCGTCTGGGACGAGTCGAAGTCGTTGCCGATCTCCGGGATGGCGACGTTCGCGACCGACAGGTTGAGGTTCGCGACCGTCGCGACCGCGATCAGCGAGACGAGGACGAGCCCCGCTCGCGCAGGACCGTGACCGCCGTCTGCAGCGGGCTCACTCACCGTGCGGGCCACTCGTGCACGTCGATCATGCGGCCATTCTCTCCCACCTGCGGCACGGTGGTCTCATCCGGGTTGGACGATGTGCCGGACAGCGGACTACGGCCCCGCCGCGGGCGGAAGCGCCATCGACGCACGCACGGTCTCGAGCGGCGTCGAGGGGACGGTGATCAGGCCACGCACGGGCCGATCGAGGTCGAACGTCACGAGAAGCAGCCCGGACACGAGCGCCGATGCGAGCACGACCGGAAGCACGCCGCGGCCCAGCACAGACAGGTAGAGGCCGAGCAGGCCGAGCGCGGCGGCGGCGCCGATCACCTCGAGCGCGAGCACCGCGCCCGGCACGCGGTTGTTGAGCCCCGAGACGCGAACGGTCTGCATGTCGATCATAGAGTTGAGGCTGTCGACGTAGAGGCGTGGCGCGCTGGCGACCGGGGCGGCGTCCATCGCCTCCCCCGCGTGGCGCCACAGGCTGCGCTGGACCTCGCCTTCCGCCGCGGCGGTGCGCTGCATGTCGGAGCTGTTCGGCACGTCGTGCGAGAGGCGGATCGCGAGGTCCGTGTACTCGCGCAGCAGCGCGAGCGAGCGCGTCCGGGCAGGCTCCGCGAGGAGCTGCGCCCGCAGATACGTCGTGCCGATCGCGTTCGCCTCGGCCACGACGGCCGCGCGGCGGTCCTCGTAGCGCCCGACGGCGAGCGAGAGCCCGAACGCGAGGATCAGGCCCACGACTCCGAGCAGTGCGCCCTGCAGCACGCCGAACGGCTCGCGGAGCGCGTCGGAGTGCTTCCGCAGGTACCGGCCGAGGACGACGCCGACGGCCGTGATGCCGCCGACCACCGCGACGATGATGAGCGCGACCGTCCAGCTGCTCAGGGAGAAAAACACGGGTCACGCAGTCTGTCAGGCCGGCGGGAGCTCCTCGACGTGACGGCGCCAGAGGTCCTCGAGCAGGCTCGGCCGCAGGGCGCCCTTCGAGAGGATCGCCGAGGCGCCGCAGCCGCCGGCCTCGTGCCGGAGGTCGTCGGGATGTGTGACCGAGACGAGCACGACGAGCGTCGAGGGGAGGCTCGCCTTGATGCGGGTCGCGGCAGCGATGCCGTCGAGCCTCGGCATGCGTACGTCCATCAGCACGACGTCGGGGCGAAGCTCCTCCGCGGCCAGGACGGCGCGCTCGCCGCAGTCGGCCTCGCCGACGAGCTCCAGCTCCGTCGAGGCGTCGACGACTTCGCAGAGAAGTGCGAGGAACCCGGCGTCGTCGTCGACCGCGAGCACGCGTGCGGGACGCGCGCGAGCGGGGCTCGATCCCTCGACACCGGCCATGTGGGTCTCGCCAGCATGACCCCGTCGTGACCCGGCGGCCACAGTGCGGGCACGTGCGTCCGCGCGGTGCTAACCGGCCTGGCCGGCGAGGTACAGCAGAGCGGCCTTGACGCGACGGCTCACGTCGGCCGAGTCGCCCAGCTCGAGCTTCCAGAAGATCGAGTTGATGTGTCGCTCGACCGCGCGCTTCGTGATGAAGAGACGCGACGCGATCGCCTCGTTGCTCCAGCCCTCCGCGATCAGCGCGAGGATCTCCTGCTCGCGGCTCGTCAGGGTGTCGAGCCCCGACTCCTCGCGTCTCCGCCGAACCTCGAGCAGGGCTTCGACGATCTGCGCGTCGACCACCGAGCGACCCTCCGCGACCTCTCGCAGCGCCCGGCTGAGCTCGCCCCGATCGGTGACGCGCTCCTTGAGCAGGTACGCGCGACCGTCCGAGCCGCTCTCGAGGAGCTTCGTCGCGTAGAGAGGCTCGGCGTACTGGCTGAGAACGACGACACCGACGGCCGGATGCGTCGCCCGGAGCTCTGCTGCGAGCCGGATGCCCTCGTCGGTGTGGGTCGGCGGCATCCGGATGTCCGTCAGCACGACGTCGGGCTCGGTCTCGCCGACGGCGGCGCGCAGGCTTTCGAAGTCCTCGCACGTGGCGACGATCTCGATGTCGTCTTCCGCCTCGAGGACGCGGCTGATCCCCTCCCGCGCGAGATAGCTGTCCTCACCGAGCGCGACGCGGAGCATCAGGAGCCCATCCCGGCGAGGGTCCGATCAATCGTCCGGCGGCGGACCACTTCTAGAATCTAGGGAAGTCCGCTCCGGTTCCCAAGGGTCGGCAGGGCGGCTGTCACACGCAGCGGTTCATCCGATGTGGGGGATGTGTGCGCCGGTACGCAGGCGGATCCTCTGGCGTGGCTCGGACGGCGCCGAGCCGTGGCTGACCGTTGCCCGCGGGTCACGCAGGCCTAGCCGCTGTACGTGAGCCGAACCGTCGGGCGGTGTGCGCACCACGCGCGCCTCGGTGTGCGCTCCCTTGCAAGGACCGTGGACGCTGCGCTTGACTGGAGTTCGACCGTAGGTCGCAGACCAGGGATCGGCTGCGGATCGCCGGAGGATCGACCCGTCATGTCAGCTCGCCAGACATCGCTGCCGGAGGCCCCGACCTCGTCCCGCGCGCACCGCGCGGCGTTGCGTCCCCCTGTGACGCGCGCCGAGAGTGTCGTGCGTACGGCCCTCGTCAACAGGCTCAGAGCGTCCGGCGCGCCCCTTGTCACCGTGACCGCACCTGCCGGCTACGGCAAGACCACGCTCCTCGCACAGTGGGAGGCACGCGACGAGCGGCCGTTCGCCTGGGTCCGACTCGATGACGACACCGACCCGCGCGTGCTCGTCCGCAACCTCGCCGTCGCGCTCGATCAGCGGCCGATCGTGCTCGTGCTCGACGACGCGCACCTCCTCCGTTCGCGCGGGTCGCTCTCGGTCTTCGCGGCGCTCGCGGAGCAAGTGCCGGATGGATCGACGCTGGTGCTCGCCGGGCGTTCGGTCCGACTCGCGGTCGCGCGCGCCCGCGCGGCCGGCCGCCTCTTCGAGCTCGACGTCGACGACCTGGCGCTCAGCGGGCGCGAGGAAGAGCTGCTCCTCCGCCATGCCGGAATCGCGCTCGCCCCCCACGACCGGCTGGCGCTCCGGCAGCGCATGGAAGGCTGGGCCGCGGGGACGTACCTGGCCGCGCTGGCGCTCCGCGAGGGAACCCATGCAGCGGGAAGCGGCGAGGACCGGTTCGTGGCGGACTACTTCGACTTCGAGTGCACTGGCGGCCTGTCGGCGAAGGATCTGCGATTCCTGATGCGCGCCGCAGTGCTGGAACGGCTGTCGGGCCCGCTCTGCGACCACGTCGTCGGCACCGGCGGCTCGGCCGCCCGGCTCGAGACGCTCGCGCGCGCCAACCTCTTCGTCCTGCCACTCGACCGCGAGCGCGGTTGGTACCGCTACCACCGCGCCTTCCGCGAGTATCTCCTCGCCGAGCTTCGCCGTCGCGAGCCGGACGCGATCCCGGATCTCAACCGGCGTGCCGCGGCGTGGTGCGAGGCCGCCGGCGAGGTGAGCGCCGCTGCCTCGTACGCGCACGCGGGCGGCGACCTCGACGGCGTCGCCCTGCTCGTGACGCTGGACGGGCTCACGACAGCGACCGCCCGCTCGGCCACGGGCGAGCGCTGGCTCGGGTGGTTCGATCGACCCGAGCATCTCCGGGCGCACCCGGACATCGCGGTGCTCGGCGCCTGGGCTCATCTCGTGCACGGGCGCCCCGCCGACGCGCGCCGGTGGAGGAACGCGGCCGTCGCCGCGGCCGAGGACGCGCACGAATCCGAGCTCGCCGTCCTCCGGGCGGCGCGGTGCGAGCGCGGCGTCGAGCAGATGAGGGCCGACGCACGAACGGCGCTCGCGGGGCTCGGCCCGGTCAGCCCCTGGCAACCCCTCGCCCGCCTCATCGGCGGCGTCGCCGAGCTGCTGCTCGGCGAGGACGCCAGGGCGGAGGAGATGCTGGGCGACGCAGCCGAGTGCGCCGAGAGCGCCGGCGAGCCGGAACTTCAGGCCTGGGCGCTCTCCGAGCTCGCGCTCCTCGCCTGCGCGAGCGGCGAGGAGACTCGGGCCGACGAGCTGGCGGTCGCTGCGTGCGCGCTGGTCGACGGGCGGCAGCCGGCGGACGATCCGTCGAGCGCGCTGGCTCTCGCGTTGTCCGCACGGCTCCACCTCCGCCGCGGCCGGACGAAGGCCGCTCGACTCGACCTCGGGCGGGCCGACTCGCTCGTCCGGCAGCTCACCGCCGCGCTGCCCTGGTATGCGGCGCAGACGACGCTCGAGCTCGTTCGCCTGGAGCTCGCGCTCGCCGACCCGGCGGCCGCACGGCGGCGCCTCGACGGCGCGACGGCCGCGCTCGGGCGCCGTCCGCGACTCGGCGTCCTCGTCCGCCAGGCCGCCGAGCTGGCCGACGAGATTCGCGCGCTCGCGGCCCGCCGCGACGCCCGGCAGTCCGGGCTCACGACCGCGGAGCTGCGGCTGCTCCCCCTCCTGACCACGCACCTCTCGTTCCGCGAGATCGCGGAGGAGCTCTACGTCTCGCGCAACACGGTCAAGACACAGGCGATCTCGGTGTACCGAAAGCTCAACGCGTCGAGCCGCAGCGAGGCGATCGCGCGGGCGCGCGACCTCGGGCTCGTCGACGCCTCGTCGCCCAGGGTTGAGTTCACCCCCTCCGGATGATGTGTCGCGCCCCCGGAGGGGCGTTGGATAGCGGTGCGACGCTGTGCTCGACTACAAGACCACATTGCGCAAGCTCGCGCTTCGCGACGATCGGTACATCGAGGCGCTGCTCGCCCGCGAGGGCATGAGCGCCGAGGAGTCCGGGCTCGACTGCCGAGCGCGCGCACTCGTCCAGATCGGCGCGCTCGTCGCGGTGGACGCCGCGCCCCCCTCGTACATGAGCGTGGCAGAGAACGCGCTCGCAGCGGGCGCGACGCGCGAGGAGCTGGTGGGCAGCCTGATCGTGCTGATTCCCGTCGTGGGCGTGCCCCGCGTCGTCGCCGCAGCGCCGAACCTCGGCCTCGCGCTCGGCTACGACGTGGCCGACGCGCTCGAGCACGTCGGGCACGACCACCTGACCGAGCCGGGGACGGGGACCGCCGCCTGACCGGCTCGCTCCAGCCGTCCTCCCGTCCACGGGTGCCGATCCTCGGCGCGGGCTTCGCCGGGATCGGCGCGTCCGGCCGCCGCAGCTGAGCGTGGCGTCGCGTCAGGAAACACGGGTCGTCTACGGCGCCGCCGTTGTCCAGGGCATCGTGCTCGTGACCTTCCCGGCCGCGAGCACGATCTTCACCGACCCCGACGAGTACGACCTCTCGAACACGCAGTACGGCCTGCTCTTCGTGCCCCAGGTGGTGACCGCGATCGCTGCCTCGCTCCTGGGGGCGGCGCTCGCCCGCCGCTTCGGGACGAAGCGGATCTACCTCGCGGGCCTCGCCGCGGGCCTGACCTCGATGGCGCTTCTCATCTCGAGCACGCTGGTCGAGAGCGACACGGCCGTGGCGTTCCCGCTGCTCCTCGTCGCGACCGCCTTCCTCGGCGTCGGCTTCGGCCTGACCGTCCCTGCGCTGAACACTTTGACCGCGGCGTTCCACCCGGAGCGGGTCGAGTCCTCGGTGCTCGTGCTCAACGCCCTGCTCGGGCTGGGGACGGCGCTCGCGCCGGTGTTCGTCGCGATCTTCGACGGGCTCGGGTTCTGGTGGGGGCTTCCGGTTCTCTCCGCCGGGCTGCTGACGCTGCTGCTCGTCGCGAGCGCACCGCTCCCGCTGCGCACCGGCGAGGAGGCCGCGGCGGCACCCGCGGCAGACGTCGGCCGCCGCGGCATCCCGACGCGGTTCTGGGCGTATGCCGCCTTCGCCGTCCTCTACGGGATCTGCGAGACGGTCAACGGGAACTGGTCGCAGCTCGACATGACGAGCGAGCTCGGCGCGTCGACGACGGCCGCCGCGGTCGCCCTGACGGTCTTCTGGGGGATGGTCACAGTGGGCCGGGTCCTGTTCGCCGCCTTGCAGCAGCGGCTTCCGCCCCGCGCGACGTACCACCTCCTGCCGTTCGTGCTCGCGGCCACCTTCGTGCTCATCGCGCTCCTGCCCGAGGGCCGCAGCGGGCTCGGCATCCTCGCGTTCGGCCTGGCCGGGCTCGGCTGCTCCGCGCTCCTGCCGCTTACGATCGGCTTCGGCCAGGAGGAGCTCGCCGGGATGTCGGCGGCGGTGGCAGGGGGCGTGATCGCCTTCTACCAGCTCGGTTTCGGCCTGGCCGCGTTCGGCGTCGGGCCGCTCGTCGACGCTGGGGTCGGGCTTCCGACGGTCTACGCGCTCGCCGCGATCGTCGCGCTCGCGATGGGGATGCTGTCGTTCGTCGTCGCGCGCCGGCCGGGCGCCGCAGCGGTCGAGTCGCCCGCCCAACCGGCCGCCTAGACGACAGAGGTCCAAACGGGGACGGCGGGTTCATCCGATCTGGGTGATCGAGGCTCGCGCGGAACGCGTTAGCGTCGCCTCGTGGCCGACGCACCCACCGAGGCGGACGTGCTCGTCGTCTTCGGGATCACCGGCGACCTCGCCAAGGTCATGACGTTCCGCTCGCTGTACCGGCTCGAGGCGCGCGGCCTGCTCGACTGCCCGATCGTGGGCGTCGCCGTCGACGACTGGTCGCTCGATCAGCTGGTCCAGCGCGCGCGCGACTCGATCGTCGGCACGGGCGAGCAGCTCGACGAAGCCGTCTTCGCGCGCTTCGTGAAGCGCCTCTCGTACGTCCAGGGCGACTTCGGCGACGACGCGACCTACCGCCGCGTGAAGAACGCGATCGGTGATGCCTCGAGCCCCGTCTTCTACCTCGAGATCCCGCCCTTCCTGTTCGGGCGAGTCGTCGGTGGCATCGCCGGCGCCGGCCTGCCACCGAACGGACGGATCGTCGTCGAGAAGCCCTTCGGGAACGACATCGCCTCCGCCCGGGCGCTCGCCGACGAGCTGCACCAGTACATCGACGAGTCGCAACTCTTCCGGATCGACCACTACCTCGGGAAGATGGGGCTCGAGGAGATCCTCTTTCTCCGGTTCTCGAACGCGATCTTCGAGCCGCTTTGGAACCGCGATCACATCGCCTGCGTCCAGATCACCATGGCCGAGGACTTCGGCGTCGAGGACCGCGGGCACTTCTACGACCCGGTCGGCGCGCTGCGCGACGTCGTCGTCAATCACCTGATGCAGGTCGTCGCCGCGACCGCGATGGAAGCGCCGTCCCGCGGCGAGCCAGGGACGATCAAGGACGCGCAGGCCGCACTCTTCCGCGCTGTCGTCGAGGGCGATCCGGCCCACTACGTGCGCGGCCAGTACGACGGCTACCTCTCGATCGACGGCGTCGCCGACGGGTCGACGACCGAGACGTACGCCGCGCTCCGGCTCGAGATCCAGAACTGGCGCTGGTCGGGCGTCCCCTTCTTCATCCGCACGGGCAAGCGGCTGCCGACGACGCAGACCGAGGTGCGAGTGGTCTTCAAGCACGCGCCGAAGCTCGGCTTCGGCGTCGCCTCGCCCGAGCCGAACCAGATCGCGATCAGGCTCGACCCGTCGACCGGAATCCAGATCGTCGTCGGCGCACATCGCGCCGACTCGAGGGGCGTCGTCTCGCCGATCGACCTCGACATGAAGTTCGCGGACGAGGGCGGCGAGGGGCCGACGCCGTACGAGGTGCTTCTCCACGCCGCGATGCTCGGCGACAGCACCCGCTTCACGCGCCAGGACGCGGTCGAGGAGCAGTGGCGGGTCATGCAGCCGCTGCTCGACGCTCCGCCGCAGGTGCACATCTACCAGCCCGGCAGCTGGGGACCGAAGGAGGCCGACGGCCTCGTGGAGGGCCACGGCCGCTGGCACGACCCCTGGATCGAGGCGTGACCGACCTCGACACCCCCCGGGCGGGCCCGAGGCCGGCCGGCGCGGCGGCCCCACAGAGCGCGGCCGCCCCGTCGCCGTTCCCGCCGATCGCCGACTACGCGTTGCTCTCGAACTGCCATACCGGCGCGCTCGTCGCGGCCGACGGCGCGATCGACTGGCTCTGCGTGCCGGCGTTCGACTCGCCGAGCATCTTCGGCAGCCTGCTCGACCGCCAGGCCGGGTTCTTCCGGGTCGCGCCCTACGGGATCAACCACCCCGCCTCGCGCGTGTACGAGCCCGGCACCAACATCCTCCTCACGACGTGGAAGACGCCGATGGGCTGGATCGAGGTGCGGGACGCGCTGACGATGGGGCCCTACTCGGGCGACGACGGCGTCACGCCGCACACCCGCCCGCCGGCCGACGACGACGGCGACCACATGCTCGTCCGTACCGTCCGCTGCCTCGACGGCCGCGTCGAGGTCGAGCTCGTCTGCGAGCCGGTCGTGGACTACGGGCGCACGCCGGCGGAATGGACGCTCGTCGGCAACGACAGACACGCCGCCGATGCCACCGGGGGGCTCGTGCCGATGCGCCTCCGCTCCGACCTCAACCTCGGGATCGAGGGCAACCGCGTCCGTGGTCGGCATGTCCTCGAGGAGGGCGAGCGGGCGTACTGCTGCCTCACGTGGGCCGACGGGCTGGTTGCGCCGGAGGACGTCGACGAGGCAGAGGCGCGGATCGTCGCCACGCGGACGTTCTGGCGCGGTTGGCTCGGTCGCGCGCGGATCCCGGACCACCGCTGGCGCGAGCCGATCCAGCGCTCGGCGCTCGCGATCAAGGGCCTCACGTACATGCCCACGGGCGCCACCGTGGCGGCGCTGACGACGTCGCTCCCCGAGACGCCGGGCGGCGAGCGCAACTGGGACTACCGCTTCACGTGGATGCGCGACACGACGTTCACGCTCCAGGCGCTCCACTGGCTGAACCTCGACTGGGAGGCGGACGAGTTCATGCAGTTCGTCGCCGACCTCGAGGCGAACGAGGACGGGGCGCTGCAGATCATGTACGGGATCGACGGGCGCCGAGACCTGACCGAGGCGACGCTCGACCATCTCTCCGGATACGCCGGCGCCCGGCCGGTGCGGATCGGGAACGGCGCCTTCGACCAGCGCCAGAACGACGTGTTCGGCGCGGTCCTCGACTCGATCCTCCTCCATACGAAGAAGAGCGAGCGGCTCCCGCGCCGCCTCTGGCCGATCGTGCAGGCGCAGGCCCAGTGTGCGACCGCGGTATGGCAGAACCCGGACCAGGGGATCTGGGAGGCGCGGGGCGCCCCGCAGCACTACGTCTCGTCGAAGCTCATGTGCTGGGTAGCGCTCGACCGCGCCGCGAAGCTCGCGGAGCTGCGGGGCGACGCCAGCCTGCAGTCCGAGTGGGCGGCGACCGCCGAAGAGATCAAGGCCGAGATCCTCGGGAGGGGCGTCAGCGAGACAGGCGTCCTCAAGCAGCACTACGACACCGAGTCTCTCGACGCGTCGGTCCTCCTCGCCGCGATCTTCGGCTTCCTCCCCGCCCAGGACGAGCGGTTGCGCGCGACCGTCGACGCGATCGCGAGCGACCTCACCGAGAACGGCTTCGTCCTCCGCTACCGGACGGACGAGACCGACGACGGGCTCTCCGGCAAGGAGGGGACGTTCCTCATCTGCTCGTTCTGGCTCGTCTCCGCGCTCGCGATCGTCGGCGAGCTCCAGCGTGCGCGCGACCTGATGGAGAAGCTCCTCAGGATCGCGTCGCCGCTCGGTCTCTACGCCGAGGAGTTCGACGCCGAGACCGGTCGCCACCTCGGGAACTTCCCGCAGGCCTTCTCGCACCTTGCGCTGATGGAAGCGGCGGCTCGGATCATGATCCCCGAGCTGCTCGAGCAGCGCTGATGTCCACCGCCGAGGTCACGGGGACGCGGATCCGGAGCACGATCCCGGCGCGGCTCGACCGACTGAGCTGGTCGCCGTTCCACACGCGCATGGTTGCCGGCCTCGGGGCCGCGTGGATCCTCGACGGGCTGCAGATCACGATCGCGAGCTCCGTCACCGGCGTCCTCATCCAGCCGGACACGCTCGACATGACGTCGACGCAGGTCGGCCTGATCGCCTCGGTCTACCTCGTCGGTCAGGTGGTCGGGGCGCTCGTCTTCGGCCGGCTGTCCGACCAGCTGGGCCGCAAGCGCCTGTTGATCGTCACGCTACTCCTGTACCTGTTCGGCACCGGGCTCGCCGCCTTCACGGTGAACGACGGCGGTTGGTTCTGGCTCGTCTACTTCTACGGCACCCGGTTCCTGGCGGGCATGGGGATCGGCGGCCAGTACGCGGCGATCAACTCCGCGATCGACGAGATGATGCCCTCGAAGTACCGCGGCCGCGTCGACATCTGGATCAACGGCACGTACTGGGCCGGGGCGATCCTCGGCTCGTTCGCCTCGCTCGTGTTCCTGAACGCATTCGCCCCGAACGTCGGCTGGCGCCTCGCGTTCCTGATGGGCCCGGTCCTGGCGATCATCGTCATCATCGTCGGCAGGACGCTGCCCGAGAGCCCCAGGTGGCTGATGACCCACGGCCGGATGGAGGAGGCGGAGGCGGAGCTACGGAAGATCGAGGACGCGGTTCGCGCGTCGGGCCAGGAGCTCGCGCCCGTCGACGACTCGCAGGCGCTCGAGCTCGTTCCCGAGAAGCGATACGGCTACGTCACGTTCCTGGGCCTGGTCTTCCGCACCTATCCGAAGCGCGCGGTCCTCGGCGCGACGCTGATGATCACCCAGTCGTTCCTCTACAACGCGATCTACTTCACGTACGGGCTGGTGCTCGTCCAGTTCTACGGCGTGGCCGCCGACAAGGTGCCCCTGTACGGGCTCGCATTCGCGGTCGGCAACCTGTGTGGGCCGCTCCTCCTCGGGCCGCTCTTCGACATCGTCGGGCGGAAGCCGATGATCTCCGGCACGTACATCGTCTCGGGCGTCCTGCTCGCGATCAGCGGCTTGATGTTCGACAAGGGCCACCTCGACGCGACCACGCAGACGTTCTGCTGGATCGTCATCTTCTTCTTCGCCTCCGCAGGGGCAAGCGCCGCCTACCTGACCGTCAGCGAGACCTGGCCGATCGAGATCCGCGCCGAGGCGATCGCGGTCTTCTTCGCGATCGCGCAGATCTTCGGGGCGTTCGGCCCGGCCTTCTACGGTGCCCTGATCGGCGACGGCTCCAGTCGGACCGGGCTCTTCGTCGGCTACGTCATCGGCGGAGCGATCATGGTGATCGGCGGGATCGTCGAGCTTGCGATCGGGATCAAGGCAGAGGGGAAGTCGCTCGAGGACATCACGAAACCGATCACGGCGACCGACCGGGCGCCCGCGGCGGTGCCCGAGCCTGCGTAGCCCGTCGGACGAGGAGGAGATATGGACGCCTACGACGTGATCATCATCGGCACGGGCGCCGGCGGCGGGACCCTCGCCCGGCATCTCGCGCCGGCCGGGAAGCGGATCCTCCTGCTCGAGCGGGGCGACTGGCTCACGCGCGAGCCGCAGAACTGGTCGGACCAGGACGTATTCGTGGACAACCGCTACGTCTCGCCGGAGACGTGGTACGACGCGAGCGGCAAGCCCTTCCAGCCCGGTGTCCATTACTTCGTCGGTGGAGCGACGAAGCTCTACGGCGCTGCGCTGTACCGACTCCGCAAGGAGGACTTCGGCGAGCTGCAGCATCACGACGGTCTTTCGCCGTCCTGGCCGATCTCCTACGACGAGCTCGAACCCTACTACTCGCTCGCGGAGCAGCACTACCACGTGCACGGCGCCCGCGGCGAGGATCCGACCGAGCCTCCGGCGAGCGCGCCCTACCCGCACCCCGCCGTGTCGCACGAGCCGCGGATCCAGCAGCTCGCCGACGACCTCGAGGCTGCCGGCTACCGGCCGTTCCACGCGCCGTGCGGGATCATGCTCGACGAGTCGAATCCGGCGTTCTCGACGTGCATCCGGTGTGCGACCTGCGACGGGTTCCCGTGCCTCGTGCACGCGAAGTCCGACGCCGAGGTGCTCGGCGTCCGGCCGGCCCTCGAGCAGCCGAACGTGACGCTGCTGACGAACGCGAGGGTCGTCAGGCTAGAGACGAACGGGGACGGCACCTCGGTCAGCGAGGTGGTCGTCGAGCGGGACGGGGCGGAGGAGCGGTTCGCGGGCGACATCGTCGCGGTCGCCTGTGGCGCGGCCAACACGGCCAAGCTGCTGCTGCAGTCGGCGAGCGACAAGCACCCGAACGGTCTCGCCAACGGCTCCGACCAGGTCGGCCGCAACTACATGTTCCACGACTCGACGGCCGTCCTTGCCCTCTCGCGCGAGGAGAACCTGACCGCGTACCAGAAGACGCTCGGGCTCAACGACTTCTATTTCGGGGACGGAGACTTCGAGTACCCGCTCGGCAACGTACAGATGGTCGGCAAGTCGACCGCCCCGATGTTCCGCGGCGAGCGACCGCGCGACACGAAGCTGGCGCCGGACTGGACGCTCGAGCGGATGGCGCGTCACGCGATCGACTTCTGGCTGTCGACCGAGGACCTCCCGCGGCCGGACAACCGGGTCACGGTCGACGGCGATGGCAAGCTGACGATCACCTACACGGAGACGAACCTGGAGGCCAAGAAGCGGCTCTACGAGAAGGTCAGGTCGATGCTCGGGCAGCTGGACATGAACCCGGGCCACCTCATCCACCGCTTCGCGTACATGAAGAACGACATCCCGGTCGCCGGGTGTGCGCACCAGGCGGGCACCTGCCGCTTCGGCACCGATCCGCAGACGTCCGTGCTCGACGTGAACTGCAAGACGCACGAGCTCGACAACCTCTACGTCGTCGACACGAGCGTCTTCCCCTCGATCGGGGCGGTCAACCCGGCGCTCACGGCGATGGCCAACTCGCTCCGGGTCGGCGACCACCTGCTCGCGCGACTGGGCTAGTGGTCGCTCCCTCGGGCGAGCAGCACGAGCTCTTGTACGGCGACCAACGGGCGGTCGTCGTTGAGGTCGGCGCGGGCCTGCGGACGTACTCGGTGGGTGATCGCGACGTCCTCGACGGCTACGCCGTGGACGAGATGTGCGCTTCGGGCCGCGGCCAGGTCCTGCTGCCGTGGCCGAACCGGATCGAGGACGGGCGCTACACGTTCGACGGCCACGACCACCAGCTCCCGCTGACGGAGGTGGCCGCCGGAAACGCGATCCACGGCCTCGTCCGCTGGGGGGCCTGGACCGTGACGGAACGCGAGCCGGCGCGGGTCGTGCTGGAGCACCTCCTGCACCCGCAGCCTGGCTACCCCTTCGCCCTGGAGCTTCGCATCGAGTACTCGCTCTCGGACGACGGGCTCACCGTGCGGACGACCGCGACGAACGCTGGCGCCGGCCCGTGCCCGTTCGGCAGCGGCATGCACCCGTACTTCACCGTCGGCACGCCGCCCGTCGACTCGTTGACGCTCACGGTGCCTGCCCGCACCGTCGTCGGCTCTGGCGCGAGGGGGCTCCCGACGGAAGCGCATGACGTCGAGGGCACGGACTACGACTTCCGCCGCCCGCGCGTCCTCGGCGCCACGCAGCTCGACAACACGTTCACCGACCTCGAGCCGGACGATGACGGGGTGACGCGGGTGCAGCTCCGGGACGAGGGGAGCGGGGTGGAGGTGACCGTCTGGGCCGACGAGGCGTACACGCATTTCCAGCTCTTCACCGGCGACCCGCTGCCCGACGTGAACCGCCGGAGCCTCGCCGTCGAGCCGATGTCGTGCCCGGCGAACGCCTTCCGGAGCGGCGATGGAGTCGTGCGGCTCGAGCCCGGCGCGTCGTGGACCGGCGTTTGGGGGATCGCCTAGCGACGAAGGATCGTCCGCGGCTCCGGGCGGGACGCAGCGCGCCGGGTGAGGACTCGCTGGAGCGCGAGCGTCCCGGCCGCGCCCACGATCAGCATCGCGACGTTCGCGGCGAGCACGCCGACGGCGCCGCGAGCCTGATCCGCCTCCCGGAGGCCGGCCGCGACACCGAGATAGGCGGCCGCCGGGATCGTCGTCACCGAGACGGCGACGCCGACACCGGAGCTCGCCCGCGTCTCGAGGGCGAGCATCCCGGCGATCCCGGCCGCGAGCGCGACGACGATCGTCTCGTTGCTGACGGTCGTCAGGGTGCCAAGCACGGTCGAGTGGATGTCGAAGTCCTCGGGGATCACGCCGAAGGCGTCCTGTAGGGACGTGGAGACGCAGGCGGCGGCCGCGGCCAGCGTCATCCCGATCAGGAGCGTCACGAGCGCCCGCGCCGCGAGCCCGATCCGACGGTCGACCAGGCCGACCCCGACGGCAGTGATCGGGAGGAGGTCGGGGCTGATCGCCATCGCCCCGACGATCAGGATCGTGTTGTAGTCGAGCACCCCGTAGCTCCCGACGACGCCCGCGACGATCATGAACGCGATGTAGCGCGCGATCGGGCGCGCGTTGCGGCTCGCCATCCCGAGCACGTCCTCCCAGACCAGTCCTGCCTCCGCCCCGGTGGTCGTCGACTGTCCGAGCACCTCCTCGCGGGTCAGCGTCATGTCGTCCTCGGCGACGCCGTGTCCGCGAAGCCTCGCCATCACCCGGTCGACCGCGCGCGCTTGCACGACGGCGGCCACAACCGCGTGCCCCGGCGGCATCGCGTCGACGAGCCGCACCCGAGCCACGTCCTCGCTCCCGTCGAGCAGCTCCGCGACGGAGGTCATCGTCTCGCCGTTGCCGTAGATCTCGAGCCTGATCATCGAGCGCGCCTCACCCGACAGTGGTACGGCGTTCGGTCGGCGAATCATCCTCGCCGACGGGCGCGGTCGGTCGATTGCCGGTCGAGGCCTGATCCGCGCCATCTTCCCAATCGGGTGATCACCCGATGTGGATGATGGTCGCCGGCGGGGCCGGCCCTAGCGTGGGTGATGTCTCGTGGCTTCGTCCGACGACATCTCGACGCGCCCGCGCGTGCTCATCCTCGGCGGCGGCTTCGCCGGGGTGGGGGCAGCGCAGAAACTCGAGCACGCCGACGCCGACGTCGTGCTCGTCGATCGCCACGAGTACCACACCTTCCAGCCGCTCCTCTATCAGCTGGCGACCGGTCTCCTCGAGGTGACCGCCGTGGGGCATTCCCTGCGTGACCTGGTCGGGCATCACGACAACACCACAATCCATCGTGGGACGGTCTCGAGCGTCGACCTGGCGGCACGGGAGGCTCGCTTCGAGGACCTCCCGCCGATGACGTACGACTACCTCGTCCTCGGCGTCGGCGCCGAGGTCAACTTCTTCGGCACCGAAGGCGCGACCGAGCATGCGTTCCCGATGTACACGCTGCCGCACGCGGTCAACCTCAAGGACCACCTGCTCGAGCGGTGGGACGCGGTCGACCACGATCCCCGCCTGATCGAGGACGGCGCGCTCAACGTCGTCGTCGTGGGCGGCGGCCCGACCGGGGTCGAGACCGCGGGCGCAATCGCAGAGCTCTACCGCTCGGTGTTCGCAAAGGACTACCCGAGCATCGGGCAGGACGAGGCGCGCGTCATCCTCGTCGAGGCGGGGCCCGAGCTGTTCTCGATGTTCAAGCCCAAGCTGCGCGAGTACGCGACGAAGGCGCTGACGGAGCGGACGGTCGAGGTGAAGACCGGCGAAACCGTCGCGGCGGTCGCATCGAACCGCGTGACCCTCGAGTCGGGCGAGGTGATCAAGGCACACACCCTCGTCTGGGGCGCGGGCTTGCAGGGCAACCACTTCGTGCAGTCGCTCGACCTCGAGCTGGAGCGTGGGAAGCGCATCGGCGTCGGTGATGACCTGACGCTCCCGGGCCATCCCGAGGTGTACGTGGTCGGCGACGTCGCCGCTATCTACGACACGAAGCGCGAGCAGGTCCTGCCCCAGCTCGGGTCGGTGGCGCTGCAGTCGGGAGAGCACGCCGGCGAGACGATCGCGCGCCGGATCGCAGGGAAGAAGACGAAGCCCTTCGCGTACAAGGACAAGGGCACGATGGCGGCAATCGGGCGTCGGGCCGCGTGCGTCGAGTTCCTTGCCGGCCGGACGATGACCGGCGCGAAGGCGCAGGTGGCCTGGGCGACGGTGCATCTGGCGCTGCTGCCGACGAACGAGGACCGCTCCAAGGCCGTGGTCGACTGGGTGGGGGCCGCGCTCACGCACCAGCGTGTCGGACGGTTCACGGTGGGCAAGACCTGACGCGGGAGCGGAGCAGCGTGAGACCGTCCGCATGACCGTCGCCTCGACCGCCCTCGATCTCTCGCGGATCCAGTTCGCGACGACCGCGCTCTACCACTTCCTGTTCGTCCCGCTCACGCTCGGGCTCGCGCCGCTAGTCGCCGTCATGCAGACGCTGTGGTACCGCTCGGGCGACGAGACCTGGCTCCGGCTCACCAAGTTCTTCGGGACGCTGCTCCTGATCAACTTCGCGATCGGCGTCGCCACCGGCCTCGTCATGGAGTTCCAGTTCGGCATGAACTGGGCCGTCTACTCGAAGTTCGTCGGCGACGTGTTCGGCGCCCCGCTCGCGATCGAGGGGCTTGCGGCCTTCATGCTCGAGGCGACGTTCCTGGGCCTCTGGATCTTCGGCTGGGACCGGCTCTCGCGGCGGGTCCACCTCGCCACGATCTGGATCGCCGCGCTCGGCACCTGGCTCTCCGCCTACTTCATCCTCGTTGCGAACTCGTGGATGCAGCACCCGGTCGGGTACGAGCTGGTCGACGGCAAGGCCGAGCTGACGAGTGTCTGGGCCCTGCTCTCGAACGGGTTCGCGCTCCGGGCCTACCTGCACGTGCTCCTCGCCGGCCTGATCTTCGGCTCGATCGTGATGCTGGGGGTGAGCTGCTGGCACCTCCTGCGCGGCCGCAACATCGATCTCTTCCGCAAGGCGGTGAAGCTCGCGTTGATCGTCGCGGTTCCGGTGACGTTCCTCCAGCTCATCGTCGGCAACCGCTTCGGGGAGGCGGTGACGAGCGCGCAGAGCATGAAGATCGCGGCCTCCGAGGCGCAATGGGACACGTGCCAGCCGTGCTCGTTCTCGCTCTTCCAGATCGGCGGCTTCACCGAGAACGACCAGACGCCGTCCTTCTCGATCCAGGTCCCGCGGCTTCTCTCCTACATGGCGACGGGCTCGTTCGGCGGCGAGGTGCAGGGCCTCACCGA
>Ga0207428_10001219_pt1 | contig 27589 bp, 23 predicted proteins | sample RhiMethybrSRZTD1_FD_187600 | JGI IMG/M metagenome (GOLD analysis project Ga0207428, IMG submission 187600) | Populus rhizosphere microbial communities from Tennessee, USA - Rhizosphere MetaG P. TD hybrid SRZTD1 (SPAdes) (version 3) | ecosystem: Host-associated > Plants > Roots > Rhizosphere >...
GCCCCCTCACGGTGTTGTTGAACACTTTCAGCATGAACTCGGGGTTGATCACCTTGTCCACGTATCCGCGCGCCGCCAGCAGGTGAATCTGCGGCTCTTCCATCTGGATGACCTGGCAGCCGGCATCGGCCAGATCGTGCAGTTCCTCGTTGAAGGCGTCGGACAACGCCATGATGCGGTCGGGCAGGCTCTTGTAATGGCCGTCCTGTACTGCGAAGGCCACCAGCTCCGGCGTGACCGTGCCGAACTTCACCGGCTTGGACGTCAGCCGCTGCGCCGCCTTGAACAGCTCGGCATACTGCATTTCGCCGCGACCAACCGGCCCAATGAGCTTGGGCATCACGCGCGCTTCGAGGTAGTCGTGCAGGATGTGGCCGCGCGGAAACGCGATGCCGCCGGCGCCGACGGCCGCCAGTTGCGGGTGCTGTGTCTCGAATCCGCTCATGTGATGAGGTGGATAGCTCGTCCAGCTCTGGCCACCGATGTCCTGATCGAACCGGCAGTCGCCGTCGGTCACGATGTCGAGCCCCGCCACCTCCTGCTCCCGCAGGTACACCGACAGCGCGTCCACGTACTGCTCCCGGAACCGCGACGTCACCATCGCGTCCAGGAACGAACGGGTGCCGAGGTTCTCGGTATACCAGCTCGGACGCGGCAGCGAACCCGTAATCGTCGTCGGGAGCATCAGCCCCGCAGTTGCCTTCAGCATTCGTCAGTCTCCAAACAGTTGATACAACCTTCCGACAGTACTTTCACTCGCAGGCTTCGGTCAACGATTGCGATAGACGAAAACTCTGCGGCGGAGGAATCAGGAGTGACTCCTGATTCCTTGGTGTGCAGTCGATAATTGGCCCGATGGTGAGACTCGGTTCCGACCTGCTCTTCAGCTCCTCTCGTTTGAGCGGGGCGCGGATTGGCGTGGTCTGCAACCACGCCTCGGTGGATCGTGGGTTCGTGCACGTGCTCGATCGCATCGCGACGGCGCCCGGAGTGACGCTGGCAGCGATTTTCGGGCCGCAGCACGGGTTCCGGTCGGATGTGCAGGACAACATGGTCGAGACGCCGCACATCGACGACCCTGGCCGGCGCGTGCCGATTTACTCGCTCTACAGTGAGACGCGCGAACCGACCGCCGAGATGCTGCACGGGCTCGACGCGCTCGTCATCGACCTGCAGGACATCGGCGCCCGCATCTACACCTATATCTACACGATGGCCAACTGCCTGCGGGCGGCCAGGCGGCATGGCGTGCCGGTGCTCGTTTGCGATCGGCCCAACCCGATTGATGGGACCGATATCGAAGGGTCCGCACTGGTGCCAGGGTACGAGTCGTTCGTCGGGCAATTCCCGATTCCCATGCGCCACGGCATGACCATCGGCGAGCTGGCGCGTCTGTTCAACGAGCACTTCGGCATCGGCGCGTCGCTCGAGGTCGTGAAAATGGAAGGGTGGACGCGCGACATGTACGCGGACGCCACGGGCCTGCCCTGGGTCATGCCGTCGCCCAACATGCCGACTCTCGATACGGCGATCGTGTATCCGGGGACCGTGCTGTTCGAGGGGATCATGCTCTCGGAAGGACGCGGCACGACGCGACCGTTCGAGCTGGTCGGCGCACCGTGGATCGAGGCCGAGTCGTTCGCTCGCCAGATGAACGCGTTGAAGCTGCCGGGCGCGTACTTCCGTCCCGCCGTGTTCGAGCCGACGTTTCAGAAACACGCCAAGAACGCCTGCGGCGGCTGCCAGATCCACGTCACCGATCGCGCCGCGTTCAGACCGGTGCTCACCGGCGTCGCGCTGATCGCGACATTCCATCGGGCGAACCCATCGAGGTTCGCCTGGCGGCAACCTCCTTACGAGTACGAGCACGACAAGATGCCGATCGACATCCTGGCGGGATCGGACACATTGAGGCGGCAGATTGAAACGGGAGTACCCGCCGCGGAGATCGCCTCGGGCTGGCAGGAGGACGAGGCCACGTTCCGACGGCTGCGAGAGAGGTACCTGATCTACTAGGAATCAGGAATCAGGAATCAGGAATCAGGAGTCAGGAATCAGGATTCAGGCATGGGCAAGGCTCCAGGAAGCAGGAAGCAGGAAGCAGAATGCGTTTCAGGGGCAAGGCTCCAGGAACCGGGATGAAGGCCGCAGCCGCCGCACTTGGCCTCATTGCGATGAGCGCCGTGGCCGCCGCGCAGCGGCCTGACAACGTCGCGACGGACGCGGCGCGGTTCGACGTGGTCTCGATCAAACAGAACAAGGCGAGGTCAGGCCCAGCGAGTGCGCTCGAGCTCAACGTCCTCAGACAGCTCCGGCCGGTCACTCGCAACGGTCGGCTGCGATTGGAAGGCGTCCCCCTGCATTCGCTCATTCAACTTGCGTACAACCTCAAGGAGCATCAGATCATCGGCGCACCATCCTGGGCAGCGTCAGATCGCTTCGACGTAGAAGCAGTCGCCGGCGACGATGCGACGAGTGAACGCATACGTGCGATGCTCAAAACTTTGCTGGCTGACCGGTTCGGCCTCAAGCTTCGACGCGAGGTAAGAACACTTCAAGTCTACGAGTTGTCGCCGGCACGCGGAGGGGTCAAGGTCGTGCCGACGAAGGAGGGGGACTGCCTTGTGCTGCGATCAGACCGACCACCACCGCCCCCGCCAACCGCACTCATTCCGTGTGGAGGGGGTTTCAGAAGGCAGATCGTCAGCGCCTCGCCCGAGCGACTCGATCGCATCGAGGCCGCAGGGGAGTCGATATCGACGCTGGTTGAATTCCTTTCGAACGAGCTCGGGCGAACGGTCATCGACAAAACCGGTCTCATCGGATCGTTCAATTTGCGTCTCGAGTTCGCTCCGAACCTGCCGGGGTTCGACCGCGGCCCGAGTGCTCTTGCCGCCCCATCGCCGACGGTTGCACCAGGGCTCTCGATCTTCACCGCGGTGCAAGAGCAACTTGGACTGCGGCTGACGAGCGCGGACGGACCGGTCGACGTGCTCGTCATCGAGTACGTGGAGCGGGCGAAGGAGAACTGAGGCTAGTCAGGAATCAGGAAGCAGGAATCAGGATGCAGGCATGGGCCAGGTCTTAGGTGGCGGGTTGCAAGGAATCAGCGCGAACGTCTCGTGCCTTTCTGCAGGTATGACCAAAATCGAATCGTTCCGCGATTTGCTCGTCTGGCAGAAATCAATGGACCTCGCCGTTCGGTGTTACCGAACGGCGCGCACGCTCCCGAAGCTGGATCAGATGGTCCTCGGCTATCAGATCCGCAAGTCGTCGGTGTCGATGCCGTCCAACATCGCTGAAGGCAAGAGTCGCCACTCGACTCCTTACTACATTCAGCATCTCTGGACTGCCCACGGATCGGGTGCGGAGCTTGAGACGCAAATCGAGATCGGCGCACGCGTCGAGATCATCCCATTGGATCAAGCGGATGTGCTCATTCGTGACGCACAGGAGGTCGGGCGTATGCTCAACGGGCTTATCAGATCGCTCGAACCTGATGGGCGCTAAGCTTGCGCGACGAGCGAAGGGCAGGCGGATCTCGAGCGCCTGCCCTCTCGCCAGACTGATTCCTGAAACCTGCCGCCTATTACCTGGCCCATGACTGCTTCCTGATTCCTGCCTCCTGGCCCATGACTGCTTCCTGATTCCTGCTTCCTGATTCCTTCAGGATCGCGTCTTGGCTATCCCCGGCGCTCTCGCTTCCTCGACCGGCGAGACGAGGTGATGCGTGGTGAGGTGGGCTTTCAGGTACTCGAATGCGTCCTCGGGGGTGTCGGCGCGGGTGACGAGACGCATGTCGCTCGGATTGATCGCGCCCCAATCGGCCATCGGCTCGAGATTCAAAATGGCGTCCCAGTACGCGGTCCCGTACAGGATCACCTGAATCTGCTTGGCGAGCTTCTCCGTCTGCATCAACGTGAGGATCTCGAACATCTCGTCGAGCGTGCCGAAGCCGCCGGGGAAGATCACGAGCGCCTTGGCGAGATACGCGAACCAGAACTTGCGCATGAAGAAGTAGTGGAACTCGAAGTGCAGGCCCTCGGTGATGAACCGGTTGGCGCCCTGCTCGAACGGCAGGCGAATGTTCAAGCCGATCGTCTTGCCCCCGGCTTCGTGCGCGCCGCGATTGGCCGCTTCCATGATGCCGGGGCCGCCGCCCGAGGTGACGACGAAGCGGTGGTGCGGCGCGTCGAGCGTGCGGGTCCACTCAGTGAGCAGGTAGGCGAGCCGGCGCGCGTCCTCGTAGTACTGCGACCACTCCACCGCTTTGCGCCCGCGCGTCAAATGCTCGTTGACGGCGTCCTCGGATACGCCGAACCGGCGCTGCAGGCGCTCGAGCGCCTGTTCGGCATGCTCGCGGCTGTGGATCCGCGCCGAGCCGAAGAATACGACGGTGTCCTGAATATTCTGCGCCTGGAACCGCCGCAGCGGCTCGATGTATTCGGCAAGGATTCGAAGGGGACGGGCTTCTTGGCTCTCGAGGAACTCGTGGTCCCGATACGCCAGCGGTTGCGGGTGCATGAGCGATTATGAGCCGTTCCAGCGCGATTCGACGTACGCCTTCAACTGGTCGAGCGCCACGGTGAAGCCGGTCGTGAGCAGCTCGTAGTAGCGCGTCCAGCGCTGACTCTCTTCCCAACCGGACTGGCGCACCTTCAGCACCGTGCGATCGCCGAGCGTCGCGCACGTCGCCTCGAATGCCATCGGACCGATCGGGTCGCCGTCGGGCGGCAGCCAGTAGGCGTCGGCGATGAAGAACTCGCGGCCCGCCTTGAACTCGATGACGGTGCCGCGGAACGCGCCACCGAGCCGGCCGAGCACGTCGTCCTTCCATTCGGTCGGCGTCCATTCGATGGCATACACCCCGAGCGGACGCGCCACGCACAGCGAGCGCGTCACGTGCCACCACGTGGCGAGCGCCTCGTGATCGAAGAACGCGTCCAGGACGGCCGCCGGAGGTGCGGCGATGGTGAGGCTGTGGGTGAACTCCCGCATCACACGCGCTGTACTTTGGCGAAGTTCGACGGTCCCTGGGCCAGATCGGGCGTGACGCTCACCATCACAATGACCGACCCAGGGGCGAGCGCGCCACGCGTGACGAGCTCCGCGCCGATCCGGCTGGCCGCGACGCCGACGTCGCCGCTGAGGTCGGTCAACACCGGGACCACGCCCCACTCCAGGGTGAGACGCCGCGCGATCTCCTCGCGATCGGTCGCGCCGAAGATCGTGACGCGCGGTCGCATCGCCGAGAGCACGCGTGCGGTCTGGCCGCCGCGCGTCACCGCGACGATCGCCGCCGCCTCGGCGCGTTCGGCCAGCGTGACCGCCGATTCGCAGACGGCATGGGGATGCCCGCTGAGCAGCCGCGTCTGCTCGATCTGGCGGCCGCGCGCCGGCGGCACCGATTCGGCATCGCGGATGACGAGATCGAGCGTCTGCACGGCCCTCACCGGAAATGCCCCGGCCGCGGTCTCACCCGCCAGCATGATCGCATCGACGCTCTCGTCGACCGCGTTGGCCGCATCGCTCACCTCGGCGCGGGTCGGCCGCGGCTCCGTGCGCATCGACTCGAGCACCTGAGTCGCGACGATGACCGGCACTTCGAGCGTGCGCGCCCACTGGATGATCGCCTTCTGCACGCGTGGCACGCTCTGGAACGGCAGTTCCAGCCCGAGATCGCCGCGCGCCACCATCACCGCATCGCTCTCCTGCACGATCTCCTCGAGGCGGGAGATCGCTTCGGGGCGCTCCAGCTTTGACACGAGCGGAATCTCGGGTGTGCCGGCATCGCTGAGCAGCGCACGCGCCTGGCGCAGCACGGCTGCGCTCTGCACGAAGCTCAACGCGATGTAATCGACCCCGCTGCGCGCACCGAACTTCAGATCCTCGATGTCCTTGTCGGTCAGCCCGGTCGCCGGCAGCTCGATCCCCGGCGCGTTGATGCCCTTGTGCTCGCCGAGCATCCCGCCATGGACGACGGTCGTGCGCAATTCGTGCGCCTCGACTCCATCGATTCGCAGTTGAATGCGGCCATCGTCGAGCAGCAGCGTACCGCCCGGCCGCACCGCCTTCGTCAACTCGGCGTAGGTCGTCGACACCCGACCGGGTTCGCCGGGCTCGTCGCCGATCGCGATGCGCAACGGATCGCCCGCGGCCAGCGCGATCGGCGCGCTCTGACGAAGTGTGCCGGTGCGAATCTTGGGCCCGCTCAAGTCCTGCAGCAGCGCGACCTGACGGCCGGTCTTCTGCGCGGCTCGGCGCACGCGCTCGATCACCTGACCATGCCGCTCGCGCGTGCCGTGGGAGAAGTTGAAACGAAAGACATCGACGCCGGCCGCCATCAACTGCTCGATCACCGCGTCGCTGTCGGAAGCGGGGCCAAGCGTGGCGATGATCTTCGTGCGGCGCATCGACTCTAGGCTACTTCGGCTGGAGATATCAAAGCACTTCCTGCCAGTCTGCCGGCCGTCCAGGCACGCGCGCCACCGGATATGTCATGATCGACGTGAGACTCGCGATGACATTGGAGACCTGGCTCGAACAGGCCACGCAGGATGCTGAGCGGCGCGGGCTCGTGGCACTCCGTCCACTGCTCGAAGGACTGGCGCGATCGACCGCGGCGCTGCGCGCGGCCGACTGGAATCTCGACCTTTCGGGTCCGGCCGCTCCCCGATCCATGCCGAATGCCCGCTGACGCACACACGGTTGCCGACCTCTCTCGCTTGTTGCAGACGCGCGCCATCACCTCCGAGGAAGTGACGCAGCGCTGCCTTGCCTGCATCGAGGATCGCGACCAGTCGATCAACGCGTTCATCACGGTCCTCTCGGAGCAGGCACGCGCGCAGGCTCGCGCCGCCGACAGCGAGATCGCGGCCGGCCGGTACCGCGGTCCACTGCATGGCGTTCCGATTTCGCTGAAAGATCTGATCGACGTCCGCGGTACGCCGACCACCGCGGCGTCGCGCGTGCGGGCCGGCCACGTGGCGGCGAGCGATGCGGCCGTGACGACGCGTCTGCGCGACGCTGGAGCTGTGTTCGTCGGCAAGACGAACCTTCACGAGTTCGCGTTCGGCACCACGAACGAGGATTCCGCATACGGTCCGGTGCACCATCCGCTCGATCTGACTCGATCGCCTGGCGGGTCCTCCGGCGGCTCGGCGGCGTCAGTGCTCGCCGGCATGGCCTTCGCCTCGATCGGCACCGACACCGGCGGCTCCATTCGAATTCCTTCATCGGTGTGCGGGCTCGTCGGCTTGAAACCGGCGCTTGGCGAGGTGCCCACCGACGGCGTCGTGCCCTTGAGCACGGTGCTCGATCACGTTGGTCCGATGTGCCGATCCGTGGACGATGCCAGCGTCGTGTTTCAGGCGCTTCGTGGAACACGAAACCCCACGCCGACCCGCCCGCGCGAGCTGAGCGGACTCCGGTTCGGCGTACCGCGGCCGTACTTCCTCGACTGGCTGGACCCTGAAGTGGCGGCCGCATTCGACGCCGCGTGCGCTCGCCTGACGCGGCAAGGCGTCGTGCTGCAAGACGTGGCCATTCCGCACGCACCGTTGGCCGGGCCCGTCTACGTGCACCTCGCCCTGCCCGAAGCGGCGGCCTACCACGCCGCGACGCTCGACAGCCGCCCCGACGACTACACGCCGAACGTTCGCTTCCGCATCGAGATGGGACGCTACGTGCTGGCGCAGGATTACGTCCGAGCGATGATGGGACGCGAGGCCCTGATGCGCGACGTCAACGCCGCCCTCGAGCATCGCGACGGATTGCTGCTGCCGACGATGCCAATGCCAGCAACGACGCTCGGTGCGACGACCATCTCGATGAACGGCGTGGAAGAACCGATTCGTAATGCGATGCTGCGGCTGACGCAGGTCTTCAACATCACCGGTCACCCGGCCATCACGGTGCCGTGTGGAAAGACGCGCACAGGCCTGCCGATCGGGCTCCAGGCGGTCGGCACACGAACGTCCGACCTGATTGACGTCGCCGCGGCGATCGAACGCGTGCTAGAACCCTGAACCTGGAACCGTGAACCGTGAACCGTGAACTCTGAACTCTGAACTCTGAACTCTGAACTCTGAACTCTGTGCTATCGAGCTTCTTCCACCGCTGGGAACATCGCCTCGCCGACATCTCGAAGGATCGGGTTGTCCGTCCCTTCGAATGGGGTGTCGAGTGGATTCCGAGCAACGGGCACCACAACGGCGATCACGGCGCGCACGTCGAACACTGGGTCGACGAGGTGATGCGCGACACCGAGGCCTTCTTCACGCCGGCACCCACATCCGACTTCACCTTCAGTGTCGCATCGGCCGATCTCACTCGCAGCGGTGAAACAGGCACGCTGCGCTTCCCCAGCGCGCTGGTGACACCGCATCCCGAGAACAACGTGGTCGTCGCTCGATGGTTTCCGGCGAGAGGGGAAGCAGCAGTCGGCCCCGCTCGCGGCCGCGGCCGTGCCGTGGTCGTGCTGCCGCAGTGGAACTCGGATGCCGGCGGCCATATCGGCCTGTCGAGACTGCTGGCGCGTTTCGGTGTGTCGGCGCTCCGTCTGAGCCTGCCCTATCACGACGCGCGCATGCCACCCGAGATCACGCGCGCCGACTACATCGTCAGCTCGAACGTCGCGCGCACCGTGCAGGTGTGCCGGCAGGCGGTGCTCGACACGCGACGCGCGATCGATTGGCTGACCGCGCAGGGATTCGAGCGGATCGGCATCCTCGGGACGAGCCTCGGATCGTGCCTGGCGATGCTCACGTCGGCGCACGAGCCGCGGATCCGGGCGCAGGCGCTCAACCACGTGTCGCCGTGGTTTGCCGACGTCGTCTGGCGCGGACTGTCGACCAGGCATGTGCGCGAGGGATTCAACGGTCACATCGAACTCGACCGGCTGCGATCGCTGTGGCGGCCGATCAGCCCGTTCTCCTATCTGGACCGCGTGCGCGCGAAAACGCTGCTCGTCTACGCGCGCTACGACCTCACGTTTCCAGTCGATCTGTCGGAGCATCTCGTCACCGAGTTCACGCGGCGAGGCCTGGCGCACCAGGTCACCGCACTGCCGTGTGGGCACTACAGCAGCGGCGTGGCGCCCTTCAAATTCATCGACGGCTACGTGCTGACCAAGTTCCTCCGGGCGAACCTCTAGAAACAACTCCCAACCTATAGGCCTGAGTTCGTGTCTGAATTCACGATCGGTCGTCACCACGTGCTGGTTGCCTTTCTCGTCCTGGCAGTTGCTGTGGTGTTTCTGCAGCCTCCCATTCCGCAGTCGGTCGATTACCACGTGATGGCCGATCAACGGACCTGTCTCGGCGTGGCGAACTGCCTGAATGTGTTCTCGAACCTGCCGTTCGCGATCGTCGGTGTGGTCGGCCTGCTGGCGACGTTCCGCGCGCGATTCTTCAATCGATGGGAACGGTGGCCGTACGTTGCGCTATTCGCTGGCGTGACGGCAACGGCGGTGGGCTCGAGCTACTACCACCTGGCGCCGGACAATGGACGCCTCGTCTGGGACCGCCTGCCGATGACACTCGGATTCATGGGTTTGCTCACTGCTCTTGTCGCCGAACGTATGAGCCGGCCGATCGCGCGCCTCCTGTTCGTTCCCCTCATCGCTATCGGTGCGAGTAGCGTCGGTTACTGGCATTGGACCGAACTGCAGGGGGGCGGCGATCTTCGGCCGTACGTGCTGGTGCAGTTCGGCTCGCTGCTCGCTGTGACGCTGCTTCTTGCGCTGTATCCGACGCGTTATCCGGGTTCGACGTATCTGTGGGCGGGGCTCATCGCGTACTCGGTCGCAAAGATCTTCGAGCTCGCCGACGGACCGATCATGGAATTCAGCAAGGTCGTCAGCGGCCACACACTCAAACACCTCAGCGCCGCCGCAGCCACCGGATGCATCGCGTACATGCTGCACGCGCGTAGAACGGTGGCTTCAGCCGCCGCGGCCCGCGCAGGCTGCAGCCTGCGCTCTACAAGATCCTGATGCCTACCACCTGGCCCAGGCCTGAATCCTGATTCCTGAATCCTGATTCCTATAGATAGTCGAGCAGCCCCGCGAGCGCGTTGTAGATGATGTCGGCGAGCTGGCGGACGAGCGGCGAGATCTCGCCTTCGTTCACGGCGTTGGCCACTGTTACTGGATCGGTGAGGACCAACCAGATCGTTGCACCCGCGACGATCGCGGCGATGACGCCGATCAAGACGGCGACGCTCGTCATGCGGTCGACGCCGCGCTCGGGATCGATTCCGTCGATAAGATCCTCGGCCAAAGGCAGAACTCGGGAGAGCGGTGCGAAGTGGAAAACTAGGGTAGCACGTCGCTCAAACGCGCTTCGGCTACCTTACCTCTTCCCTTACGTCAGACTTCGTGCGGTAGCACGCGCGGCTCGCCGAGCGACAGCGTGCCGAGCGAGTCTGCAATAGCAGACTGGTCGCCGACGATGAGCGTCGTCAGCTTCGCCGGATCGAGATACAGCGACGCCGCGCGCGTGATGTCGTCGCGGCCGACCGCGTTGACGGTCGGAACGAACTCGGCGAAGTAGTTGTCGGGAAGACGATAGAGCGCCAGCTGTGCTGCCGCGCGTGCGACCTGCTGCGTCGTCTCGAAGTTGCGTGGATACCCGCGCGTCAGCGAAGCCTTGGCCAGCGCGAGCTCTGCGTCGGTGGGCGGCCGCGAGCCGCGGATATCCGCGATCTCCGCAAGCGAGTCGGCGATCGACTCGGCCGTGGCAGCCGTGTGCACACTTGCCTGCAGCACGAACGGCGACAGGCCGCGCCGCCAGTCGAAGCCGGTTCGCGCGCCATACGTGAACGCCTTCTCCTCGCGAAGCTTCAAGTTGACGCGGCTGACGAACTGCCCTCCGAGCACGGCGTTCATGACGAGCAGCGAGGGATAGTCGGGAGTCGTTCGCACCGCCGCCAGGTGACCGACGCGCAATTCGGATTGCGCGGCCCCCTCGCGCGGCACGATCGCTAGCCGGGCGGACGGATACGCCGGTGGAGGGATCTCGGCGGCCGGCGTCGCCGTCGCACCGTCGCCGCTGCCACCCCACTGATCGAAACGTCGCGCCACTTCCATCAGACCTTCGTGCGACAGCGCGCCAACCACAACGAGTGTGGCACGCGAGGGATGGAATCGCCGCGCATGAAACGCGCGTACGTCATCGATCGACAGCGCGCGCAGCGACGCGTCGCCGCCGATCGAGAGATGGCCGTACGGATGCGAGCCGTAAACGAGTCGAAGAAACGCGCGCTCGGCGGTCGCTGGAGCCGAATCCTTCAGCTGCTTCAGTCGATCGAGCCGCAGCTGCCGGATGCGACGGAAGTCCTCTTCGAGCAGGCTGGGCCTGACGGTCATGTCGGCCAACAGCGCCGCGCCCCACCCGGCAAACCGGGTCAACGTGGTCAAGCTGAATACGAACACATCGGCGCCAACGTCGACGTCGTAATCGGCGCCGATACGCGCGAGCGCTTCGGAAACCGCGATGGCGCTCATCCCGCCAGTACCCTCGTCGACCATGTCAGCGACGACAGCCGCCAGTCCCTCCTGACCCGCCGGATCGGCGCCCGAACCGCCATCGACCTGCAACGCCAACGTCACCACCGGCACGCTCGGATGTTCGACCGTGCGCACGGCGAGCCCGTTGGAAAGCGTGTGACGCTCGATGGTCGGAAACGTGAACGCCGGATCGGCGCCGACGTCAGGCAAGCGCGAACGATCGGCTCGCATTACGACACCGAAATCGGCTCGGCATCCGCGAGCGCGAGCTCGCGGCGTCCGCGCGGGACGATGCTGAGCATGACCCGTGGAGCCGTGGACAGATACTTCACCGCCGCCGCACGAACCGAGTCGGCAGTCGCGTCGCGGTAGCGTGCGAGATCCTGGGCGAAGAACCCGGGCGTGCCGAGCAGCACGTTGTAGGCATTCAGTTGATCCGATTTGCCGCCGAACCCACCGACCGTCTGCAGGCGATACATGAAATGCGCCTCGGCCTGCGCCAGGCCTCGCTCCATTTCGTCGGTCGTCGGTCCGAGCTCGGCGATCCGCCGCAGTTCCTCGTCGATGCACGCCTCGCTCTCGGCGAGCGAATGCCCCGGGGCTGCCGTCACGGCAAGCAGGAAGAAGCTGCCCAGTTCGCGGGAGTTCTGGAATGCGGACACGTCCAGCGCAATGCGCGACTCGTAGACGAGCGTGCGATACAGCCTCGACGTCTTCCCATTCGCCGCCAGATCGGCGATCAGATCGAGCTCGGCGTCATCAGGGGCGAACATCGCCGGGGAGTGCCAACCCAGGTACAGCCGCGGAAGCTCGACCCGATCTTCGAACATGAGATTGCGATCGCCGTCGAGCGAGGCGCGCGCCTGCACGGGCGCCGGACGAACGCCTCCCTCCAACTCGCCGAAATAGCGCTCGGCGAGCTCGAAGGCGCGTTCGGCCTCGATGTCGCCAGCGAGCACCAGCGACGCATTCGAGGGGTGGTAATAGGTGCGGAAGAACGCCTGCACGTCCTCGAGCTGCATCGCTCGCAGATCGTCGGCCGACCCGATCGTCGTCCAGTTGTACGGATGCTCTGGCGGGTACAGCGATTCCGCCAACGCCATCGCCGCCATTCCGTACGGCCGATTCTCGTAGTTCTGCCGCCGCTCGTTCAGCACGACGTCGCGCTGCGTCTCGAACCGCTCGCTGGTCAGTGCCGGAAGCAAGTACCCCATGCGATCGGATTCCATCCACAACGCGCGATCGACCGCGCTGGTCGGCACGACTTCCCAGTAGTTGGTGCGGTCGGTGTTGGTCGATCCGTTCAGCAGCGCTCCGGCCTGCTGCAGCGGCACGAAGTAGCCGCTGTTGTGATGCTCGGAGCCCTCGAACATCAAGTGCTCGAACAGGTGGGCGAAACCGGTCCGGCCCGGCCGCTCGTTCTTCGAGCCGACGTGGTACCAGACGTTGATCGCGACGATCGGCAGGTGATGGTCCTCGTGCACGATGACGTCGAGCCCGTTGGCAAGCGTCCGCTTCGTGTAGGGAAGGTCGATGTCGTTGGTGTTCATGAGGACGCGTACGCGAGCGGGCTAGCGAACCGGAATCAGCGGAATCCTGCCCTTGTTCGCCTCGGCGGTCTTGTGCGCCGCGATCGAGATCTGCGCGGCGGTGCGTTCGGCGATTGTGAGAAACGCCTTGGCCGCAGCCGACGCCGGCTCGGCCACGATCAACGGAATGCCGGCGTCGCTGCCCTCACGGATTGGTTGATAGATCGGCAGCCGACCGAGGAACGGCACCTCGAGATCGTGCGCCAACCCCTCGCCGCCGCCATGACCGAAGAGATCGGTCTCGAAGTGGCAATTGGGACAGGTGTAGTAGCTCATGTTCTCGACGATGCCGAGCGTCGGAATACTGAGCTTCTGGTACATGCGCACGGCGCGCCGACTGTCCGCGAGCGAGACCTGCTGCGGCGTGGTGACGACGACCGAGCCGGCGACGGGAATCGACTGGCTCAGGCTCAATGCGATGTCACCGGTGCCGGGTGGCATGTCGATGATCAGGTAATCCAGATCGGCCCAGGCCACGCCGCGCACGAACTGCTGCACGGTCTGATGCAGCATCGGACCGCGCCAGATGATTGGTGCATCGTCGTTGGTGAGGAACCCGATCGAGACGACCTGCAGCCCGTACTTCTCGGCCGGCATGATGCGCTCACCATCGGTCCCGAGCTGCGTGTTCAGCCCCATCATGATCGGGACGTTGGGCCCGTAGATGTCGCCGTCGAGCAGGCCGACGCGGCTGCCGCAGCGCGCCAACGAGAGCGCCAGATTCACGGCCACCGTCGTCTTGCCGACGCCGCCCTTGCCCGCACCAACCGCGACGATGTTGCGGACGCCCGCGACCGGCGGCTTATTCGATTCGGGGGCCGCGGCCGAACGGACCTTCGCGGTCAGCTGAACCTGAACGTCTGTGATGCCAAGCGCACGCACGGCGGCAACCGCCTGGTCGCGCATCTGATCCTTCACCGGACACGCTGGTGTGGTCAGTTCGATGGTGAACGAGGCACGACCCGAGGCAACCGTGAGGTCCTTCACGAACCCGAGCGACACGATGTCCTTGCGGATGTCCGGATCGACGACGACACGCAGCGCGTTGAGGACCGCATCGCGGTCCGGCGTGGACGGCATATCTCGCTATCTTAACGAGGAATCAGGAATCAGGATTCAGGATTCAGTCCTGGGCCAGGTTCAAGGAAACAGGCTGAAGCCTATCGTGAGGGCTCGAAGAGCCGGCGACCTTCGTTGGTCAGCAGCGTCCAGCAGGCGTAGATCCCGAATGCGGTTCCAAAGGGCAGGGCGACGAGGTTGACCAGCGCAAGCGCGAGCGTCAGTACACGGCCGAATGGCTGGCGCCGGTCGAGAAGCACTGCCGCCCACACATGAGCCCCGCCCCACAGCAGAGCGAACACCCCGATCGCGGCAAACACCGCCGCAGTGACGCCGGCCGCGACTTCGACGCCCGAATCGACCGATTTCACCATCTCCGCGAGCGCACCGGCCGAGAGCAGCAGCATCGAGGCGCCAACCAGCATTGCCAGCTTGCCGCCGAGGCTCGCCAGAATGCCAAGCAGCCGGACGTGGCGTTCCATGGCCGGTGTGCGTCAGACGATCTGAACGCGAAGCTCGACGCGGGTCGACGAGTGCTGACGGGGCGTCACGGTGAAATGAAACCGCGCGCCGTCCTCCACGCCCGCCGGCAGCGTCACTTGAAACGGCTGATGGCGCAACTCTTCGCCGCTGCCGTGACAGCGCGTGCAGCGTTCGGTCCACGACTCGCCGCGGCCGCCGCATTGCGGACAGGTGCAGCGAAGCGGCACATCGAGCGGCACTGTGGCGCCCGTCATCGCTTCGCGACCCGACAATCGGATCGTCGTGCGGATGCGCGGCTGACGCTCGTCGGCGAGAAACGCCTGCCGCATGCGGTCGAGCGCCGGCGCCATCGACGGGAAGTCGATGATCACATCGTCGGCAAAGCAGCTCGTCTCGTGCCGGCTGTCGTCAACCGGACGAACCGCAATCTGGTCGCCGCCGTCATCGCGAAATGCGCGAGCTCGCATCAGTGCCGGACCTAGGCTGGTACCATAGGAGGCGGTTCAGGAGAAGTCAATGCCTCCCAAGGATTGCCCGATGTGTGGTGAGTCGATGCAGGTACGTGAGGGAGAAATCACCGACCGCGTACCCGGCACGGCGCAGACCAAGACGCGAAAGTTCCGCGAGTGGGTGTGTCCCGAGTGCGACTATTTCGAGGAGGTAGAGTCCGAGACCACTGAAGAAGGCTAGTTGCCGCGCACGCTCAGCGGGCGCCGAGCGTCAACAGGAGCTCCTTCCGCACCGCTTCATCAACTTCATCGAAATTCAACGCCGTCTCACACTCGTCGCACAGCACCTCGAGCAGGGCCGGACGCCCTTCCTCGGACACTTCGACCCGCGAATCATCCAGGTGGACGACGTGCATCTGCAGCGTCTTCACCAGGAAGTTCTGGTCGTTCCCACAGCTGGGACAGGTCAGCGCCACTCGTGTCTCCTCTTTCGTCGTCAACAGGTCACCCCAAAAGTTGATTCTATGGGACGCGGTACGACAGGCGCAATGCAGAAGTGAAGATGTCCAGGATTTCGGTGCAAATACCGCCCCCTCTCACCTCAGGAGTGGGTTTCCGCCCCGTACACGAGCCGGGCGTCCACGGTGGCGTCCGGAAACAGCGCCGCGGCCGCTCGTCGATACAGCTCCGCCTGCAGTTCGTGCTCGGGCCCGGGGCGTCCGGTCTTGAACTCGAGCACCGTCACCGTGCGCTCTCCCCTGACGAGACAGTCAATCGCCCCGTGGACGATATGCCCGTCCACCGCGACGGAGAACGGCACCTCGTGGAGCGGCTCACCAGACCTGTAGATCGCGCGCACGTCGGCATTGGTGACGAACGCGCGATAGGCGACGGCGGCGCGAGTGCACAGCAATGCGCGGTCGTCGACGGCCGACGCTTCGTCAGCCCTCAACAACGTGGCAATCCGAGCGACGGCCCATTCGTGGTTCGCCTCGGTCCGCAGACCCTCGCGTTGGAGCAGCCGGTGCACCAGCGTCCCGACCATACGAGTGGACCGCGACCCGGGTGCCGAGTCCGTTTGCAGGAGGTCCGTTTCGAGAATCGCCTCGGCGACGGAGCGGCGCCGCACGGTCTTATCGACGAGCGGGGCAAAGTCCGACTGCAGTTGCTCGCTGGTTTCACCGATCGCTTTCGTTGACGATCCCAGAACTGAGGTCGACGCGTGGACCGGTGGACAGACGCGCAGCTCGTGGACGGCGCCGGCCGAGGCCGACCAGCTGACCGAGGGCGGACCCGCAGCGGCCTGCGCGAAGCATTCCTGAAAGGCCGGCGGCAGCACCTCGGCAAGGCTCCCGCGCCCCGGTTTCATCTGGCCGTCCTTGAGCGCGGTGCTCAGATAGAGTCGATCGCGGGCTCGCGTCAGCGCCACGTACAGAAGCCGCTTGGTCTCTTCCCGCTCCCTCGCGACCTGATCATCGTCGCCGCTGGACTGAAAATCGCCGACGGCCACGGATGCCTCCTCGCCCTCGACGGTGCCAACGCGAATCGGTGGCCGCCGCGTGCCCGTGCCGCGCGCCAGGTTGACGATGAAGACAACGGGAAACTCCAGGCCCTTGGCCGCGTGCACCGTCATCAGGCTGACCGCGCTCGACGCGTCGATCACGGCGTTGGCTTCGTCGCCCAGCGCGAGCCGATCGATGTGCGACACGATGCGGTCCAGCGTGGCGTAGCCGCGGTTCTGCAGGCGGCGAATCATCGCGCGCATCTTCTTGAGGTTTTCACGAGCCTGGCGGGCGCGAGGGCCGCGCGTCTCGGCCAAGTACGCCGACTCCGCGATGACGAGGTCGAGCAGCTCCGCGGGCGGCATGCGATCCACCAGTGCGCGCCACCGTGATGCCGCCTTTCGTGCCGCCATCAATGCGTCGGCATCCTCCGCATCCAGCGCGGCGACGCCGGCCGGCACCTCGCTGGATCCAAGCGCATCGGCCAACGACGGTGCGAGGACGCGCAGCCCGTCGTCAGAGATGCGGACGAATCGCGAGCGCAGCCAGGCGGCGGCATGCAGGTTCGAGAGCGGGGCGGCCAGGTACGACAGCAGCGCGCGCACGTCCTTGATCTCGTCGGCATCGAAGAAGCCAAGACCTTTGTAGACATACGCGGGCAGCCCTCGGCGCTCGAGCGCGTCCTCGAAGTCGCGATGACTGTCGCGCGCGCGAAACAGGATGGCCACGTCGCCGGCGCGTACGGGGCGCCGTACTCCGGTATCGCGATCGCGTATCGGCGTAGCATCGTCGATCAGACGCGCGATCTCGGCGGCAGTCGCTTCCGCACACTGTTCCGGCGTGTCGCCCACGAGCAGAGCGATCGCGCTCGAATCGGTGGCAGGGCCGTCGATCGGGAAACGATCCTCTTCGCCATAGACGAAGGCATCGCGGCGCGACGGCAGCGTGTCGAGCTCATGACAGAGATCGTTGACGAACGACAGCAGCGGCGGCGCCGCTCGAAAACTCCGTGAGATCGAGCGCCTGACGTCGCGCTCGGGCCGCAGCATCTCCAGATGTCGTGCCGCCTCACGGAGGATCGACACATCCGCATCGCGAAAGGCGTAAATCGACTGTTTGCGGTCGCCGACGATGAAGATCGACGGTTGCAGCGCGCCCGTGTGAGTCAGACCAGCGCCTTCACCCCACGACGCGGTCAGCAGCGAAATCAGATCCCACTGCGCCCGGCTCGTATCCTGGAACTCGTCGACCAGGACATGGTGATACCGCGCCTCGAGCCGGTAACGGCTGCGCGCGAACTCCTCCATCTGGCCGAGCAGGTTGCGCGCGCGCAGGAGCAGGTCTGGGAAGTCGAGCGCGGCGTGCGCATCGAGGGTGCGTCGGTACTCCGTATCGGCGATGCGATACATGCGCCAGATGCCGCGCGCGACGAGCACGTTGAGATCGCGCCGATATGCCAGGTGTGCCTCGAGCACCCGCGGCGCGTGCCCGATCACGAGATCGCGGTGTGTCTGCCAATCGACCGCAGACGCGAAGGCTTCCTTCTTGTACTTCGAGGGCAGCAGCTTTCGCGGCTGACCGTCCTGCGTCAGGAAGTGCTCGCGCGCGTCGACGAATGCCGCGTGCACTCGAGCCGGATCCAGCGCCGCGCGATCGGTATCCGCAATGGCGGTGAGCCGACCGGCCAGGACCTGGAACGACGGCATCAACGGTCCCGTCTCGAGGAACCGATCGAGACCACCCCGCATCGACTCGAACACGGCGAGCAGACCCGCTGCGCCTCGTTTCGCGGCTGCCTCGATGGTGAGGTCGCTGGGACCTGACGCGAGATACCGCGCCAGCGTGGCGGGAGCCGCAATCCGATGGTTCAACAGCGTTGCCAGGCCGGCGCGCGCCCGCCGATCGCCCAGCTGCGCGAATACCAGTGCCACGTGCGCATCGTCGCGCGCCAGCGCGCGGCAGAGCCGCAGGGCGCGATCCAACGACTCGTCGATCAGGCGCGGCACCTCGGTCTCATCGGCGACCGAGAAGCCAGGGTCGAGGTCGGCCTCGAGCGGAAACTCGCGCAGGAGCGAGAGGCAGAAGGCATCGATGGTACTGATGGCGACATCGCCGGTGCGATCGCGCAGCTGCCGCCAACGTGCCGGCGCGATCTCGCCGAGCGATGCGGCCTCGCGGAGCCGCGCGAGGATGCGATCGCGCATTTCGGTCGCGGCCTTACGAGTGAATGTCAGCGCAAGAATCTCACCGGGGTCGACCCCTGCCTTGAGCAGGTTGACGTAGCGTTCGACGAGAATCCGCGTCTTTCCCGTCCCTGCCGAGGCTTCGAGCGCGACGTTGAACCGCGGGTCGACCGCCCGCTCACGCCCATCGCGATCGCGCGCGTCGATGCGCGAATCGACCGTCTCGCATTCGACGACAGCCGGTGCGGCGGGGGCGCTGTCTTCGGGCTCGGCGTCGAATGGCAGCCAGAGGTCAGTCGGCATCGATGTCGTCCTTGCGGCAGACCGACGGATACGCGCACCAGGTGCAGATGATCGGCTCGTACGGCCGGGCCGGAAACGCGCCGTCGGCGATGCTGCTCGTGATGTCGAAGACCCGATCTCGAGCCGAGCCGAGCGCCTCGTCGGCGCCAGAGGCTCCAGGCGAAATGACCGGCACGTAGGATTTCTTTCCGCTGAAGGCGATGTAAGCCGCCTCCTCGATCCCCCACCATTCGCCGTGGTCTGCCGTGAGACGTTCCTGCGCGCTGAGCGCGTAGATCGCCACCTGCAGCGCCCGGCGAGGGTTGGGCGCCGAGCCGGACTTGTAGTCGAGCACGCGAAGACGATGGCCGGCGAGGAGATCGATGCGATCGGCGACACCTTTGAGCGGAACACGGCGGCCGTCGGACGACCCGAGTGTGAATTCGCCCTCGAGGCGGTGCTCGAGCAATCGTCCGGTTACGTTTTCCTGACTCTCGGCCTCGTGCTCGAGCACGACGTCGGCCATGCCGCGTGAGATCGCCGAGCCGAAGAGACGCGTCCGCTCGAGCGCCGCGTCAGCATCCGGAAGGCGCGCCAGGTGCGTCTCGGCGGTCTCCCGCATCAGCGCGCGCGCCTCGTCCAGACGGCGGTAGGTGATGGCGCCGACCGCTTTCGCGTCCCACGCCTGGAAGAAGCGCTCGAACACCTCGTGAATGAAGCGGCCGCGCGCGCGTGGCGACAGCATCGACTCGTCTTCAGGCGCCTCCTCGAGTCGCAGCACGTCGGATGCGAAGTACTTGAAGGGACAGTCTTGATATCGCTCCAGCGCACTCAGCGAAAAGGCCGCGGGCCGATGCGAACCGGTCCGTCCGTAGAACCGTTCGTCGATCGGGCCACGGCGGGCCCGCCGCGCGGCCCACTCGCGCGCATCGGGCTGCAGCACCGCCTGATCGAACGAGTAGAAGGTGAGCGCCTCGTGATCGAAGATCCCGCTCGGTGGCAGGTTCTCTTCCGTCGTGCCCAATCCCGCGTGCGCCACCTCGTCGACCAGCGGCGAGGCGCTTACGATGGCATCGGACTCGAGCGTGAACACCGAGACGGCCAGCCGCGAGCGTGGCAGGCGAAGGAGATCGGCGAACGCCGCTCGTTCACCATCCAGACGATCGGAATCGGCCGGCCATCCGAGCTCCCTGAGCACTCCCGCGGAATAGAAGATGCTTCGTCGCGGACGCTCCGGCCACTCTGATTCCATCACGCCGGCGAGCTGCACGTACTCGAAGCCGCCAAGCACCGCGCTCGACGCATCGACGACGTGCACACCGGATTCGCCGGTTCGCGGGGCAAACGTCTGTCCGTCGATCCAGCGGCGCACCAGCGCGGCGACGGCATCGGGATCGGCTGGCTCGGGATCGAAGCTGGCGTATGCGTCGCGCAGCGCCCGCAGCGTGTCATGAATCGCCGCCCTCGCCCGCAGTTGGCGCTCCGCCTGCACCTCGCCATGGACGATGGCTCGATCGTGCCGGCGGAGAAAGTCGATGATGGACGTGAGGTGCGACGCGACGGCGGCCTTGGACGACAGTGGCGCCAGCTCTCGGAGGACATCAGCCAGCGTCCGCCCCGCACGAGCGGCTCGCGCGAGTCGGCCGTACGCGGCCTCGGCGCTCCACGTCTCGATCAGACGCTCGAGCGATTCGACCTCTCCCAGATAACCGGCCTCGGCCAGCGCGCGATCGAGTGCGGCGACGTCGCGGCCGTGCCGCTCGCCGTCGTCGGCGAACACGAAATGGGGCGAGCGAAGCAGCGCGATCGCCGGCACGCGTGCACCGTTGGCGCTCACGCACGAGAAGACCAGGTCGAGCGCGGCGGCATAGGGTTCTGCGGCGAGCGGCAGCGCATCGAACATCTGGCTTGGCACGCCGGCCGAACGCAGCACGTCGCGGGCGATGTACACATACGGGAGAGGCTGCTTCACGACGAGCGCGACGCGGCTCAGCGACGTGACTTCTTCGGCCCGCGCCGCCGCTTTCACTCGCCGCGCGAACCCGGCAACTTCTTCTTCGCGGTCGCGAGCCCGGTGAACGAACTCTGTAGTGTCCGGCTTCAGCCGAACGTCTGTAGTGTCCGGCTTCAGCCGAACGTCTGTAGTGTCCGGCTTCAGCCGGACGTCTGTGGGGTCCGGCCTTAGCCGGACCGGCACGACCAGCACCGGCCAGATGCTCGGGGACGTCTCGGGGCGCCCTTCGTCAATGCCGGGCAGCAGATGGTGCAAACGTTCGTGCAGCGCACCCGCGAGCATCGTGTCGGTGACGACGATATCGAGACGCTCGAGCCCTGGAATCCGCGCGAGCAGATCCCATTCGGCCGGAAACAGACCGTGCGCTTCGAACGCGGCATCGGTCACCGTGAGGACGATGTGGCGATAGGGTCGTGATGCCGGCGTCGCGATCAGCCGCGCGCGGAGCTGATGCTCGTCGAGGCCGTGCTCGATGGCCTCGCGTTCGTACTGTCTGAACGCCGCTGCGAGAAACCGCGTCTGTCGCACGAGCCGTTCGGCTCCTCGATCGCCGGCGGCTCCCGGTTCGAGCTGCGACAACGTGCGGCGCTCGAAGACATCGACCGGATTCTGCCGCCACTGCAGCTCGTCGTAGAAACGAAGGATCTCTGCGATCAGCGCAGGTCGAACGCGAAACGGAGGCTCGACGCCACTCTCCTGTGCCGCGCGACAGGCGACGCCGAGCAGCACCTCACGTTCGGCGGCGCTCAACATCCGGCGGCCGACATCGATGCGTTCGCCCAGCCTGATCGTCAGCTCGCGCGCCGTGACCAGATCGGGAAACACCGCCACGCGATGAGACGGCAGCAGGCGATCCTCGATGCTGCGCGTCAGGTGCGCAGCCGCCGCACGGGTGGCCACGACGACGAGACGATCCCGCGCCGCGAGCGGATCGCCGTCACAGGCGAGCGTGACAACGGTTTCGCGAAAGGCCTGGAGATCGGGAACGCGGACCAGCCGGGTGGTGCGAGGGGTCACTCAGCTCCCATCGTAACGCTGCTTCGATAGTGGCGTTCAAAGTTCACAGTTCAGAGTTCAGCGTTCGAGAGTTCAGGGTTCGATGTTCACGAGTTCATGGTTCGCGCTTCGCCGATTCGCGCGCTCGTGAATGCGAACCGTCGAAGCGGAACGCTGAACCGGAGAACAATGAACTTGGAACTCTGGAACAGTGAACGTTGAACCGTGAACTCTGAACTGCAGGTTCAGCGCAGCTTGGGCGGCTCGATCAGCGTCCGAATCTCGGACTGCACGCGCGAGAGCATCATCAGCGCACCGGCCGCGGCTGACGAGGCTTCCCAGGCGGCGGCGGCGTCGCCCCCTTCGATCGCTCTCACGCGGGCGCGCGTGGCGTTGTCGGCGAACCGCCAGGTTCCGATCAGCAGATTGTGGATTCCTTGCAGATAGTCAGGCGTGCGAATGCGCTCGAGGCGCTCGGCTCCACCACTGAGCTGTCCGCGCAACGACAGCAGCCGATCGGGCGGCGGGCCATCGAGCCGCCGAATGGCATCGAGCATCGGCTGCGACTTCACGAGCAGCACGATCTGCGACGAGATCGAGCGCTGGTAGGACCGATACGACGCCTGGCGCAGCAGCCATTGGTCGCGTAGTAACCGGAGCTGCCTCGCCATGAGCAGCTGCCGCTGGACGGCGCCGTTCACTGAGGTCATGACTTCGGGCCGCTTCTGCCCCAGCTTGGCGTCCTCTTTCACGATGCGCGCCGCCAGCTTCTCGATGTCGGCGATGGCCGCACGGTTCGCATGCTCGGTGGCCTGAGTGACGATCTTCTCCGACAGCGCGCGGTACTGTCGATCGATCGCCAGTTCCTCACGAAGCGCTCGCTCGACCCGCTTGCGAAGCGCGCCCGCTTCGGTCGAGTCGATCATCGCCGTCGGTCCGTTGACCAGCATCATCGCCGCCTGCAACAGGGCGACGCGATCGGTCGACGTGCTGAGGTCGGCCAGGTGCATGATCTGCTCGAATTGCTGGCGCGGCGCCGGCATTCCCAGGACGGGCTCGAGGGGCGGTGTTTCGGCCATCGCCACCAGCGCCAGCTCGAAGGCGGCGGCCCCCGTCGCCGCGCGCAGCGAGGTGATCGCTTCGTCCAGCACGCCGACGATCTCGCGCACGTCGTTGGCGCGATATCCGTAGTGGTTCTGCGGCCACACGGCCACGCGCTGCCGGACCTGCTGGGCCAGCGCCAGCGCCTGCTGCCGGTTGCTACTGAGCGCGACGTCGTTCAGCGCCAGCGCGACTTCATTGCTGAGCGTGCGAAAGTCCTCTTCACCACGCGTCTGAGCGTAACGCTGATAGCGCGCCGACTCGGAGTATTTGTCCGTGCGCGGCCAATCGACCAGCGACGCGCGCACGCTCGTCACCTGCAACCGGGGTTCGCCAGGGCGCCCAATCGGCATCGAGAACACGACGCGATCGTCCACGCGGGCGAACTCGCCGTAGCTGACGAGCTCGGTCCCGTCGAGGAGAAAGAGGCGGAACAACGTCGCGTCGGCGGCGTACACCGACCGACCTGCCGCTGCCAGGCAGAGACCTGCGACGATGAGGCGAACGAGCCAGGACATTAAAGCCGTTAGCGTTCCCGCCGGTTCAAACCTCAACCGTGGCGGGGTGCCACTTCGCATTCTACCCCCCGGGCACGCTCGTCACGGGGCGAGCGGCATGGCGGCTTGTGGAAAACCTGTGGATGAATCGTGAATATCCTGTGCACAACCTGACGACGCACATTTTTCTTTGAGGAGATCTGGGGACGATCGTCGGCCCCACTCCCGGGGGACGACCCCTTCGCGATCCCCTTCGCTTGATCATGTGTGACGGCTGCGTAAAATCAACGCCTTCAATCGGAAACCCTCAGCGTCGGTGACATGCATCACTTCGAAGAAACGATAGCCGGACGGGCGTACCACATCGAGGTCATGCCCGTGAACACGCGCTGGCGCGCCCAGCTGCGTCGGCTCCCTGGTATGCCAACGGCGATGATGCCGTTCTACGGGGAGACACCCGAAGAAGCCGCCGCGCAGCTCGTCGGCTGGTTGGCGCTGGCCCACCGCCGTCAGAGCACGCAGCCTACTCCGCCGGCGGACCGACCCGGTCCTTTGGACCGCCCACCGGCCCTGTCGGTCTTTCGGTAGCTGGAGTGGGCGCCTGTATACGAGGCGCCCTACTGTGCTGGGTACAGCGACGTGCCTTCGGACCGTTGAAGGTTGGATGGTGAACTTCCTGTCGCAGCTCACGAAGAGCGAGCAGGCGAGGCTCTTTGAGGAGCTGAACTACATGAACCTCGAGGAGATCCGCGGCTTCTGCTCGGAGCGCAGGATCCCCTACAGGATCGTGGCCGAGTACGCGAACGGGAAGGTGAGGGCCACGAAAGACACCGATCGAAAGCCGATCGTGCTGGCTCGTATCCGGCGCTATCTCACAACAGGCCAGGTCGGTCAGCCAACCTGCATCCCCGCACAGATCGTCCGCGAGGAGAATCCGCCGGCGCGGCTCGGACTTCGCGACCGCCTTTACTATCGTTGGTATGCGAAGGAATTCGAGGGAGTCCTGCGGTTGCTCCGCGACCTGACCGGCGGCCGGTTCAAGGACGGCGCCGTTGCCAGGGTACTCGCGATGGAGTTCTGGACTCGCGGAGAAGCGCCCACGTTCGAGGAGTTCGCCCGATCGTGGACGAAGGCCAAGGCCGAGGAGCACCTGCTGCTCACGCCGGAGTACGCCTACCTGACGGATCTCAAGCACCACCGCGCCGACGGCGACTGGAAGGACTTGCGCAAGGCCAAGGCAACGTCCGCTCTCGAAACGCTGGCGCGAGTGGCTCCAGTTTGAGCTGTAAAGGAACGCTTTCAGGCAACCCGTTCGGAGGAGCGACATGAATCGCCGTGTCCTGCTTGGCTAGCCGTAGCTCGCCCTGCGAAGCTGGCGAGCGAAGGATGGTGGACCAGAACAGGTACTGCTTGCGGACTTCCGACGCGGCTTCCTTTCCGAGCTGCACGTCCTGCTTCCGCGTGTACTTTTTCTTCGGAAGCTTGATCACCGCCTCACTCGCACCGGAGCGCCACATTGGGATCGACCGCCGCGGCGCGGCGGGCGGGCAGGTAGCAGGCGAAAAACGCGGCCCCGACTAACGGAATTGGCGTCACGACCAGGATCCAGGGATCGACGATGGCGACGTCGAGCTCGAGGTACGCGCGCGCGATCGCCCGGCCGACGAGGCCGATCGACAAACCGAACAGGAGCCCGTCGAGCACGGGACGATACCCGTCCAGCAGCACCATGCGCTTAATCTGGCTGGAGGTGGCGCCGAACGACATCCGCACGCCGATCTCGCGCGTGCGATTGGCGATGACGTGCGACTGGATGCCGTAGAGGCCCGCCATCGCGAGAAGGAGCGTGATCGCGCCGAGGCCGATCGCCGTGAGGCCGAACCCGCGCATGACCTGGAACGGTCCGGCGAGCACCGTGCGTCCCGTCCCGATCCTGTCGATCGCGACGTCCGGATCCGCGCGCCGGATCGCCTCGCGCATCGCGCCCACGGCGGTCGGCACCGATCCGGATGCGCGCGTGACGACCGTGACGAGCGGCTGATAGTACTGCTCGAACGGCGCGTAGGCGAGCGGCCGCGGATCCGCGAAGAGGCTGCCCACGTCCGTGTTGGCCGCGATGCCGACGATGGTGGCCGTCGCGCGCGCGGCCGGCTGGCCGGCGAGCGCGACCTGCCGTCCGACGGCGTCGGCGGTTCCAAAAATCTGCCGCGCGGTGAACTCGCTGACGATGAGGACGCGCGGCGCGCCCGGCCCATCGCGATCGTCGAAGCCGCGTCCGCGAAGGATCTCGACTCCGAGCGTCCGGAAGATCGACGGCGTCGCGGCGACCGCGGTGACCATGCGCGGCGGCGTGTCCGCCGCGCCGGCCTGTTCCGCCGGCGCCATCGAGAGACGCAGCGCGCTCGACACGCCGAAGGGCAGTCCGCCCGTGAGCGACGCCGATTCGATCGACGGATGGCCGCGCAATTCGCCGAGCAGACGATCGAGCGTCCGCCGCGCGCGCGCCTCGCTCCACTCAGGCCCGTCGAGATTGAGGACCGCGACCCCGATCCGATCCAGATCGACGCCGGAGTCGTGCCGCGCTTCCGCGATCGAGTACTTCACGAACATCGTCGCGATGATGAAGAACCCGGCCGCGATCGCGACCTGCCACCGCAGCAGGGCGCGCTGGCGCCGGCGGCGCGGCGGCCCGGGGGTCGATCCGGCGGCGAGCGCGCCGCGCACGTCGATCGTGCGCGTCAGCTGGATCGCCGGCTCGAGGCCGAAGACGACCAGCGCCACGAGGAGTGACGGCACGGCGACGCCCAACGCCGTCACGTTCAGCACCGGATGAAACGACAGCGTCGTCCGTCCGCCGAACGGCATCTCGAGGCTGATTTCGGTGTCTATCGCGGCGCGCAGCAGCTCGAACACGACGTAGGACGCGATCGCCCCGCCCGCCGCGAGAATCACGCTCTCGAGGCACTGCTCCCGCACCAGCCGCCACCTCGACGCGCCGAGCGCGCGGCGCACCGCGATCTCGCGCAGCCGTGTCGTCCCTCGAGCGAGCACGAGGTTGCCGAGGTTCGTGCAGGCGACCACCAGCACCAGCCCGACGAGCGCGACGAGCGTCATCCCGAACCGGCGCACGGCCGTGTCCTCGTCGTCCGCGATCTCGGCCATCGTCTTTGCCCGCCATGGCCGATCCGTGGCGGTGGGGCTCTTCCCCGGGTACCGCGGTGGAAACGACTGGTCGAGGCGCGCGGCGATCGTCCGCACCTCCGACGACGCCGCGGCGATCGTCACGGTTGAAGCCAGGCGGCCGAAGATCGTGAGCCGCCGGCTCTCGCGCCCCCCGTCTGGTTGGGTGCCGAGCGGAATCCAGAACTGCGTGCTGGCAAGCCATCCGCGCGGACCTGTGAACGTGGGCGGCGCGACGCCGATCACCTCGTATCGCTGGCTGGAGATCGTCACGACAGTGCCGACGACGCGGGGATCGGACGCGAAGGTTCGCCGCCAGAGCGCGTCGCCCAGCATCACCACGCGCGCGGCGCCGTCATCGTCGGCCGGCTGAATCGCGCGTCCGCGCGCGGCGCTCACGCCGAGCGTCGCGAAGTACGAGCCGCTGACGGCCTCGCCCATCAGCATCTGTGTCGCGGAAGGCAGAGCCACGCGCCGAATGAGCGTCGCCGACGCGGCCATGTGGGAGAACGATGTCTGCGCCGCTCGCAGATCGTGGAAGTCCGGCGCCGACACCGTGCCTGCGAGCAGCCGTCCGCTGTAGGGCGTTGCGACGATGGCGACCCGACCGGGCTCTCGGACGCCGAGGCCGCGCAGAAGGACCGAGTCGACGATGGAATACACCGCCGTCGTGATCGCGACGCCGATCGCGAGCGAGAGGATCGCGAAGACAGTGAAGAGCGGTGTGGCCCCGAGCCGCCTCAGG
>Ga0207428_10001221_pt1 | contig 27574 bp, 20 predicted proteins | sample RhiMethybrSRZTD1_FD_187600 | JGI IMG/M metagenome (GOLD analysis project Ga0207428, IMG submission 187600) | Populus rhizosphere microbial communities from Tennessee, USA - Rhizosphere MetaG P. TD hybrid SRZTD1 (SPAdes) (version 3) | ecosystem: Host-associated > Plants > Roots > Rhizosphere >...
GAGGCGGGCGTCGTTGCCAGCGAGCCCGGGTTGTACTTCGTCGGCTTGCACTTCTTGTATGCGTTCTCGTCCGACATGATTCACGGCGTCGGCCGCGATGCCGAGCGGATTGCGGGTCTCGTTGCCGCGCGGCGGTCACGGCCCGCGACGACGTCGTCGGTATTGGAGAGAACGGCGTAAGCCGTCGCCGTCCTTCGTCCTCGGGCCTTGGTTCTTGGTCCGTGCCTGGTCCTTGGTCCTGGGTCCCTGTTGCGTGCTGCAGGACGACGAGTGGGGCCTCGGACGAAGGACCCAGGACCACGGACCAAGTCCGGACCAAGGCCCAAGAACCAAGCACCAAGGACGGTGAGGCGCGGCGATATCGACGCGCTCACGACTCTCGAGAGCGTCGCACTTGACAGCGCGCGGCGCTGCCCATACCGTAGGCATAGTTAACCTATGCCTATGGAAGCTTGGCTCCCGCCCGGGACGCTGAGCGACGTGTTGCTGCAAGGGTGAGAATCGGCATGGCGTTCATCGGTGAGTGGATCCGTCGGCTTGGCTACCTGCTCCGGCGTCGCGCCCACGAGGACGCGTTACGTCGCGAAATGGAAGCGCACCGGGCCGCGATGGATGATCCGCGCGCGTTCGGGAACACGTTGCGGCTGCGCGAGCAGGCGCGCGATGCCTGGGGATGGCGGTGGCTCGACGACCTGGTGCAGGACACGCGGTTTGCGCTGCGAACGCTGCGGCGCAGTCCCGGCTTCACGCTCACCGCCATCCTGACGCTGGCGCTCGGCATCGGCGTCAACATTGCGATGTTCCGCGTCGTCAACGGCCTGCTGTTGCGACCTCTGTATCAAGGCGCCGGCGACGTCGTCGGCGTGCGCAACCGCAGCACACTGCCGTCTGCAGAAGGTCGGGCCTTCTCGTATCCGAACTACCTCGATCTCCGGGAAGGCACGTCCGACATCTTCACGAGCCTCACCGCTGCGGACACGACGTTCGTCGGCTTCGACGATGGCAGCGGCGCGAGACGTGCGATGGCTGCGGCGGTGACCACCAACTACTTTCAGACCTTTGGCGTGGCGCTGGCGCTGGGGCGTCCGTTCACAGCCGATGAAGAACGGCCCGGATCCGGCGTCCGTGTCGTCATCCTCAGTCATCGATTGTGGGAGCAAGGCGGCAGCGACCTGAATGTCATTGGCCGGTTGGTGCGCGTCAACGCCGAACGCTTCACGGTAATCGGGGTCACGCCAAAGGGGTTCACTGGCAGCAGCATTCCCGGACCGCAGCTCTGGCTGCCACTTGGCGCGCATGATGTGGTCACTGCGAATGGTCCGTCGCGTGATGGTCTCGCCGCGCGGGACGCGCACGAACTGAGCGTGGCGGGACGGCTGCGGCCGGGTGTGTCGAAGGAGACGGCGGCCCCGGCGCTCGCGGCCGCAGCACGTCGACTCGCGCTGGCGTTTCCGGCGATCAACGGCGACTACACGTTCGAGACGTCTGGTGAGATGCGGCTCCTCTTCATGCCGGGTGGGGGAGGCGCCCTGTGGACGGCGGTTCTCACCGGGATGCTGATGATCATGCCGGCGATCGTGCTACTGGTGGCGTGCTTGAACCTGGTCGATCTGCTGCTGGCGCGCGGCCAGGTGCGCCGGCAGGAGATCGCCATCCGATCGTCGCTTGGCGGCGGTCGCGGGCGCCTCGGTCGACAGTTGCTCACCGAAGGGCTGACGCTCGCTGTCGCTGGTGGGGCGATCGGACTGGTACTGTCGACCTGGGCGATCAACGCGCTGCTGGTATCGGTGCGTTCCATCATCCCGTTCATGGTGAGCCTGCCTGAGTTCGAGCTCGATTGGCGTGTGCTCGTCGGAACTGTCGGCTTCAGTCTGGTGGCGACGATCGCGTTCGGCGCGTGGCCTGCCTGGTCGCTGACACGGCGCGTGAGCGGTATCGACCTCAAGCGACGCGCCGGCGACGAAGGGAGCCGCCCGGGAGGCATCCGGATCGGCAATGCCCTCGTGATCGGGCAGGTCGCGCTGTCGATTCTCCTGCTCGCGTCTGGTGGATTGTTCCTGATGAGCGCGCTCTCCGCGGCGACCGCCGATCCTGGGTTTCGACTCGATGGCGGACTGGTCGTCGAGGTGGATCCGAGCCTCGCCGGATACGACGACGTCCGTGGCGGCCAGGCGCATCGCGCACTGGTCGATCGACTGCGATCCGTTCCGGGCGTCGACATCGTCACGATCGGCTTGGGTCTGCCGTTCTACTCGAACGGAGATAGCCGGCTGGTGGCTCCCGTTGGCGGCGATGGGCGAACGACCCCAGTCGACTCGGTCTTCAACGTCGTCGGGCGCGATTACATTCGATCGCTCGGACTCGCGATGCTCGGCGGCAGAGACTTCATCGACGCTGAACTGGTGCCTGGCGGGTCAGAACCGGTCGCGATCGTCGACGACGCGCTGGCACAGCGCCTCTGGCCAGGGAAAGGCGCGCTCGGACAGTTGGTTCAGTTCCGCGACGATGAGGGAGCGAAACCCGCGCGAGTCATGCGGGTCGTCGGCGTTGTCCCGGCGTTGAAGCACTCGCTCTTTAATCCCCGCCCGTTTCCTCACGTTTACGTGCCGCTCGGGCAACACTACGAAAGCGCAATGACGTTGCAGCTGCGCACGGCCGATCCGAATGCCGAACGGGCCATGGTGTCCACCATCGCACGGGTGATTCGAGACTTCGACCCGCGGCTGCCTGTCCTCCGTATCCAGACGTGGCGCGATCACGTCGACACGAACGTCGACGTCTGGATCCATAAAGCCGCCGCCGCGTCGTTCTCCGTCTTCGCGAGCATCGCGCTGCTGCTCGCTGTCGTCGGCGTCTACGGAGTGAAGTCATACGTGCTGTCGCGTCGGACGCGCGAGTTCGGCATCCGGATCGCGACCGGCGCACATCCACGCGTCCTGTTGTGGCAGGTGCTTCGAGAGGGCGGACGGATCACCGCCATTGGCATCGGCCTCGGTGTGCTCTTGGCGCTGGGCGCCGGGCAGCTCTTTCAGGGTCTGCTCTACGGTGTGAACGCTGTGGAACCCGTCGTGCTGATCGCGGCGCCGGCGATCCTGCTGGCCGCCTCACTCGTGGCCTCGTTCGTACCCGCGCGCCGAGCGACGAAGGTCGATCCGGTGGTGGCCTTGCGCGCCGAGTAATTCGTGGTGTCCGGCTTCTTGACCGCCGGAGCCTTGGCGCAGGCGGTCAGCCGGACCGCAACCCACGTATACTACCGACGCGGAGGCGATGATGAACGGATCGCGACGAGACTTCCTCAAGATTGCCGGCGTTGCGACGGCGTACGCGGCGGCCCTCGGCCCGGTAAACGCGGCTGAAGAGCCCGCGCTCGGACTCATATTCCCGCCGCTCAACTATCCGATTCCGCCCGACGCCAAACGGCTCTATCCAGCGGGTGTCCGGTTCCTTGGCAACGGCGTCGGCCTGCCCGGCGGCATGACGCTCGCCGGTTACGAGGAAGCGATCCCGCGCGTCATCCCGGCGGCCAAGGAGCTCGCGGCCAAGGGGGCGAAGGTCATCTCGGTCTTCGGCTCGTCGCTGACGTTCTACAAGGGCAGGAAGTTCCACGAGGAGCTGATCAGCCGCGTGTCGAAGGAGACGGGTCGCCCTGCAACCACACAGAGCAACGGGCTGATCGACGGTCTCCGCACTGCCAACGCCAAGACTGTCGCCATTGCCACGGCCTACACCGACATCGTCACCGAACGATTGAAGGTGTTCCTCGAGGAATACGGCTTCGAAGTTCGAGCGACCAAGGGCCTCGGCTTCGAGGTGATCCCCGAGGGCGGCGCGACGCCGGAGATCCTGCGCAAGCTCGGTAACGACGTCTACGCGCAGTCGCGCAAGGCCGACGCGCTCGTGATGTCCTGTGGTCGTCTCGACACCCTGGACCTCATCGTCCCGCTCGAGAACGACATCAAGGTGCCCGTCGTCTCGTCCACACCGCATGGACTGATGAACGGCGTCCGGATGCTCGGCGTCAGCCCGCGTGCCAAAGGCTTTGGGATGGTGTTCTCCAAGGCCTAGGCGAACGCCTCGTTGTCCTTGGTTCTTCGTTCTTGGTCCTTGGTCCGTTCTTGGTCCTTGGTCCAAGGTCCCTGATTGCAACGGCACTCTACTGGTCGCAGCATGGACCTAGGACGAAGGACCACGGACGGACCAAGTACGAAGGCCCACGGACGAAGGACGGCGGCGAGAGAGAATCAAACGGCTTTCGCTGCTTGCTCCGCCTGCCTGGCGATCAGACGATCACCACCCCAGGAACAACCCCACTTCCTCGAGAAACATCGACCAGGCCAGCTCTTCCTCGAGCATCAGGTGATTCGCGCTCGGCAGCGACACATAGCGCGCATGGGGAATTGCGGCCGCGAGCAGACGGCCTCTCTCGGGGACGACGGCGTGGTCGCGATCGCAGTGGATCACGAGCGTTGGTGTCTTCACCTGCGACAGCAGTGGCCGCACGTCGATACTGTCGTCACGCTCCATCAGCCGCGCCGCGTTTTCCGGTGAGGTGGACACCCGCTGCAGCTCGTCGAACCACTTCTCGTGCTCGGGCGTGGCTTCCGGGATAAAACGACAGGTGAACGTCTTGGCGAACTTCGGGTTGTTGAGACCCCAGCCGAGCCGTACCAGGCTCGTCAGCGCGCGGCGCGCCTCGAGGTCTGCGGGCGTGCCGTAATGATTCAGTCCGCAGGCGAACGCACCATACAGCACGAGGTGCGTGACGCGCTCCGGGTGCTTGACCGCGTAGGCGATGGCGATCGATCCGCCGCGCGAGATCCCGAGGAGCGGAAATCGATCGAGACCGGCCGCATCGACGACGGTCTCGAGATCGCGAACCCACGTCTCGAAGCTCACATCCCCGACATCGCGCTGCGACATGCCGTTGCCGCGCTCGTCATAGCGCACCAGGCGATGATGACGTGACAGCGCCGCGTACCAGTGGCGCCAGATCGGGCTGCCCCACTCGAAGTCGAGGTGCGTCAGCCAGTTCGACGCTTTGACGAGCGGCGGTCCGGTGCCGATGCTCGCGTAGGCGATGCTCACGCTGTCGCTGGTGGTGCAGTACCGGATCTCCTGTCTCGCTTTCCCCTCGGCGGGCGGCGACGAGGAAGAACGGGCGGGAACGATTGTCTCGACCGGCGCCGCGAACCGATAGCCGACGCGCGGCACGGTCTCGATGTACTGCTGGCCGGTCGCGCGTTCGCCGAGCGCTTTGCGCAACACCGACACGTTGTGATTGAGGTTGTTCTCTTCGACCGCCGTTCCTGGCCACACCGTGTCGAGCAACTCCTGCTTGGTGACCAGCCGGCCCGCGTTTTCGACCAGCACCAGCAGTGTGTCGAATACCTTCAGACGCAGCGGGATCACTTCGTTGCCGCACGACAGGCGCCGCTCGCGGACATCGAGGTGAAACGGGCCGAATCGATAGGCGCCTTGGACCGCCGTGCCAGCCATTTCAGAGATCTTTCAGGAATACGCCAGCCTTCCTAAAGGACGACGACCCCGTCGCGATTTTAGCCTCTCTCTTGCCGGACCGAAACGGCGAGGAGGGCTAACGACGTGCCGAAACTGCTTCCCGATCAGACCTTCTATCCGTCGCCAACGATGGCGATGCAAGCGCCGGCGGAGACGATGGCGTATGTCGCGCTGTTGAATCCGGACCCGAGTGGCAGCGACGCGCTGGCTGTGCTGGACGTCAATCCGTCCTCGCCGGGCTACGGTGCGCAAATCGCGCGCGTCGACATGCCAGGTGCAGGCGACGAACTGCATCACTTCGGTTGGAACGCGTGCAGTTCGTGCCTGTGCCCGAACTCGCCGCATCCTCATATGCACCGCCGCTATCTCGTCGTCCCCGGGATGCGATCGTCTCGCATCCACATTCTCGACACCGCGCCCGATCCGCGACGGCCGACGCTGGTGAAGGTGATCGAGGCTGACGAGGTCATCCGCAAGACCGGCTACAGCCGTCCGCATACTGCGCACTGCGGGCCGGATGGCATCTATGTGAACGCCCTCGGCGACGCCGAGGGCAACGGGCCAGGCGGCATCTTCGTGCTCGATCCCGAGACGTTCGAGATCAGAGGGCGATGGGAGAAGGAGCGGGGGCCGCAGCACCTCGCCTACGACTTCTGGTGGCACCTCGGCCACGACACGATGATCACGAGCGAGTGGGGCACGCCGAAGATGGTCGAGGACGGCGTCAATCCCGAGCTGCTGCTCGCCGGCAAGTACGGCAACGCGCTGCACGTGTGGGATCTGCACAGCCGGCGACATCTGCAGCGGCTCGAGCTCGGTCCCGAGAATCAGATGGTCCTCGAGCTGCGCCCCGCGCACGATCCGAACGAGACCTACGGCTTCGTCGGCGTCGTCACGAGCCTTAAGGATCTATCAGCGTCGATCTGGATGTGGTACCGCGACGGCAGCAACAAGAAGGATCCGTGGCGCGTCCGCAAGGTAATCGAGGTCCCCGCCGAACCGGCGTCGCCGGATGATTTGCCGCCCTTGCTCAAAGGCTTCGGCGCTGTGCCGCCGGTCGTCACCGACATCAACCTGTCGCTCGACGATCGCTTCCTGTATGTGTCGTGCTTCGGCACCGGCGAGTTGAAGCAGTACGACGTCTCCGATCCGTTCAATCCGGTCGAAACCGGCTCCGTCAAGATCGGCGGCATCATCCGTCGACAGCCACATCCCGCGCGTCCCGGGAAGGCGCTCAACGGCGCACCGCAGATGGTCGAGATCAGCCGTGATGGTAAGCGCGTCTACGTGACCAACTCGCTGTATCGCACATGGGACGACCAGTTCTATCCCGACGGGATCAAAGGCTGGCTCGCCAAGCTCGACGTGCGCGAGAACGGCGGCATCGAGCTCGATCCCAACGGCTTCGTCGAATTCGACGGCATGCGCCCGCATCAGGTGCATCTCGAAGGTGGCGACGCGAGCTCGGATTCTTACTGCTTCTCGTAGCAAGTTCCTGAGTTCTCGAGTTCCGGAGTTCCGAAGTTCGAGCGCAGCGAACTCGAGAACTTCGGAACTCACGAACTCCGGAACTTTCGAACTTCGGAACTATGGAACTACGGAACTCAGGAACTACGGAACTCGCGAGGTTCTCATGTCGGCCGAGACGTTTTCGTCGTGGACAATGCTTGTCGCACTCGGTGCTTTCCACGGCATCAACCCCGCAATGGGATGGTTGTTCGCCGTTGCGCTTGGGATGCAGGAGCGGCGTCGTGGCGCCGTGCTGCGCGCGCTGCTGCCGCTGGGGGCGGGGCATGCGCTGGCGGTCGTCGGCGCCGTGGGCGTGGCGCTCGCGATCGGGCTCGTGATCCCGCTCGGCTGGCTGCGCTGGCCGGTCGCTGCGGTACTCGTCTGCCTCGGCGTGCTGCGCTTTTTCCGTCACCGCCATCCGAGATGGGGCGGAATGCGCGTCAGCATGGGCGGGCTCACGGTCTGGTCGTTCCTGATGGCGACCGCGCACGGCGCCGGGCTGATGGTCGTGCCGATCTTCATGGGCATGTCGATGACCGGTGACCATGCGCACCACATGCACGGCGCTGGTGGAGGGGCGGGAGCGGCGTTTTTCGCGACCGGCCTGCACGCGGTCGGCTATCTGGTGGTGACCGCGTTCGTCGCGGTGCTGGTGTTCGAGAAGCTGGGCGTCGGCATCCTGCGCCGCGCGTGGTTCAACCTCGATCTGATCTGGTCGGCCGCGTTGGTGGCGACGGGTACGCTCACATTGATGATGTAGTGTCCGGCTTCAGCCGGACTGATGTCGCGTCCGCCTTTAGGCGGACGCGTTCGGTTCAGCGTCCTGAAAAGCGAAGCGCCAGAAGTGTCATGTCATCGCTTTGCGCCGCGCCGGCGCTGAACTTGTGAACGGTGTCGAGCAAGCATTCAAGCAAGTCGGTTGGCGTGAGGGCAGTGTTGGCCCTTACGCAGGACATCAGCTGCTCCTCACCAAATTCTTCGCCGTCAGGATTTCGCGCTTCCGTCATCCCGTCGCTGTAGACCACGAGCGTGTCGCCAGGCTCCAACGCCATCGACTCCTGATCGAACGATGCTCGCTCGAAGAGACCCACGATGAGACCACCGGTTTCGAGGCGAGTGACTCCACGAGCGCCGATCAAGAGCGGCGGGTTGTGACCCGCGTTGCAGCAGGTCAGGCGGCCGTCGGATGAGAGAGTTCCGTAAACGGCAGTCGCGAAGCGAGCCTCGATAGCCCGACGGACGAGCGCATCATTCGCCTCGCGTATTGCCCTTGCGGGCTCCAAACCACGATGCGCGTTTGCGGTGAAGATGCCTTGCAGCACCGCCGCCAGCAACGCAGCCGGAGGGCCTTTACCCGCGACGTCGCCCAGTACAAACGCGAACGTCCCGTCCGCCATCGTGAAGTAGTCGAAGAAGTCGCCACCAATCGCGCGGCACGGCACCGACGTGGCCGCAACCTCGAAGCCTGTTCCCACGTAGCCTGACTGTGGCAGCAGGGCGCGCTGAATCTCCGCGGCGATCTTCAGATCGTGTTCGCGCTGCGCTCGTTCGACCAACTCCCGATACAGCCGCGCGCCTTCGATCGGAGGTTCGGTTCCAGACAAGTGGAGCAGAAGACGAGCGAAGTCATACATCCGCCGCTCGCGAACGATCTTGTGATCGCTCCCGAAGGCAAACATGAAGATCGCGAACAAACGGAACGGCCTCTCTGTGGGCGGAAGTCCCATGAATCCGCCGTGATCGGTGCCCGTCACGTTGATGGTCCATACGGCGCGATTGTCGAACACGAGGGACTCATCGATCTCCAAGTGGAGATCGGTGAACGCGGAAATGAAGGTCCGGAGAGTGCGCTCAACAGCCTTCGGGCCGACATGACGACCGGCGACCATGCTCTCAACGACGCAGTCCTCTGCGTAATTCTCTGCCACGGCTGCCGCGTCACGCCGGTCATAGGCATCTCGCAGCCGTGCAAGTGTCGCCGCGATCCCTTCCGTCGATATCGTGGCGTCCATAGGAGCCACATCATAGTTTGAGGAACGGTTCGGATTGCGATCAAATCGTCTTCAGATACTCGATCAACGCGCGACGATTCGCGTCGGTCTTGATTCGTGGCCACACATCGTGTCCGCCGTTGCCGGACCCTTCGCGCGAGACGAAGAACCAATTGCGGGAAGCGGGCGCCGCCTTCTTCGCCGCCGGCTTGCACGCGGTCGGTGACCTCGTCGTCACGGCGTTCGTCGCGGTGCTGGTGTTCGAGAAGCTCGGCGTCGGCATCCTGCGCCGCGCGTGGTTCAACCTCGATCTGATCTGGTCGGCCGCATTGATTGCGACCGGTACGCTGACGCTGATGCTGTAAGTCGGGCTGCTAACGCGCGTCGGGAAAGCCTGGCGCAAGCATGCGGGTAAATGCGGCTGGGTTTTTGATGTCTTGCTGGGCCATCCACGCGACGCCTGTGTCATGTAACTCACGCCCGGCGGCGTCGCGTTGCAACTCGCCGATTCGCAGTCGGGCGACTGCCGCGTACAGCTTCATGTCGGCGCGCTCGAAGCGATCGACGGCGTCGTGGAGGATTCTCAACGACAGCGCCACATTGCCCTCGAGGTACGCTACCCCCGCCCTCAGCAACAGCGCAATCGGGTCAGACCACGGCATCCGCTCGGCCGCGATTCGGCGAGCTTCGGCGCGAGCGATCGACAGGAATCGGTGAGTGGTTCGATTCATCGCCGCCATCGCCAACGCGCTCCGCCCCCGCATGTAGTGCGTCTCGACTCGAAAGACCGGCAGCCGGGTGATCAGCGAGCGCCGAAGACTCGGTTCGTGTTCGGTGAACAGTCGCCAGGCCGCTGCGCCGTTGCCGCGATAGAGGGCGGTCTGCACACGAGCCAGCAGCGCACTGTAGTGCTGACGATGAAACCCTTTGTGCGACCATCGTTCGATGCTCTCGATCGCCTCGCGCTCGCCCTCGTCCGGATCATCGGCCGCGAGCCACGCATAGTTGCTTCTGGTGCACAGCTCGGTGGCGATGTACAGGTTCCCTGTGTTGCGTGCGCTGGCCAGCAGCGGAGGCACCCGTCGCATCACCTCACCGAGTTCGCCCCTGTACATCAGCGCCCAGATGACGAGATTCTGCGCGATGTTCACCTCCCACGTGACCCCGGTGCACTCCTTGCGCAGGATCTGCAACGCCTCCTCGGCCAAGACCCCACCCTGTGTCCATTGACCCCTGGCCATGGCCGTGATGCTCTCTCCAAGGAGGGACAAGGCCACCGCGTTCGGGTTTCCAACGCGCTTCGCGAGTGCCTTCGACTGCTGTAAGAGCGTCTCGGTCAATCGTCTTCCCGTCGGAAACGCTCTGCGGGTCGTCGCCTCGATGGCCATCGCGCGAGCGATACGAGACGGTTCGCCCGCATCGAGCGCCAGCAGCAGGTGACGCGCGCTGAAATAGGCGGCGGTGACCATGTCCACCAGCAGCAATCCCGTCACCGCCGACCAGCAGGTGTCCACGCGAAGGAGGACATCGGGGTCGATATCTTCGACACGTCGTGCCACGAAGCGGACGCTGCGCCAGCGAAGCCGCTCGCGTTGCCAGAGCATCGACAGGAGTGCCGCGCGGGGGCTTCGCGGCATGCCGACTCCCATCCCGGCCAGGACCGCGCGAATGAGGTCCAGCCCCTCATCGATGTGGCCGCCGATGAGGAACTGCTCGGCCCCGCGCTGCTGCAGCTCGACTCTCTTACCCGGGCCGGCTCCTGACGCCGCGCGCAAATAGGCTTCGGCGGCTTCGGCCGGACGGCCGGCGTTGGCGAGAGCCCGGGCCTGTCCCTCCTTCCAGTCGGCTGCAGTCTCGGACGTCGGGGCCAATTGGAGCGCTTGGCTGTAGAAGAGCGCAGCGCGATCGAAGGCCAGCGCCGCCGCGGCTCGTTCGGCGGCTCGACCGGCCTGGATCGACGCACGCTCGCCGTCGTCTGCGCCTCGGTAGTGTTCGAACAGCGCTTCCGGATCGTCGATACCGTTGCCCACGAGCGTGTCAGCGACGAGTCGATGAATGCGCCGTGTTTCGTGCTGCGACAGCTGCGCGGCGATGGTCTCCCGGATACGGTCGTGATAAGCCTCGATACGATCAGAGGACCCGCTGCTGCGAATGAAATGCGCCGTGCGGAGACCCGTGACAAGCGATCGTGCGTCCCGTGGGAGACCTGATGCCTCAGAGACCAGCTCCGGCGCCATTGGGCGCCCGCACACCACCAACGTGTGCAGAAAGCGGCGCGCAGCGTCGGGCAGGTTGCGCACGCGAGCCTCGAACATTGTGGCGAACGTCGGACCGTGTTCGGTGTCGTCGTCCTGGGTCGCCGCGTATCGCGCGAGTTGCTCCAGGAAGAACGGATTGCCGCCAGCTTCAGAAGTAATCCGCTGCCGTTGATCCTCGCTGAGCGGCGCGCCAGCGAGCGCGCGGATCAACTCGATGGCGTCCGCGTCTGGCATGGGCTCGAGGGAGACGGAGACCCACGGCCGCTGCCGGCGCTCGATCAGCCGCTGCAAGAACCTCTTCGAGGCAACTTCTTCGCTCCGGAACGACACAACGGTGAGCAGCGCTGGAGCCGCGGGCTGGCGCACGAGCTCCTCGAGCAGGAGAGCACCGTCGACGTCGCTCCACTGCAGGTCGTCGATGCAGATGACCAACCGCTCGCGAGCCGCGAGACGGACCAGCAGACCGCGGAGGGCCTCGAAGGCGACCCGTCTCAACACGAGAGGCTCTGTCGCCGGTTCCGAATCGAGACATGCACTGGCAATCGCAGGGATACGCTGCGTCACGGGAAAAATTCGTGGCAGCGCCGCCACATCACGCGGCATCAGGTTCTCGACGACCGGTTCCGGAAGCGAAAGGATGTACTGCGACAGGCTGTCGACGACGCCGTCGAGCGCTTTGTATGGGACGGACTCGTGCTCGTAGCACCGTCCCGAGAGCACGACGACGTCGCCTCTCGTCGACAGTCGACCAAGAAACGATCGGACCAGCGCGCTCTTACCGATTCCCGATGGACCGCAGACGTAGACGGCCGCGGCGTGACCGTCGACGACCGCGCGAAATGCCTCCTCGAGGAGCGCGAGCTCGCGCGTGCGGCCGACGAATGGCGCATCACCGTGGGAATCCGGCACGGGTTCTAACGTGGACGTACGGGCTCCGCCACCGAGCTTGATCAGTGCGGCATCACCTGACAAACGGCGCGTGGGATCGCGACACATCAACTCCATGCAGATGGCGCTCAACTCGGCGGGCACATCCGATGCCACGTCTGCGGGAGACGGTGGATCGCACAAGTTCTTTCGCAGAAGCACATCGACGAGCGTTCCCGTGAACGGCGGGTGGCCGGTCAACGCCGCGTAGACCGTTGCGCCCACGCTGTACCAATCGCCCGCCTCGGAGGGCGCCAGGCCGGAGCCTTCCTCGGGCGGCAGATACGCCGGTGTTCCACCAGCGACGGGCTCATGTCCGGTGAGGCTGTCGGGAAAGAGCTCGGCAATGAGACCAAAGTCGAGGATCACGACGCGCCCTTCCGGCGTCACGAGCACGTTGGACGGCTTGATGTCCCGATGAAGTCTGCCGAAACGGTGGAGCGCCGAGACTCCAGTGATCAATTGCTGCAACGCAGCCGTGAGCCGGGTGATGGATGTGCCCTCTTCCGAGTCTTGCCTGACGTAGTCGACGAATGTCAGGCCCCGCACGAGCTCCATCGTGAAGAAGCAACGGGAGTCTTCGACAAACAGCTCGTAGAGACAGATGACATTTGGATGCGTCATTCCGGCGAGGCTTCGAAACTCTTGCTTCAGCCGATAGATGCCGGCCGGCGTGGTGCGACGAAGGGTCTTCAGCGCCACAACCTCGTCTCTCACACGGTCGTGAACCTCGTAGACCACGCCCATCCCGCCGGCGCCCAGGCGGCGAATCACCGCGAAGCGGTCGGTGCCGGTAAAGTCGTCCTCGAAGCGTCGAGACCGCGCAGGCCCCGTCGGTGCTCCCGGTATCCAGCGGGTCTGAGTGGCGGTTGCCACCGGATGTGCGGTGATGCTCTCACCTCGTCTGAGGAACCGCTCGAGCAGGGCCTGATGCTCGTGGAGGACGACCGAGAGATCGGCGGCTAGCGAAGGGTTCTGCTCGTGAAGTGCCGCCAGCCAGGCAGGCCGCTTCTCTTCGGGCAGTTGGAGCGCCTGGTCGAGATAGAGACTGATGGCCTCCCAACGATCGGGATCGAGTCTCGACATCTGAGCGGCTCTCGCTGGCCGATCTTAAGCGACTTCGTCCCAAGCGTCCTCGATGGCAAATACTCATGATGTCGGGAGATGAGACCTCAAGATTGGGCATTCTTCGCAGCGGCCGGTGCCGCCGTGTTTACGATCGCTGCTGCGATTGCCGGCGCCCCGGCCGGCGCGATCGGCGGCTTCGCCATGACAGCTGCTGTGGGATGGGCGTCTCACGCCTTGAGCCGGAGATATCCGGGGCCGATGTCTCACATGTTCTGGTGGGGGCTGCTGTGGCCGAGAGGGTTTCACTCTTCTCACCGTCTCCGTGAGGTGCTCCAGCTGTGCAGCGGTGAGCGCATCTTCGAGCTTGGGCCCGGAATCGGGGCGCACGCACTTCCTGTGGCCGTATCGCTCGGGCCAGACGGAAGACTCGAGGTGCTCGACATGCAACGACCAATGATCGACCACCTCGTGCGAAGGGCCGCCAAGGCACATATCAGCAACATCGCGCCGGCAGTAGGTGACGGGAGGAGACTTCCCTATGCGTCCGCGAGCTTCGATGGTGCGTACATGATTGACGTGCTCGGAGAAACGTCCGATCAGCCCGCGGTGCTTCGAGAACTACGGAGAATACTCAGACCAGAGGGGAGACTTGTCGTCGGAGAACACGTCCTGGACCCTGACTTCGTTTCCTTCCGTTCGCTCAAGAAGCGCGCTGAGACGGCGGGGTTCACGTTCGAGCGCAGGAGCGGGACGTCGTTTGTGTATTTTGCTCGCTTCCGCGCGACGTAGGACGTGAGCTGAAGAACTCAAGGTCAAATTGTCTTCAGATACTCGATCAGCGCGCGCCGGTTCTCGTCCGTCTTGATGCGTGGCCACACATCGTGTCCGCCGTTGCCGGATCCTTCGCGCGCCACGTAGAACCAATTGCGGTCGGCGCCGAATCGGGTGATGAGCTGCGACTCGCCGAGCCGCGCGTGCGCCGGCGTCCGGTACAGCAGCTGGCCCACGCGCTCGCGATCGAACTGGCGTGCCGCCATCACGTCGAAGATCCTCGGCCGCTCCGCCACCGGGCCGAGGAGGTGGTGCAAGGTGGGCACGCTGCCGTTGTGCAGGTACGGATAGTTGGCCCATACGCCCGTCAACGGCGTTGCCGCGTAGCCTCCGCTCTTCGCCAGCGCGCCTTCCGCAGCCAAGGGGCTGCTGTTGAAGGCATCGATGAACCCGCCGGACACGACGTCGAGGCGCGCCCGATCGGTGCCGACGTCGGCGTGAACGCCTGGCCACTCGACGTTGCCGTTGCCGTCGTAGCGGCCGTGGCAGCCTGAACACCCGATCTCACGCGAGTAGAACAACTCTCTTCCGCGCTCCGCCAGCACGCGATCGATCGCGTAGGGATACGGCGGCGGACGCAGATGGCGAATGACCGAGTCGAATTCCTGCTTGATGACGGGAATCACATCCTCGATCAGCGCATCGAAGGGCCTGTCCTTCTCGAGCTCCATCGAGGACGCCATCAGCGGAATCGGTCCGTGAAAGCTCCCATCCGTATACCAGCGGCGCACCGGCATCTTGGCGGCCGTGTGCCAGAGCGGAGGAGTTTTCACGTCGCCGCGACCGACTTCATCCACCCGCGGCATCACTCCGTTGTGCGGCCGCATATAGAGCTCGACGTGCGACGCCGCAAACGCGGTGGATCGAGCGCGAGTGAGCGAATCGATCTTGTCGTGATGATGGCTCGTCAGGATACGGTGGGCGTCCGCCGCGACGGTTGCTGCGGCCGGCGTTCGAGCCAGGATCGGCCGCCACCGGTCGCTCGTCAGCAGCTTGAGCGAGTCGCCCAGCCACTTGTCGTCGAACACTTTGGTGCCCACGCCCAGATACGCGACGCCGTCGATTTCAGCGGTGTGACACACGAGGCAGTTGACCGTCCAGCTCGGTGGTCCGTCGGATCCGAGGCGCGGGGCCATGCCGTAGGCTGGAACGAATCGGTTCTCACGCCACGGAACCAGGCCCACCTTGTCGCGCACAATCGTTTCGATGTCGCCCGACACGACCTGCGTGACCAGGTTCGCTGTGAACAACGAATGTGGAATCCATGCGGACGTGTTGTAGGTCTGGTGCATGAACGCGAACAACGCCGCCTCGCGTTCGCGCCGTGGCCTCGGATCTTCTCGATCCCAACGATAGACCAGGTTGCGCGTGTCATGGGCGAACGTCTCCTCGAGCGCCTGTCGCGCCGTCGGGAACGGCATCGACGTCCGCCACGGCGACGTTGCCCCCACCAGACATGCGGCGGCCAGTGCGATACCCGCAGCGACGATCGGTGTGCGCGTCATGCCGTCCCCCTTCACTTGAATGCGCGCGAGATCAATCGAGCGGCCGCGTCGGCACAGGCGTTGTCGTGCCCGGCGCGACAGCTCGTCGCTGCCAGACGATAACGGGCCCTCGCAGCCGATCGGTCACCAGACACGTCGGCGATCTTGCCGAGCTCGAGATGCGCGCGGCCATGGATCCACGTCTGTGCTGGTGCCGCGAGTGCCAACTGCAGATCACGAGCAGCCGCGTCCGTCTCGCGCAACGCGACGAGCGCGGCGCCGCGCTGGTATCGCCAGCGCGCCTCTTCGCCGAAGGCGCGCGGACGTGAGTCGGCTTCAAACCTCGCCAACCCCTCGGTGAGGGCGTCCACCGCGTCGGCAGGATGTCCTGCACGCAGCGCCGTGCTTCCCACCTCCAGCCAAACCAGCCGATTGCGCGGATACTCCTCACGCAGCTGCCGCAGCACGCGCAGCGCCTCGTCATGGCGCCCCTCCCGGTTGTAGAGCAGCACGAGCGAGAATTGCGCGCTCGCGCGCGTGGGGCTCGGATATGCAGCTGCCGACTCGACGAAGCGCATGCCGCTGTCGCGATCGGCATCGAACCCGGCGAAGCGAGCCATCAGCCGGAGTGGAAACGACAGGCTCGCCACGCCGTACTGATAGAGACCGACGATGAGGCCGGCGTCCTTGCGCGCGGGATCCAGCGAGAGGGTCCGTCGCTGTTCGCTGTAGGCACGCCTCGCCGCGCCCACGCTATCGAGCACGCGGCCTTCGACGGTGGAGATGTAGGACGCACGCATCCCGGCGGCGGCACCGAGCTGAAAGTGCGCGTCCGCATCGTGCGGATAGCGGCGGACCCGCTCCTCGGCGAGCATCCACGCGCGGTCCAGGTGCTGCCGAAAGGCGTCGGCCAGTTCAGGTCGCGGCGCCGATCGCTCCACCTTGGCGCGGGCCTGCCCGAGATAGTCCTCGACGGTGATCGCGCCCTGATCGAACAGGATCTGCATCCAGATCGTCGCGGCCGCCAGGCGATGCGCATCCGCATCGTCCGGGTCGATGGCGATCGCCTCCCGGAATGTCGCGACGGCGTCGGCGTAATCGAGGTTGTATCCCTGCTGCAGGGCACGCGCGCGCAGCGCCGCCGTGGCCGCGGCCGTATCGGCGCTCGCAGCAGCGGCGGGCGCTGCTGCGACGATCGCGACGAGGCACGCCAGGACGTTCATCCACCGGCCGGTTGCATTCGAGTCCGTAGCCACTCCAGTACTCCTGGAGTCAGCCTACGGAAGCCGGCGTATGGAAGTCCTGAGCGTGTGCTGAAAAGTGCTGATTTCCTGGATTTACGGTTGATTCACCGCCGCCACGACGTCCGGCGTGATATCCAGCGTCGGGTCGGCATAGGCGAGCACGCCGGAGTCCTGTGGGTCGCGTGAGTGGGCCGCCTGAGGGCGGCCCCTACGTGAAGGAGGGCTCAGTCGATCTTGATGCGGCGACGGAACTGCTGGTTCTCGTTGCAGACGAACTCGATCGGCTCCTCGTCGGCCATCACGCGCTGATTGATGCGCACGGTGAACGGCTTGGTGAACGCCTTCGCGTCCTCGATGGTGACGTCGATCTCCAGCTTGCCAAACGTCGGGCGGCGGAAGCGTTCGGTGAACTTCGCCTGGCCGCTGTATGGCGTGCCGCGCACGTCGAGCCAGCCGTCAAAGGGGCCTTCTTCCGCGCCACGCAGGTTGTTGGTCTCGACCACCAGCGTGTCGCCCTCCCAGCGTCCGACCGAATAGCCGTACCAAAACGGCTGCGGCTCTCCCTGCTTCGGCAGCGGTCGTCCATCCATGTAGATCAGCCGCTGGCCGTAGTTGGCTTCGTACAGGATGACGATCAGCTTCGGCGTCTGCACGATCTTCCGCGGCTGCGGCTGCATGTGGAACTGCGTGATTCCCATCGGCATGCAGTTGGCGTCGGGGTTGTCCTTCATGTCGCTCGCCATCCGCATCTTCTTGATGTCAGCCGCCCACGCCGTCATCGGCAGGCCACCGGCGATGTTCGTCGAGATGTCCCAGAACGCCGCGATTGGGGGCGACTTCGGATCCGCTGCGAACGCCGCGACCGGCGGCTCGACGACGACGTCGCCGCCCCCTTCGCGGTTGCGGTTGGTGAACAAACCGGCGAGCTCGGATGGAAGTGGCTCGCGATCGGCCCGCAGCCAGTTGCCCGACAGATCGGGTTTGCCGTCGGGTGTCCGCGGCGACGGCGCGTCCATGCGAACCGCACCCTTCGCGTCGCGCGGGACCGCAGAATCGTTGAACTTGCCCCATTGCGCCGACAGCGAAACGGACCAGACCAACAGAAGGATGACAGCACTCGAAATCGTGACTCTCATTTCAACCTCTGCTGCATTCTCCATTCTTGCATTCTGTATTGGACGATTCACTTGCGTCGCACACCACGTTCCGTGCCTTCGACGTAGTGGATCGTGATGTTCATGGCACCAGCGGAGCCAGACGAGAACTCCACGATCGAGCCAGACCACGAGAAGCGCGCCGGCGTCAGCGCGATCAGCAGTTCCTTGCCCTTGCCTTCGTAGTCGAACCACAGCTCCGAGCCGTCCAGCGTCACGGCCATGTCGTGCGTCATACCGTCATAGCTCTCGTCCGTCTGGTAGCTGCCGATATAGCGTGACAGTGTTGCGGCCGGTACGTTCACCACCGTGGCCGCCTTCGTCGAGGCCATGCGCTCGCGGCTCTTGTGATGGTTCTCGCAGAACCCTTCCAGCATCTCGGTGTCGGGCAGCAGCTTGATCGGAATGGTCAACGTGATCGGCTTGGCGAACACCTTGGCGTCGGTCAGCGTGATCTGGACCTCCAGTCGTCCGACGGTGCGGCGTGTGTAGCGTTCGGTGATCCGCAGCGCCTCCGTGTGCGGATGGCCGCCGAAATCCAGCCATGAGCGTTCGGTGAACCCATTGCTCTCCACGACGAGTGTGTCGCCGTCCCAGCGGCCGACGGAGTATCCCATCCAGGTTGGATTCGGCTCGGGTTCGAGCGATCGGCCGTCCATCCAGATCTGCCGATGCATGCCGTCTTCGTAGGCCACCATGATGAGCGTCGGCGTTTGCACGATGCGGTAATCGCGGTAGCGCGTCGTCAGATAGGCGGGACCGAGCGGGAGGCACTGCGTCTCCATGCTGTCCTTGCCGAACTCGAGCGATCGCTTCATGAACAACTCGTGCGCCCACGGCGCCACGTCGCTCGTCTTCAGGTCGGCGAGGATGTTGTTGTAGTAGCGATCGCCGCCGTCGTTCTTCCACAACCCGGAGAGGTCAGGTTTACCGTCAGCCGTGCGCGGCGCGGGTGCCTCGAGGTTCGGCTTGCCGTCACGCAGTCGCGGCAGGCCGGGCGTTTGAAGCTTGATCCACTGGGCATCGAGAGCGGCAACCGCACACACGACGAGACCAGCGCAGACAAACTGCGAGATTGGGCGCATGCTGGGGATCTCCAGGATGCGCCCATTATAGGGCGCGCCCAAGCCTTACTGGATGCAGCCGACGCCAGGCCCACCGTCCGAGAGACCGGCGACGAAATCCGTGACGAACGTGTTGTTCGCCCAGCCATTCGCATCACAGCCGCTATTGGCGTCGTTCAAATCGACAAAGCCATTGCCGGTTGCCGTGTTCATCCGGATCGTGTTCGACGTCGCTCCATTCTGGACGAGGATGCCCTGACTGTTGCCGTTGGTGGTGTTGCCGACGACGACGTTGTCTGTGGCAGTGCCTAACCCCGGACCGATCTCGATCCCGAACAAATTACCGGTGACGGTGTTTCCGCGAATCTTCGCCGAGGAGCTCCCGTTCACCGTGATCCCGGGACTGGGCACGCCACCACCGGCAGTGGTGTTGCTGACCGTATTGTTCTCGACCAGATTGTTGTCGGAGTCCTGAAGCGTCACTCCGACGGAGCCGTTCGCCGAAACGATGTTGGAGGAAATCGCGTTCCCTGTGGAAGCGTTCTGGACTAACACACCCGCGCTGACCGAGACAGCGGGGTCGGCGACATTATTCGAAATCGTGTTGTCGCTGACGATGTTCTGGTCAGAGCCTTCGATCCGCACGCCGATCACATTTGTCGTGATCTGACTGTTGCTGATCCGATTGTTATTCGAGTCGTGAAGCTGGATTCCATCCCCGTTGCCAACGAGCACCATTTCGCTGACCCGAACATTATTCGACGTATCGAGGCGAATGCCATTGCCAAAATGTCGAATCGTACCGTTTCGTATGCGGACACGTGAGACCAGACTGACTTCGATGCCGGCGCCTGTCCCGTCGCCGGCGAGGAAGAACCCTGCCAGATTGAATCGCACGTTATCGCCATTGATGAGAATGGCCGTGCCTACACACGTCAGATTGCCAACGAGCTCGTAATCACCAGATAGGCTGAGAACTTGACCGCAAGTCGTCACAGGCGTTGGCGCCGCCACCGCGGCGCTTGCATGAAGCACCACGATGGTCAGTGCGGCGATCAGGGATTGGTACAGTCCACGGGCGTCGACGAGCTTGCACATTGTCATGTTGCCTCGTTGATGGGGGACGTGACTGGTTTATACACCCGCGAGCGTGCGAGTAGATGCATTGCGAGCGTGCGAGTGGATGTATTGATTGACACGAGGTGAATTTCTATGCATCCACCTCGACGGTTGTGAACGTGATGCCGCAGCGCGACGTTCGTCTCAGGTGAGGCGATCGATTTCGACGAGATCCTCGCGTGTCAGTTGCCAGTTCGTCGCGGCGGCGTTCGCTCGCACCTGCTCCGGCGTCGTCGCGCCGGCAATGACTGAAGCCACCTGTGGCCGCGATGCGAGCCACGAGATCGCGAGCTCGAGCAGCGTGTGGCCGCGCGACGCGGCGAACGCCTTCAAGGCTTCGGCGATGCGGACGTTCTTCTCGGTCGTGAAGCGCGACGTCCACGACAGTGAGAGACGGCTATCGCTCGGCGCCGGTTTGCCAGGTTCGTACTTGCCTGTCAGCAGCCCGCTCGCGAGCGGGAAGTAGGGCAGGAAGGCGAGTCCGAGACGCTCGCATGCCGGCAGCACACTGCGCTCCGGTTCGCGGTGCAGCAGGCTGTACTCGTTCTGCAGGCTGACGAACCGCGCCGCGCCCGATTTGGTCGCACGCTCGGCCTCGTCCAACTGCTCGGCAGAGAAGTTCGAGCAGCCGATCTCTTTCACCTTGCCCGATTTCACCAGATCGTTCAGCGCGCCGAGCGTATCGGCGATCGGGACGGTCGAATCGGGCTGATGCAGCTGATAGAGATCGATGCGGTCGATGCCGAGGCGCGTCAGGCTGTCGTCGCACGCGCGGCGGGCGTACTCCGGCCGCGCGCCCTTTCGCTTGTCGTCGACGGCCATGCCGAACTTGGTCGCGACGATCGCCTGATGCCGACGACCTTTGAGCGCGCGGCCGAGAAATTCCTCGCTCTTGGTGGAGCCATAGATGTCGGCGGTGTCGAAGAAGTTGATGCCCGCGTCGAGCGCCGCGGCGACGACGCGCTCCGTCGCCGCCTCGTCGATCCGCATGCCGAAGTTGTTGCAGCCGAGGCCGACGAGGGAAACGCGGAGGGAACCGATCGAACGGAAATCCATCCGACAAGCATAAGGGCAGGTCCGGCTGAAGCCGGACACTACATCGCGGTCCGGCTGAAGCCGGACACTACATCGCGGTACGCGCCGATCTGCTCGACCGATCGCGCGTCGCGTCGCCAGCCGACGAAGTCGTGTAGGATTCTCCGCTCGTCCTCGCGCCCGAGCGAATCGCGCATCTCGATCTCGACGATGCGGTTGTGCTCGGGAAGCGGCAGCCTGGGGCGCAGGAGGTCTCGGGAGAAGTCGTACCACCCTGCACCCAACCCGATGGCGATCGCCAGCGCCAGGCCGCCCGCGATCGCGAGGCCCGGATACTTCCTGAGCATCCGGAGCCCGAGTTTGACGTCGGTCGTGGAGATCGTCACAACGAGAGCTTGGACGCTCGCCGGCCGAGATGTGTTCAATGTTCGCCTCGTGTCCAGCCAACGTTATGGTGGGAAGGTGGCCGAGGATGGCGAAGAAGCAGCAACGTCGTCGCAAGGCAACACGAGCGGCGACCGCGAAGCGTAAGGCGGTTGTCCAGGCCGTCATCACGATCAGGGCAATGGTCGGCGGTCGTCTGGTGACCCAGAACGTGCTGCAGACCGCTCCGCTCCAACGGCTGGCGGAGGAGTGGACCTACATCCTGCGCTCTCGAACCCGATGGTCCGACGATCCTGACTTGCGCCTGTCGGTGCGGGATCGCGCACTGCGCGATCTCGAGCACGTCGGTGTGCCGCTCGCATTCCTGAAGAAGCTGGCCACGGCATCGCACGTCGAGGTCGAGCTGCATCCGTGGAGCGTCGACGACACGAGCGTGAACGTGATCCACGAGGCGGCCTCGGAAGTGCCCTGGGAGTATCTGCTGAGCGCCGGGACACGGGGGGTCGGGCGGTACCACTCGATGTTGATCACGCGGCTCTTCCGGAACGCCGCCAAAGCGGTGATGCCGGCGCTGCCCGAGCGAGTGCTCTTCATCGAGAGCTCGCCCGGCCGGTTCGAGGACGTCTACGATTTCAAGCTGGAACGCGATCGGATTGCCGCGGCGGTCGGCGCCGACAGCCGCACCAGCGATCCCGCCGGCGCGCACGCCACGCTCACCGTGTCGGCGACCGAGAATCTGACCCAACTCAAGCGCCGCATTCGCGGCACCGCCTGGGATGTGCTGCACGTCAGCGGACTCGACACCCATCAGGCGACCTGGTACCTCGATTCTCTGTACACCGAGCTGAAGGACGACAAGCCGGCGGTGTGGAAGAAGATCGTCGACCCGCTGGATCGCATCCGCGACGGGATGATCCTCCGGGAATCGAACATCGCCGAACTGCCGCTGCCGTACGACGAGCTCGCCTCCGCGCTCATCGATTCGTCGCGACCGCCATCGCTGGTCACCCTGAATCTGTATTACTCAGGTGCGCGCATCGCCAGAGAGATGGTGGCGCGCGGCGCGGGTGTGGCGCTCGGGTTCCTCGACGAAATCGACGACGACCTCGCCGAGCGCTTCTTCCAGGCGTTCTACTGGCAATGGTGCCGCCCCGGCAGCACCATCTCCCGCGCCTTCATGGAGGCGTGGGGCAAGATGAAGAGCGATCGTTTGCACGGCACCGCGATCGTGATCTGGATGGGCACGAGCGTCTTCGACGAAATCGAGATTACGGGGCGGGCGGCCGCTGCCGCCGCGGCCCCGACCGAAACGCGCGCGCAGATCCGCAAACGTCTGGACGACGCTCCCATCCGCGATCTGTTGCAGGTGCAGGTCGAAGTGGCCGACGAGGTCAACTACTCGCTGCTCCACAACGACCGCTCGCTGCTCGACCGGCTGACGCTGACCAAGCTGGTGAAGGATTCGCTCGAGGACATCAGAGTCGAGGTGGAGCTGAACCTCGGCGATCAGAATTACCCGTACCGGTGCACCTTGATGGTGCTCGACGAGCCCCAGGTCGAGATCGGCCGCCGGATTCGAATCCCACTGATCGCGACGTTGCCGCGTTCACTCAGGGAACGCGTGATCTCGACACTCTACGTGAAGGTCACCTGCGGCAACCGGACGGCGTACGAGGAGACGAAGCGGATGACGCTGATCCCGGTCGACGAGTGGGTCGACGACACCGAGAAAAATCCGTGGCTGCCCTCGTTCGTGCTGCCGCGCGATCCAGCGGTGCTGAAGATCATCAATTCGGCGCGCCGCTATTTGATCGGCATCAACGACGATCCTGCCGCCGGTTTCGACGGCTACCAATCAGTCGATGAGGAGGCGGAGAACCCGACCGCCGGCGTCGATGCCCAGGTGCAGTCGATCTGGACGGCGATCGTCAACGAGTATCGGTTGCAGTACATCAATCCGCCGCCCGCGTACTCAGAACAGAGCCAGCGTCTTCGGACGCCGACCGACATCCTCAACTCGAACACGGGCACGTGCATCGATCTCGCGCTGCTGCTGGCATCGTGTCTCGAGTACATCGACATCTATCCCGTCGTCGTGCTGCTCTCCGGGCACGCGTTCGTGGGGTATTGGCGATCCGAGGAGGCGCACGATGCGTTCGTCGAAGTGCTGCACGTGCCGGTCGAGGTGCCGCCAGTTGGCAGCGCGCTGGCGCGCGAGGAGGGCGATCGTCTCGTCGAGGAATTTGGATGGCGTCTCACCCGCCTGCACTACGACGAGATCATGGAGTACGTGACGTCGGGTGATCTCGTGATGCTCGAAGCGACGTATCTGACGGCCGCCTGGGGCTTCGCCGACGCGATCAAGGAAGGTCGGGCGAACATGCGCAGCCGCCGCGAGTTCGACAGCCTGCTCGACATCCGCTTGGCCCGGTCGGCGACGCCGCCGGTGACACCGTTGCCAATCATCAACGACTGACGAGAGTCCGATGACCTCACTCACTGCGTCCGACCCGGCGCGTTATCTGTCGCACATCGAGGCGAACCGTCGCGAGCAGGATTTGTTCAAGGACCTCTACGTCTCGGCCGATCCTGCGGAGCGGACGGTGGCGTCGCTGCGCCGGCGACGGCGTCGCGCCGTGAACGCGCTCGACAGTCCGATGAAATCCGTGTCGCTGGTCGAGGAGAACGGCACGTTGTACTGGCGCGATGGGATTCCGTCCCGGTCGGTCGCCCGCCGCCGCGGCCGTCGCGGCCTCGACGCGACGAGCGAAGGCTCGCTGGTGCTGACGAAGGAGTTTCCGACGCTCGCGCCCAACAAGATCATCGCCGCCGTCGGCGCGATCGATCGTCGACTCAACGACGCGATCGACGACTCGCTGCGGTCGCGGCTTCGTGCGGTCCGGCAGACACCTGCTGGATCGTTCGTGCTGCAGGAGGCCGACGTCGCGGGACCGTTCACCGGCCGGACGCTGCTGTTCGTGCACGGCACGTTCTCGAACGCGAGAAACATGCTGGCTGAGTTCTCGGCCGCCGACGGGCGGGGCCTGCGATTCCTGAACAAGGCCGTGAAGAAATACGATCGCCTGCTCTGCTTCGAGCATCCGACGTTGTCGGTGAGCCCGGTGATCAACGCGCTGGAGCTCGGCCGCGCACTGGCCGGCTCGAGCGGGCAGATCGATGTCGTGGCCCACAGCCGCGGCGGACTGGTCGTGCGCTGGTGGCTGGAGGCGTTCGGCAACTCGCTGCGCCTGGCGACGAACGCACAGGTGCGCGCCGTGCTCGCCGGAGCGCCGCTGCATGGCACCTCGCTCGCCGCGCCCGACAAGATTCAGCACGCGATGAGTCTGCTCTCCAACATCGGCACGTTCGCCGAGAAGACGATGAGCCTGGTGGGGCTGGCGAATCCGTTTCTCTGGGTGGCCGAGAAGCTGATCGAAGTCATCGTCTCGGTCACCGGCGCACTGGCGCGGACGCCGCTCGTCGACGCGCTGACCGCGCTGGTGCCCGGGCTGTCAGGTCAGTCGGCCGTCAACAACAACCACGAAATCAATCGCCTCAGAATCGGCCCGTGCGCGGTCGACCCGGCCTACTACGCGATCGTCTCGAACTTCGAAACATCGAATCCAGGATGGAAATTCTGGCGCAACTTCCGCAAGGATCGCGTCCTCGACGTCGCGACCGACGTGGTGTTTCCACGCGAGAACGATCTGGTCGTGGATACGTGGTCGATGACCGACTTCGGCGTGCCGCGGCTCAAGCTCGCCGGAGCGGCGTGCGACTTCGGCACGTCCGACACCGTCTGGCACTGCAACTACTTCCGGCAGGAGAAATCCATCAACTACATCGCGTCCCGGTTCGCGCTCTCACTCGATTGAGCGTCGCGACTCACCGCGGGCCATGTCGTCGCGCGTTGGCGTCAGCCCGCGCGGATCACCGCGGGGCGTGAGCCCGGTAGATCGAACGGAGCGAACGGCGCAGCGGCTTCAAACGCGCCGCCGACACGCCGGGCACATCTGATTCAGCAATCAGGTACGCGTGCACCTCGTCCTCGAGGACGCGGCGATGATAGCCGAGTGACGCGAGATGACGGGCGATCGCGGCCGTGTTGAAGCGGTGCATGGCTGCACGCACCTCGCGTCGGTAATCGGACCGCATGAAGAACAACGCGTGCGCGAGCTCGTGCGTCAGGTCGTCATCGTCGTAGAGCCCGATGACGTAGAAGGGAGGTCGCACTCGGCGGAACAGGCGAAGCAGCTGCTGTTCTTTGCGGAGGAGCGGGTCGAACCGTCCGGCGTAGAACGGCTCGAGCGCGGTCGATGGCACGTTGAAGCCGCTCCAATCCTGGAAGTAGGTGAACGCGCCGAACTGCGCGGCGTACCAATCCATGTAGTCCTCGAGCGTGAACACGCGCCCGCGGAAATGGCTGGACTCGTAATGTTCTTGTATTCGCAAGAACGTCGACGCAAGCGCGTACTGACTGGCGAATCGGGCAACGTAGATGCCGTCGGCGATCTCGCGTCTCGAGGGGGAGGTCACGTGTGTGGAGGCCTCAGGGCCCAGGGCCCAGGCCTCAGGATGTAAACCTGAAGCCGGTCGCCTGTGACCTGAGGCCTTGTCTGAGGCCTGGGGCCTGAGCCCTGAGCCCTACAGCTTCTTGTACAGTTCGAGCAGCCGGGTCCACGCTTTTTCGGCGTCCGGCATGTTGTAGACCTGCGAGTCCGGCGGGCACCAGCCGTGCGCGCCCGAATACACTTCGATCTCCGCCGGATTCCCGGACTTCGAGAACGTCTCCTTCAACACGGTCTTCTCGTCGGGCCGCTGCTTGTCGTCGTTCGAGGCGATCGCGATGAGCAGCGCCGCCTTGGTCTTCGCGACCAGCAGGTGCGGACTGTCTTCGCCCATCGTGACGAGACCGCCGCCGTGGAACGACGCGATCGCGCCCACTCGATCGGGAACGGCCGACGCGGTGCGGAACGCCATCGGGCCACCCATGCAGTAGCCCTGCGTGCCGATCTTCTTGTTCTTGGCGACCGACTGCTGCTGGTCGAGCCACGCGACGAACGCCTTCGCGTCGGTCATGTGTGTGGTCGGGCTCAGCGTCTTCGCGAGCGGCAACACTTCCTGGATCGGTGTCGCGCCGCCCTTCGGTGCCGTCGGCGCCTTCTGGGTGCGGTAGAACGGGTTCACGACCACGACCGAATACCCGCTCTCGGCCAGCCGCTTGCCCATGTCGCGGAACGCCGGTCGCAGCCCGAAGATATCCGGCCACACGAGCACACCTGGTGCGGTACCGGTTGCCGGATGCACGAAGTACGCGTCGCACGTGCCGTCCGGTGTCTTGATCGTGACATCCATATCGGTCACGGCAACCGCGTTCGCGACCGTCGGCAGCGCCAACGCCACACCGGCAGCCACCAGAACGCCGAACTGCCGTCGCGTCACCAACCCGAGTGCCTCGTACTCGAGGCGGTCATGCTCAAACTTATCCTGTTCGCACATAGTCCGCTCCCCCCTCAAAGACGCTCTCGAAGCGGGAATAACTCTACTCGAAGGAATCGGGAATCGGGAATAGAGCCCCCGTGAGCCGCGATCGGCGTGGATCGCACCTTCCGAGTCGAGGAGCGTTGCCATGCGAATTGTGATCGTCCTCGCCCTGACGCTTGCCTGTGCTGGACCTGTTTCGGCACAGCCGTTTGCCGACCACGGACGCGGCGAATTGTTCGCCAATCTGGCGTCCGCCCACATCTTCCGCGCCGAGGATCGAAGCTTCGGGAATCCGGTCGCTATTGGCGGCGGCGTCCGCGTTCCGGTCGCGCGGCGCATCGGGATCGAGGTCGAGGTCAACAGAGCGTTGGGGCTACAGGCCGCCCCCGCTCGATGCGGCATCCTCGGTGGGTGCGAGGGCACGGCGCGCGAGGGTGTGCTCGACGCGACGCTCGCAACCGCGAACGTCTACGTTCGCTTTCCTCATGGCCGCGTCGAGCCGTTT
>Ga0207428_10001222_pt1 | contig 27563 bp, 20 predicted proteins | sample RhiMethybrSRZTD1_FD_187600 | JGI IMG/M metagenome (GOLD analysis project Ga0207428, IMG submission 187600) | Populus rhizosphere microbial communities from Tennessee, USA - Rhizosphere MetaG P. TD hybrid SRZTD1 (SPAdes) (version 3) | ecosystem: Host-associated > Plants > Roots > Rhizosphere >...
GTTCTCAGCCGCAATGGCAAGGAGTTCACCGCCAACGGTGCAACCAACGTGCGAGCGGGCACCGAGTACAAGGTAACCACCGAAAGGCCGTCCCTGTCCCTCAGCGTGACGGAACTGGATGCCGGGTCGTGGGTGATGTTCGAGCTGCCGGGATTCACCACCGCATCCTCGGGTGCGGAGGTGGAGAGCCTCGACGCGCTGCGCAAGGCCAACACCACCTCGTACTACAAGGGCAACGGCTCGCTCTGGGTCAAGCTTGTCTCCAGCGGTGACATCCTTGGCAGCGGCCCTGGCAGCGGCCCTAGTGGCGGAGCCAGCCTTCAGGCCAGCCGGTAAGCAGCAACCCTGCTGCACGAACAAGAGCCCCCGGCTGTGCCCGGGGGCTCTTTTACTTCTTACAGCAATCAGGCAAGTCCGGCGCGCGTATTCATTTCGACGCTGTACCCAATCCGCAATCTGCGCTGTTCCAATCCGGAGAGGGCTATTGCCGGAACGAAGTGCGAGCGTCGAGCCTGAGTCGGCTCTCGCTCAGAATCGATAATTCAGATCGACGCCCCAGCGTCGCGGCATGGCCTTGAACACGAAATTGTTGGTGTAGCCCGGATTCGGGAAGAACATCGGTCCAGGCGACCACTCCGCGTTGTATGTTTCGTCCGTGAGATTCTTGGCCCAGACGGTCGCCGACCAGGACTTGGCGTCCACGCCGAGCCGCACATTCAGCAACGTGACCGGATCGCGCTCCGTGAAGTTGTCGGGATAGAACCACGTCGGACCGATGACCTGGACATCCGAGCGCACGAACGCGCTCAACTCGCTGCGCAGGGAATGGCGGTATTGCACACCCACGTTGGCGGTGTACCGCGAAACCAAGGGCGCTTCTTTGCCGATGTCACTCGCGGCGCGCCTGGACTCCTTGATGTCGCTGTCGGTGTAGCCGAGCCCGAAATAGCCGTCGAACCCTTCGAGGATGCGCCCCCGCACTTCGACCTCCGCGCCGGTATAGTCGACGCGATCGAGATTCCCCAGATTCTGCGTGCTCGTGTTCGGATCGAACACGAAGAAGTAGGATCCTTTCGCCTTCGTGTGGTAGATGCTGACGTTGGCGCCGACGCGCCGGTCGAGAAATTCGGCCTTGGCGCCCCCTTCGTAGGTGTCCGCCGTCTCGGCGTCGAACAAGTCGTTCACACCGGCAATGCCCGCTGCACCGACACCCGTTTGATTGAAGCCGCCGCTGCGGAAGCCGCGGCTGTAACCGATATACAGCGTGGAATCGCGTGTCGGCTTGTGGCGCAGCGTGACTTTCGGCTGCCAATCGTCCCAGGTGTGCGTACGAACCTGCCCCGGGAATGCAATACCAACGAGCGGCGCAGGTATGAATTCCGCAGGTGTCTCGGTGGTGTTCTCGCGATCGTCACGATCGTAACGCAACGACGTGGACAACTCCAGTTTGTCCGTGAGATTGACGTCGATGTTGCCGAACACCGCCCAGGCGAAATTGTCCTGCGAGTCGGCAAGGTAGGTGAACTGCGGATTGAAGAGCGGCAAGGGCTCCCGCCGCACCTCGGGCACCTCGCCGGTGCCCAGGTCGAAAACATTGCCCGTGGAAATGAAACGATCGGTCGAGATCAGGTACGCACCCGCGATCCAGCGCACGCGCTTCGTCGCAGGCGATGCGAATTGCAGCGCCTCGCTCACCGCATTGACGTCGAGAAACTGATGCTGCGCCTGATCGGCGGCGAAGAACTTGAACAGCACCGATTCCGGAATCGGCAGGAAATTGAATTGATCGCCGGTCAAGAGCTCGTTGAACCGGTCGTAGGCGGTGATGGACGTCAGCGTGCCCAGAGGCCTCACGTAATCGAGCTTGAGCGACGTGCCGAACATATTGCGTTCGTTCACACCAGCGTTGTTCACGCGCACCGGCAGGCTCGTGTCGTTCACGCTCTCCGTGATATTGAAGTAAAGCGCCTGAGTGCGAACGCCCGAGGCATACACACGCACATCCGCGCTCAGCTCTTTCGACGGCTCCCACAGCAACCGCAGGCGCCCGGACACGTCTCGAAACGGATCGGCGTTCTCGTTCAGAAAGACATTTTTGATATAGCCCTTGGTATCGAAAAAGGAGGCCGACGCGATGTATTTGAGCGTGTCCGAGACCGGGCCGCTCATGCTGCCGCGAACGTTGATGCCGGGCCCGGAGTCGGATCCCAACGTCACATTGCCGGCGAAAACATCGCTCGGCTTTTTCGTGTTGATGATAATCGCGCCGCCGATTGCATTACGTCCGTAGAGCGCGCCCTGCGGCCCTTTCAGCACCTGGATGGTGTCGATGTCGAAGAGCTCCTGGTTGAACTGCGAGGGGTTCGCCATTTGCACGCCGTCGATGAGCACGGCTACCGAGGGCTCGCTGTTGCGCGCCTGCGAAATGCCGCGCACAGTCACGAACGAGGTGCCCTGGTTCTGGGTCTGCACGAGGCTCATGTTCGGCGTGAGCGCCACGAAATCCTGCGGTCGATCGATACCGGCGGTCTTGATATCGGCCGCGGTAAAGGCATTGATCGCGCCCGGTACGTCGAGCGACGATTCGTCGCGACGCCGGGGCGTGACCGTGATCGTTTCCGCCATGCCGCCGACCGTCAGCTCCATATCGACTGTGGTGACGCCAGAACCGCTGACCATGAGGTCCTCCCGCTTCACCGGGGCGAACCCGGTCAACGAGAACGTGACCGTGTAGCTACCGGGCGGGAGCGACTCGATGCGATAGCGCCCGCTGCCGTCGGTGACCGCGGTACGGACCTTTTCGGTGAGCGCAGGGCTCGCGGCTTCAACGGTCACGCCCGGCAGCACTGCGCCGGTCGTGTCCTTGATCTCACCCGCGAGAGTGGCTTGCGCCGCTGCGACGCGAGGGACGACCGCGACTAGTCCGAACAACAGGAAACATCTGGCAATTGTACGCATGGTGACCTCTTGGCGGTTGGTGGCCTCTTTGTCGTACCAAGCCAGCGACGGACATATCAGCGGCAGTCACGACAACTGTCAAGGGTTACTGAACAGGTTTTCGACAACGTGAGAGGATAGTCGGTATTGGCGCGGGTTCGAGCAGCAGCGACCGAGAGCATTCACGGTTCCCCACCCGCGCTCGCCCGTATCGCCGTCGTCTACTACCTGAAATGACAATGTCGCGATGGCACGGCCGTCGTCAGTCTCGGCGGTCACGCGCCATCGGCCCGAAGCAAAATTCGCCTTCACCGCCGTTCCGCGAAAGCCTTCCGCCCGGCCACCGACGACGGCGAGCGGAATGCGGTCCGTTGTCATCCAGGTGCCGGCGCTGGGATCAAAGACCTCCCAGCGAATGATCAGACGGTGCTCGAAGCCTGCCGGCGCGAAGACGCGCGCGAAGTAATACATCCGGTCGCCGTCGCGCCGCTCGAACGGCCGCGAGTCGCGCCGCCACGGCGCCCAGAAGGGCGGCTGCGGGTAGACGAGGGTGTACCGGCCCGCCTCGCGGCGGACGTCGTGATAGATCCCTTGAAACTGGACCGACAGTGGAACAGGGGGAATGAGTCGTAGAACGTAGAGCGTCGCGACGACCAGGAGCACCGCGACCGCCGGCGCGAACAGACGCAGGCGTTCACGTGTCCGGTCGTGACCCGGAGCGGCCAGCCATGCCGTGACGATCCAGATGACGGCTGCGGAGGAGAGCAGCGATAGCAGGAAGACCCATCCGCCGATGCGGCCGATCAGAATCGGAATGAAGTACGCCAGAAACGACAGCACGCAGAAGCCGTACAGCCCGAGCCGCAGCCGGTAGCCGGCACCACGCACGAACGGCACCTCGTTGATGACCATCACCGCGACGAGCAGCAGCAAGAACAGTGCAGGGCGCGCGGAGGTGCTGCTCCTGAAATAGAGCACGACGTATGCGCTCAAGAGGCCGCCATACGCGAAGTGCAGCGCCTCCAAGTTGTAGCGCCAGAGCTTGCTCGTCAGGTGGCCCGGCACCCACCGGCCGGTCAGCTCATGGTGCTGGTAGACGAGGAGCAGCGTCGCCGCTGCCAGATAGCCGAATTGGAACGCCAGGTCCGCCCACGCGTCGATGCGCTGCATCGTGAGGGAATCGAAGAGGAAGCCACCGACGAACGTGGCCAGCGTCGAATGGCGGCGCAGGAAGCGCAACAGATGCACGCGGTACGAATGAGAGCTCATGCCGCCAGCGGTCCCTCGCGATACTGCCGGAGAGTCGCGTGGGGACGCCATCCCCCTCGCTGATGCTCGGTCGACGGGCACGACCTGTTCGTCGACTGTAGTTGGGGCTGGCTACAGCTGTTGCGTCGCGACACTCGTAATTGCGATCCCCCGGCGCAGGGTGTCCGAGTCCCACTGGTTGAGGTCTGGCCCCACCGGCGTGTCCGCCAAGCCGCCGTGCCCCATGAGGTCGTGTTCAGTCCAGCCCGGGAAAACATTGTGCAAGCATTCATGGAACGCGAGCTTCGCATAGTCGCGACCTGACAGCGTTCTCGTTCTACCCCGGATTGTCACAGTCTTGTAGAACTCTGAGCAGATCACGTGATCCCGCAATGTCGTGTGCCCGCCAGCCAGCGGGTTGATTCGCGGCGGCCTCCTCATCGTCTGAACGATATAGGAGCTGGACACATCAGCGGCAAAATGCAGGACGATATCATCGGATTGTGATCCGCTCCCCCATGCAACGGTGGACGTGTCAGAGGTCCCTGAGAACACTCGGTTGAAAAAGCCTTGCAGCTCGCTCTGAATAGGGTTCTTCACCTGATTCGAGGACGCTGTGTGATCGCATAGCTTGATGCTGTAGGAGGCCATGATTCACTTCTCCGGTGGCCGGTACGGATGCTGAGGTACCCCGTCTATGGAAGAGAACGATAACAGCCGGCAAATCGAACGCGCTTGCGTCATGCTTCGTCGCGCCATCGAGGGCGGCCATTGCTCCTATCCTGCGCTCGACATGGATCCGTTCTTCGCGTCCCTCTGCTTCTCTCCGGGAGAACCCGTATAATCCCGCACGATGCGCGGAGGTATGCGATGAACATCAGGAGGTCGAGCCCGGTTGCCGTGTCGCTGGCGATCGTTGCCCTGGCAGCCGTTGGACTGTATGCACAGGCGAAGACGGCTGCGCGTGCGGGCACGTTGGAACACATCAAGGTGCACGGACAGGCGCTCGAAGGGAATCTCGAGGGCGACTCTCCCGATCGCGACGTCACCGTTTATCTGCCCCCAAGCTACGCGACCGAGCGCGCTCGCCGGTACCCTGTCATCTATCTTCTGCACGGGTACGGCGGAACGGACGCGAACTGGACCGGCCGGCAACTCAACCTGCCTGAAATCGCCGACAGAGTGTTCGCCGCCGGAACCGCCCGCGAAATGATCGTCGTCATGCCCAATGCGTTTTCACTGCATAAGGGCAGCATGTACTCGAGCTCGGTGACGACCGGCGACTGGGAAACCTACATCGCGCGCGATCTCGTGTCCTATGTGGAAGACCACTACCGCACGATTGCGGAGCGCACGAGCCGAGGCCTCGCGGGCGCGTCGATGGGCGGCTACGGCGCCTTCCGGATCGCCATGAAGCGGCCGGACGTGTTTTCGAGCCTCTACATCCTCAGCGCGTGTTGCCTGACCGCGCAGCTCAATCCGCGGCCGGAGGCGATGGCGGCGGCCGAGGCGGTGCGTTCGCGTGAGCAGGCGGAGAAGGCGGAACGCGGATCGTCGACCACACTTGCGTTTGCCGCGGCGTGGTCGCCGAACCCCGGCAATCCGCCGCTCTACCTCGACCTGCCGGTGAAAGACGGCAAGGTGCGACCGGAGATCGTGGCGAAGTGGGCCGCCAACTCACCGCTGGCGATGATCGACCAGTACATTCCGAATCTGAAGATGTACAGCGCGATCGCCATGGACATCGGCACGAAGGACGGTCTGCTCGCGTCGAACAAGGACCTCGAGCTCGCGATGACGCGATTCGGCGTCGTCCACACCTACGAAGAATACGACGGCGACCACACGAACCGGCGGGGTGAGCGCGTCGAAACGAAGGTGCTTCCGTTCTTCTCGAACGCGCTGTCGTTCACGGCGAGAGCCCCAAATTCGACAGCGAGCAGACGCTAACGCCTCGCGTCCGGGGGCGTCGGCACGGCGTCGTCGTGCTGGAGATGGCAGCGGTTGCGGCAGTGAGTTCACCGCCCTCCAAGGCTGAAGGCGTAGAAACGGTCGTTGCCGACGCCGCCGGTTCGCGCGTATCCGGATCCCCAGTACACCGTGCCATCAACCACCGCGGGCCCTGCGACAACTGATCCTCCCGCGGGAAAGCGCCAGAGGATCTTGCCGGTGGAGGTATCGAGCGCGTACATCTGGTCGCCGGTGTGCGCCATTGAACCCGCGTAAAGCACGCCATTGGCCGCGGTCAACGCTCCAAGATCCGGTGCACCACGGGTGTCTGTCGTCCCTTGAGGGTCAGGCGTCTGCCACTGTATCTCACCGGTCGCGGGATCGAGCGCAGCCCACGATCCACCGGTAATCACCTGGCCCGACGGAAGCGTGTACGGCGCACGGTTACTGAGATGGCCAATCGCTGCGTAGATGTGATGCCCGTCGACTGCGGTTCCCCACTGAATGCCGCCTGGATCGTCGCCGTGTCCAACGAGCCGGCTCCACACCAGCTCGCCAGTGACCGCATCGAGCGCCCAGTACACACCGCTCTTCTGTCCAATCCCGGCGATCGCACGAGCGTGCTGTCCGTGGCCCACGCTGAAGACATTCACGCCCGACCCGGCGAAGTCCCATACGCTGAAGTTGTTCTCCCACGGTGGGCACCACGACGGCGCCGGATCTCCGCACCCGAGGCGGCGGGCATCGGGGCCCGCGCCGCGGAATGACCATCGCACCTGGCCCGTCTGCAGATCAAAGGCGATCACCGAATTGAAGAACGCGCCTGCGGGGAAGCAGGACTCGTCCCAGTGATCGGGATCGGCGTTGAGGCAGGCGGTGACTGACGCCGGCTGGAAGTAGAGTTGGCCTGCGGCGCCGAAGACGAGTCCGTGTTCGACATCGATCGCGGGCGGGTTCACGAAGGCGCCACCGGCGAAACCGCCCGGTACCCCGCCATTGTCTGGCAGCACGAACGTCTGCCAGACGATTCTTCCAGTGCGGATGTCGAGCGCAATCATGCTGCCGCGAAATATCTGACGGGGCACGCCACCACCCGACGACGACGTGGCGATATACAGGTGGTCTCCGTGCACGACTGGCGACGTCGTCACGATGGTGATTGGATTGGGGTCGAGCTCGGTCATCCACCGTAGGTTCCCCGTGACGGCGTCGACGCCCATCATGTTGCCGTTGAGATCGCCGATAAGAACGAGTCCGTCCGCGAGCGCCGGACTCGTACGCGAGATCGATCCAGTGATGCCGTTGTACTCGGAGATCTGGTGGGACCACACGACCTCGCCGGTTTCTGCGTCGACCTTCCACAGTCTCCCACCCCAGTCGGGGAAGTAGAGGAACAGGTCGCTGTGGCCAAGCCCGTTGCCAGGCGTGTCCGATTCGCGGCTGACCGCAGGTGTCGCGGACACATCGCCGGCAGTCGTCAGCGCCCACCTGGGCGACAGCTGTTCCACGTTACGCGATGAAATGCGGCGTTCCGAGGGCTGGCTTCTGGTGTTCGCGATGTCGTGACCGATCATGTGCCACTCGGGATGCCCGTGATCATTCGCATCGGCGCTGATGTACTGCCGGGCAGCGAACGTAAGTGCGAGCGGCATCGCCAGCGCAACCAGCACTCGCACAACAGGGCGACGAGACATGTCTCCTCCTCTCGCGTCTGACGTACGGCAACCGCCGAGTTCGCGAACAGATGTCAGCTGATGTGGGTCGAACGCTCGCGGATTATAGAGCAGCGGAGTTGTCAATCGCCTCTCGATTTGCGTAGGCGACAGAAGCGCATTTCTCTTTGGGCATCGCTGCGCAACGGCTGTCCACGCGCGTGTACGGCGCGACCGCTCCGAAGGATACGAACGAAACGCCGGAAGGGCGCGCCGCAACCGTCGCGTCGAGCTGGTACGTCAATGAGCTCGTGTCGGCTGCGTGAGGGAGTTCGGCGACCTTTCGGGCGTTTCTGATTGCAGGCCACGTTACGGAGGCCTCAACAGGTCGCGCCACCCGACTGGAGATCACCATGCGCCGCGTCATGACATCGCTGCTCGTCGCCGGCTGTATTTCGTCGAGCGCTCTTGCGTTCCAGGCTCGCAGCGGCGGGGCTGCCGCCGGCAAGGCGTGCGCGCTGCTGCCCCGCGATCTCGTGATGAAGATCCTGCCGGACCCCCGCAAGAAGGAACTCGAACGCGAGAAACCGGAGGACGACCCGTTTGCCGAGGACCTCAAGGCAGCCGGCCGTCCAGTGAAGCCGGGCATGTCGTGCATGTTTGGCCCCGTCATGCTTGACCTCGACGGGTTGGCGAAGCCAGCAGAGGTTCGGGAGGCGCTGCGCGCGCGGACCCGGCCGTATGAGAAATTCGAGCCCGTCGCAGGCGTCGGCGACGCCGCGTTCTTCCGCTCCAACAGCGCCTGGGCCAGCATGTATGTCTGGACTGGCTCTCATCACTTCACCGTCGAACTGGGCAGAGGACCCACCGGCGACGATACTCAGGGGCTGAAACCAAACGTTATTGAACTGGCGACGGGCATCGTTGCCCGGCTGCGCTGAGCCCGAGAATGGCGCGAGCAGCTCTCACTTATCGCGAGGTGCGAGCGCCGGCAGCCACACTGGATAGCGCGGGCGATAGTGGTCACCGAAGGGTTCGTCCTCCGGACCAACATGGATGCTTGTCAGACCGGAACCGTCTGCATTCATGACGAACACGGCGCCGCGAGGTTCGTAACAGGCAAATGCGATGCGGCGTCCGTCATCTGACCACGAGGGATGGACTCCGCGGCACCGTCCTCTCGTCAACTCCTGCTGTTGCCCTCCATCCGGATTGCTGACGACGATGCTGTCAGGGTTGAACCAGGCGAGGTGTTGGCCATCGGGCGACCACGCGGGCCGCTGAGCGAAGTCCGTCATGTGCGCAAAGATCGGAATCTGCTTCCATTTCAAATCCACGTCGACGACCGCGATGCCCTCTCCGTTTCTCCCCGCCAGACGCCGACTGTCAGGCGACCACGCAAATTTGCCGAGCAACGTCACGGGATTCGGTTCCACCGACAGGTTTCGCGGTGCGCGGCCATCTATTGGCGCGATGTAGGTGTGGGTGTACTGCGGGTCCAGGCTACGGCTGAAGGGCCGCCGGTGACTCGTGTAAAGGGTGAACGCGAACAACTTCCCATCCGGCGACCAGGCCAGATCGTCAACGGACTGGCTGAACCCGTCCGCGGTCAAAGGCCACGTCGCGGCAATCTCGAGAACCGCACCATCGCCGTCCGCGTTGAATTCGTAGAGGTGCAGTCGCTTCTTGAAGTCGATGCTCAAGGAAGCGAGGTGCGTCCCATCGGGCGACCAGGCCAGCGATCCCAAAGGCGCTCGATCGAGTGGCAACGCCTCGCCGGGTCGATCGAGGCGCACAATCGACACTTTTCCGGTGTTGATCGCCAGACGAGACCCATCAGGTGACACCACCGGCATGCCGGACAGTTCCCACCCGCGTGGCATGTGGGTCAGACGCGTCAAGCCTGATCCGTCGACGTTGACGACATAGAAATCATCTGTCTGATCGCGCTGGGCGACGAAAAGGATGCGTCCCGATGTGGCGACGAGCGGGCGCTGAAATCGTGGATCTGCCTCCGCGGCTGACCGGTCGTCGGAATCGCGCTGCTGCTTGTCGACGATGAGAAAGACGTACCCACCAACGAGAATTGCCGCCACAAGCGCTAAGGCGAGCAGCAGACCCCACCGAAGCATTCGTCCGACTGCTGATGGCATCTATGCGCTCATCGACGGGAAGTGCGCGCGGGTTATCGGGTCGTGCGCAGCCGATCCGTGAGTCGTCGCGACCTTTCGGCCGTCACTGTCCGGGCCGCAAGTTCAGGACGATCGTAATGGGGGAGTTGCTGGTCTCGTCCAGGACAGTATTCATCAGGAATCGCTTTCCGTCGGGAGAGACCGCGTATTGTTGTCTGAGATTGCCTGGTAACGGTCCGCCGATGACTGTGGTGAACAGTGGGACAGGTGAGCCTGGTTCGACGGCCTGACCGTTTGAAATGAAGCGGATCGGCGTTGCCATCAACCGATTATCGAACGCGACGTAAAAGATTTCGGCGCCGTCCTTGCGCCAACGCACCTGGGCACCGCCATTTGTCGAGATTTGTCTCTTACTTCCGGGGTGGGGGAAAGTCTGGACGTAAATCTCCGAGCGACCGGACTGGTTGGATTCGTACGCGATCCATCGGCCGTCAGGAGAGAACTGGCCATCCCTGTCGTCGAAGGTCGTCTGGACGATCGGAACTGGTTTTCGATCGCCATCGAGCGGCATGGCCCACAGGTCTTGCCCGGTTTTGATATCGGTGGTGCGATAGAGCACAAAACGTCCGTCAGGCGACCAGTCGGTTGGGTGCTTGTTCTGCGGCGTTGCCAGCAGCAGCCGTTCTTCTTTTTCCCCGCCAGCGATGGATTTCTCGTACAGGTCACCGACTACGCCGCGCCGGTCGGATGCAAACGCAATGCGGGCGCCATCCGGAGACCACACCGGGAAGATGTCGGCCCCCGCGTCAAACGTAAACCGGTTCAGCACGTTGCGTCCGAGCTCTAGCACCCAGACGTCGTTGTTCCCATCTACAGTTCTATTTCGTGCCAGAAGCTCGCCATCGGGCGAGAGCGACGGGTTCGTCGAACCAGCATTATCAAGGGCACCAACCTTTGCTAACGCTTTCCCTGATCGATCGAACCAGACGAGCTGCCGCTGACCACCTCCCAGACCTGTGCGATACGCGATGGGACCTGCGGCCGATGCGGAGAGGGCCGCGAGGTTCATCACAGGATCCACTGTAATACCCTGAGCTAATACGAAGGGCGTTCCCGATAGACCACGGATCGGATCGAATCCTTGCGCAAACAGTGTGCCCTGGCGCACGAACAGCAACAGGGCCGAGGCCGTGTACACCGCGGGTGCGTCCGCATCGAGCACGCGGTGCCCCTCGGATCCATCAAGCTCACCGACGTAGACCCCGCGTACATCCGGACTGCCAATGACGTAGTAGAGAACGTGTTTACCGTCGGGCAGAAACTGAGGAAAGCGTTGCGACCTGTCTTGTCTCTCAACCCGTGTCAGCGGGCTCGGCGCGCCACCTGTCGCCGAGACACGGAAGATCGGACTGCCCGCGCCCGGAGTAAAGAGGATCACGCCGTCCTGGTTCCACGTGCCACCTCGACCCGTAGGGGCGTCGGCGAGCGCCTGAACCGATCCACTGTCGATGTCAATTCGTTTGAGCTTACCGTCCGCGAAGAACCCGACGGACCTGCTGTCCGGCGACCAGAACGGGAATCGTGCACCGTCCGTTCCTATGAGTGGCTGCGTTGATACGGAATTCAGCGGGCGTAGCCACAATCGGGAGTTATCCGCAGTACCAGCCGAGAAGACGATCCTCGCACCGTCGGGTGATAGTGCGAGCGAGACCGGATCTGAGCTTGGCGGTGCCGTGACTTCAAGACGCAGCTCCGGCGGGGCCGGCCTCGCGCGCATGATCCACACGAGGATGGCAACTGCCACTAACGTGACGAGGACAAGCGCCGTCCACAGCGGCGATGTTTCTCGTGTGACCGTGCCGAGCCGTTGCGATTCATCTCCATTCTTTGCCTGCTCAGCCTCCTCAATCTCGATCCGCACGTCAGCCATGTCGTGCAGACGATGTCTAGGTTCTTTCACCAGGCAGCGACGTAGCAGCCGCCTGACGCTCTCGGGCGCCTTGTCTGGTAACACCCTCCAATCAGGCTCGGACTTCAGTACTTCACTGAGAATCTCCCCCGGTGCGTCACCGCAGAACACACGACGGCCAGTCAGCGATTCGTACAGTACGCACCCGAAGGCCCAGACGTCACTGGTGCGGTCCGCCTCCTGTCCTTTTGCTTGTTCCGGGGACATGTAGGCTGCGGTTCCCAGGATTGCCCCGGGAGTCGAGAGCGCCTGTGTTGTCGCGAGCAAAGAATTCTCGCTGCCGCTCGCGGTGTCACGTATCTTTGCCAAACCGAAATCGAGGACTTTCACCGCACCGTCTGATGTGACTTTGATGTTTGCGGGCTTCACGTCGCGATGGAGCACATCTCGATTGTGTGCGGCCTCGAGGGCGGCGGCGATCTGTCGCGCAATGTTCAGAGCGTCGGACAGGGGGATGGGTCCTCGCGCAATGCGGTCGGCCAGCGTCTCGCCCTCGACCAGCTCCAGCACGAGCGCGCGGACGCCGTCGGCGTCTTCGAGGCCGTAGATGGCCGCGATGTTCGGGTGATTGAGCGTCGCGAGCATCCGCGCTTCGCGCTCGAAGCGCTTCAACCGCTCGGGATCGTTCGTAAACGCCCGCGGCAGAATCTTGATCGCGACGTCGCGCCCGAGCTTGGAGTCGCGCGCGCGGTACACCTCGCCCATCCCGCCCGCGCCGAGCGTGGAGAGGATTTCATAGGAACCGAGTCGAGTGCCAGATTCAAGTGGCACGGGAGACTGTCGGGATTATGTCGGGATTATACGTGTCCAGTTTGGGCCCTCGTCGCGCAGGACCTCCGGACAGCGGTGCCGAAGATGTCATCCTGATCGATATGGCGGTCGCCGCCGGCGTTCCGTTCAAGGTGTTTTCGCTCGATACCGGACGCCTGCACCCGGAGACGAATCAGTTCATCGAGAAGGTGCGCACCACTACGGCATCAGGATCGAAACGTTCAATCCTGGGCCGATGCCGTGCAGGCCCTCATTCGCGAGAAGGGTTTGTTCTCGTTCTACGTCGATGACCACAAGGAGTGTTGCGGGGTACGCAAGGTGGAGCCGCTGATGCGGCCCTGGCGCCGCTTCGCGCGTGGATGACCGGGCAGCCGCGGTCACGAATGTAGGCCCTGCCAGCGACGGATCGCCGGCGCCTCGCTCGGCCGGCCGGCCTTCGTCAACGCATGACGAAGTACACCCACGGCGAACCGATCAACAGATACACCGCCAGGAAGGCGAGGGTGATGAGAGCGCCGAGTTTGTAAAGCTCGCCCTGCGTCAGATAGCCGCTCGCCGCGAAGATGATGTTCTGGCTCCCGCCCTGTGGGGTGATCACCGAGAAGTAGCTGCTCGCGAAGAGCAGGCCGAAGGCCATCAGCGGCAGCGGCACACCGCCCTTCGTGCCGACGTCGAGGAAGACGCCGAACAGGGCCAGCACCTGCGATGTCTGGCTCACGAACATGTAGTGGATGAGGACGTAGAGGACGATCAAGGTCACGTACAGGGTCGGCCAAGCCAGGCCGCCGAGGCCCGAGGCGAGGCGCTCGCCGACGTAGCCCATGAAGCCGAGCTCGTTCAGCTGCGCGCTCATGGCAAAGAGCACCGCGAGCCAGAGGAAGGTCACCAGCGTGTCGCCCTGCTTGGTGATGTCGTCGAGCGTGATCACGCCGAGGAACAGCAGCACGCCGAAACCCATGAAGGCGACGCTGGTCGTGTTGAGGTTCAGCTTGTTACCGAAGATCCAGCCGGCGACCATCAGCACGAAGGTCCCGGCGGTGATCCACTCGTCGCGCGACATCTGGCCCATGCCGGCTAGCTCCTTGCGCGCCGCCGCGGGGGCCTCGGGTGTCTTGCCCACGCGCGGAGGGAAAAGCTTCGCGACGATCAGAGGCAGGAGCAGGATCGCGATGAGCGAAGGCACCGCAGAGGCGAGGAGCCACTTCCCGAAGTCGATCTCGAGCCCGGCCTGCTGGACGATCTGCAAGGCGACGGGGTTGGCGGAGGTGGCCGTCATCCACAGCGCGGAGGAGACCGCAAGGCCCGCCATCGAGCAGAACATGAGGTAGCCGCCCAGGTGTCGGCTCTCGGAATCCGGCTCCGAGCCCGTCCCCTTGGCGACGGCGAGCACGATCGGGAAAAGCACTCCGCCACGCGCCGTGTTGCTCGGGAAGGCCGGCGCGATGGCTGCGTCGGTGAGCACGATGCTGTAGGCGAGGCCGAGCGACGAGCCGCCGAAGTGGCTGACCATGAAGAGGCTGACGCGCCTGCCAAGGCCCGACTTCACCACGGCCTGCGCGACGATGAACGCGATCACCACCAGCAGCACGCTGGAGTTGGCGAAGCCCGAGTAGGCCTGCTCCGGCTTGATCGTCCCGGTCAGGACGATGGCGCCGACGGCCAGCATCGAGGCCGTGAGCAGCGGGAAGGCGCCGATCAGTACTGACGCGATGGCCGCGGCGAAGACGGCGAACAGGTGCCAGGCGGGCGGCGTGAGCCCGGCGGGTACGGGGAGGAACCAGATGCCGAGCGCCACCACGAAAGGCGTCGCGCGCTTCAGGCGCTGTCCCGCGGTCATCGGGGCGAGCCTCCCGCTGCGGAGCCGCGCTGAATGCGACCCTTCAAGTCAACGGCGCGCCCCTGTAACGCGCCGTCCTCGGCCTCCATCACCGACTGCCAGGAGAATTCGTAGGAGCCCGTCGCGCCAGCGTAGCGACCCGTGCCGGAAAGGAACGTACCCGTGATGTGGTTCTTGGCTGCGGTGCCCTCGCCCTGAAGTTCGCTGTACACCTGGTCACCGTGCTCGTCCGTCCAGACGCCGCGGCCCTGGAAGCCCGTGGCGGTGTCCACGAGTCCGATCACCTCGGAGTGGAATCCGACGCCGGGCCGGCCCGGGCCCGCGAGCAGCATCGTGCCCTTCAGATCGACAATCGAGCCGAGCCGACCCTCACCGAGGGAGATGGTGTGACGGCTGCCCGCGGCATTCCATGAGCCATCGAACTCCAGCCACTCGCCGGGCGTTGCGGCAGGCCTGGGCGATGTTGACGGTCCGCAGGCTGCGGCGGCGAGGGCCAGGCCGAGGAGGAACCGACGTCTCGGCGGGCGTGTGACGAATCCCATGTCTCCCTCCCGTCGGTGACGGCGCTGTCGGCTCCGCGCTGGCGTTGCGGCTAGGCCCCAGTTGGCGGTGGGTGCAATCCTGATTCCCGATGGAGGATAGGAAACATTGGCTGATCGAGGTTGATCGAAGACCGAGGACCTTTTCTGTGACCATTGGCCGTGACCGCCGCCTCACCGATCCTCCTGGTGCCTGGATTGGTCGGGTTTGGGCGCCATGAGTCCGCTCCAGCGCAGACGCGTTAGCCGCGCTCGCTCCCATGCCCTTTCCGGCCCGCGGCGTAGAGGACCCCGCACAGCACCAGGGTCACCGCGACTGTGAGCGTGTCGCCGGCCGCTCCGCCGACAAACGGCGCGCGTTCCTTCGGGATCCATTGCTCGAACGCGAGGAACGCGATCATCACGCCGGCCAGCCCCTCGCCGGCCACGAAACCCGACGCGGCCAGGATGCCCGCATCGTTCTTCGCCTCACCACTCGACGTGGCGCGCCGTCGATCCACTAGCGCGCGTACGCACCCGCCCGCGTAGATCGTGAGCATCGACGACAGCGGGAGATAGACGCCGATGGCAAACGCCAACCCGCTCACGCCGCACAGCATCGCCGAGATGGCCACGCCTGCACCGGTGGCCACGAGCGGCCACGGCAACGACCCGGCCAGCACGCCTTCGATGATGGTCTTCATCAGCGTTGCCTGCGGGGCCGGTACTTCAGGCGAGCCGAACGTGTAGGTCCGACCTAACAGCAGTAACACCGCGGCCACGGCCCAACACGCCACTGCCGCGCCGATGTACTGGCCGGCCTGTTGCCAGGCGGGCGTGGCGCCCACCAGCCACCCCGTCTTCAAGTCCTGGCTGATGTCGCCGGCCTTCGAGGCAGCGATCGCCACCACGGTGCCCACCGTGAGAACAGCTGCCATCGCGCCGGGCCCGGTCCAGCCCTGGTACGCGAACACCGTCGCCACGCCGAGCAACGTCACCAGCGTGATACCCGATGTGGGCTGCGATGACACGCCGACGATTCCAACAATACGGGCCGCGACCGCGACGAACAGGAGCCCGAAGATCCCGACCCCCGCTGCGCACACCGCCCGCTGCAGCGGCGTGAGCGCGCTGCCGAACACGCCGGGCACCAGTGCCGCCATCGCGATTACGAATGCCACACCCACCACGATCACCACCGGTGAAAGGTCGCGGTCGGTGTCGGCGACGTCCGCTGCGGCCCTGACGGCGCGCGATCCCACCAGCTCTCTGAACACCGCCGACAGCGCGCCCCACATGGTGGGCAGGCCGGCTATGACGGTGAGAATCCCCGCGGTGGCCACCGCCCCCGCGCCGATGTATCGCACGTAGCGGCTCCAGATCTCTGGGGCGCTCATCGCCGACACGAGCCTCGTCGATTCGGGGGCCAGCGGCGCGCCCAGCTGCGCGCCCACGATGGCGATGAGCGGTGTGAGCGCCAGCGCGGACACGATCGAGCCCGCCACCAGCACGCCGGACTGCCGGTACCCCAGCAGGTAGCCCACTGCCAAGAGCGCTGGCGCCAGCTCCAGAGCGATGACCGCTTTCGGCAGAAGCGGCAGCGCCGCCGCAACCGTCGACGGGATGAGAAAACCCGCGGAGAGCGCGAGCTTCACCGCCGCACCGACCGCCATCCCTCGGAAGATCCACGCGCCATGGCGCGCGCCGCCTTCCGTGGCCCGCAGCACTTCCGCGCACGCCGTGCCCTCCGGAAACGGGAGCTCCTCGTGGGCGCCGACGATGAGGATGCGGCGGAGTGGGATCATCGCCGAGATGCCCAGCACGCCGCCCAGAAACGTGAGAGCGACTACCTGCAGATACGGCGGCACGATTCCCCACAAGAAGAGCGCGGGCAGCGTGAAGATCGCGCCGGTGGCGAGCGCCGTCGACGCCGACCCGATGGTCTGCGAGATATTGGCCTCGAGGATGGTCGACCGCAGTCGGAGCGCCCTGAAGGTCACTACCGTCATCACCGCCGCCGGTATCGACGCAGTGATCGTCAGGCCCACCTTCAATCCGATGTACGCGTTCGCCGCGCCGAACACGACGCCAAGGATGGCGCCGGCCACCACCGCCTTGAGCGTGAATTCGGCTACGTTCTCACGTCGCTCCGTTGTGTACATCGTAATGATCGAATGGCGACCGAGCCGCTCGTCTGGTTGCATACTGCGTCGAGATTCTACCAACGGCGACTCCAACCTCGGTGTTGGCGCGGATCGCAGTAAAATTGGACACATGGACTACACGCTGATCGCCTTAATCGGTGTGATGGCGTTGACGATGGTCGTGTCGCATCGATACCACAGCCGCACGTGGTCCGGGCGTCCGGGATACCAGTATCAGCGTGTGATCAGCGTAGGTGTCATGGGGCTGTCGCTCACCATCGCGGGGGCGATTGGGTGGGACGTGAGCCATGCTCATGGACTGTTCCAAGGGATGAAGTGGGTTGACGGTCCGATCTGGTGGCAAATCGGACTAGGCGGCGTCTTGCTCGCTCTAGCGGTGTTCTTTGCGCGCAGGGTGCCATCGCACGCGACGCGCAGTCCGATAATCCACTAGCGCAATCAGGCCGCTCGTAACCAACCACCAACGGCGACTCCAACCGCGGATGACGCGCGTGGGGACGCCATCCACGATCGCGATAGAGCGCACAAGATTCTCCACACCGAAGTCGGCGCGTGAGGTGAGCCGCTTTTCGGACGATCGGCACATTGGCTATCTGGAGGCAGCCGTGACGCAGTCATTCCCCGGCGTCCTTATCGCCATCTGTTTCGCGCTCAGCTCGGTGGCACAACCCATCGCGCAGGAAGCGGCGAGCCAACAAGTCGACCCGCGTGTACCGGCGACACACTCGCGCTGGAATGCGAGCAGCGACTCTCGGGGCACTCACGCGATCGAAGCGCCACCGCATCGATCGGATGGTCCGGACCTCGAGTCTTCGCGTCTCGAAACGTCTGGTGACAGAGAGCTCAAGCCGCAGATGAACCAGCCGCAGCAGGGTCGCCGCAAGCGCTTGGGGCCGCTGATACCCCTCATGGCGCTTGGAGCGATCGTGTTATTCGCGTGGCTGATCGCGCCGAGAACCTAGCAAGATTGAAGGCCGGCCCGCTCGACCGAATCGTGATCTAGCGTCCGAACTGATAATAGAGTCCGACGCTGAATCGCACGCTGCTGTTGTCCGAGACGAACACCTTCAGTTCCGGCCGAACTCCCCAGTTCAGTCCCGCTTGCCATCGCGCGCCGGCACCGATGTTCAGGCCGGCATCGGTGTTAGACACGCTGGTCGTGGTCCCGAAGACCGTGGTCGTCGCGCTCGCGCGCAGGAATCCGAGACCCACGAGCAAATACGGCGTTAGCTCCTGTTTGGTGGATGGGGGGAACAGATAATGCGCGTCCAGATCCACCGATATCGCGCTGCTTTCGATGCCAACACCAACGCCCGGGACGGCGATTTCGAAGTCGTCGCCGCCGGTGAGGTAGCCCAGTTCGCCCACGATCACCCACCGTGTGTCGTACACGTAATGGATGCCGCCGCCGAAGGTCAGGCCTCCGCCATCCGTCACACCGCCGAGGAACGCGACGCCTTCGGTCTGGCCGGGGGCCAGTTGTTGCGCCGTCGCCGTACCGGTACCGACGACACTGAGCAAGAATGCGAAACCAGCCGCAACTCTTTTGAAATCAGACACGCTGGACGCTCCTTCCGACACCGAACCCGTGGAGACAGATCTCTCACGGTATCGGCCAGACAGGCGCGATCCTTAAGTTGAGTGCTGACCAAAGAGCTCCGAGACGGCGGGAATCGAACTCGCCACCGATCCACGATATGCGCCGCAGGCGCGAGAACGACGTCGCGCTAAATGGCACGAGTCGCTTTTCACTGCGGCGATTCCCGCTTTCTACCCGTCGCCACAGTCTGGAACGAACCGTCCGATCGCCGAACTTCTTGCTCGACCACCAGTCCGCCGCGCCCGTCCGGGCGTGAGCGCTCGATGGCGCTCTCGATCACCTGCATTCGGTCGCCCACGCGCCCGCTCACCGTTCGTGCCGTATCCACACCACCGTCAGCCAGGGTGGTTTGGACGATTTCCACCTGTTGAACGGGTTGGCGTGTCAGCGAACCGCCGTTGTTGATGTCTCGCCTGTAGATTTCGTCGGTGTGAAAGGCTTGCCCGCCCATAGCCCACTCCCGGCTGACAATCCGCTCGCTCTGCACCAGCTTCCCGGACGCGTCTGGCCTGTGTATCACTTCGACCGCCTCGGCACTGCCGTTCGCAACGTCCCGCGTGAGGACGCGCTGCTCCAGGACGCCCCAGCTGCCGCGGCCTGTCGGATCGACAGACGATGTCGTTTCCCGCTCCACCACTTGATCACCGACTCGACGTTCCCGCTGCTCGATCCGCTCGGTCGGGACAAACCCGCTCCCATTGATGGACGGTTCGGTAACCTCAGTCTCGGTGACGAACAGTCCGTTTCCTCGTGCAGTCCGCTGTTCGCGTTCGCGGCGCGTAGTGCGGGACCGTCCATCTACGGTCAGTTCCATGTACTCTCGAGTGATCTGATGGCCTCCGTCCTGCTGGCCAAAACGCTGCTCTTCCATCACGGAGACGAGGCGCATGCGACCATTCGCATCGGTGGTGAACTCGCTCCTCGTTCGCTGGCTCGTCTTCGCGTCGCGCTGGACTGTTTCCTCCACCACTTCGGACAGCACGGTCATGTTCCCAGTGGCGGACGGACCCTCAACGATGGACCGCTTCACCGTACGTGGCGCGGCTTGAGCGTCTCGCGCGGCCTGCGCAACTGCTGTTGGCGCCTCTCCGAGATTCCAGAGTCCCAGCATGAGCAGCGATGTCATGGCAATTGGTCGACGCATCATGGTCCTCCTTGGCTTCGGCGACAATGAGCAGGTTCCAGACGAACGACCACCAACCGTTGCCTTAAAGACCTGCGTCAACGTCCACCGGAGTGTTCTGAGTTTTGGCGGAACCCGGCTTCATGACGCCGAACGTTGCGTGCAGACGAAGGTCAATTTACACGCGACGATGAAGATGTTGACGCTGACGATACTCCAGACTCGGACGCTGCGTTCTACGCCGCGGTCGTCGCGCCAGTGATTGTTCGGCCCGCCGCACTTGTCAGACTGTCGCTCACGCTGAATGACTGAGTGGGAACCGGGAATCCGGCCTCAGTGAACGCCTCGCGGATCATCCGGTTGGTATCGAAATAGACCTCCCAATAGTGCTCGTTGTGACAGAACGGACGAACGCAGAGCCGTGGCCCTGCGGACGTGAACTCCAGCACGTCCACCTCTGGCGCCGGTGAGGACAGCACGTTTGCAATGGTCACGATGCGCTGCCTGATCGCCCGAATCGCGACGCGATGATCGACGCTGTTACTGATCGTCGCGGTGAGATCGACGCGGCGATACGGGTTGGTCGAGTAGTTCTGAATCGTGTCCGAGAAGATCTTGTTGTTGCCGACGATCGTCGAGACGTTGTCAAGCGTGTTGATGACCGTGCCGAACAGCCCGATCGTTTCGACCGTGCCGGTGACGCCGCCGGCTTGGACCATATCTCCCACTTTGAACGGCCGCAAGAACACGAGAAACGCCCCGGCGGCAAAATTAGCCAGCAGTCCGCCCCACGCCACGCCGAGGGCGACGCCGCCAGCGGCCACGAGCGCGGCAAATGTCGTGGTCTCGACGCCGAAGAAGCCGAGGATGGCGACGATCAGCGCGATGTTCAACAGGATCTTGACGCCTGTCTGGAGGTAACGCGTCAGCGTCACGTCGAACTGTTGGCGGGCGAACGCGCGTCCCATCATGTCGATCGCGAACCCGATCAGCTTGCGACCGACGAGCCAAAGCGCAAAGGCGCCAGCGACCCTCCACGCGACGGCGAACAGCGTGGTGCTCGCCTGCTGAGCGAACGTGTTCAAATCCATCACGGCCTCACTTCAGCGCGCTCGCGAGCAGGTTACCGACATTTGCGCCGCCAGATTTGGTAACGAAGGAGGTGAGGACAGGAACGGCCTTCGCCACCAGCTCAGGCTTGAGGCCGAGCTTCGAGAAGGCATTCGCGGCGGACGCAAGTCCCGCTGCAGATCCCCCGAGCTGCGTCAATCCCGCCGCGGGGCTCGGGCCGCCCGCGGATGGCCCGGCGTTGAGCAGTGACGCCATCCCGGGCACGGCGTCGCTGACCTGAGAGAACTCGGCCGGGGTCAAACGAGATTTCGCCATGCCGAACAGCGCGCCGGCGGCGCCGGCGGCCTGCTCGGGCGACGCGCCAATCTCCTTCGCGAGCGCACTCACCAGCTCCGGGCTGGCCTTCGCAGCCGCAGTTGCCGCCGTTGCGGGTGCGGTCTGTGACGCCGCATTCGCGGGCATGGACGCGGCGGCGACGAGCGCAAACATGATGGCCTGGGAAACGAACGTCGCAATCGTCGATGCCGGTTGGCGCACCAATGATCGTTGGATGGTCATAACTGCTCCTGGGAATTGCGGTGCTCCCGCGTGGAGCATGCGCGGTGCCATCGAGAGGGTGCGAGATCTTGAGGCAATCCCCATGGTTGCCGTACGACAACGACCGCCCGCCGTGAGGATCACCGATCGTCCCGTGAGCGCGTCCGATCGCGCACTGTTGCGCCCCGCCCGATTCACGAAAGATCGCACGCAGATCTTGACGCGAAGCGCGGCGCTAGAAGCTGGGTCCGCCAACGAAGATCGGTGGGCCCGCGGTGCCACCGCCCCAACGCGTCGGGGCGCCCACCCCCACCGCCATGCCACCGCCGGAATTGCAGCTCGAGGACAGGAGCGCGGCAACGACGAGCACCGGCAGCATGAAAGCTGTTGAGAGGAGGTTCGGCTGTTTCATGGCACCTGCTAATACGGATACTTCTGCAAGGCGAACGGGGCACCACCCGGATCCGCGATCACGACCAGCGAACCGTTTCGCAGCTCAGGCGCCGTGGGGACGAGGACACGACCGCCCAGACCTGGCACGCGCGCAGCGAGGCCCGCGGGATCGCTGACCAGCACGTAGGGCAGCCAATTGGGTTCGACGTCCTGGCTCTTCGCCGCCAGTTGGAAGAGGCCCGCCCGTCCGCGCGTCGTCCGCAGGACGTGGTACTCGATGCCCAGCCGTGTGTCCGTTACCTTCGACTCGTAGCCCGCGAGACGCTTGTAGAAGGCGAGCGCTTGCGACGCGTCACGAGCGAGATACTCCTGCCAGAACACGTGTCCCGGTTTCGGCTGCGCCGGATCGGGGACGACGCGCCGAAGCTGCGCGAGGCCCAGAGGCGCGCCTTGCGGATCGGCCACCACCGCCGCTCGTGCGACCGAGGGAACCTCGCGAGGCGCGACCAGGACCTTCCCGCCTTCCGATTGCACCAACGCGACGCTCTTGTCTACGTCGTCAACCGACATGAAACTGATCCACTGTGGTCCGGCATCTGGAATGGCACTGACATCGACGAAGCCAGCGACTGCTTCTGACCCGGCTCGCGCCAGGACGTACGGACGATCGCCGCGTTTGGTGTCCTCGAAGCGCCAACCCAGTAACGCTCCGTAGAACTGCTTGGCGGCGCGCACATCCCGGGTCATCAGGTCGTGCCACACGAAACGGCCCGATTCCGTCGAATCGGCCGCAGCGAGCGGCGCGGGAACGCTATCCAGGACGAAGGCCATGGCCAGAACGACCCCGGCACCAATCGAAGTGAGGCTGCGACTCATCACTCGCCGACATTGGGGGCAAGATTCCCGCCAGCGCGCAACGCTCGACGATCGCCCATGACGCGCGATTCTGCGAGCAAATCGCACGGCCGACAGTGGAGTCGTCGAGAGGGTGACAACCGGTCGTGAGTCGGGGTGTGTACGGTCCAGATGTTCGTGGGAGCAGAGCCGCGTTCGGACTGCTCGTCTGGTGACCCCCCGTCTTCGTCGTCGCGATCTTCGGAAATCAGTTGCTCGTTCTTGTGCCAGATAGATCGATCAGCGATGCTCCGGGTATCTTGCGCAGAGCGTCGGTGTCCGACAGCGCCATCACCAAGACGCGCCTGGCGATGAATGCATGCTCGCGGGCGAGGTTTTCCGCGCGCGTGCCCTGCCGTTTTGCGATCGCTTCGATCAGGCTGCGGTGATGTTCCTTCGCCACCGCCAACGCAGCGTCAGAGTACTCGAGACCTGAGGTCGGGAACACCATCGCGCTCGGCGACGCGAAAGGCAGCGACACCGCCTGCTGGAACGCGCGGGTGACCATCGTACTCTTCGCGAGGTCGACGATCGTGGCGTGAAACGCCTCGTTCAAATCCATATAGTGCGCGAACGTATCGAGCGTCAGGCGCTCGAGGCGATCCATCTCGTCGCCCAGCCGACGCAGTGTCTCGAGTTGCGACCCGTCGATGAGCCGTTCCGAGGCGAGGCGCGCCGCCGTGCCTTCGATCACGCCGCGAATCTCGATCGCGTCGAGCGCCTCCGACGGCGTATAGCCGCGGACGATGAATCCACCTGATGCGTTCAGATCGAGAAGACCGATGTGGGCGAGCCGTTCGAGTGCCAGCCGGATCGGCGTGCGCGAGACGCCCAGCCGTGCGACGAGCGGCAACTCTGACATGCGTTCGCCTGGCGCGAACTCGCCGTGCAGCAGCGACTCGCGCAAACGGAACAGCGCGCGCGCCGTCTGCGATGCGACATCGGACGAGAATTGGACCGGTGTCAGACTGGTCCGGTCGGACCTGCCTTCATCGCCGATCTGGAGCTCAGACTTGTCCGACATTTTGGAGTCCCCCGCGCAGGTATGCAGTCCGACCTCGAATCCCGTTGAAAACAGGCGCGTGGCCGAACCGGTTTTTTGGATTCGTGCCCGGCATCGCCCAGTCCTGCATGCAACCCGGTCAAACGGCACGCTATTCCTATCACAAACGTGACGGATTCCTTGACTTTTTCGATAGGGCGCGCCTATTCTGACCCATTCTGTATGCCGCAGCCGGCGTAATCCGGTGGTGGAGCGGTAAGCGGGACCCGCGCCAAAAATCCTTGTCGATCTCTTGAAGGGAAGACGCTCAGTATGCGAACTGCGTTGAAATGCCTGACGCTTGTCTGTGTCCTTCTGCTGCCAGCCACGGCGCTGGCCCAGGCCTCGCTGACCGGAACGGTTCGTGACGGATCCGGCGGCGTGCTCCCCGGTGTGACGGTGGAAGCCTCGAGCCCCGTGCTCATCGAAAAGACGCGATCGGCCGTCACCGACGCTACGGGTCAGTGGCGCATCGTCGATTTGCGCCCCGGAACGTACTCGTTGTCGTTCTCGTTGCCGGGGTTCACCGTGGTGAAGCGCGACAACATCGAGCTCACCGGGTCGCAGACAATCACCATCCCCGTCGAGCTGCGTGTCGGCGGTATCGAAGAGACGATCACGGTCACTGGTGAGTCGCCAGTGGTGGACGTGCAGAACGCGCGCCGCGAAGTGGTGCTCAGCAGCGAGACCATCCAGAGGATTCCTGCGACGCGTGCCGCCGGTGCGCTGCTCAACGCAGCGCCGGGCGTGTCGGTTGGCGATGCGAGCCTCGCGATCTCGCCGACGATGACGTCGTTCAACGCGCGCTCCAGTAACATCAACGCCGGCTCGGTGGCTGGTGAGGGGCGTTACGCCGTCAACGGCTTCCCGTTGACCGCGGCGCGCAGTGGCGGCTTCTCGTCGTACGTCTACGACACGGTCAACACCGATGAAATTGCAATCACTGTTGGCGGCGGACTCGGCGAGAGCGACATCGGCGGTCCGGTGATGAACATCATTCCGAGGTCGGGCGGCAACGTGTTCTCGGGCAGCGCGTTCCTCAGCAACGCCGGCGACTGGTCGAGCGGCAACAATCTCTCCTCGGACATCCAGGCGCAGAATCCGGCGCTGCGGCAGAATCCAGGCGTCATCAAGGCTTATGACTGGAACGCGTCGTACGGCGGCCCAATCATGAAGGATCGTCTGTGGTTCTTCGGCAGCTATCGCGACCTGAGCTCGCAGGTCGCGATGGAAGGCATCCAGACCAACGCCAATGCCGGCAACCCGGCTCGTTGGGATTGGGCCCCCGGCGGCATCAACGCGCGCCTGGTCCAGGATCGCACGATGGCCATCGGACGCTTGACCGGTCAGTTAGGCAAGAGCCGTATCCGCTTCAACTCCGAGTATCAGGCGCGCTGCGAGGGCACGCCGCTCAAGGTCGAAACCCAGGGCTGCCACAATCGTGGCGAGAACTGGGTCGGTCTGGGCAACAACCAGGCGCCAACGCAGATGTCGCCGGAAGCGACGCAGACCGCCGGACGCGGGTATTTCGACGTGCCGTTCTACGTCAACCAGGGCACGTGGACGATGCCGAAGAACGACAAGCTGTTGTTCGAGGCCGGCTACAACGCGTTCCGGTATCAACCGATCTTCGGCCATCCGGCACCCGACGCCGACACCAGCCTGATTCCGGTTACCGAGCAGTCGAACGCGGTGAATCCGTTGACCGGCATTCAGTACGCGCCTGTGGCGAACTATCGCTATCGTGGCGTCGAGTCGTGGGGACCGGCCACTGGTAAAACCGACGACATCCTCACGGCTGTGTCCTATGTCACTGGCTCGAACAGCGCGAAATTCGGCTATCAGTACCGCCGTCTCGACCTGCTCGACAAGGACGTGGCGAACCAGTCGTTGCTGAGCTACCGGTTCAATCAGGGCGTGCCCAACGCCGTCTCGTATTTCCTGCCCGACTTCGGCCGCCGAACAATCACGATGACCCACAGCGCGTTCTTGCAGGATAGCTGGACGCGTGGACGCATGACACTGCAGGGCGCCCTCCGCTGGGATCGCGCATCCAGCTTTGCGCCGTCGGAATTGAACGGCACGACGAGCACGTCTTTCCTCAACCCGCAGCCGATCACGATCGAGCGGACGGAGGGCGTGAATGCCTACAACGACATCACGCCGCGCGTCGGCGTCGCGTATGACGTATTCGGCACCGGAAAGACGGCGCTGAAGTTCAACTACGGCAAGTACCTGGCGTACGCGGCCAACGACTCGCCGTATACCGCGACGAATCCTGGTGCGACCGTGGTTCGCAATGTGACGGGCGCGAACATTCGCGGCTGGACCGATAACGACCGGGACCTGGTCGTGGATTGCGACCTCCTGAATCCCGCCCTCAACGGCGAGTGCGCAGCGGCGACCGCGACTGCCGCGCAGTTCGGCAAACTCGGTGCCGCGACGGCCGTCCGTCCCGACGTCCTGAGTGGCTGGGGCGTGCGTCCTGGCGACGATCAGTTCACGTTCACGGTCCAGCAGGAAGTGGCGCCGCGCATGTCGGCGGAGTTCTCGTTCACACATCGCGCGTGGCACGGGTTCTTCGTGACCGACGACCTCACCCGTCGCGGCAATATCAACTCGTACTATGAGACCTACACGCTGACGGCGCCCACGGATTCGCGTCTCGCCGACGGCGGCGGATACCCGGTGACGGTGTACGTCCCCACCGCGGCCGCGAATGCCGTGCCTTCACAGCGCATCCTCATCCGGGAGAGCGAGTTGGGCGCCGAGCGTTCGAGCACGTGGGACGGCTTCGAAGTCATGTTGAATGCGCGCTTCCGCAACGGGTTGACCACGCAGGTCGGCACCGGCAGGGGCCGCGGCAAGGTGAACACCTGCGAAGTAGATGTCCTTTACAACCAGGTCACCGCAAATGCCATCACCGGTCCGAACCCGCGTGGCTGCAACAACGTCGAGCCGTGGCAGGCGACGATCCGCGGTCTGGCCAGCTACACGGTCCCGAAGATCGACGTGCTGCTCAGCGCGGTGGTTCGTTCGCAGCCGGAGAACGACCTCACCGCCACCTGGCAGGTGCCCAACTCCGTCATCGCCGCCACTCTCGGACATTTGCCGCCGGGCGCGACGGCGACCGGAAATACGAACATCACGTTGACCGATAACGAGCACCGCACGTACTCCGGTGAGCGCCGCAACCAGCTGGATGTGCGACTCGCGAAGATCGTGCGCTTCGGCCGGACGCGCACGGACGTCGGCGTGGACGTCTTCAATGTGTTCAACGCCAATCCCGCGACGCAGTGGAATCAGACGTATATCTACGGCACGGACAACACGCCGCGGCCGGGCGGGTGGGGCACTCCGACTGGCCTCTACGCTCCGCGGTTCGTGCGTCTGAACTTCACAGTCAACTTCTAACCAACAAGGGCGACGCGTGCGTCGCCCAACGTAGCGTCCGGCTTCGGCCGGACCGTTCCGAGAAGCGAAGGGGCCGGAGCAATCCGGCCCCTTGGTCTCTTCCGCAGCTTTTTCGCTCTCCGACGCCCTCCAAGAAACGATTACCCGCTGGGAATGATCGGCGTCAATCGTGAGGTCGGTGCAGCGGGATATGGGCTACGAAACGGCCGTTCCCGATATGGCGGCTTCCCACGCGGCGCCGCCTGCGAGCAGCTTCCTGTATTTGATCAGCGCGCGCGGTTGATTCACGGTGAGACAGGCCACCACGCGA
>Ga0207428_10001223_pt1 | contig 27543 bp, 20 predicted proteins | sample RhiMethybrSRZTD1_FD_187600 | JGI IMG/M metagenome (GOLD analysis project Ga0207428, IMG submission 187600) | Populus rhizosphere microbial communities from Tennessee, USA - Rhizosphere MetaG P. TD hybrid SRZTD1 (SPAdes) (version 3) | ecosystem: Host-associated > Plants > Roots > Rhizosphere >...
TGCGCTCGGCGAAGTCCTTCAGTTGCTCGCGATACCAGTAGCTGTTCTCGAAGTCGCGCACCGTCATCGTCGGAGAGAGGGCGTTGGCCATGCTGCGACAGCCTACCTCTTTCGGCGACGACGTCCGAGGTGTTGGCGCGGCGGCGGCCGGCCAAATGCGGCGCGTGTACCTCCGCGGTCTCACGTGCGGGGGTAAACCTTTATTGGACCGTGCCCTCCGTGTCTCTCTGTGCCCTCCGCGTTGCGGATCGATGTCACACGTCTCACCGGCCAGAGCTCAATTGTCCTTGCGTGCGATGCGCCCGACGACACGGATCCAGCCCACTGTGCCGTCGGCGCGCCGGATGAACTCGACGGGGTTACCGCGCTGCGCGCCCGACGTGACGACGGCGCGGTCGGGCGCGTAGAAGGCGATGGTGCTGTTGTCGAGCATGAGCTCGCCGTTCTGCTCGCGCACCGTGTTGACGTTGGTGGTGGGCGGCCGGCGATAGACGCCGACGTACGGCGCCGGCGCCGGCTGCTTCGCCAGAATTGGCGCGTCCGGCATCGTCTCGTTCACGCCGCGGTGGCCGATCGCCTGCGCCGGATCGAGCGAGAGTCCTTCGAGCGTGGTGAGCGCGGCCCGCTCGACATCCTGAATCAGCCGCCAGCCGTCGCTGTGATTCGTGAGAATGGCCAGAGCCAGATTGCGCTCCGGCACGAGCTCGAGCAGGAGACAGTGACCGAGCGTGCCGCCGTGCGCCGCCGTCGTGACGCCGCCGACGTGGCGCAGGTGCCAGCCGAGGCCCATGTCTTCGTCGGTGCCCTTCTTGCGGAGGCGCGGCGTCTGCATCTGCTGCAGCGACTGGCGCGTCAGCACGCGCTGGCCGCCGCGCGCGGTGCCGTCACCCATGTGGAACCGGGCGTACGCCAGCAGATCGCTGAGCGAGATCGAGACGCCGCCGGCCGTGAGTGAGCTGGAGCGCGTCATCGGCCGCGTCACGACGGCGGCGCCCGACTGCGTCCGGTGCGCGACGGAAAACGGGTAGGTCGCCACTTCCTCGAGCCGGGTGAACGCGCGCGTCAGGCCGATCGGCTCGAACACCAGGGTGCGCATCGCTTCCTGGATCGGCCGGCCGGTCACCACTTCGATGATCCGTCCCGTCAGCGTGAAGCCGGCGTTGTTGTAGCTCCAGATCTCGCCGGGTGGCGCGAGTTGCGGCAGGTCCTTCATCGACTCGGCGAACGCCGCGAGCGTCTGGGTGCCGCGATCGTCGGCCGAGAGTTGGCCCTCCCAACCCGGCGTGTGCGTCAGCAGGTGCCAGATCGCCACGTCTCGGCTCGCGGCTTCGTCCTGGACCTTGAACTCCGGCAGGTACCGCCGGACCGGCGCGTTCAGATCGATCTTCCCCTGCTCGACGAGCCGCATGATCGCCGTCGTCGCAAACGTCTTCGAAATCGACGCGATGGGAAAGACGGTGTCGGGTCCGATCGGCTGCGGGTACTCGACGTTGGTCACCCCAAACCCTCGCATCGTGACCTGGCCGTTCTTGACGATGCCGACCGCGACGCCGGGGACGCTGTACTCGGCCATCTTCTTCGTGACGAGGGCCGCGAGCGCCTCGAACTTCGGGTCGGATTGCGGGGCGACGGCCGCGCCGCGACTGACCGTGAGCGCCACGAGGGCGGCCGCGATCACCATGAGGACAGGCCGGGTGCGCATCGGCGTAGTCTAAGACAGGTATCCCATCATGGATGGCCTTCTCCTGACCGTCGTCCTGTTCACGGCGTCTCCGCAAGCGAGTGCCCCGGCCCAGGCGGACCCGACGCTCGTGCGCGTGTACGTGTCCACGACCCCCGCGGGGAGCGCTGAGGACAGCGCGGCGCGCCGCGAGTCGGTGGCGCAACTCAAAGCCGCGCTTGGCGCGAAAAAGAAGGAAGTCGTGGTGGCCGAGGACGAGGAGAAAGCCGACGTCGCGATCGACGTGGTCGGCCGCGAAGTGAGCACGCCGAAGATCGTCATCGGTCTCGGCCCGCGGCCCGGTCAGCCGGGCACTCAGGCGCCGTCGCGTATGGTCCATCTCCGCGTCGAGCTCGAGGCGCCGCGACTCGAAACCACGCTCCAGTTCGAGAACAAGACGCGAATCTACGATACCGGTCCCGGCTGGAAATCTGCGGCAGACGACGTGGCGAAGCAGGTCCTCAAGTGGATCGCCGATCACCGGGCGCGAATTCTCGAGAAGCGCTGAGCGCGGTTCCCGTCACTCCGCCTTTACCTGCGGCGTGGTGACCGGCACGGTGATGAGGCGGAACGGCTGATCCGGTTGCGTGCGCTGCAGCAGCGGCAGCGACACGTTGTACACCGGCGCGCCGGTCGTGAGCCGCCCTTCCGCCTGCCCGTGATGTGCGTGCCCGTGGAACACGGCCTCGACTTGATACCGGGCAAGCGGTTCCTCGAGGCGCGTCGATCCCAGGAAGGGATAAATCTCGAGCGGCTCGCCCTCGACGGTCGAGACGACCGGCGAGTAGTGGAGCAACGCAATCCGCGTGACCGAGCGCAGCCGCGCGAGCGCCGTCTCGAGCTTGAGGGCTTCGGCCACTGATTCCTGGACGAACGCCTTGATGATCGGCTCGCCCCAGGCGCCGAGCGCGCGCGGACCGAAGCCGCCGCAGAATCCCTTGACGCCCGCGAATCCAATCCCCGCGAGCTCGACCGCATCACCGTCGAGCACGTGGACGCCCGCCTCACGCAAGACGTTGCGCAGCGCCTCGTCCTGTCCCGACTCGTAATCGTGGTTGCCGAGCACGGCGACGATGGGCAGCCGACGGCTCGTCGGCAGCGCCCGGCAGAGGCCCTGCACCTCTTCGATCCGTCCGTGGTCGGTGAGATCGCCGCAGATGGCCAGCACGTCGGCGTCGGCCGACGCCCGGCTCAGAATCGGGGCGTAGGTTTCCGCGGGATGTCGCCCGAAATGCAGATCGGCCAGCGCGGCGATGCGGACGGATCGTGTTTCCTGGGTGCTGCCGGTGTCAATCATGCGTCGTGTGCCTGCCGATGACCACAAGTAGCAAGTCCCGTACCTCGAGGGCACACCCGTCGCCCACCACGCGAGGCCGCGGTGTGGCCCGGCGTTTGCACCCGGGACCCCTCATGGCACTGCCGGTCAAGTTCTATCGTGAGGTGCTCGCTGCCCTCATCGCGGCGGATGTGCCGTTCCTTGTGGGCGGCGCCTATGCGTTCTGCCGCCACGCGGCCATCGATCGCAAGACCAAGGATCTGGATTTGATGGTGTGTGAGGAGGCCTGGCCGGCGGTCGCGCGGGCGCTCCGCGCGCGCGGCATTCACACCCGCCGTTCGTTCCCGCACTGGCTGGGCAAGGCGCTGTCGCCCGGCGGACAAGTGGACATCATCTACAACGGCGGTAGCGGAGTGACGCGGGTCGACGCGGATTGGTTCGCCCACGCGATTCCGGCGACCGTCCTGGGCTACGCGGTCAAACTCTGCCCGGCCGAAGAGCTGCTGTGGTCGAAGGCGTTCATCATGGAGCGCGAGCGCTTCGACGGCGGCGACGTGCTTCACCTCATCCGCGCCCACGCCGAGCGCCTCGACTGGGAGCGCCTGTGCCGCCGCTTCGCCGGCCACGAGCCGGTGTTGCTCGCGCACCTCACGCTCTTCCGTTACGTCTATCCATCAGAGGCCGCGCGCGTGCCGGCCTGGGTCGTCCCGGCGCTCACGGACGCCGCGCGCACGCTCGACACCGGCGCCCGCCTCTGCCGCGGCACGCTCATCTCCCGCGCGCAGTACCTCGTGGACGTCGAAGAGTGGGGCTACGCCGACGCGCGGTTGCCGCCATACGGGACGATGAGCGATCGTGACTGGCTGCAGTGGACGAACGCGATCGACGTGCGCCAGTCGCGCGTGCGCGGCGGATTGCGCACCTCGAGCCCGCGGCGACCCGAACCGGCCCACCGCAAGGCGTCATAGGCCACGTAAATTCCCCATAAAATCCCAACAACTCCGGCCGTCGTGTGCGAGGATGGCCCGGAGCAAAACACCACGCGACCCGTCTAATAGGAGCAGGCAGCCCGACCCAACCACACAGGCGGGGCTCACCGCCGGGAGCAAGGTGATGTCCATCAACTACATACCGAACGATCCACTGGCCGCGTCGGCCGCACCTGGGATTCGTGCCAAGACCAAACGCCCCAATCGGCCTGCGAGCCGCGCGGGTTTCACGCTGAGCAACGGCACAGCGGAAGGCACGTTCGACCCGGGCACGGCTGAGTTTCTGTTCTGGCAATGCCGCGAGGCCGGGCTTGCCGCGCTCGAAGCCTGGGAGGCCGTGGCGGGAACGTTCGCGCGCTGGCAAGGCAATCGCAAGAAGATGGCGCTGTTGCAGGATCAGGGCGTCGACATCAACGCGTTCTACGACCGCGATAGTTTTTCGTTCTTCCATCGTCAGATCGGCGACAAGGTGTTCTTCTCCGGCGCCAGCACCGACGTCGTGGCCCACGAAGTCGGCCATGGCCTGCTCGACGCGCTGCGGCCCGACCTGTGGGACGCGACGTTCCTCGAGACGGGCGCGTTCCACGAAGCCTTCGGCGATTGCGTCGCGATCCTCACGGCGCTGAACGATCCGGAGACGCGCACGAAGCTCCTCGCCTCGGCGCCGTCGCTCAAGAAAAAGAACTTCGTCGAGTCCACGGCCGAGGAGTTGTCGGACGGCATCCGGCGGCTGGTGCCGACGCACAACGCCTCCGAGCCGCGGCACGCGCACAACGATTTTCAGTTTGCGATTCCGGAAACGCTTCCCGACACCGGTGGGCCGGGCGAGCTGATCAACGAGGTCCACAGCTTCGGGATGCTCTTCAGTGGCTGCTTCTACGATCTGATCGGCAAGATCTTCGCGGCCCAGTCGACGCAGACCTCGGCCAGCCTGCTTGCCGCCCTCAAGATCGCCGGCGGCTTGCTCATGGGCGGCGCGGCCACGGCGGAAATCGGCCCTCGCTTCCTGCAGGCGGTCGGGCGGGCGATGGTGCTCGCCGACGAAGACCAGAACGGCGGGCAGCATCGCGATCTGATTCGTGAGGCGTTCGCGGGCCACAATATCCAGCTCGGCGCGAACGCACTTCTGGCGCCGGTCGCCGTGCTCGCCGGCAAGGCGCCGGGCGTGTCGCGCCGGCCGAAGGTCGCCGCCGCCACGCGGAAGGATCTGGCAGATCGACTCGGGCTCGGCAAAGGGGCGCGGCTGTCGGTCGAGGCCGCCGAGCTCCCGGGACGCCGCGTCGCGCGCGTCGTCCACATGCGCGAGGTCCCTCTCGGGTCGGTCGACAAGCGGCTCAAGGGTGTCACGGCCGCCGCGCCGGTCGCGGTGATCGTCGGCGCGTCGAACGGCCGCGCTGTGATCATGGGCGGGCTCCCCGAGACCGTGTCCACGGATCGCGAAGTCGAGTCTTTCGTGCGATCGCTCGTCAAGAACGGGCAGATCGAGTTCGGCGGCGGGAAGAACGGCGCCGCGGCGAGCGCCCGCTCCGCCGCCGGTCCGGCCGGCAGGAAGCCGGTCTCGCGCGAAACCCACCGCGTGCGCTCGGTCGGCGGGAAGAAAGTGCTCCAGCGCGTGCGGTTCCACTGCGACTGCCGCGACAGGTGATCATGGCGAAGAAGCCATCCAGCCGGACGCCGCCGCGCTCGAAGCGCGCGGCGGCGTCCGGCCGGAGCACGCCGCGGTCGAAGGCGCCGCTCTCGCCGCCCACCCCCGAGGAAGAGGCGTTCACGCGATCGCTCATCGCGCACGGTCAGGCCGCCAGGGCCCGGCCGGACGGAACGCTTCCGCCAGGCGCGACGCACGAGCTCGTCGAAGACGAACACGGCCGCCTGCGCGCCGTCCGCCGCGGCTTCTCGGCGATCTAGTTCACACGGAGGCCACGGACCGGACAACGGAGAGCACGGAGGAAGGCAGGCACCCAGTGGACCCGCCGGGCGCTCCGGTTCCGTGGTCTCCGGCTTTCCTCCGTGCAGTCCGTATTACAGTCCCGGCTTCTTGAAAATCGCGTCGTCGACGGGATCGTTGTGCTTGACGCTCGTCACCTTGACGGTCACGGCGAACTGCGGGTTGCTCTGACGGATGAGATGCGGGCGTTTGACGCCCGACACGTCGCGGTAGTCGTCGAGCGTGACCTCGATCGGGATCGCGCCTTCCGGCCCGTTCCTCGATCCCGACTGGCGCACGAGCAGCCCGGAGGCCGCATCGAAGTACAGCTTCGCCGGAGTGCCTTCGGCCGGGGTCCCGAGGATCACGATCGTGTCCCGCTCGCCGATCCGCTCGCGTCCGGTGACCGCCATCGTCGGATACTGCTGCTTGAGCTTCAGCTCACGGGGGAAAAGGGCGCCGCGCTTCGCGTCGGCCAGCTCGGCCCCCGCTTTCTGGCGGAGGCCGGCCTGCGGCTCCTCCGACCAGCCGACCGTGCCGTCGAACCCTTCGCGCTGGAGGCCGATGCCCGAGAGGTTCACGGTCTGCAGCATCCTGTCGGGCGCCTTCTGGACGATCTCGATCGTGCCGGTGATCTGAAAATCGGGGATCTCGACCGTGCCCTGTGTCCGGACGGAGGTCACCTTCTCCAGCGCCGCGCGGCCGCCGAGGGCGGTGACGTACTTCTCGAGCACCTGATCGACGGTCGGAAGCGCCGGCGTCTGCGCGCCGGAGTGCGCGGCGCTTGTGGCCAGACATGCGACGAACAGGACGACGACTGCGGCCAGTGTGCGTTTCATGACTTGAGCTCCCGTGTCCCAGTCTAACGCGGTCTAAGAGCGCGTTTTCAGAACTCAGAAGGAGGGGCGGGCTTCAGCCCGCCCTTGCTGGCCGGCTAAAGCCGGCCCCTCCCAGAGCCAGAGTGTTGCGACACCCTCTGAGGAAACTTAGCGGCGCGCGGACACACGGGCAAGCCACCGGTCCACGTCGATCCAATAGGGTGCGCCGCCGAGGTCGTGTCCGTTGTTCGGGTAGACGTGGTACTCGTACGGCCGGCCCGACGCGATCAAGTCGTCCAGGATCTTCGCCGTCCGCGGCGTCGGGATGCTGCGATCCTGGCCGCCGAGCAGCCACAGGCCCGGCACCGTCAGCTTGTCGAGCACCGGCCGTGGGTCGAAGCCGTACGGGCCTTTGAACTCCGGCAGCTTCGCGTACGCCTCGTCGAGCGCGAGCGCGGTCCCCTCGGCGAACTTGCTGTAGAACATTTCTTCTCCGACCGACACCGTCGGGCCGACCAGGAGAATCATGAACGCGGGCGACGACAGCTCCGCGGCGAGTGGAATGATCCAGCCGGCTTGACTCACGCCAATCAGTCCGATGCGCGATCGATCGATGTCCCCGAGGCCGCGCAGGTGCCGCACGCCCGCCGCCATGTCGCTGGCCAGTTCCGGAAACACCCACGGGCTGTCGGTGGTGCCGACGAACACGAACTGGCCCGTGGACTGGCCGACGCCGCGCTTGTCGTAGCAGAGCGTCGCGTAGCCGCGCTCGAGCATCCTGACCGACATGAAGCGACAGGTCTCCTTCGTCGCCTTTCCGGATCCGTGACCGATGACGACGGCCGGGAACGGCGCGCGGCCCTTCGGGAGATTGAGCTCGTAGCTCAGGCGCACGTCGCCGTTCTCGATGAAACCTGTGACGACGGCCGGGGCGGTTTCCACCTGCGCAGGTGCGGCGCCGCAGGTGAGCGTGACGAGCAGGATGAGCACGGTGATCGCGGCGCGCATGGCGTTCCTATTAGACGCTGTTCCTGGTTGAACCGTCAGCCGGCCGACAGCCTCGTCATCGAAGTCAACGATTTGTACACGATTCGCCAAGAAGTTGAACCCAGCCACGCATCCGTCATGTCGCGCGCGTCGTGATGAGTCGTGCGCAGGCGAGGACCGGTGATCGCTGCGGCGGGTTGAAACTCCGGCTCCGTGATGTCGCATGCCAGTGTGTGATCCCGGGACGCGCGCTGGCACCTGCCTTGCTCCCCTTCCCTTGTTCGCCGCCTGCGCTTCGCGGCGGTGTCATGGGAGGCACCATGTTCGTGAATTTCATCCGCTTGTGGCCGAGGATGCTCGTCGCGATCGCGATCGTCGCCGTCGCGGCCGGATCGGCGGCTGCGCAGAATCCGACCGGCACGATTTCGGGCCGCGTCGTGGACAGCGGCGGGCTGCCGGTGGCCGGCGCGACCGTCACCGCCACGTCGCCGAGCCTGCAGGGATCGCGTACGACGAAGACCTCCGAGAACGGCGACTACCGGCTGCCGCTGCTGCCGCCCGGCGAGTACACCCTCGTCTTCGAGCTCAGCCGCTTCACCACGCAAAAGAAAGCCACCCCCGTGGCCGTGGCCGAGCCGGTGACCGTGGACGTCGCGCTGCAGCCCGCGGGCGTCGCCGAGAACGTCACGGTGCAGGCGAACTCCGACGCGTTCGCGACGACGATCCAGAACGCGACGAGCATCAAGCAGGAGCTGCTCAACACGCTGCCGACGGCGCGCACGATTCTCTCGGCGGCGAACCTGGCGCCGTCGGTGCACGCGACCGGTCCGGACGGCCACCTCATCATTTCCGGCGCGATGTCGTTCGAGAGCCTGTTCCTCGTGAACGGCGTCCAGATTCAGGACAACCTGCGCCGCGATCCGTACACGCTGTTCATCGAAGACGCGATTCAGGAGACGACGGTCTCGACGTCCGGAATCTCAGCCGAGTACGGACGCTTCACCGGCGGCATCGTGAACACGATCACCCGATCGGGCAGCAACCAGTTCAAGGGCTCGTTCCGCGTGACGTTCACCAACGACGACTGGCGGACGGTGACTCCGATCAAGGAGCCCAAGACCGACGACACCGTGCCGACGTTCGAGTACACGGCCGGCGGCCCGGTGTTCAAGGACAAGACGTGGTTCTTCTTTGCCGGGCGGAACTTCGACCGGTCGGAGAGCGAGCAGACCGGGTACACGAACATCCCGTTCATCACCGGGCTGGACGAGAAGCGCTACGAGGGCAAGGTCACGCAGTCGTTCGGCGCGGCCCAGCGCTTCACCGGCTCCTACATGAACATCCGGACGGAGGAGCGCAACAGCGCCTTCCCCGATGCCGCGGGCGTCATGGACCTGCGCACGCTGATCACGCGCCAACTGCCCCAGGATCTGCTCTCGCTCAACTACGGCGGGGTCGTCGGCAGCAATCTCTTTGTCGAGGCGCAATTCTCGCAGCGGCAGTTCACGTTCCAGAACTCGGGCGGCACGTCCACCGATCTCATTCAGGGCACGCAGCTCCTCAACCAGGAGACCGGCGCGCTCTGGTGGGCGCCGGCCTTCTGCGGGGTCTGCGGCGACGAGGAGCGCGACAACCGCAGCCTGCTGTTCAAAGGGAGCTACTTCCTTTCGACCGGACGCGGATCGCACAACCTCGTGTTCGGCTACGACACGTTCAACGACCGGCGGCGAGTGAACAATCACCAGACCGCCTCCGACTACCGCATCTACGCGTCGAACGCCGTGGTCCAGGGCGACGCCGTCGTCCCCATGCTGCTGCCTGATTTCGGCACGTGGATCGTCTGGTTCCCGATCACCGAGGCGAGCCAAGGCACGAATTTCCGATCGCATGCGCTGTTCCTGAACGACACCTGGCGGTACAACGACCGGCTGACGTTCAACCTCGGGTTGCGGTTCGACAAGAACCACGGCGAGGACGCCATCGGCCAGCTCGTCGCGAAGGACAGCGCCTGGAGTCCGCGCGTCGGCGTGTCGTGGGATCCCAAGGGCAGCGGCCTCTGGGCCGTCAACGCGAGCTACGGCAAGTACGTGGCCGCGATCGCCAACAACATCGCCGACTCGTCGTCGCCGGCCGGCACGCCCGCCGTGTACGCGTATTACTACCTCGGGCCGCCGATCAACCTCACGGCGCCGTACGTCGCGACCGACGTGGCGCTGCGGCAGATGTTCGACTGGTTCAACGCCAACGGCGGCACGAACCGGCAGACGTGGGTGACGGAGCTCCCGGGCGTGAACACGCGGATCAACGGCTCGCTCGATTCCCCGAACGTGGACGAGTTCACGGCCGGCGTCAGCCGCCGGCTCGGTCAGCGCGGGGTCGTCCGCGCCGACGTCGTCCGCCGCAACTATCGAGACTTCTACGCCGACCGCACCGACACGACGACCGGCAAGGTCAGCAACGACCTGGGCGAGCGGTTCGATCTGACGCTCGTCGAGAATACGAACGCGATCAAGCGCGAGTACACCGCGCTCAACCTGCAGGCGTCGTACCGCCTGAACGCCGGCACGATCCTCGGCGGCAACTACACGCTGTCGAAGCTCTTCGGCAACGTGAACGGCGAGAACGTCCGCAGCGGCCCGTTGACGTCCACGATCCTGCAATACCCGGAGTACTTCGACCCGGCGTGGTCGTTCCCCGAGGGCGGTCTGGCGGGCGATCAGCGGCACCGCGTGCGCGCCTGGGCGACGTACGACCTGCCGCTGTCGGAGACGCTCGGCCGCTTCTCGATCGGCGTGCTCGAGCAGGTCCAGTCCGGCACGCCGTACGGCGCGGTCGGCACGATCCACACGCAGCCGTTCGTCGCCGATCTCGGCTACCTCGCGCCGCCAACCACGGTGAACTACTTCTTCACCGCGCGCGACGCGTTTCACACCGAGACCATGATCCGCACGGACCTCTCGGTCAACTACACGCACCGGCTGCCCGGATCGGGACGCGGCCAGTTCTTCGCCAACTTCCACATCCTGAACCTCTTCAACCAGTTCGCGCTGTTCGACCTGTCGGGCAACGCGATCAACACGTCCGTGCTGACCGAAGCCGACAACGCTCGGCGGTTCCAGATCTTCAATCCCTTCACTACGACGCCGGTGCAGGGGACGCACTGGGACTACGGCGATCAGTTCGGCGACGCGATCGCCGCTGACGCGTACACCGTGCCGAGAACCTTCCGGTTCTCGGTCGGGATCCGGTTCTAGCACGGCAGGCACTCGGGACGGCCGGCCGCGGGCCGGCCGTCCCCGTGCGCTGTCGCGGCCGGTCCCACGGCCTGCCGCGACTGGCGGCCCGCGTCCTCGCTAAACCGGCCACGCTGGCCGGTACGCCAGTTGCTCATGTACCTCCAGCTTCACCCGTAACGCACGGCGGCCCAGCAAGGGGGTTCCATGTTCGAGCAACTGATCAAAGACGTCGCGTCCCGTTTCAACCTGGGCAGTACATCGGTCGCCGCCCTGGTGCGAGGGCTGCTGCAGCTCCTCATCAGCGACCGGACCGGCGGGACGAGCGGCTTCCTGGACATGTTCCGCAAGGCGGGACTCGGCGACACGCTCAGCTCGTGGTTTGGCGGGAAGGAGGGGAAGCCCCTCACCGGGTCCCAGATCGAGTCGGCCCTCGGTGTCCCTGAAGTCGATCGGCTGGCGTCTGCGGCCGGGCTGAACCGCGCGACCGCCAGCGCCGCGCTGGCCGGCCTCGTGCCGAAGCTCATCAGCCAGCTCACCCCGAACGGGGTGCTGCCTTCCACCGGCAACCTGTTGTCGCAGGTCTCCGGCTTCCTGGCGCTACCCTCCGCGGAGACTGCGGCGGTGCGCGACTACGCGAAGTCGAGCCAATGGCCACGCTGGCTGCCTTGGGCCGCGCTGGCGGCGATCGCGCTGCTCGCCTGGATCTGGCTGCGCCCGCCGGCCGGCACGCTCAGCCCGCAGCTCACCGTCACCAACAACGACGGCAAGATCACGTACTCGGGCCAGGTGCGCGACGAGGTGACGCGCCGTTCGATCGCCGACGCGCTGACGGCCACGTTCGGCGCGCCCAACGTCAGCGGCGACCTGCGTGTCGATCGCAACGTGAAGAAGATCACGTGGCTGCCCCGCGTGGGCGAGCTTCTCGGCGCGCTCAAACGTCCCGGGGTCGAGTTCAGGCTCGACGGCGACAGCGTCGCGCTCGGCGGCTGGCTCTCAGCGGCTGACCGCCAGGCGCTGACCGATCGGCTGCGCGGCCTCTTCGGCGCGCAGGCGGTCTTCAGCTCGCTGTCGGATCGGGCCGCCGAGGCGGTCCGTACGGCGAACACCCGCGCGACGTCCGCCCTCTCCGCGCTCAGCACCGCGAAGGTCACCGGCGACGAGCTCGTCCAGACGATGAACCTGGCGATCATCAATTTCGCGAGCGGCAGCTCGGCGATTCCGAACGACGACCTGGCCCTGATCAAACAGTCCGCCGAAGCCGTCAAGCGCGCGCCGGCCGGCACGAAGATCGAAATCGGCGGCCACACCGACAACACGGGCGACGCGACCGGCAACCAGGTGCTCTCCAAATCGCGCGCCGACGCCGTGCGAGATGCGTTCATCGCCGCCGGCGCCAACGCGGCAATGCTGACAGCGGTCGGCTACGGCGACACCCGTCCCCGCAACAACAACGATTCCGAGTACGGACGCTTCCAGAACAGGAGAATCGAGTACACCCTCATCAAGTGACGTTCAATGTTCCGCAACACGGAAAGCACTGAGACGCGGAGAGCACCGAGGTCAGACGGGAGCCGCTACAGCGATCGGCAAACCGCTCTAGTCTCTCGAGAGGAGAGTTCCTGTCTGTGCGGGGTCTCCGTCGTTTGGTGCCGGCGTGAGTCCCAGCAGGTCGCACATGAGCACGTAGAGGTGAATGTTCTCGAACGCCGGGACGACGATCCCGCGGCGGATGCGCGGCCCGGCGGCGATGAACAGGCCGTGCATGTCGCGCGAGCGCGGATCGTAGCCGTGCGCGCCGCCGAAGCGCCGGCCCTTGGCCTGCCAGCCGGCCGCCGTCTCGCGCCACGTGACCGTCCAGCCGGTCTCGACGAGCCCGACGATCGCCGGCACCCGCGGGTGTGAGCCGTAGCGCAGCCACGCCGGCACCTGCTCCTTCTTGTACACCGCGAGCGCCGGATGCTTGTTGGCCAGCTTCCGATACACGGCGTCCACCGTCGTCGTCGCCGCTGGATTGAGCGACAGGCCGGCGCCGAGATCGACGGCCTCGACGTCCTTGCGATCGATATAGTCGTCGAGCAGGATGAGCCGGTCGCCGCTCGTCTGGGCGAGCCCGTGATCGGAGACGATGATGATGGTGGCGAGATCAGCGAGGCCGATCCGGGTGATGCCGGCAAGCAGGCTGCCGATCGCGTCGTCCAGCCGCGCGGCGGCGGCGAGCGTCTCCGGAGAGTCGGGACCGGTTTCGTGGCTCGCCGTGTCGATGTCGCTGAAGTAGAGCGTGATGAACGCCGGGCGCTCCGGCTCCGGCAGGCGGAGCCAGTCGAGCACCTGTCGCACCCGTTCGGTGTTCGGCACGTCCCCGTCGTACGGCTTCCAGTGCGTCGGCTGGATGGCCTCCGAGCCCGGCCAGAACATCGACGCGCTCTTGCGTCCCTGTTTGATCGCCGTCGCCCAGATCGGCTCGCCACCCCACCAGCGCGCATTCTTTGCCGTCTCTGACGACATCGTGAACCGGCTGGGTCCGATCGATCGGTCCACCATCGTGTTCGACACGATGCCGTGATGATCCGGCGTGAGGCCGGTCACGATCGTGTAGTGATTTGGAAACGTCAGCGTCGGGAACGCCGGAATCAACCCCTCGGCCCTGGCGCCGCGCGCGGCGAGCGCGCGCAGATTGGGCGCGTCGGCCTTGTCGAGGTAGTCCCACCGCCATCCGTCGAGCGAAATCAGGATCAGAAGCGGCCGGGCGGGTGACTGTGCTGCCGCCGCGATCCACGCACCGATGAGGATGACGAGAATCAGGGTGAAGGGCTTCGGTGCGCGTGGCGTTTTCATAAACGGCGCCGGTTCAGAACCGGCGCAGGGTATCACTGAACCCGCAACCGGATGTGACGATTACGATGGAGTGACCTGGCGCCTGGCAGCAGCATGTGCGCTTTCCGTGATGGCGGCCGCCGCGTGTGACGTCGGGTCGTCGCCCCCGGCGGCGGTCACGGCCATGACGTCGGCCAACGATCGGCCGCGCGGCGTGCCGGGCGCGGTGCCAGGTCAAATCCTTCCGGTCATCGTCAGCGTGTCGCCGGAGACGGTGGACGTCGCGGATGGCCAACTGGGTGGCGCGGTCTTCGACGTCACCTATCGCGTCGAGAATCTCGACAAGGTCGAGAACCCCAGAATGAAGCTCGAGCTCTACGCGAGCGACATCGGTACGCTCGCGTCGATCGACGTGCCGGCGGCCTCGGAGGGCGCGGAGCGGCTCGTCCTCGATTCGCGCGGCCACAACATGGGCCCGCCGATCCGATTCCGCGCCAATTGTCCCGCAGGCACCACACCCTGGTACACGCTCGGCCAGGATCCGCTGCCGTACGAACAGCGGATGTCCGATGCGCTGCAGATCGCGAACGTGGGGCCGGGCATGATTCCCTACGCGCGCACTGAGATGGCCGATCAGCCGGGCGCGGCGGTGAAGATCAGTATCTTCGGCAAGCGACTCACGCCCGACTGCACGATCGAGGCGCAGGTCAACCGCTCACCAGTGGAGCTGAAGAACGTCTACTACTACGACAAGCGGTTTCAGGGACTGCTGCTCCGCAGTGACTTCGGCGGCTCGGTCGTGACGTCGCGATACCTCGAGCTCAAGCTCAGCCTGCGCGGCACGAAAACGGGCCTCGTCGCGATCAAGCGGATCGGGTTCCGGGAACCTGAGTAGGCCGGGCGCGGATACCTCGCGAGCTCGATGTCACCAGTCTCAGCGGTCAGGCGTTCGATCCACAACACGGAGTTCACGGAACCACACGGAGAGCACGGTGACTAGGGGTTAACCTAAGAGCGCGTTTCAGAACTCAAAAGGAGGGGCGGGCTCAGCCCGCCCATGCTGGGTCGGCTGAAGCCGGCCCCTCCAGGAGCCAGAGTCTTGCAACGCACTCAAAACGTCCGTGTGCTCCGTGTCCTCCGAGTTCTCCGTGTTGCTGATCGATGTGACAAGCTCAATGACACGAAGCCCGAGCTTCTACCCAGCGATTCGCGTCGGTGCGCGAACCGTGACGCCGCGGCGTTTGACGGTCACGCTCAGCTTTCTCGTCGGCTTGCTGTCAGCGCCCGCCTCATAGACGACCGCATACTGGTTCAGCAGATCGTGGGCGACGGCTTCGAGGGCCTTGCTGAGGCCCGTGGCGACCGTGATTTCGTGGCGACGTCCACCCGACGCGCGCGGACCTTCGCCCAGCACGGCGTTCCGGTTGTTCTGATCGACCGTCCATTCGTCGCCCTGCGCGTCGCCGCTCTCGACGAGCGCCCGGTTCATTTTCCGGAGCGTCGGCTTGCCGATCGCCACCACGTGCAGGGCAGCACGGCTGCGCTCGAGGGCTTGCAGCACGGCCGGGGCAGGCCGGTGACTGCGGAATTCGTCGCCTTCGAAGGTGACGACCACGATCGCCGGGCGTGTGGCTTCGCGGCGTTTCAACTCGTCTGCCGCATCAGCGACGGCGCCCAGGAGCAGGCCCGTGGCCGGGCCGCTGCGCCAGACCAGACGTTGAACGCCGGCGAGCATGGTCGGCAGGCTGGACGTGTAGTCGAAGACCCGCGCGACTGACGGCACGACGGTCGTGAGCGACAGCTCGGCGCGCCCCTGCACCTGCCCGAAAAACGTGACGAGCGCCGACCGAATCTCGTTGATGTCCGCGCCCTTGTCGTCGATGAGCAGCGCGATCGACACCTGGGCGTCCGGCGGCGAGGCCTCGACGACCTTGCGCGCTTTGCCCTCTTCCTTGATCTCGAAGTCGGCGGCGGAGAGGTTCGGGACCGCCGCGTCGTTCTCGCCGGCCACGGTCACGTACACGGTGCGCGTGGCCTGACGCGGAGATGCGCCAGCGAGCACGACGCACGCGCCCGCCAGGAGCGCCGCGGGGAAACCGGCGGCCACGGAGAAGAGCCGGAGGCCACGGAGGAGAACGCTCTCCTCCGTGGCCTCCGGTCTCTCCGTGCGCTCCATGTTAGAAGCTGAAGCGCAGCGAGAACTGCATGATTCGCGGATCGCGCGCCGATGTCGCCTTGCCGAAGTTCGCGTTCACCTGCTCCCCGGCCGGGTTGAACTGCGCGTTGAGGTTGATGTTGGACCAGTTCACGGTGTTGAACAGGTTGTAGACCTCCCAGCGGAACTGCACCCGCTTTCCGCCGCCCAGCATGAAGTTCTTGAACAACGACAGGTCTGTGTTCCTGATCCACGGCAGCCGGATGAACCGCGCCGGCGCATTGCCGAGATCCAGCCGGCCGGTCGGGCGCGCGAACGCCGCCCAGTTCACGTACGAGCCCGTGCCGTCGGGATTCGGATCCCGATTGTCTCCGCTCGTCGGATCGATTCCCGTCAGGACGATGCGACCGCCGGCGCCGCCGCCGTAGAAGTCGAAGTTGTCCGTGGTCGAGAAGGACACGCCGACCCAGTCGCCCGAGACGAACGCCGTGTTGCCGGAAAGCTGCCAGCCGTCGAGCGCCGCGCGAGTGACCGCGTTGTCCCACATCTTGCTGCCGTCCGGCACATCCCAGGTGTAGCTGATGGTCAGGTTGTGGAGCTGCGTCCCGCCCGTGGGCGCGCGCCAGAACCAGTCCTGATCCGCCGCGACGTACGGGCTGGTGACGCGCCGGTCGTACCCCTTGGCGAGCGTGTAGGCCAGCGCGAACTGGAGGCCCTTGATGTAGCGCCGGTTGACCTGCACCTGCAGAGAGTTGTAATCCGTGTCGCCGGTGTTCTGCCGAACGCCAATCGCGCCGTATCCCTGATAAGGCCGCAGGAAGTTGGCCGGCAGGACGGTGCCCGTTCGCGGATCGATGTTCTCCGGGTGGACGTCGATGAAGTTGGTGCCATACGGCAGATCGTTGTACGCGTAGGTCACCTCGATCCGCTCCGTCTTGCTGCCGGCGTAAGTGACGTCGACGACCGTGCCCCAGCCCAACTCGCGCTGCACGCCTACTGAATAGTTCAGGGACTGCGGCGTCGGCGCGTCGTGCTGGAACCCGGTGACGCCACTCGGCGTCTTGTCGAAGGCGGCTTGCGCCTCGGGCGTCTGCATCAATGCGATGCTGGCGTAACGCAGGATCGGGTTGTTCTGCGCGGGCGGCTGCCGCCCCAGGATGTCGAGCCCGTTCGCGTTGACGAACCCGTTGTGGTACCGCCCGAGGCTCCCGTGCAGCGATGTCCTGCCGTCGCCCTTGATGTCCCATGCGACGCCGACGCGCGCCTCGGGCTGGATGCCCTGGCTCACGCGGAAGCCGATCCCGTAGGTCGGCCACTCGTCGTTGGTGACCATGCCGTTATAGGGGTCGCCGGTGCCCTGCACGAACGAGCCAACATAGACGTTGGGCTTGATGTCGAGGGGGTTCAGTGGATTCTGCGCAAGGTTCACTCCGTTGATTCTGACCGGCTTGTAGAGCGCCGGGGATCCGCCCGGGACGTACCGATCGGGATCCCACGACGCCGAGCGCGTGCCGGCGCCAGTGGACGCCCACGGACGGAACCAGAGGAATCGCATGCCGTAGTCCACCGTCAGACTCCGGGTGACCTTCCACGTGTCCTGCCCGTAGAACTCGACCGTCGGCCGCACGCCCTTCACGTCGGCGAAGCCGTCGGTCTCGGTGTATGTGGTGAAGTTGCCGAGCAGCGCGTTCGCGTAACCGTAGTTGGAATCCAGGCCGTTCGCGCTGTCGACGCTGAAGTTGTAGTCACCCGCCCAGGCCCCGCCGCCCACGCCGCCTTTGCCTTCCGAATTGAAGGAGCGCTCGTAGTACATGCCGGTCTTGAACGAATGGCTGCCGCGAAGGTACGTCACGTTGGACCGGACCGACGTCAGCCAGGCCACACCTCTGTCGGACAGGCGGCTGTCGTAGCTGAAGTTGGGTGACCCGCCCGGCACGCCAAACGTGACTTTGGGCAGGACGTCGCGCGGGTTCAACTCGGGATGGAACTGCGGCACCGTGTAGTTCGCGTTCGTGCGGCTCGCTTTGGTCCATTCCGTGTCGTCCAACGGGTAGAAGACTTCCGTCTGCCGCCGGCTGCCGAAGTCGGTGTCCCACACCAGGTTCGACTTCAGGATCTTGGTGTAGTTGCCGCTGAAGCCCCGGTCGGTGTTCTTGTAATGCGCGAAGAACCACTGCCAGTTCGACGGCCCCGCCGTAATGCGCGCGCCGCGCTGGTCCTGCCACCAGTCCTTGAACGTGAAGGAGAAGCTGTCGTTCGACGTCGGCCGCCAGTCGACCCGGGCGATGTTGTTGAGCTTCGGAATGTCGATGACTTCTTCCGTGTCGTAGTTGTAGTTGCCGGACGTCGTCCGCGGGTCGTATTCCGGCAGCGGCATGATCTTGAGCATGGCCTGCATGTGGTTCGGGTTGATCCGGTCTCTCGGGATGATGTTGTCCGGGAAACATCCCGGGCCGCCGCTCACGGCGTTGCATGCCAGACCGGTACGCGGATCGCGGATGTTGATGAGGCGGCCCTGCGCGTCGTACGTCTGCGAGAAATTACCCTCCCGTTCGAGCGCCGACGGCACTCGCCACGTCTGCACGCTCTGGGGCCGCTTCACGAGCGGCGCTTCCATCGAGTAGAAGAAAAACAGCTTCTTCTGCTTGGGCACCGGGCCGCCGAGGTTCGCGCCCCAGGTGTTGAACCGGTACTTGGGCGGGAACGGGTCGATCCCCTGGAGCCGCTGCGACCGAGCCCGGAAGTACTCCGTGCTGTTGAACCGCTCGTGGCGGCCGTAGTAATAGCCGCTGCCGCGGTACTCCGAGGTGCCGCCGCGCGTGACGATCTGCAACTGGGATCCGCCCGACTGGCCGTACTCGGCGCGATACGAGTTGTTGAGCAGGCGCACCTCGGCGATCGCGTCCAGGTTGACCATCTGCGCGTTCATGCCGCTGTTGCCCACTTCGTTGGCGACAACGCCGTCAATGATGACCTTGCTCCAATCGGGTGGCAGGCCGCCGACCGACGGCATGTCCACACCGAACCCGCCGCCCATGGAATCGACCGGCGTGGTGTAGCGAACGCCGGGGAGCAACCGCATGAGGGAGGTCACGTCACGGCCGAGCACCTGGATCTGCTCGATCTGCGTCCTGGTGATGACGCCGCCGTGCTGGGTCTCTTCGGTGTTGACGTGCGTGCCGGTGGCCGTGACGCTGACCAGGTCTTCCAGTCCGCCGACGACCAGCGCGACGGATCCGATCGAGACGCGCTCGCTCGAGCTGACGACGACGCCTTTCCGTTCGAATTTGCGGAATCCCTGCAGCGTCACGGTGACGGAGTAGGTTGCCGGGGTCAAACCAGTGACTTGGAACGATCCGCGCTCGCCGTCCGTCGTCGTGGTGCGCGCGTCGTTGGTGGCCTCGTTGGTGACGGTGACGGTCGCGCCGGGCACGACGCCGCCTTGCGGATCGACAACGGTGCCCGAGATGACACCGGTGGTGGTTTGTGCGGACGCGGTACGGCTCAGGGCGAGGGCGGCCAGGAGAGCGAATGGCAACACCACTGCCCGCAGAATGCCGGATCGAACACTCAACATGCGGCCTCCTTACAGCGGAGAACGACCGTCACGCTTGCCGCAGCCAGCTTGGAGCAGGCCGGTCCGCGACGAGTGGCGTGAGGATCGCGATCGTATATGATCGGCGACACTAGAGTGAAAGTCGTGCCGAGTCAAGCTCGGTGTGTCCATCAGCACTGGAGCGCCATGAGCCGGCTGCTCGCGATTCCTCTCGCCGTTGTCGTCTCGGTCGCCGTCGTCGACGTGGCGGCCCAGAACCCTCACCTCGTCGTCTATCAAAGCGACAAAGGACCGGGCGCCGGCAAGCACATCGTGTTTCTGGCCGGCGACCACGAGTACCGCAGTGAGGAATCGTTGCCCGCGCTGGCGCGAATCCTCGCGCGCCACTACGGGTTCAAATGCAGCGTGTTCTTCACGACCGACCCGAAAACGGGATTCATCGAGCCCGGCAGCTCCAACATCGCCGGGCTCGAAGCCCTGAAGACGGCCGATCTCCTCGTCGTCTTCCTGCGCTTCCAGGATTTTCCCGACGTCGAGATGCAGCACATCGTGGACTACCTCGATCGGGGCGGTCCGGTCGTCGGGTTCCGCACGGCGACGCACGCGTTCCAGATCCGGCGGCCCGACGCCAAGTTCGTGAAGTACACCTGGAACAACAAGGACGCCGACTACACGGGCGGGTTCGGGCGTCAGATCCTCGGCGAGACCTGGGTGTCGCACTACGGCACGAACCACAAGCAGAGCTCGCGCCTCGTGCTCGCGCCCGATCAGGCTTCGCATCCGATCCTGCGCGGCGTGAAGGACGTCTGGGCGCAGTCGGGCGGCTACACGGCGGCGCCGATCGAGGGCAGCACCGTGCTCGCGATCGGCCAGATTCTGAACGGCATGACGCCGGATTCCCCGGCGGCGCCCGACAAGAAGGAGATGCCGGTCGCCTGGTACCGCACCTACACCGGCGCCTCCGGCAAGCCCGGCCGCGTGTTCACGACGACGCACGGCGCGTCGGAAGATTTGCTGAATGACGGGTTCCGCCGGCTGGCCGTGAACGCGACCCTGTGGGCGGCCGGGCTCGAGTCGAGCATCCGGCCCACGAACGACATCAGCTTCGTCGGCCCGTTCAACCCCACGACGTACGGCTTCGGCGGGTTCGTGAAGGGTCTGAAGCCGGCCGACATGGCCGGGTGGGACACGCCGATTCCGAAGCGGTAGAATCCGATGATGGACAGTCCACAAGCCTTCAACACGAAGACCACGAAGCACACGAAGAAACCTTTTGGGGGATTGCGCGCAGCGATCTTACCCAAGAGCCTTCGTGATCTTCGTGTTCTTCGTGGTGGAAGCTTTTCGATCGCGCTCATCGCCCTGCTGTTGACCGTACCCGTCCACAGCCAGCGCGCCGCGTCCTTCCAGATCAACCCGAACGAGCATATCGGCATCATCGGCAACACGCTGGCCGAGCGCTTTCAGTACGACGGCTGGCTCGAGACGATGCTGCACGCGCGGTTTCCGAAGCACGATCTGACGGTACGCAACATGGGATTCAGCGGCGACGAGGTCGCGACGCGGCTGCGGTCGAAGAACTTCGGCACGCCGGACGAGTGGCTGAGCGCGAATCCGTCGCCGATCGGGGGCTATCAGGAGAACCGGTTCGAGAACACCAACACGAAGGCCGACGTCGTCTTCGCCTTCTTCGGCTACAACGAGTCGTACGCGGGCCAGGCCGGTCTCCCGGCGTTCCGCCAGCAGCTGGCCGACTGGATCAAGGCGACGCTCGCCCAGAAGTACAACGGCAAGACCGCGCCGCGGGTGGTGCTCTTCTCGCCGATCGCGCATGAGAACCTGAACAACCCGGACCTGCCCGACGGCAAGGAGAACAATCAGCGGCTGGCGCTGTACACCAGCGCGATGGCGGAGGTCGCCAAGGCCGGCGGGATCACCTTCGTCGATCTCTACACGCCGAGCCTGCAGCTCTACACCACCAGCAAGACGCCGCTCACCATCAACGGCGTGCACCTCAGCAGCGACGGGAACCGGCAAATTGCGCAGGTCATCGACCGCGCGCTGTTCGGCGAGCCGGTCAAGCAGACCGAGGCCTACCTCACGCGTCTCCGCCAGGCGGTGGCGGACAAGGACGTCTACTGGTTCAAGCGCTACCGGATGGTGGACGGCTACTCGACGTTCGGCGATCGTGCGTTCTTGACGTTCGTGCGCGGCACACCGCGCAACGTCAACGCCGAGCAGAAGGCGAAGACCGCGGCCGAGGACGTGCTGCCCACCAACTACGACACGCTGCAGCGCGAGCTGCCTATCCTCGATCAGCTGACGCGCAACCGTGACCGCCGGATCTGGGCGCTGGCGAAGGGCGCCACCGATTCCCGGACGGATCCGAAGGTAGACGACTCGGACACGCTCCCGTTCGTGGACGCGAAGACGAATTTTCCGACGACGCCGGTGTTCATGACGGGCCCGCAGTCGATCACGGCGATGACGGTCGGGAACGGGCTCAAGGTCGAGCTGTTTGCCTCGGAGGAGATGTTCCCGGAGCTCGTGAAGCCGGTGCAGATGGCGTTCGACACGAAGGGCCGGCTGTGGGTCGCCTGCTGGAAGAACTACCCGCACTGGCAGCCGAAGACGCCCATGGACGACAAGCTGCTGATCCTCGAGGACACCAACGGCGACGGGAAGGCCGACAAGCGGACGGTGTTTGCCGGTGACCTGAACAACCCGACCGGCTTCGAGTTCTACAACGGCGGCGTCATCGTCGCGCAGCAGCCGAACGTCGTGTTCCTCAAGGACACCAACGGCGACGATCGCTACGACACGAAAGAAGTGCTCCTCGGCGGGTTCGACTCGGCGGACACGCATCACGCGATCAACAGCTTCACGTTCGATCCGGGCGGCGCGCTCTACATGCAGGAAGGCGTGTTTCACCGGACGCAGGTCGAATCGCCGTGGGCGCCGGTCCTGCGGCAGGCCGACGGCGGCGTCTACCGGTTCGAGCCGCGCACGTGGAAGGTCGAAACCTACGTGCCCATGAATTTCCCGAATCCGCACGGCCACGTCTTCGACCAGTGGGGGCGCGACATCATCTTCGACGCGACCGGCGGGCAGCCGTACTACGGGCCGTCGTTCTCGACGAAGAAGTACTACCCCGCGATGGAGACGAACAAGGCGCCGCGTCCGGGCAACGTGCGCACGCGCCCGGTCGGCGGGACGGAAATCCTGTCGAGCCGTCATTTCCCGGAAGCGATGCAGGGCAACCTGATCGTGCTCAACACGATCGGATTCCGCGGCTTGCTCAACTACAAGCTCAGCGAGGACGGCGCCGGCCTCAAGATGGACGAGGTCGATCCGATCCTGCAGTCGGCCGACGAGAATTTCCGGCCGGTGGACGCGGAGGTCGGCCCGGACGGCGCGCTCTACTTCACCGACTGGCACAACCCGATCATCGGGCACATGCAGCACAACCTTCGCGACACGACCCGCGACCACCTGCACGGCCGCGTCTATCGCGTCACCGCGGTGGGCCGTCCGCTCCTCAAACCCGTGCCCGTGTTCGGCCAGCCGATCCCGGCGCTGCTCGACCTGCTCAAGGAGCCGGAGAACCGGGTCCGCTATCGCGCCAAGATCGAGCTCAGCGCGCGCGACACGAAAGAGGTGCTCGCCGCGCTGCAGACCTGGATGGACCGGCTCGATCCGAAGGATCCGGGCTACGAGCACCACATGATGGAAGCGTTGTGGGTCCACCAGTGGCACAACCGCGTGAACGAGAAGCTGCTGGGGCGGATGCTCCAGTCGAAGGAACCGTGGGCGCGCGCGGCCGCGACGCGCGTGCTGTGCTACTGGCGCGACCGCGTGCAGAATCCGCTGGCGCTGCTGAAGACGCTCGCCACCGACACGCACCCGGCCGTGCGCCTCGAAGCCATCCGCGCCGCGAGCTTCTTCAGGACGCAGGAGGCCGCCGAAGTCGCGCTGGCGTCGCTCGCCCAGCCGCAGGATCGGTTCCTCACGTACACGCTGGACCAGGCGATGAATACTCTTAAGGCGTTTATCAAGTAGGGCGGCTCGCGCTGTGAGCCGCCAATTGTCCAGGCGGCTCGAACTTCGAGCCGCCCTACGTACAATAGGATCGTGATCAAGATCGTCCTTTCCGTCGCTCTTGGCTGGTTGCCGTTCCTCCAGCAACCGTCGCCCCCCCGTGTCCTGCTCGACCAACCGGTCCGCGCCGTCGAGTACCAACTCAACCGCCTGACCAACGACGAGATCGTCCAGATCGAGCGCAAGGACGGCGACGTCAAATACCGTCCGGTGTATTTCGCGCTGCTCACGAGGAAGGGGCTCGCGAAGTCGTATCGCGATGAGGCCGTGGCCGCGCTCGTCAAGATGGACAAAACGAGCCCCACGCGCGTGCTGCTCGAGGCGCTCGGCAAAGTGCCGGCCGATGACGCGGTGACCGCGCGGGCGGTCGCGGGCTTGATGCTCGCGCAGCCGGTGGACACGCTGCGTCAGGAGCGGAGCGGCTTCGTGAGCGCGCTCGAGGCCGGCACACCCGTCGTGCTGCGCGGCGGATACGCGGCGCTCATGCTGGGTGACGGCGATCCTGGCCCCGCCTGGAAGCTGGCGCTCGCCCGCGACGGGCACCTGCCGGAACTGCTGCGCGGCGTCTCGTACCTGCCGGCCGGCGCCGGCGCGGACGCGCTGCGCGGCCAACTCGTGAAACCGGTTGCGGCCATCGCGACCGACACGACGGCGGACGAAGCGGCGCGGGTGGAGGCGCTCGATGCGCTCGGCTGGACCCGGCGCGACGGCGCCACCTTCGATCTGCTGGCCGGCGTGGTGCTCGGCGGCGCCGACGGCGCGGCGCGCGCGGCCGCCATCCGGTCATTGCAGCGGATTCCCGAGAGCGCCTGGCCGGCGGCGCAGATCGAGCCGCTGGCGCGCGCCATCGTGAAGCTGGTGGCGGCCGTGCCCACCGCGAGCCGGACGACGGCGGACACCATCGACGCCCTCCAGCTCGGCGAGAAGCTCGCGGCGGCGCTCCCGGGCGACACCGGCCGGGCTGTCCGCCGCGACCTGCGCGCGCTCGGCGTCCAGGTCGTCCAGATCAATACCGTCCCCGAACAACTGACCTACGACCTCAAGTGGTTCGTCGTCGAGGCCGGCAAGCCCGTGCAGATCGTCCTGTCGAACCCCGACGCCATGTCGCACAACCTGATCGTCGCCCGGCCCGGGACGCTGCAGGAAGTCGGCACGGCCGGCGCCGCGATGCCCGTGTCGGCCGACCCGTCGGTCAAACCGTTCGTGCCGAATCTCCCGGCCGTACTCTTCTCGACCCGCCTGCTCCAGGGCGGCGAGACGGAGCGGCTCGCCTTCACCGCGCCCACGACGCCCGGTGAGTACGTCTACGTGTGCACGTTCCCCGGCCATTTTGTCCGGATGTACGGCGTCATGCTGGTCGTGCCCAGCCTCGAGGCATGGGAAGCGAATCCCACGACGCCGACCGATCCCATGACGGGCAAACCGTTTGCTTCACGGAGATGACACCACGCTGGAACCTTTTGAGTCACAATAGTCGCAATGAGCACGATCGGGAAAACGATTCAAGTCAAGGGCGAGCTGCGCGCGTCTGAAGACCTCACGCTCGAAGGGCGGATCGAGGGGCACGTGCTGTGTGAAGACTTCGCGGTGGTCGTCGCACCGTCGGCGGACGTGACGGGCGACGTCATCGCGCGCGATATTACGGTGTTCGGCCGGACCGAGGGCCAGCTGGTGGCCAGAGAGGTCGTTGACGTGCGCGCGCAGGCGACCGTGACCGGCCAGATCATTTCGGAGCGCTTCATCCTGAACGAGGGCGCGTCGGTTCACGGGCGGGTCGAGCCGCAGCACCTGGAAGCCGCCCTGCGCGTGTCGCGGTACAACCAGAAGAAGCGAGACGAAACGCGGCCAGGCTGACGGGCATGTCGGTCGCCAGCCATCTTCAGATCACGCCGGAGCAATACGACCGGCGCATCCGGACGCTGATCCCGCACTACGACGAGCTCGTCCACGAGGCCGCGCGCGCGCTTGGTCACGCGGCGCGTCCAATCCGGAACATCGTCGATCTCGGCGTCGGCACCGGCGCGCTCGCCGGCGCCTGTCTCGACGTGGCGCCGCGCGCGCGCGTCTGGGGGATCGACGCCGATCCGGCGATGATGCGCGTCGTGCCCGCGCGCCTCGGCCGGCGGGCGCGTCGCATCACGCTGGTCCACGGCAGCTTTCTGGACAGGGCGGTGCCGGCCGCGGATGCGATCGTTGCGACCTACTCGCTGCACCACATCCGCCACCGCCGCGACAAACAGGCGTTCTATCGCCGCTGCTTCGCGGCGATCCGGCCGGGCGGTGTCTTCATCATCGGTGACTGCGCGCCGGCGTCGGCGCCGCCGGCGTTCGCGCGTGATCTTGACACCTGGCTCGATCATCTCGGCCGGACGTTCGGCGGACGGGCGAAGGGCCGGCGGATCTACGAATCGTGGGCCGACGAAGATGTGTACGTCCCGCTGGCGGACGAGCGCCGTCTGCTCGAGCGCGCCGGGTTCGACGTCGAGATTCCCTGGCGCCGATCGCCCTTCGCCGTCGTCGTCGGGCTGAAGGCCAAATAGGAGGAGGGGCGGGCTTCAGCCCGCCCTGCGTGGGCCGGCTGAAGCCGGCCCCTCCTCCTGAGCACCGTGAATGAAATGACGCAGTCGGGTTCCGCATCACCGTTCGACGATCTTGGGCGCGCCGTCCAGGCGAAGGACGTCGCTCGCGCCGAGGCCGTGCTCGTCCGGCATCCCGAACTGAAGCGCCGCCTCGACGAGGCGATTCCCGGCGGACACTTCGGAGCAACGGCGCTGCTCGTGGCGGCCGGCCACCGCGATCGCGCGATGATTGATCTGCTGTTGCGCGAGGGTGCGGACATCAACGCCAGAAGTCACTGGTGGGCCGGCGGCTTCGGCGTGCTGGATCGCGACCCCGACGACCTCACCGACTACCTGATCGGTCGCGGGGCCACGGTGGACATCTACGCGGCGTCCCGTCTCGGCCGACTGGATCGGATCGACGCGCTCCTCGCCGCCGATCCGTCGCGCGTGCACGTGCGCGGCGGCGACGGCCAGACGCCGCTCCATGTCGCCCCGACGGTGGCGATCGCGGAACGGCTGGTGGCCGCCGGCGCGGACATCGACGCGATCGACGTCGATCACGAATCGACGCCGGCGCAGTACCTCATTCGCGATCACCAGGACGTCGTGCGCTATCTCGTCGGGCGCGGCTGCCGCACCGACCTCCTGATGGCGTCGGCGCTGGGTGATCCGGACCTCGTGCGCTCGCACCTCGACGCCGATCTCGCCGCCGCCGGCACGACGGTGTCCGATTTCTGGTTTCCCAGGCAGAATCCGCACGCCGGCGGGTCGATCTACAAGTGGACGCTCGGCCACTACAAGATCGCGCACGAGATCGCGCGCGAGTTCGGCCACGAGGAGGTCGTGCAGCTCCTGATGAAGCGAAGCCCGGCGGTCATCAAACTGGCGGCGGCGTGCGAGCTCGGCGAGGAAGATCTTCTGAACCGGCTCGTCACCGCGGAGCCTGGCTTCGCGCCGTCACCGACCTCGCAGGACGCCCGCCGGCTGCCCGACGCCGCGAACCGGAATCGCACGACCGCCGTCCGCCTGTATCTCGCGGCCGGCTGGCCGGTCGACGCGCGCGGCGAGCTCGGTGCGTCGGCGCTGCACTGGGCGGGCTGGAACGGGAATTTCGAGATGGTGCGCGCGATCCTTCGAGCGGGGCCGTCGCTCGATCTGAAGGATGCCGAGCACGACGGGACGCCGCTCGGCTGGGCGATCTACGGATCGAAGCACGGCTGGCACTGCCGAACCGGCGACTACGCCGGCGTCGTGAATGCGCTCCTCGACGCGGGCGCGCCGCTCCCGCCGGCGCCGGGCGCCGTCGAGCCCGACGCGAGCGAGGCCGTGCAAGCGGTATTGCGCGAACGCCGGAAAGCTGGCCGCGCGTAGTGTGTGGTCCAGTCGGAGGGGCCGGCTTCAGCCGGCCC
>Ga0207428_10001225_pt1 | contig 27523 bp, 28 predicted proteins | sample RhiMethybrSRZTD1_FD_187600 | JGI IMG/M metagenome (GOLD analysis project Ga0207428, IMG submission 187600) | Populus rhizosphere microbial communities from Tennessee, USA - Rhizosphere MetaG P. TD hybrid SRZTD1 (SPAdes) (version 3) | ecosystem: Host-associated > Plants > Roots > Rhizosphere >...
ACCGTGCACATCGGCAAGACCTACGCGTTCAACATCATCGAATACAAAGAAGGCGGCAAGAACGTCGTGGTGTCGCGGCGCAAGCAGCTCGAGCAGGAGCAGCGCGCCAATGCCGCCTCCGCCCGCAAGGCGATCGTGCCCGGCGCGGTGATCACGGGCCGAGTGGTTTCGGTTCCCGACTTCGGCGCATTCGTGGATCTTGGCGGCGGCATCCAGGGATTGCTGCACGTGTCTGAAATGAGCTGGACGCGCGTGTCGAACCCGAACGAAGTGGTCGCCGTGGGCGATCAGATCACGGTGCGCGTGCTGCGCGTCGACGAGGCCACGGAAAAGATCTCGCTTGGACTGAAACAACTGCAGGACGATCCGTGGACGACGGCGGCCGCGAAATTTCCGGTCGGCCAGGTGCGCACCGGCCGCGTCACGCGGCTGGCGGATTTCGGCGCGTTCGTCGAGCTGGAGCCGGGCTTCACCGGCCTGCTGCCGTTTGCCGAGAGCGGCATCGATCGCGGCATGGACATGCGGAAGGCATTTCCGATCGGCAGCGACGTCGAGGTCGCGATCCTCGAGGTCGATCCGGAGGCACGCCGCATTCGCTTGAGCAAGAGAGCCGTGGCGGAACAGCGCGAGCAGGCTGAGATTCGGGAGTACGCGACACGTCAGGACGCCGAGCCCGCGGCATCGATGGGCTCGATCGCGGACAAGCTGCGCGACGCGCTCGGCCGCAAGTAGCTAACCGCCCGCGCCGATATCCGGCCGGGCGTTGCGCATCTGCGTCAGCCGTCCCAGCATTGCCATCACCTCAACGAGCGGCGGACCGCTGGACGTGACCCCGGCGGTGTGCGCGCTCGTGGCGGTTTTCGATGGCGCCTCCACATAGCCCTTCACCAGACGTTGATGGTGGTACGCGTAAGCGGCGCCGTGCGCCTTGCACACGGCGAGAAACTTCTCGGCGTTGGTCTGCCACTCTGGCGATGCGCCGTGGGAGGCGAATTCGGATCGGAACAGCTGTGCGAGAGACGCGCGGTGTTCAAGTGACTTCAACACCTGCTGATCGTCTGGCGGCACGTGCATGAACTTCTCACGCACGATCGAGCGATAGAACGGATCGTCCATCCCGCACAGGCCGAGCGTGACGTCGATCTCGTTGATCGCGGAGAAGTCTCCGGCGTTGGCGCCGCGATGATCGGTATCGCCGACGCGATAGGTCTTGAAGTACGGCCGGATGTTGAAGAAGAAGCGCTCGACATCCAGCTGCCTGCCGAGCTCCTGGTTGAAGCGCAACACATCGCGCAGCGCGGCTTCCGCTTCATCGAAGAGATAACTGGCCACCAGGCTCGAGACGCCGATGTTGGGGATGCCGCGCAGTGCTTCGGCGGCGCGATAGTAAGCGAACACGCCAAGTGCGTTGAAGCGGATGAAGAGCTCTTCATCCGGCAACGACGTGAACGTGCGATAGCGGCCGCCGATCGCTTCGTTGAACAGCGATTGATGCGCGAACACGAATCGCGGCACCACGCCGAGTGCGCTGCCGATCCTCGTCGACACCGCCCAGGCAGCCTCGCGCCCGCCTTCGTGATCGGACAATACCGCTTCATGCCGCTGACACGCGGCCAGGTAATGCCCGACCAGCCCGAGCAGCCTGTAGCGTGCGTGCGGCTGATCGGGCAGCGACGCCATCGCGGCGAGCGCCTGCATCAGCGGACCACCCTGTTGCAGCAACTCGCGCTTGAGCGCATCCACATCCGCGCGCCCGCCAATCACATCGATGCGTTCAGCGAAATAAATCTCTTCGAGCGCGGTGTTGCTGCGCACGAAATCGCCGCGCAGCCAGCGATCGAGCCGCTCGATCGGATCCATGTCGCTGCCCATCATGGGGCACGAAACCACGGCCGTCTTGAACGAAATTGCGCGCCGTTCACACGTGATCCGTGATTCGCAAAACGCCCTTCGTCGTAGGACCAAACACGCCTGAAGTAACGCGTTTTGGCGGTCGGTTTGCACGGATTGCCTTGGGGAAAGGAGGTTCAATCCTCAATGCAACGCACAACCATAAAGAAAGTATTTGTTTCGCTAATTCTTTCATCCGCCTTGCCATTTGCGGCCTGTGGCAAGAGCGATACTCCTACATCGCCGACTCAGCCTGGTCCGCCGGTGAGCACGCCGGCGCCGACGCCAACGCCGGAGCCAACCCCGACTCCCGCACCGCCAAGTGACGATCGTCCGATCGTCAGCATCACCGGTCCGGTCGCCAACCTGGACCGCAGTGGCGCTGGTGATCTGGACATCAGCTTCCGCATCGACGATTTCACCATCGTCCGCGCCGCAAACGGGACGCCGGTGATTGCCAATGGACAGACGTTCAACACCGACGCCGTGCGGCCGAATCAGACGGTGACGGTGGAAGGACGACGTGACGGCGGCTTCCTCGACGCGACGAAGATCACCATCGTCGCCCAGGCGCCGTAGTTTGAAGATGGATGAAGACGGCGGAGCATCGTGGTGCTCCGCCGCTTCAGTGTGACGCGCCGTATGCGAGCTTCGCGTAACGGCGCTCGCGGTCGCTGGGGAGCGCATCACACGCATTCGGAGGAATGGCCTGCCCGTACATCACATCCGCAAGGCTGTCGGTGTGGTAATAGCCCATCGCGTGTCCGAGCTCGTGGCGAATGAGGCGCGGGTAAATCCCGGTGCCCATCCCGCAGCTGCACGATGGCGAGAGATTGAATTCGATGTATCCGCCGTCGACGCCAACCGTCGAGCGGCCGCAGCGATCGTCGCCAGCCGACGCGCGCCACTTCACAGTGATCCACCCTGGCGTTTTCTCGCGCGTCGCGGCGCCGCGCGCGAGCTCGGTGACGCCGAACGTTTCGCCTGACCAGATCCACGCGCCATCGCGCAGGATCCGCTCCGTGACGTTCAGCGTCGCCTCATCGATGCTGCGTCCTGCATCGTCTTGAGTGCGCAGATAGATGCGCAGCGGCCCGTTGAGAATCCTGATCGGCTCGAGGTGCTGCGGTGCTTCGTAGCCGTTCTGCAGAAACGCCTGATAGAAACCAGTCTCGACACTGGCGGTCGAGATCGGCGCGTCTGCCGTGGAGGTCGGGCTCGGCGCGGTCGGCGTCGGCGGCACGGTACACGCGCACACCGACAACACGCCCAGCGCGAGGGCGCAACGTAGAAATTTCACGAGAGTGCAAAATGATAATGCGGCTGCGCGCGCGAGAAAAGCTCGAGTTTTGCGACAGTGCTGGCGCGATGTCGCCTGCGGTCACCGTCCAGCTGCAGCTTGATACCGGGCCGGCGTGACCCCGAAGTGCCGCTTGAATGCGCGCGTGAGGTGGCTTTGATCCGCGAAACCTGACAGCAGGGCGGCCTCGGCGGGCGATCGGCCCGCGAGCAGATACGTTCGCGCGCAACGCGCCCGCCGCTGAATCAGGTAGGCGTGAGGCGTCGTCCCAACTTCCTTTGTGAATCCGCGCAGCAGCTGAAAGCGGCTCATGCCCGACAGGCGCGCCAGCTCCGCCAGCGTGATTGGAACCTCGGGAGTGTCATCGAGTCTCTGAATGGCGGACGCGATCGAGGGTGAGGGCCGCACTGATGCCGCTCCAGTGAGGCGATGTGCCTGCGACACCAGCATCAGGCACGACATCAACCGCTCTTCGACGGCGAGCGAGTCGGGAATGCCGGACTCAACGTCGCGAAACAGTTGAGCGACCGCCGACGCCAACCGTGGATCGCGCACGACCGGTGGAACGGTCATCTCGCCGCGCTCTTCGCTCGAGATTTCGCCGGCGATGAACGATGGATCGAAGTAGAGGATTCGCCAGCCACGGGCCGCACGCGCAACCGGTACGCCATCGTGAATCTCGCCCGGGTTGCACATGATCACGTCGCCGGCTTCGGACTCGACGGATCCGACCACGCTCCACGAGCGTTGCGCGCCGGAGGTCATGATGCCGATGCCGAAGTGATCGTGCGAGTGCCGCGGAAAGACGTGATCCGAGAACAGCGTCATCGCTTCGACGCCGGGAATCCCGCACCGATGTTGCGTTACACGATGCACGCGCACGAAGACCTAGAATAAGCCGGTGTTCCGACCCGCGCCAGCGGCGATCGTGTTGATGAGCGTCACGCTGATCGCGTGCGGGCCGAACCGCGCCGATCTGGAGACCGACAACCCCGTTCGTCCCAACGCTCCGCCGCCGTTCGGCATGGAGGAGTTCTTCAAGGACGTGCCTCAGCAGCCGATCCCGACGCGCGTGCGACTGGGCAGATGGCTGTTCTTCGACAAACGCCTCTCCGCCGACAACACGCTGTCGTGCTCGAGCTGCCATCAACCCGAGTTCGCGTTCTCGCAGAACACGGCGGTGTCCACAGGAATCAACGGCGTCAAAGGCACGCGCAAGGCGCCAAGCCTCGTCAATCTCGCCGCGCGGACCGTGCTGCCGGACAAGCCGGACGATGTCGAGCAGACGTTCTTCTGGGACGGCCGCGTCTCGAGCCTCGAACACCAGGTGCTGGTGCCGATTGCGAATCGCGACGAGATGGGGCTCGATCGTCAATCGATGATCGCGCGCCTGTCGGCGATGCAGGGCTACCGGCCCTACTTCCGCGAAGCGTTTGGATCCGACGAGATCACCCAGGAGCGCATCGCCACGGCGCTGTCGGATTACGTGCGCACGCGAATGAGCGGCAACGCGCCATACGATCGATGGACCTATGCCGGCGATGCACGGGCGATGTCGGCAGAGGCCAAGCGCGGCAGCGAGCTCTTTTTCTTCAACGCCCGCTGCGCGACGTGTCACGCCGGCTTCAACTTCTCCGACGGCCGCTTTCACAATATCGGTGTCGGATGGGATCCGGTGACGAAGACGTTCAAGGACGAAGGCCGCTTTGCGGTGAGCCACGAGCCGCGCGATCGCGGCGCCTTCAAGACGCCGGGCCTTCGCGACGTCTCGAAACACTCGCCCTACATGCACGACGGCTCGCTGGCGACGTTGAAGGATGTGGTCGAGTTCTATAACCGCGGTGGCGGGGACAATCCCAGCCTCACCGCGCGTGTGCGACCGCTCGGGCTCTCCCCGGCAGATGTTGACGCGCTCGTCGCGTTTCTGAAGGCGCTCGACGGCGAGGGCTACCAGGATCAGGCGCCGAAGCACTTTCCGCGCTGAGCAAGGTCAGCCGTATCAAGGCCTGCCCCGCCGGAGCCCCCTGGCGAAGGCGGGCGGATCGATCTTTGAGTACGCCTCAGGTATGGCCGATCAGCCCAAGGATGAGTCGCTGCAGGGTGGACTTCCGGAAGACGAGAAGCGCGACAACGTGATTCGCCTCGCCTTTGGCGGCGACTGCGAGCGCTACGATGAATTCTGCCGCACGCTGCAGGAGTTCGTGCCCCCCGGAACCACGGTGATCATTCGCGGCAGCGCCGTGACGGGACAACGCTGGAACGACGGCGCTCCGTTCGACGCGGACGGTCCGGGCACCAGCGATCTGGATGTGACGATGGTCGGCGATGGCGGCGTGCTGTATTTCATTCCTTCTGGTTTCTTCGTTCCCGGCGTGCACTCGCGGCCGCTCAGCGATGAGGATCCGGACATCGCGCCGGACCTGGTGCCGCTCAGAAAACGACTGATGGACATGGTGAAGCGGCCGGTGAATCTTCAGGCGTCGCGCGACATCGTGATCAGGTTCCGCGGCGATCTGCTCGATCAGCCGTACTTGACGCTCTTTACCAAGCCGCAGGGCCTCGCGCTCAACACCACACCCGCAACGACATGACGTTTCGCCTGCTCACCTACAACATCATGCACGGCGGCGGCGATCGCATCGGCGCGATCGCGGAAGTGATCAAGGCGTGCGCGCCGGACCTGGTCCTGCTGCAGGAGGCGGTCAACCCGCTGAACGTCCGGAGGATCGCCGAGCTGTGCGGCATGGCGGACCATCGCTCGGTGCCGGGCGATTCGCTGGCATTCATCAGCCGCGAGAAGGTCGCGTTCTGTGAATGGGTGCGGCCGCGGATCTCGCGGCACGCGTTCATCGAAGTGGTGCCGGCGGGCGAGCGCATCCGCGTGTTCGGCGTCCACCTGAGCGCGGTGATCGCGGCGTGGACCGAAGAGCGGCGGGTCCGCGAGCTGCGCGCGCTGCTGCGCAGCATCGCCGCGCATCGCGATCGCCTGCACGTGCTCGCGGGCGACTTCAACACCATCGCGCCCGGCGCCACCGTCAAGGCCGCGCAGCTGCCGTGGCGGCTGCGTCCGTTCTTGTGGCTGACCGGCGGCCGCGTGCAGTGGCGCACGATCCAGACCGTGCTCGACGGCGGCTACGTCGATACGTTTCGCATGCTGCATCCGGACGATCCGGGCCTCACGCTACCGACCGTCGATCCGCTCCTCCGTCTCGATTACGTGTTCCTGCCGCATGCGCAGGCAGGGCGCATCACCAGGTGCGAGGTGGTGAGAAACGCGATCGCCGTTGGCGCTTCCGATCATTTCCCCGTTCTCTCCGAGATGCAGGTCGACGCCTGATCGCTAACGCGTGCCCCGCGCCAGCACTTTCACCGAGCATCGCAGCGCGCCGCCGTACATCGCGCTGATCGTCAAGCCGTCGATCGGCCGCGGCGAGAATCCAAGCGCCGCCCATGCATCGCGCGCCGCGTCGTCCATCGCCGGCCAGCCGTATCGCGGCAGGTAGACGCGGCGGCCGGCCGTGTCGGCTTCGATGATCACGTTGTTGTAGGTGAGCATCGGGTAGGCCGCGCGCATTCGCTCTTTATCGTCCGCCCCCGGCTCGCCCTCGGGGCCGCCCCACAGCAGCGGCACGCGCGACACGCGATAGCCATTCTGCTCGAGTGCCGCGGCGACACCGTCGAGCAGCGGCGCCACCTGCCGGCTCTTGGCAATCATCTCCGCCGTCCGGCCGGCCACGTGCGGCGCCGTCAGCGAACCGCCGATGCCGATCAGTTCGCGGATCGCCGGGTCGCCGAAAAAATGCTCTTCGGTCCACCGCTCGAACTCGGCCACTGACGCCGGGTTCTCCTTCAGCGCCCGTTCGGCAATCGCGGCGCCTGCGGACGCATCCGCGACCGCGATCCGTCCGCCGCCGAGCGGCGTGATCGCCATGTCGATGTGCGCGATCGGCTGCGGAAACGGACCGATCACCAGGACGCTGCGTCCCAGCTCCTCTTCGAACCGCAGGACGACCTCGGCATCCGGCACGTCGAACTCCACCGCATTGCGCCGGATGGTGTCGGCGCCGATCAGGATGTGTTCGTCGTCCGACACGATGTTGCCGCCCTCGAAGAACAGCTCCGACTTCTTCACGTGATAGCCGCCCTCGCGGGCGATGACGTCGGCCATCAACCGATCGTCGGCCCGCTCAAAAGTCTTCGACGTCAGCAACGTGATCGCGTCGCCAGGACCCGTGAGCACGAGAAAGGGATCCTGCGTCCAGATGGTGATGGGGCTCTCGAATGGCAGCTCGAGAAAGCGGACGCGTCCTGGATGATCGTCCCGCGCGACCGTGAACGCGGATCGGTCGTTGGTCAGCACGAGGAAGCGCTCGGTCGCGGGCAAACCGTTGACGATGTTCGTGACGAGTTGGGCGTTGCGCAGGGTGGCGCGCCGCGCGCTGTTGACGCTGATCGCGGCGACACGCGGAGGAGGACCGACGTCCGGCAGCAGCACGGGCCGCGTTGCGGCTGGCGGATCGGTCGTGGCGGAGCAACCGAGCCCCGCCACGGCAATCAGAATCGCTAGAAGCCGCAAACCGATCGCGAGGCGGCTGCCACGATCCCGTCTTTCTGGGACGTGGTGATCAGTCCGGCCGAGAAGAAGCTGCTGGTGGTCTGCGCGACGCATTTCACGTAGGCCCCATGATTGCGCCAGCTGTTTTCGCAGGGGCAGGTATCGGCGATGGAGCAGCCGTTGCCGTTGACGATGCCGCCCGCAGCGGTCGCCTGGCACTGGTCCACTTCGTTGTCGACGCCGTCGTTGTCGTCGTCGAAGTCGCATACGTCGCCCCTGCCGTCGCCGTCCTGATCCAACTGGTCGGCGTTGGCATTCAGCGGGCAGTTGTCGGCCGTATCGAACACCCTGTCATTATCGTCGTCCATGTCGCAGCTGTCGCCGGCGCCATCGCCATCAATATCGCTCTGGTTCGGGTTCGCCGAGCCGATACAGTTGTCCGTCGAATTGGGCACGCCGTCGGCGTCGCGGTCGACGGTCACACCGACGGCATAATGACTGTTGCGGTCCATCACCGCCCAGACGTACGGATTCTCGTTCGCCCCTAGCGCGAAGCCGAAGTGGCCGATCACGCCATCTGGTACGTTGCGCCCACGGAAGTTCCGCGCGCGCGGTTGCCCGATCGCGCGGACCGCGCGAATCCAGCGGGCGGTGCCATCGCGTGCCACGATCTTGCGCATGACGCGCGCGTCGTCGAGTTGCATGGAGCGGGCTCGCGTCCGCGCGCGCTCGGGATCGCGCACCACTCCCTGGCGCATGAGCGTGCGCGCGAGCTGCTCACGGGTCAAACCGCCGCGGCGGACGTCACGAGTGTAAGTGGTGATCGTGCGCGCGCGTGTGCCGTCCAGTTTCGTGACGTTGACCTCGAGCGACAGCGTGCCGTCCAGCAGGACGAACCCTTCCTGGACGCGCTCGCCCGGTTGCAGGGCGGCCGCCGGGTCGTACGTCGTCGATCCGCTGATTCTCAGCTCGACGTTGTCGCGGCTTCGGATGGAAAACCCCGTGTTGGGGAGCCCGTCGATGAAGGCACCTACCTGGAATGATTGACCGGGCTTAAGACTGGTCGGCAGGATCGAAAACTCTGTGAAATCGGTAAACGCGATGGCGGCTCCCGCCGACAGCGCGCAAAGTGCCGCTGCGGCGAGAAGCCGCGCGCGACGCCAGTATCCTGCTCGTTGCATCTGACCTCCTGCGAGGTGGAATGTTCGTGGTGGAGAGGAGCCGTCATGGAACGGGACGGCGGATGTCGAGACTATTACATCAAGCGGTCAGTTGTTCAACGCGAACTTTTCCCCACACAATATCCGCGCCTCTCATCCGTCTACATTTTTGTGATCGGGGTCCTCTAACAGAAGGCGATGCCCAAGGATCAGGACCGGCGGATCGCCGACGTTGTCAGCCGGGAGGAATCCCGGTTGCGCAATTTCATCCGCCGGCGCGTTGCGGATTCGCGCGACGTCGAGGACATCGTCCAGGACGTGTTCTCCGAGCTGGTCGAGGCCAACCGCATGTTGATGCCGATCGATCACATCACCGGCTGGCTCTATCGCGTGGCGAGCAATCGCATCATCGACCTCTTTCGCAGGAAGAAACCGGAGCGGTTCGATGAAGACGGCGAGGAGCGCCTGCTGTCTCCTGACGCGGGACCGGAGGACGCGTTCGAGCGAAGCGTGCTGCTCGACGAGCTCGAAGACGCGATCGAGGAGCTGCCGAAGGAACAGCGCGACGTGTTCATCGCGCACGAAATCGACGGGAAGAGTTTCAAGGAAATTGCCGCGGCGACCGGCGTGAACGTGAACACGCTGCTGTCGCGGAAGCGCTATGCCGTGATGCAGCTGCGCCGGCGGCTGCAGAGTGTGTACGACGACCTAACGAACAGGTGAGCTATGGAAACGCGAATCGAGCAGGAAATCGCAAGAGGGATCGCGCAGAGAATCGCCAAGGGCATCGCCATCGCCATTGCCGCGATTATTGGCATCACGATCTTCATTTTCCTTGGCGGGAAGATCGTCCAGTGGCTGTGGAACGGGCTGCTGCCGCCGCTGTTCGGCTTCCCGACGGTGACCTACTGGCAGGCGTTGGGTCTGCTGGCGCTCAGCCGGATCATGTTCGGCTCCTGGGGCGGCCGTGGCGGCGGGCGCAGGTGGAGCAAGGAAGACAAGGAGCGATTCCGCCGGCGCGTGCACGAGCGCTGGGGCCACGGATCGCCGCCGGCGGCGACAGACGCGCCGGTGGCCGGGCCTACGGCCGAGCACTAGGGCCTGCCCCGCCGAAGCGCGAAGCGCGAAGGCGGGAACCAGCCGTAGACGGTCTACGTATCAACCGTAGACCGTCTACACCTATGGCCAAGACTCCCGATCCCGAACGCCTGGAGCTGCTCCAGGGCACCCTCGACATGCTGATCCTGCGGACGCTCCAGTGGGGCGCGCAGCATGGCCATGGCATCGGCCAGGCGATCAGCTCGCAATCCGACGATTTGCTGAAGGTCGAAACCGGATCGCTCTATCCCGCGCTGCATCGCCTCGAAAAGCGCGGCTGGCTGAAGTCCGAGTGGGGCATCAGCGAAGCCAATCACAAGGCGAAGTACTACCAGCTGACGGCAGCCGGCAAGGCGCAGCTGTCGCGGGAGCGCGATCGCTGGACGCAGCTCGTCGATGTGATCGGCAAGATCATGAATCCCGCCGCGGAGTAAGTGATGCGTCCCGAAGAACGCGAATTGGACGAAGAGATCCGCGGCCACCTGGCGCTCGAGATCCAGCAGCGGATCGATCGCGGCGAATCGCCGCAACAGGCGCGCGCCAACGCGCTGCGGCAGTTCGGCTACCTGCCGCAGATGCGCGACGAGATGCGCCGCGTCTGGTACAGCCGCTGGTACGACATCGCCGAAGCGCTCGTGCAGGACATGCGCGTCGGCCTGCGATCGTTGCTGCGCGCGAAGGGTCTCGCCGCCACCGTCGTGATCACGCTGGCGCTCGGCATCGGCGCCAACGCCGCGATCTTCAGCGTCGTCCGCGGCGTGCTGCTGCGTCCGCTCGTGAATCGCGGTGAAGAGCGGCTGATTTACATCAAGCAGAGCGCGCCGGGCATCGGCGTCAACAGCACCACGTTCTCGGTACCGGAGATCAAGGACATTCGCGAGCGCTCCACGACGATGGAGGCGTTCGGCGAATTCTCAACCATCGAATTCACGCTGATCGGTCTGGGCGATCCCCGCGTCATTCAGGCAGGCGTCGTCGACGGCCACTACTTCGAGGTGATGGGCCTCAAGCCAATCCTCGGCCGCCTCGTCGAGCCTTCGGATGACGGACCCAAGGCCGCCGGCGTTGCGGTGCTGACGAATCGCTTCTGGACCAAGTCTCTCAACAGCGATCCATCCGTGGTCGGCAAGACCGTCGAGCTCGGAACGAGAAGCGCGACGGTGATCGGCGTGCTCGAGCCGTCAGTGCCGTACCCGGCCGACACCGAAATCATCGCGAACATGGTGACGAGCCCGCATCACATGGGCGCGCAGATGACGACCAGGCGCACGCACCGCATGACGCAGTTGTTCGGCCGCCTCAAGGTCGGAAAGACGATCGACGAAGCGCGGTCGGAGCTCGGCGCGATTCACACGGCCATCAAGTCCGACCACCCGGAGTCGTATCCACCGCGCTCGGATATGCGGATTGAAGTGGCCGCGCTGCGCGATCAAATCGCCGCGCCGGCACGGCCGGTCCTGTTGGTGCTGCTCGCGGCCGCCGGCATCGTGTTTATCATCGCGTGCTCGAACGTGGCCAACCTGATCCTGGCGCGCTCGGTGCGCCGCGAAGGCGAGCTCGCGATCCGTGCCGCCGTCGGCGCCAGTCGTGCCGCGCTGCGACGGACGCTGCTCGCCGAAAGCCTCGTGCTCTGCGGATCAGGTGCGGTCCTCGGCATCCTGCTCGCGCGGCCGATGGTGGCAATCGTCGCCAGCTTTGCCGCGCGCTTTTCCGTGCGCGCGCTCGAAGTGACCGTTGACTCGAGCCTGTTGTGGGTCGGCGCTGGTCTCGCCATGGCGGCGGCGGTGTTGCTGGCTTATGTTCCGCGCCTGCCGTCGAGCCAGAATCCGACCGGCCCCGGACTCGCCGCCGGGAGCGTCCGCATCACGTCGGGCACGAACCGCCGCCTGAAGATCTTTGCGACCACGCAAGTGGCGTTCTCGTTCGTGCTGCTGGCCGGCGCGGCCACGCTCCTCGCGACGCTGATTGCCTTGCGATCGGTCAACACCGGCTACGACATGGAGCAGGTGCTGGCGATCGATCTGCCGATGCAGACGCTCGGCGCCGTTACCGATCAGGACCTCGCGTTCTACCGGAAAGTGACGCAGCGGATCACCGAAATGCCCGGCGTGGAAGGCGTCGCGATGGGCGCCGTCACGCCGTGGCGTGACGCCGGCAAGCTGGGCAGCATCCCCTTCGGTGCGGAGGGATTCACGCCCGAGAACGGCGAAGAGAATCCCCGCGCCAGGATTCGAATGGTAACGCCCGACTTCTTCAACGTCCTGGGCGTGCCGCTGCTGGCGGGTCGTGATTTCACGCCGGAGGATCGCCGGGGCAGCAAGGACGCTCCTGTTGAAGAAGTCGTGATCGTGAGTCAGAGCCTTGCCGAGCGGATCTATCCCAATGGTGAGGCGCTCAATCACAGGATCTGGTGGATCGATGACTACCTGGGTCCGAAGCCGTTCCCGCGGCGCATCGTCGGCATCGTCGGCGACGTCGATGACCAGCAGATCGCGCGCGGTCCAGTGATGGCGGTGTATCACCCGATGGCGCAGTTCGGCATGGCGGGCCGGCTGTTCGTGCGTGCGTCGGGCGATCCGCATGCGCTGGTGCAGCCGATCACGCGCGCCATCCAGGGCATGGCCAGCAATCAGCCGGTCGAGCGCGCCGCCACGCTCGAGGACATTCGGGCTGAAGTGCTCGCGCCGGAACGTCTCAACGCATTCGTGTTCTCCGGATTCGCCGGCGTGGCGCTGTTGATCGCGGTGGTGGGCGTGGCCGGCGTGCTCGCCTTCGGCGTCAGCGCCCGCACCCGTGAATTCGGCGTGCGGCTCGCTGTTGGATCGTCGCCGTATCTGCTGCTCACAAGCGTGCTGTCCGAGGGCGCGGTGATCGTCGGCGTCGGCATCGTCACCGGCACGGCGTTCGGTTATCTCTTTGCCGGCATTGCGTCCGGCTACATTCAACAACTGCAGATGCCCGGACTGTCTGCGCTGCTTGGCGCCGCCGCCGTGCTCATCGCTGCCGCGCTGGCTGCGTCAATGATGCCGGCGGCGCGCGCATCGCGTGTCGACATTCTGCAGGCACTGCGAACGGAGTAATCACACATGAAACCTCTTCGACTCTGGCCCGGTGTCGCAATTGCCGTCGTGCAGGTTCTCGTCGCGCTGATCGCGCCGTTCTTCGACGGCGGAGCGATGATCGCGTTGCTCGGCGGTGTGATCGGCGCGCTGCTGATCCTGTTGTGGTGGCTGTTCTTCAGCCGCGCGCCATGGCTCGATCGGATCGCCGCGATCGTGCTGGTGGCGGTGGCGACCGTGCTGGTGAAGTCCGTCGTCGACATCTCGATCGCGGGCGCGGGCCAGGGGTTCCTCGTTTACGTGCTCGGCGTGCAACCGTTGATGCTCGGCCTGGTGGCGTGGGCGGTGGCCACGCGATACGCATCGGCATCGACGCGCCGTATCGCGCTCGTTGCAGCGGTGATCCTCGCCAGCGTGCCGATCAACCTGGTGCGCACCGGTGGAATCGGCGGCAGCAGTGGCATGGACATGCACTGGCGATGGACACCCACGCCGGAAGAATTGCTGCTCGCTCGCGGTCCGGAAGAATTGAAACCATTGCCGGCGGCGCCGGTGGTTGAGACTCCAGCGCCGGCAACCGCGGCGCCGATCGAGAAACCCGCCGCGCCCGCGGCGCCAGCCGCCGCGAAGGTCGAAGCGCCCGCTCCCGCACCTGCGATCGAGGACACACGGCCGGCCGAGTGGCCGGGGTTCCGCGGACCGAATCGCGACAGCGTGGTTCGCGGCGTTCGCATCAACACCAATTGGACCGCGTCGCCGCCCGCGCAAATGTGGCGGCGGCCGATCGGTCCCGGGTGGTCGTCGTTCTCCGTTCGCGGCGATCTGCTCTACACGCAGGAGCAGCGCGGCAACGAGGAGATCGTCGCCTGCTATCGGGTGTCCACCGGCGAGCCGGTGTGGCGGCATGCCGATCCGGTGCGCTTCTACGAATCGAACGGCGGCGCGGGACCCCGCGGCACGCCGACGATCGACAAGGATCGCGTCTACTCGATGGGCGCCACCGGCGTCCTGAACGCGCTGGATGCGAAGACCGGCAAAAAGCTCTGGTCGCACGACACGGCCACGGAGTTGTCGCGCGAGGTGCCGTTCTGGGGCATCTCGAGCTCACCGCTGGTCGTTGACGATGTCGTGATCGTCAGCGTCGGCGGCACGCTCGCCGGCTACGACGCATCGACGGGCAAGCAGCGGTGGGTCGGGCCGCTGCATGGCGGCAGCTACAGCTCGCCGCAACTGATCACGATCGACGGCGTCACGCAGGTGATCATTCTCAGCTCGCCTGGTGCGGTCAGCGTGAATCCTGCAGATGGAAAACTCTTGTGGGATTACAAGTGGGAAGGCGGCGCCATCATCCAGCCGGCCATGACGCCAGACGGCGACATCCTGATCAACGCGATGTCGGCGATGGGCGGCATGGGCACGCGGCGCCTGTCGATCAAGCACGACGCCAATGGCTGGACGCCGGAAGAGCGCTGGACCACGAACGGGCTGAAGCCGTACTTCAACGACTACGTGATTCACAAGGGCCACGCTTACGGCTTCGACAACAACATCCTGGCGTGCATCGATCTCGCCGATGGCAAGCGCAAGTGGAAGGGCGGCCGCTACGGCAACGGGCAGATGATCCTGCTGGCCGATCAGGACGTGCTGATCGTTACTTCGGAAGAAGGCGAGCTCGCGCTGGTCAGCGCGACGACCGATGCATACAAGGAGCTGGCGAAGATCCCGCTCTTCGACGCGAAGACGTGGAACCATCCGGTGGTCGTCGGCAACGTGTTGCTGGTCAGGAACGGCGAAGAGATGGCCGCGTTCCGTCTTGCCGCCGACGCCCCGCCGCCGACGGATGCGGCGAAAGAAGAACGCTGAACGGTCAGCCGTTAGGACGATCGAAGTTGTTGGTGCGAATCACTTCGGCGACGTCCATCTTGTAGTACTCGTACCACTTCTCGCGGCCGGTGCGTTGCGCCACGCGATGGCGCGCCTGTTCGCGCCACGCGCGCAGCGTCGCTTCGTCCTGCCACCAGACCATGGTGAGGCGCTCACCGTCTTCCGCCTTGAAGGATTTCACGTCGACGAATCCCGGCATCGTCCGCGCGAGGTCGTCCATCTCCTTCGCCATCTCGTCGTAACCGGTTTGCGACGCCGTGGGCACGAGCTTCGATCGGAACAGCACGACAATCATGCTGTCATTGTCGCTTAGTTCTACGGCGCCGGGTTGGTGTTCGCGGCGGCCGTTTCGGCCTGCGTCGGCGCGCCGCCCGGCTTCGCTTGAGTCGCCGTCTTGCTTTCCGCGAACGCTCTCAGCCAGTCGAACAGGCGATTGCTGAACAACCCGGTCAGGATCATGATCGAGAAAAAGAGCAGCGGATCCGCGCCGCGCAGGCCGAGATCGGAAAAGCCGTTGCTCGCCTCGTTCAGATTTTTCGTGAGCGTGAACTGCGACAACAGGCCCACGGCGGCGATGGTCAGCACCGGCGCGCCAATCAACTTGGTGACGTACCACGGCAGGAAGCCGACGGTATCCCAGCGATTGCGGAATTTCCAGTTCAAGTGAATCGTGATCGTGATCATGCCGAGCAAGCTGCCGAGCACGGCGAGCCTGATCAACGATGGCGCCTTGGTGTCTTCGCCGACGTCGAGCAGATCCGCGAGGCCCCGCAGGCTCGCTTTCGCACTGTCGAAATCGGGTGGATCGCCATCGATGCTCACCAGCACCGATTGCAGCCACAGATTGATGCTGGAGACGTCGCGCTGTGCGAGCCGCAGTTCCTCGAGCGACGCGGCGAGGCCTTCGACTTCACCTCGCACCGCGGCCACGTTGGGGCTCTCGGTGTGCGGCGCCGGCGGCGACGCGTTCGACGGCGCTGACGGACTCACATTTTTCGGCGCCGGCGGCGGTTGTGCCGCGGCCAGCCTGGCTTCGCGATCGACGATCTTCTCGATGCGCAGCACGTGGGACTGAATGAGCCTGCGCGCTTCGAGCTGCTCGCCGGTCAGGGCCGTCTGCGGATTGAACGACGAGAACAGATACACCGTGTAGACGAGCAGCACGACCGCGAGCACCAGCTGGAAACCGAGAAAGCGCAACACGAACAACAGGCGGTTGGCGACAGAGAGCAATCCCTGATACGCCGCTTCGCTGCGGTCCTGATCGTTCATGTTGGGAGTCATCGTCGACGCGATCGGGCTGAGCGCGGTGTAAACCTGCTGGTAGCGCGCCCAGGCCTGATTCATGCCGATGGCCGGCGGCGGGTCAGCAAGCCGGGCGACATCGCGCTGCACCCCTTCCAGCAGCAGACCCGTCTCTGCCAGCCATGTCTCGGCGAGGGTCTTGCGCGCTCCCTTCAGCTTGCCGGGATTGCAGCTGTCGAACACCTTCTGTTGCAGGTTGACTTGCGACTGGAGCCTCTGGAGTTCAGCACTCATGATGCGCACTGCCTTACTGTGCCGGGCACGTCCTCGCCGCGCCCGGGACGGTGACGGATTCTTTTCTGATCGATGAGCCGTTGGCGATGATGACGAAGGCGCCGTCTACCGGGGTCGCATAAATCCCGCGCGCGATTTCCACTTCATCCCACTTGTCTTTCGCCGTGAGCCCGGCCTCGAGGGTGCGCACGTCGCCCTGGCCGTGGATCACCTGGCCGAGCGCCGCGAGCGTCACGGCTCGAGGGTGGCGATAGCCGGTGTTCGGGTGTTCTTCCTTGCAGCCCGCAGACAGTCCAGCCGTTTCCGGCGCAATCACGGTCAGGAAGTCCGGCGTCGTCGACGTCTCGGCGCCGTGATGCCCGACCTTGTAGAACGACACGTGGTCCAGCTTTGCGCGCGTCAGCGGATCGGCGAGGAGCAGTTTCTCTTCAGCGCGCTCCGCATCACCCGTAAACAGAAGCTTCTCGGAGTTGTAGCTGATCAGCACGTTCACCGAGTTGTTGTTGGCGTTCTTCGCCTTGCCGTAGCCCTTCGGGATGAGCAGCTCCGCCTTCAGGTTCGTGCCGGTGCAGAAGTCGGCGACGTTGGCAGGCGGGAACAGCTTGGCGCTGAAGTATTTGAGCGTGCCGGCGTTTTTCTGCTTCTTGATCTCCTTCGTCGCGGCGGCGAAGGTCGTGGTCAGCGGATGACCGCTGTCGATCAGCTTCTTGACCCTGAAATTCGTCAGCACCCACTCGAGACCGGCGACGTGATCCTTATGCGGATGCGTCACCACGAGGACGTCGATCGTGGGCGTGGGCCCTGGAATCAGCGCGCGCAATTGTTTCTGAAGCGCTTCGCGGCCGGCGGGCGGACCGAAGTCGATCAGCATCCGGTGCGTGCCCTGGGGACAGACGATCAGGATGGCATCGCCCTGGCCGACGTTGAGGACGAAGACCTTCAAGTCGCCGCTCACCGGCGCACCGTGGATGCGCGCGCACAGCAGGAGGACGATGAGGGCCACGCGAGCCGCCGGATAGAGCCTGGTCATATAGGGGACCTGAGCAGTTCCATCTAATAGACGGACACTGAGAGCGCTTTTCTCAGAACGACCGATTACCTGCGTTTTCCGACGATTTGCGTCAGGGCGCGAGCTCGCGGACCGGCCTGACCTCGATGCTGCCTTCGCGCGCGGGAGGAATCTTCGCCGCGATCTTCAGCGCCTCGTCGTGATTCGCGGCGTCGATGAGATAGAAGCCGGCGAGCTGCTCCTTCGTCTCCGCGAACGGCCCGTCGGTGATGGCGACGCGGCCGCTGCGCACACGAAGGGTCTTCGCGGTGTCAGCGGGGAAGAGCGGCTCGGCCGACAACAGCAGACCCTTTTTCCTCAGATCGTCTCCGCAGTTGAAGCATTCGCGATCGGGAACGGCCGTGAACTTGTCCGGCTCGAGATACACCAGGCACAGATACTTCATGTGCCACAGCTTACGTCATCTCTTCCTGGCTTTCTTCTTGACGGTCTTCTTGGGTCGTCCAGCAGTCGTGGTGTTCGCCTTCTTCGACCCACTGCTTGCAGTGGTAGCACTCGTGCGCCTTCATTTCACCATCAAGGCCTTTGAGAGGAAATCAGCCGCCGCAGTAATCGCGCCAGGTGCGCTGGCGATATAGAGCATCGCGGTGTCTTTCGGAATCTGGTCCACGTAGCGGAACGGCTGATACTCAGCGAGCGCGATCGTGCGCTCCGCGTCATTCATCGCCATCGCGGCGGCGACGCCGGCCGGCGCCGATCCGGTCCGTGCGAGTCTCACCATCGATGCCTGCGTCGGGGCCGACGGCGCAAAAGATCTGCGCTCGACGCCCTTGCCAGACTGCATCGCCCCGATCGCAACGCCCGCCTTCACGCGCGCGTCGTTGGCGGCCACGTTCACCACGTGCGCGCCGGCGAGCCCTTCGCCGACGACTCCGATGCGCGTCGCATCGACGCCGGGCTCGCCCTGGATATAGGTGATCGCGTTGCGAATGTCGATCGCCTGGGCTTCGGGGCTCACGCGTCGCCGGCGCAGCCGCACTTTCGCGGTGTGCTGCGAAAAGCGCAGCCGATCATCCCAGCGCACAGGATCGGCGAGATAGATGAAGGCGCCGCTCTTGCCGAAGCCGCGATACTCGATCGCAACGGCAACAATGCCTCGCTGCGCGATCTCTGCGGCCTGCCGTTCGATCCAAATTTCGGTTTCGCCCTCATTTGGTGCGACGATCACCGCCGCCGTATTGCTGCTCGAGGTGAATCCATTCGGGAAGAACACTTTCGCGTATGTCTTCACGGCTTCACTGAAGAATGACACCTCGCGCGTCGTGATGCCGTCTATCAACATCGGCGTGGCATTCTTCACGGGCTGGGGCGCCGTTGCCGCCATCGGATCCGCGGCGATAGTGTTCGCGGCGGCCAGGTACTTGAGGAACCAATCGGCCGCGAGAGTCGAGCCGACTTCGAAGCCTGCGTTCGAGTACGCCTGGAAGTGCGTCAATGCGGGGAACACGATCGCTTGCGACGGCACGCCGCGGCTGCTGAGGAACTTCGCGGCTTCGATCGCGCCCGCTGGGCCTTGCGTCAATTCATCTTTCTCCGCGGGCAGGAACAACACGGCCGTCGTCGGACGAATCTGATCGAGCGTCTGACCCGGACGCACATCGCGATTGCGCTGCGTCGACCACAGATCGACCTTGCTGCGGAACGAGAAGCCGCCGTCGACTTCCGCGCCCTGTCCTTCACGCACGCGCTTGATCGCGTCCTGCAGGAGATTCGCGCCCATCGCCACCGGCGCGCGTGGTGCCGGTCTCGGCGTCGCGACCTGTGACACGACGGCCTTCACACGCGCATCGAGCGCAGCTACCGCGATCACCACCGATCCGCCGTTGCTCGATCCCCAGATGCCGATCTTGTCGGGATCCACTCCGGGCTCGCCCTGCAGAAACGACACTGCGGCTCGGAAGTCGGCGACCTCGTGAACGTTGTTGAGATTCGTGCGCTTGAGCACGATGCGCGCTTCCTTCTCCGTCACCTCATTCGCGTCGGTCGTCGTGTCAGGCTCGAGCAATCGAATGTCGTCCGATCCACTGCTGCTGAATCCGTAGCTCTGATAATCGATCGCCATCGCCACCAGGCCGCGCTCGGCGAATCGCGCCGCGAACTTCTCGATGCCGATCGACAACGCGTTGATGCCGTGGCCGACGACGACGGCGGGCAGCTTGCCGGTGGTGGTGAATCCTTTCGGAAGGAAGAGCTTTCCGTAGAGCGCGGTGCCGCCGTCAACGTAGAAGGTGACCTGGCGAGTGCGGACGCCTTCGGGCAGCTGGTAATCCCAGTCGCGCGGCTGCGTGCCGCCTTCGCGTTTCTGATCGGGATCGGTGGTTTGTTTCTCGAGCGCCGCCTTGTATTTCTCGAGAATTCCCGTGTCGATTTGCGCCGCCGCAATGGCCGGCGCACAGAGGACAAATCCGACGAGGGCCAGGTGCCGTGTCATGGCGGGGGAGTGTATCCTACGCGGCGATGTTCAAAAGAATCGCCGTCCTGATTTTGTGCGCCGGCGCGAGTGGCCTTGCCATGAGCGAGCGCCAGCTCGCGAATCGCGAGGTGGCGCGAGTCGAATGGAGGTCTTACTCGGGCGACAACGGCTCGACGAAATACTCGCCGCTGGATCAGATCAACAAGACCAACGTCGCGACACTCGAGCTTGCATGGCGTCGTCCGCAGGTCGATCCCAGTCTGCTGAAAGGCGCGGCGGTCCGGCTTCTGAATAACTTCCGTTCGACACCGATCATGGTGAACGGCGTGATGTACGCGTCGAATGGCGTTGGCCTGGCCGAGGCGTTCGATCCGGAAACGGGGAAGACGATCTGGGTGCAGCAGCCTGGCGTGGACGGCTCGGGCAACAGCGATCCGATCCGCGGCAGCGGGAATCGCGGCGTCGCCTACTGGGGCGACCCTTCGACTTCGCTCAGGGCAGGGGGGGCCGACGCGCGCATCATCACGTTCCGCAATCGATATCTTTACGCGCTCAATCCGGCGACCGGGGAGCCGATCACCACGTTCGGCAAGAACGGCATCGTCGATCTGGGCGCCGATGTCGGACCGCGCAGCACCGGCTATCGCTGGGCATCCGTACCGCTGATCACGCGCGATGTGATCGTCATGGGATCGGCGATGGTCGACCAGGACTCCGCATCGAAGATCGAAGGCGATCCTGGCGACGTGCGCGCGTATGACGTGCGCACCGGCAAACTGCGGTGGACGTTCCACGTTGTTCCCACTGCAGACGATACGGCGGCGATCAAGACGTGGGTCGGCGATTCGTGGCAATACACCGGCGCCGGCAACGTATGGTCGTTGATGAGCGCGGACGACGAGCTTGGCTATGTGTATCTGCCGACGACGAGCGTCACCAACGATATGTATGGCGGCGCGCGTCTCGGCGACAACTTGTACAGCTCGTCGATCGTCTGCGTCGACGCCGCCACCGGCAAGCGCGTCTGGCATTACCAGACCGTGCATCACGATCTCTTCGACTACGACAATCCGGCCGCGCCGATCCTCGCGGACATCATCGTCGACGGCAAGACGATAAAGGCCGTCGTGCAGATCACGAAGCAGTCCTGGGCCTACGTGCTCGATCGCGTCACCGGCAAGCCGGTCTGGCCGATCGTCGAAAAGCCCGTGCCGCCGTCGACCGTGCCGGGAGAGAAGGCCGCGCCGACGCAGCCGATACCGTCGAAGCCGCCGGCGTTCGATCGGCAGGGCATCACGGAAAACGATCTGATCGACTTCACGCCGGAGCTGCGCGCAGAGGCGCTGGCGATTTTCAAGAAGTACCGGACCGGCCCCGTGTTCACGCCGCCATCGGTGGCGGGCGAAGGACCGAACGATCTGAAAGGCACCATCGAGCTTCCCGGATCGGTCGGCGGCGCGGACTGGACCGGTGCCGCGTTCGATCCCGAGACCGGCATGCTCTACGTGCCATCGATGACGAATCCATTCGTCGCGAATCTCATTCCCGGCGATCCGAAGGAAACTAATCTTCGGTATCGCGCATCGACGCGCGAGCTGATTCAGGGCCCGCGAGGATTACCGCTCGTGAAGCCGCCATACGGACGCATCACCGCGCTCGATCTGAATCGCGGCGAATTGAAGTGGACGATCGCCAACGGCGACGGTCCACGCTTTCATCCGGAGTTGAAGGCGCTCAACCTTCCGCCGCTTGGGCAATCGGTTCGCGCCGCGCCGCTCGTGACGAAAACGTTGTTGTTCGTGACCGAGGGCGATCAGATCAACGTGCGCACGCCGCCGAACGGCGGCGGTAAGAAGATTCGCGCCTACGACAAGGCGAGCGGCGCGGTGCTGTGGGAAACGGCGCTCGAAGCCGGCAGCACCGGGACGCTGATGACCTATCTCCACAAAGGTAAGCAGTACGTCGTCGTCGCAATCGGCGGAGTACAGCATCCGGCCGAGTTTGTCGCCTTCAGCCTTCCATAACGCCTGGATCTGTCCACCACAGGCTGCAAAAACGTTGGTGTGGTTCTTGCCTTAGCAATGGGTGGAGGCACAGAACAATGCGTACGGCATTCATAGGTTTGATTCTGCTTGCGTTGGCGGCAGGCACGTCGGAGGCGCAGGGGAACGGCCGCAATCGCCGCAACCAGGGCATTCCGCCGGGACAGATGCCGCCCGCGGGGATGTGCCGTGTGTGGTACGACAATCTCCCGCCGGGACGGCAGCCGCGCGCCACGAACTGCGATCAGGCCGAGCGGCTCGCGTCGCAAAGCACCAACGCGCGCGTGATTTACGGCGACGACTACTACGGCACGCGCAACAACGATCAGCGGTATCGCGATCGCACCAACGGGGGCGGCGTTTACGATCGCACCTACCCGAACACGTATCCGAACGGCAGCACGTATCCGAACACGTATCCGAACAGCCGCAACTCGGGGACCTACAACAGCGTGCCCTACGACAACGGCTATCGCGACGGCCTCGAGAAGGGCCGCGAGGACGCGAACGATCGCGACTCATACGATCCGGTGCGTCACAGCTGGTACCGCAACGGCGATCGCGGCTACAACAGCCGTTACGGCACGAAGGACGCTTACAAGCTCACGTATCGTGACGGCTTCGAGGCCGGTTACGAGCAGGGCTATCGCGGCGTGAACGGATACGGGGCCACCAGCCGCGGCTATCGATTGCCGCGATACTAGCGACCCCGTTGATGTCAGAGCGTCTGTGCGAGGGCGGCGAACGCCGCCTTCCACAGCGCGCGATACGGCTCCACGGCATCGGCGCCGGGTAGCGTCTGCTGCGCCACAATCGAGGTCTTGCCGGGTCCCTTCGGGTACAGGTTGAACTGCACCGTCATGCCGTCCCACTTGTAGCGATAGCGCGCCTCGCCGTTCGGCTTCATCACGAAGCCTTTCGACTTCTTGTCCTTGAGCGCCGCTTCGAGCGCTTTCACGAGCGTGGCGTCCGCGTTCGTGCTCCAGCGCCTGCGTTGTTTCGGATCGCTCAGCGCCTTCACCAGTGCCGGCACGTTCGCGGCGATGATCTTCGACACGGATACTTCGAAGGAGCCATCGCACTTCTGGTTCATCACGCGCTTGCCGCGCGCGCGCTCGTAGGCGACGACGATGCCCTGGACGTACCAGCCGGGGACTTTGTAATTCTCGTACAGATGTGTCGTGAGCGCGGTATGGCCCTTCTCGACACCGCCAAAGCGATCCATGACGTCGAACCAGTGGGCGAGATCGTGTCCGGTCTTCTCGATCGACTTCGCGTCGGACAATCCACCCTTAGTCGACACGGCTGCGCGCACCGCACCCCGTGCACCTTGCGCACCCTGTGCACTGACGGAGCTCTTCTCGTTCAGTTCTCTAAGAATGTGTCTGCGAGCGGTTGTGTAGCGTTCGCCGGTCTTGGCGGCGCGGGCACGAATGACTTGCTTGAGAGCGCGGGCACGGGTCATGACGGATCCTTCTCTGGCCACACGACCCCCAGCCCCCGCCTGCTGGTCGCGCGACCCGAAGAATCCACCTCAGTGGAGCGTTCAGCGGTAGCGCTGCTACCGGCCGCTGTGCTCTACGAAGCATTGGGCCGTTCCTACGGAACGGCCGCTCGGTGCTTCGAAGTACTCCACCGTTAAAAGCCCGGGGCTGTGAACCCCTTTGCCCCGATGACGAGCCCCGCGAGGGAGGGCCGGGTCGGAGTGAGGCGCCAGGCCAGCGCCACGGCAGATATTACCACCAGTGCCTGTCCCCCATTTTCTCCCTGCCCTAGGGATGATTGGGGACAGGGCAAATAGCAGTTTCTGCCTAACGTACGGAAAAACTGAGCTCGATCGTCACCATTACCGCCACCGGTTTGCCATTGAGGCGGCCGGGCCTGAAACGCCAGCGTTTCGCGGCGGCGAGTGCTTCGTCGTCGAGGCCAAAGCGGCGATCGAGAGAGCGGATGATGCGCGCGTCGCCGACGGTGCCATCGGGAAGCACGACGCATTCGACCATCGCGACGCCTTGAATCCGCGCCTGCATCGCTCCGACGGTGTACTTTGGCGCGACGCGTTCGATCAACGTCGGCATGGTTACACCCGGGCCGCCGGGATAAGCGCCTTCGCCGAAACCGGGAGTTCGGTCGGATCCGGGTGTGTCGCCGGTCCCGCGACTGCCGGGGCCCGCGGATGTGCCGCTGCTTTCGATCACACCCACGAGAGTTTGCGTCGCGTCGCCCATTGGTTGCGCAGGCAAAGTGGACGCTTCGGGCTGCGGTTCCACGATCGACTCCGTCGACGCTTGCTGCTGCGGCGCGGCCGGCACGCTGATTTCGTTCGAACCGATCTCGCGTGCTCGCCGCGGTGGCGCGATCGAATTATCGCCGCCGCGATCTTTTCCACCGCCCATGTCTTGAGGAATCCAGACGATGTCCGGCAGGAGAGCTGTGACGGCCGTTGTGTGCTCCTTGTCAGTCGAAACTTGCAGTGCTGCGACGAGTGTCACGATCACCGCGACATGCAGCGTCATAGACGCCGCGGCACTCAACCTGCGGTGGTCCTGGCGTTCGTGGTCGAAATACGGCCGGTCGATCAAGTGCATCGCCATGGTGTTTGGACACCCTCACGGCCCACTTGGTCTTATCCACGGATTTAGCGGATTTCACGGATTGCACGTTGCTCGCGGGCCGGCCTTCGGCCGGCCCCTCGTCACCAACGAAGTACCGTGGAAATGAGTCCGCAGGATTTCAGAAGACTCATTTCCACGGTACTTCGCTGGTGACGCGGCGCGTAGCGCCGCCGCGAGCAACGGCGTCTTGCTCCGCGGCCCGTCAATCCGTGTAATCCGTGTAATCCGTGGATGAAAAACGTGCCGCTAGGGCGCGATCCGCACAACGCGTCCGGTCAGATTGGCCTCACCGATCGACACGTACAGCTCCCGCTCGTTGATCGACACGCTGAACGCCATCCGGCGATCGAGCCGCGACACGAGCTCGGCGATCAAACTGCGATCGATCGCATATAACTCGAGCGCGTCGGCGCGATGGATGCCGGCGGCGCCCAACCCTTTCAGCCATTGCGAGTGTTCCTTGTGGCAGTACACAGCAACGCGATCGGCGGCTTTCGACGCCTTGTGCAGCCGCGCTGAGTCCGGCGTGCCGATGTCGATCCAGCTCGTGATCTTCCCGGTGAGATCGCGGACCGAGATCATCGGCTCCTCCGGCTCCGACACGCCGCGCGAAAAGACGATGCCCTCTGAATACTCGAGCAGGTAGGCGAGCACCCGCGCGATGAGGTATTCGTCGGATTCGGAAGGATGCTGCGCCACCCGAAGCGCGACCGTTTCGTAGACGCCCCGGTCGGAGTCTGACAAATCGATATCAAAGTTGTAGATTGTTGCCGTGAGCGCCATGAAGACATCTAGTTTACGTGCTACGGCTCTCGGGTTGGCGATTGCATCGGTGGCGATCGCGCAGCCGTCGGCGCTGCCCGATCAATTCTTCGATTCGAACGGCGTGCAGATCCGCTACGTCGAGCAGGGCGCGGGCTCGCCGGTCGTCATGCTGCACGGCTACACCGGCACCCTCGATCGCCATTTCATTTCCAACGGCGTGTTCGCGACGATCGCGAAGGACCACCGCGCCATCGCGATGGATCTTCGCGGCCACGGCAAGAGCGGCAAGCCGCACGATCCAAAGGCCTACGGCGACGAGCTTGCGAAGGATGTGGTGCGGCTGCTCGATCACCTGAAGATCCAGCGCGCGCATCTCGTCGGCTACTCGCTCGGCGCGAGCCTCGCCGGCCGACTGGTCACGACCCATCCCGATCGCCTGGCCAGCGTGGCGTTCATCGGCCGCCATCCCGATCGCCAGATCAGCGCCGCCGACGCGAAGTTCGTCGAGGATTCGATCAAGGAGCTCGAAGGCGACCTGCCATTCCGATCGCTGGCCGTCGCGATTCAACCAACTGGTCAACCGATGCCATCGGACGAGGAGCTGCGCAAAGCGGTGGCGCCGCTGGTAGCGGCCAACGACGTGAAGGCGCTGGCGGCGATGTGGAGAGGCGGCGCGTTCCTGCTGACCACCGATGCCGCGCTGAAGGCGGCGACGTTTCCGATGATCGAAATCATCGGCACGCTCGACCCGTCGGTGTCGCAAGTGGAACCGCTGCGCAAGGCGCACCCGCAGATCAAGATGCTGGTGCTCGAAGGCGCGACGCACGGCGGCGAGCAAGGCGTGCTGCGCCGGCCAGAGACGATGACGGCGCTCCGCGAACTGTGGTCGGGAGCGGGCTCCCGATAAAGCGATCTATTCTTCCGCTTCTTCGAAGAACAGCAGATCGAGCGCCTGCTTGCGCACTTCCCACCCGAGGTATTCGATCTCGCCCACGTAGTAGCGGCAGTCACCGTGGGGATTGATGCCGACGATCGCGGTGATCTGCACGTCGACGCCCTCGCCGCTGATCTCGATGCGAGCGCCCTCGCGATAGAACGTGACGACGGCACTGGCCTTCGAGGAGCCGGCGATGCGAACGACTTCGAAGCCGTCGCCCTCGTCGGGGTGAAACTCAAAACGCCAGGCGTCCTTGCGCCCGAACGTGGCGCCGTTGCGCCGCTCGACGTCGGCCCGCGCGCCGTCCTGCAGCTTCTGAAACATCAGCTCGACGCTGCATCCCGCCTGGGCGGTCACCCAGTCGAAGTCATCCTTGTCGCTGCCAATCGCCATGTGATCTAGAACCTCTTCAAATAAGACGCCTTGAAGAATAACCCGCGATTGGTCGCGCGATACGTCTCGGTGAGATGCACCGGGCTGTTGGTGTCGTTCGCAATCGGATCCGACTGGCCGCGCTCATAGAGCGATCCATAGCCGGCATGAAACACCGTGCCGGGCACGAACTCGTAGGAGGCCAGGAAATCCGTCAGCACGCGATGCGAGTCGCTGTCGTACTGCGCGAGCAGGCGCATCAGGAAATGCTTGTTGAACTGGTAGGTCGTGCGCGAATTGACCGCCAGAACGTCGTACACGTTTTCACCGGTCGATTCGCGATCGAGCTTCGAGGTGTTGCCCTCGATGTTTTGCGACAGGTGCTGGTTGGGTTGAAACGTCATTCCCCAGAAACTGCCCGTCGACACTCCCTGGAACGGCGCCACATCGTCGTAGTAAATCGCCGGCCCATAGCCGATGCCGCCGTAGACGTTCAGCCAGCGCACCGCCTGCATCCCGGAGAAGACGAAGATCTTGTTGTAGGCCTTGAACTGCTGGCCGCGCCACGCCTCTTCACCGTACGACGTCTCGATGTTGAGATTGCCCTGCCGGCTGAAGCTCGCGCGAATGCCGGTGCCGGCGAAATACTCGTCGCCGTTCTGGATGCGATCCGTGCCGTATTTCCCGAACAGGAACGTGGTGACGCGGTGGAGCCAGAAGTTCTGGCCGCTGCGGGGATAGAAGTTGAGTTCGTTGAAGGTGGTGCCGGCCGTGAAGCCGGTGCGCCTGTAGAAGGCCGTGTCCATCTGGAAATCGCGATCGTAG
>Ga0207428_10001226_pt1 | contig 27520 bp, 27 predicted proteins | sample RhiMethybrSRZTD1_FD_187600 | JGI IMG/M metagenome (GOLD analysis project Ga0207428, IMG submission 187600) | Populus rhizosphere microbial communities from Tennessee, USA - Rhizosphere MetaG P. TD hybrid SRZTD1 (SPAdes) (version 3) | ecosystem: Host-associated > Plants > Roots > Rhizosphere >...
TCAGACCGACCAACAGGCGACAACAACAACAGGAGATGAAACCGACCAACAGGCGACAACAACAACAGGAGATGAAACCGACCAACAGGCGACAACAACAACAGGAGATGAAACCGACCAACAGGCGACAACAACAACAGGAGATGAGACCAACATGGAAGCTGAAAATCAAACAACAAAACAATTACTCAAAAATAACGAATTAAGTGCAAACAACCAGTCTCCTTTTGCTTATGATCAAGACCTATCAATCCAGATGAATGAAAAAGCTGACATCACTTTGACGGGAAAGGATCATGATAATGATCCCATACAATTTGCAATCGTATCTAACCCAACCGATGCAAGTTTGGACAATTTTGACACAACAAAAGGGACGTTAACTTTTGTTCCGGAAACAGACTATATTGGAAATGAGAGTTTTGCATTCAAGGTAATTGATGATAAAGAAGTGGAGAGTAATGTGGCAACTGTGAGTGTAGAAGTGTCACCGCTTACAAACGATGTGAACATGAACAATTTAACTAACCAAGCGCCTAAGGCACTTGACCAAAACGTAGCAACAGACAAAAACAATCAGCTAAACATTACTTTGAATGGTAAGGATGATGATAATGATCCCATACAATTTGCAATCGTATCTAACCCAACCGATGCAAGTTTGGACAATTTTGACACAACAAAAGGGACGTTAACTTTTGTTCCGGAAACAGACTATATTGGAAATGAGAGTTTTGCATTCAAGGTAATTGATGATAAAGAAGTGGAGAGTAATGTGGCAACTGTGAGTGTAGAGGTGAAAGAAAACAATCAAACAAATCAAGCCCCCTTGGCTTTTGATCAGAGCACTAATGAATCCGATTCTGATATTCACAAATACGTTGTATGGAGTGGAGGCGAGGAGGAAGATAGATATATTCTTTTTGCTCGAAGTACTGATGGAGGCAAGTCATTTTTGTCTCCACTCAGTTTGAGCGGTAGTAGTCGTTCAAATGTATTTAATCCTGAAGTTTCATCATCTGGTAACAATGTCTATGTAGTGTGGCAGGGGCAATCTGCTACTGGAAATCAAGACATATTTTTGAGAAAAAGTTCAGATTATGGAGCGTCCTTCAGTGCGGCAGAGAACATAAGTAATGATCCTGGCGGATCCGGAAATCCCGATATAGTTGCAGTTGGTAACGACACACATGTAACTTGGGAAGGTACAACACCAGGTAACAATTTTGTATTCTACACTAAAAGCGATAATGGTTCTGATTTTGCAACCCCTCAAAAACTGAGTGGAAACCAAGGAATATCTTACAGGCCAGAAATTTCAGTAAAGGAAAATACAATTACATCCACCGATAGTTTTACGTATAAGGCAGTAGACGACATGGGCGCTGAGAGTAATGTTGCCACCGTGGATGTGAATCTTGATACAAACACAAACGATGAATCTAATTTAAAACATAATGGTAAAAGTGTATCAATAGATTCAGCTCATGAAGTAGAAATCACTTTGAAAGGGAAGGATCAGAACAAGGATCCATTACAATTTGAAATAATAACGCCTCCATCCGAAGGACGCTTGTTCAATTTTGATCCTAATTCTGGTACTGTCAAATATATTCCAAACGAAAACAATATAATAGACATAAACTGGCACAATTATGTAAGCGGACATGACAGAGTTTTGACCAAAAACATAGAAAGTAGCGATACTTCCATGGGTAAAGATAATAGCGATCCTTTTAAATCAAGATAATAATAATTAAGAAGATAACAACCATTAAAAATTCTTACCACTAGTAAACAAAACATTCTGCACATTTATACTGCTATCGACTCGAAATAATTATTATAAACTATGGATTCTAATGCATAATGAATTTAGTTGTCGAAAATAAAATTCGGTATAGTTATTCCACAAGGCTGGAGAAATGATCTACCACCTAAATCGGTTCCAGAACAATTCAAGTATTCAAGAGATATTGTAATTGCTGCAGAGAAAAATGGCTTTGACTCGGCCTATGCCTATGATCATTTTATCCCCCACTACAGATATCCAACGAAGGGTAACTTTTTTGAATGTTATACTCTATTATCCGCCCTTTCCACTTTTACAAAGAGGATAAAAATAGGGCAGATAGTGACTTGTAATTCTTATAGAAATCCTGCGCTTCTGGCAAAAATGCTATCCACATTAGATGTCATTACAAGAGGCCGTATTGAGTTGGGAATAGGAGCAGGATGGTATGAAGAAGAATACAACGCTTACGGTTATTCCTACTTCTCAAATGTAGTTCGTGTTTTGCAGTTGGAAGAATCCCTTCAAATTATAAAAAAATTATGGACAATGGAATTGGCAAATTTTCACGGAAAGTATTATTCCATTAATAACGCAATCTGTTTTCCAAAACCCATCCAAAAACCTCATCCCACAATCATGGTGGGAGGATCTGGCGAAAAATATTTGTTAAAGGTCGCCGCCAAATATGCAGACAGATATAACCTTTATTTTGGAACACCTGAAGAAATGAGCAAAAAGATAAACATTCTAAAAGACTATAATACCAAAAATAGAAAGATTGAATATTCAGTCGTACTTCCTTGTATACTCATTCGGGAACGTGAAGAATTGAAAAAAATTATAAAGAAATTAAAGAAAGAGAAAATGACTGTAGAGCAGTTCAAGAAATCAATTGCTGGTGGGCTGACTGTAGGGACCATTGACGATATCATAAATGGAATATCCAAATATGTCAATATCGGTGTTAGCCATTTCATATTTCATTTTTTGATTTTAGATCAGAGTGTACTCAAGAAATTTTCGAGGGTCATGAAGATTTCTAGAACATTACGATAATCTTTTTTAAACTGTATTTTAAACAGAATATTTAATTTCATGTTCAATTGATCCTTATGCTAATTTGACAATAATTGCATCTAGAGTTGATTCGGAAATTGGTGTACTCTTATCACAGCTACAGCAGCTGATTAGAGTTCCTAGTGTCTCAGCAAAAAAACAGCCGACGATTATCAAATGCGCAGAATTAGTTTCTGAAATAATGTCCAGAGCAGGGATAAGCACAGAAATTATAATGCCAGAAGACAGTTCGAAACAAATTCCACCTGTAGTATATGGTGAGGTAAAATCCAAAAGTAATCCAAACGGAAAGACTATTTTATTTTATAATCATTACGATGTTCAACCACCCGAACCAATTGAATTGTGGAACGATGATCCATTTAGTGGTAAAATTGATGGGAATTTTATCTTTGGAAGAGGATCTTCTGATGACAAAGGTGAATTAATTACTAGAATAAAGGCAATAGAGTATATTCTCAAAGAATCAGGGGACGTTCCTTGCAATGTCAAATTTCTAGTTGAGGGCGAAGAAGAGATAGGTAGCTCTCATCTTGAAGAATATTTGGCAAAGAATAAAGAGAAATTTTCCTGTGATGCAACAATTTGGGAATTTGGCTATGTAGATGAAGATGATGTACCCGTAATGAGTCTTGGAATGAAAGGATTACTTTGTGTAGAATTACATGCCAAGTGTTCCAATGCAGATCTGCATTCCAGCTTAGCAGTCATAGTTGAAAATCCGGCGTGGCGGCTTGTTCATGCATTAAAGACCATACGCGATGAGAATGGAAAGATTACAATCGACAAATGGAATAAAGATGTGAGGGATTTTTTACCCGAAGAACTCGAATGTATTAGGCAAGACGAATTCGATATTTCAGAGTTCAAGAAAAGTTATGGGTTGAATTACATTTTCAATCAGGAGGATATTGAGGAAATAAAGAAAGCACTTGTAGGAGGAGTTACATCCAACATAAGCGGCTTGTTTTCAGGTTATATTGGCGAAGGTTCGAAAACTGTTTTACCAAGTACTGCCATGACCAAACTCGACTTTAGACTAGTACCTGATATGATACCACAAAAACAATTTAAATTATTGAGAGAACATCTTGACAAAAATGGATTCAGTGACATACAATTGAATTTTTTGAGCGGGGAACCCGCATGCAGGATTCCGCTAAATGACGAATTTGTAAAGCTAGTCGAAGCAAGTGCTAAAGAAGAATATGGAAAAGTTATCAAAAGTATATCTTCAGCTGGAACAGGACCCATGTGGTATTTTAATAAAATATTGGGATGCCCATGCGTGAGTATTGGTTGTACTTACAAATATAGTAGAATACATTCGCCAAATGAATTTGCCCGAATAGATTTGATTAAGAAGACGACAAAATGCATTGGAAATATAGTTGAAAGATATGGCAAGATTACGGGCAAAAATGAAGAGAAAAAGTAAACTTTAAAGAATGGGAGCCAAATAAACAGTAAAAAAACAATGAACTTGACAATTATCAAATATGTTAAAGTGTGACCATATATCGGTATTTCAAAGACTTGTATTTAAAATAAATATTAGTGAGAATAACTAATTCAATGTAATGACAATGAATTGTCCGCAATGCGGTACACTGATGGTATGGTTGAATGGTTCTATAATGCACGACCAGCAAATTAATTACTATGAATGTAGAAATTGCAAAATAAAATTAAATACTCTGTCGGATGGCACATATGAAATAACTCAACAAGAAAATGAACAAAGGTTAGAATAAATAATAAATCTGCAAATCTTAGACAAGGTTATGAATTTAGATAACCAAAAGTTGTTAAAGGAAAAAATAAAAAAAAGAGATGATATCATCGTTCTTCCTGGCGTATTTGATGCGCTAAGTGCAAAAATCGCCCAGCATGTTGGATTTGAAGCGATGTTTCAGACGGGGTATGGATCTGCCGCTTCGCTATTGGGCTTGCCTGATTTTGGGTTTTTAAACGCAGGTGAAAATATTGACAACGCCAGAAGAATAATCAGAGCCGTTGATGTTCCGGTAATAGTTGATGTGGACACTGGATATGGCAATCCCCTTACTGTTTGGAAAGTAGTAAACGATTTGATTGCATATGGTGCATCTGGAATATTTCTCGAGGACCAAGTTTGGCCAAAAAGATGTGGCCATATGCGAGGTAAAGAAGTAATTGCCGCCGATGAATATATCCAAAAGCTACGAGCTGCGCTTGCGGCCTCTGCAAATAAGGAATTCACCATAGTTGCAAGAACAGATGCTCGGGCACCCCTAGGTCTCGATGAGGCAATAGAAAGAGGTAAATTGTATTACAAAGAGGGAGCAGATGTTGTGTTCGTGGAAGCGCCCCAGTCCGAAGACGAGCTCAGAGAGATTCCTAAAAAAATTAACGCCCCATTGCTTGCCAATATGATAGAAAATGGTGTTACTCCTACATTTTCTGCAGATGAGCTAAAATCTATGGGTTATAGCATGGTCGTATTCCCTCTTTCTGGTTTGTATGCATCTGCATTTGCAATGAAGACAATACTTTCAGACCTCAAAAAAAATGGGACAACAAAAAATTCTAGAAATATCATGCTGGATTTTAATGAATTCAATGAGCTTGTAGAATTATCAAAATTTATGCAAATGGATGAAAAATATCAAAGTTGAACCCAAACCTCGTAAGAAATCGCATCAATTATTCATTTTATTTCTTTAAAAAAGTCAATAGAAAATCAATATTATTAATATCATTATTCAATCCGTTTCAAATGATAAAGCGAGAGATCTGTGTTATTGTAAGATAATGCTTGCAAATAATTGTCCGGTATTTCTGTTGCCTGCCTAGAATCTAAGTCTAACAAGTACAATTCGCTATATTTGTTTGAGTCTAATAGTCTGCTGTTGTTATCAGCGAACAGAAAAGTTCTTCCTTTTAATTCTAGCTCCATCCAACCTCTCAAATGCTTGCTACCCATTATTACTGAACCCTCTTGAGTATGATTGTTTATCCATTCAATTGCCGACAATAGTGATCTTGATTCAGGTAAAGATATCGAATTAGATTGCATTGTCAATGGACCGTACTGGCTTATATAAGGATGGAAGACCCCGTAGATGTTAAGATATGAATTATTTGGGCTCATTGCAAAGGCTGATCCGAGAAATATAAACGGAATTAGAATCATGAGATAGTTGTTTAATTTTTTATTAGAAATTGCGATATAGCCTTTTTCAATTAAAAATACAAATCCATATCCAGAGAATAAAGAGAGAAAAATGCTGAAAATGGTAATCCATCTATCAGGCAGAAATGCCGATGTATTTGGAAATAAGACCCATGAAAATGAGGCCGCTAATGAAATGAAAAAGGGGATCTTGAAAATATTCATTTTTGATTTCGATTTCAATAGACCAACTACTCCTGCGGGTAACAAAATAGCATTCATTACCAAAAACAGTACAATAAGATTTACGGGATTATAGATTTCATTTATTTTATCTTTATTCCCTGCTTGTTGTAAATTAGTTGCAATAGGATCAAAATGTGTAATAAGAAAGAAACCAAATACTATTGCAATGAAAATCGCAATAGATCCTAATATCCTATCTCTTCTCATAATCGAAGAAACTATGAGACTGATAGAGAATAGAAAACCAATCATTCTATCTGCAAGTACAACAAGTATACCCAATGGCATAATCACTGCTAACACCTTTCTACAGTTTTGAGATTTTTCAATATAGTAAAAACACAAGAACGCAAGAGTAATGGCAAATAAGTCTTTGTGAAGATCCCATGACGTTCTCAATACTGAAAACTGGAATATTAGAAATAATGACAAGAAGACACTTTGTAGATTATCAAGATGTAAGAGTTTATTTGCTATTGAAAATATAACTAGCGAAAATAATCCGTATAAGAGTACAACTGCAGAAGTTATAACAATTCTTGGGTCAATTTTCATTGTTGATGATATTGTGTAAAGTAATGATATGTACAAGGGGAATTGATTTGATATTGCTGCTGAATAATCATCAAAATTTTTCAATATAGGTAAATAATAGTTAATTACGTCGTATCCAATCGGATATGGATATGCTAATATTTCGGGAATAAGTCTAAGGATTAGTGCTACTGAGAAAACAATTAAACAGGAATATTTGTTAACGTATGTCAATTTGTTGTTCAGTTATTCCGGTTTGTGATCCTTTATCTTTTCCATTGGTTGTCTATCCATTTGTAGTCTGTCCATTTGTAGTCTGTCCATTTGATGTCTTGTCTTATTCATTTATTTTCTCCACTAGGTTATGTTTATTCATAAAGATAATGCAAGAAGCTACGCCTCTTACTGTTATTATCAAGCTTGATCCTAACTCAATTAACGTTTGACATGTTTGACAAAGTTCGAAACTAGAGATCAAAGATAAAGTAGTCTCTCTACTCCTCCGTAGCATCAGCTAATTTGGTCATTGAATCGCTAATTTAAGATTTCTTAATTATTTTTCGGAATTTTTAGAATTTCTAAAGATTGCATTTTAATTGAATAAAATTGCTAAAGCTTGAAGAATTAATCCATTGAGATTTTAAGAACTGTAACCCAAGTAATTTATTGTAGGGAAATATCATACTTTTTGTTGATTGATATTCGAAATATGCTGACTTTGCGATATGACCCTACTATAGAAATTAAGACATCAGTCCCTAAAGTTGTTCCTGATCAAGTTAAAATTAAGAGAAACAATACCTATCCATCTTCAAAAGAAATAGAAAAGGAACTGAGACGGATCATTAATAATAATATTTCCAAATTTGAGCCAAAAACAATTTCACTTGCATTAAGTACAGGTGTTGATTCCAATCTAATGCTATCTTTAATAAGGGATGAATATCCTAAACTAGATATCAAATGTATTTCTGTTAGTTTTGATGATACTAGCGAATCAACCTATGCTAAGAAAATTGCTGAATCAAAGGATACAGATTTTTATAACGTTACTGTAGACAATCTACTTAAAGATTTACCATCTTTGATTAGCATAATTAAAGAACCAAGATGGAATTTGTATCAATACTACTTCATAGAAAAGTCCAAAAAATACTCTAACGTTTTATTTACAGGTGATGGCGGAGATGAACTATTTGGTGGTTATACTTTTAGATATACTAAATTTCTAAAATTATTTAATGAAGGAGACGATTGGAAACGACGTGTGAGTCATTATCTAGAATGTCATGAGAGGGATTGGGTTCCAGATCAAGAAACAATTTTTGGAGAAAATATTAAATTCGATTGGTCCTCAATCTATAGAATATTAAAAATCTATTTTGATAATGATTTGAACCCATTAGACCAAGTTTTCTTGGCAGACTACAGTGGTAAACTAATTTATGATTTTGTTCCTACCAATGACAAATTTTTTAATTATTTTGGAGTAACTGGCCTGTCCCCTATCTTGGATGATAAAATTATTGACATGTCATTCAGGATTCCTCCCTCTATCAAATTTAGCAAGGAAAGTAACATGGGAAAAATACCGTTAAGAGAGATCCTATCACGTCTTGAAGCTAAGAATATAGCTGATACAAAAATAGGTTTTGGTATGGATTTGAAAAAACTTTGGATAACTAATGCAAAAGAAATTGTGATATCGACTTTGTCCAGCGCCAGTATTTTTCGTGACAAAATTATAAGCCGTGATTTTTATGATCGCTCAATTAAAAGGATAGATGAGACATGTGATCTCAGATACATAAGTAAAATGTTACAACTATTAAGTCTTGAAATATGGTATAAAATGTACATAACATTTGAAGTAAGTTCAAATTATTCCTTGTGAATCTCACAGCTCATCAGTTTGTTTGTTTTTTTGGATTATTAACTTCATATATAATCTATATCGATATAAACGAAAAATCAAATCAATTTGTACGCATCCATAATCTTTTGTTCATGTTTTTCCCAGAATAGATTCTTTCTAGCATAGTTGAATATTTTCAATCTTCTCCCATATAGTTCATCAGTGTTTGATCTAAAATACTCTAATTTTGAAGCCAAGTCATCATAATCTTCAAAAGTTAAACAGTTATCTTCCAAAGTGCTAGCTACAGATCTAAGGTCGGAAGTCAACATGACAAACAATCCTGCATGTGCATACTCGTATGCCTTGTTTGGATTCAAAAAGGGATGAGACCAGTGTTTCTTCCAAGGTATCAATCCTATGGAGTTTTGGATCATTTCAGAAAACATTTTGTCCCTTGTAAGAAACCCAGTTGCCTTGTATTTTTCCGATGATTCCGCATTCTCCCATCCTATGATTGTCAAATTTCCAATGTCATTGTCTGCAAATAGATTGGTTAATCCAGAGATATCCCTGTTAGTAACCTGTTTATATTTGCTGTCACCTCCCGCATAAACAGAAGATAAATGCCCATGGGCTTGTGGTTCTTTAAACGAAATTTCTGTTTCCAGAGGAAAATTAGGTACCACAATTATCTCTTTGGTTTTCCCATCAGCCACTTCTCTCAATTCATTTGCAATCTGTTCTGAAACAGTTATCGTTGGTACTGAAAGAATCAATTCCTTCTCCCAGTTTGTCCAATTAGAAATGCTTTGCCGCGAGATGAATGATACTTTCATATTTTGCTTGATTCTATCAAATCCAGACTTTAAATTCCGGGTGTCTTGGAGATTGATATTCTCCGCATTTACTCGTGAGAGCATCCCAAAGTATTCATGGTCATCAAACACTGCAGGAAGTCCGAGATCTTGTGATATTTTGGCAGAACCAATATTGTGTGAATGTATAATATCGGGCACCAATTGTTTCACCAATTTTTCAATCTGCCTTTTGACACGATGATAATAATAGGGAATCCCTACCATCGCACCGGCTGTCCAATTGATCCGATGAATTTCCGAAAATATAGTAGATTTAGCATTATTGTTCAGGCGTCCACCAAAAAATACTTCATGGCCAGCTTTTTTTGCCGTTAGAGCAGATTTTTCAACCCTCCAGTCCGGAAGTCCATCATCAGATAGGTGAAGAATCTTCATACTATCATCCTATTGCTAATACAGTACAAGTTTGTATGCGAAAAAGTCTACAGTACGATAACAAATATATCGTTTGATTTATTACTACAATTATTAGAATTTACCGAACTATCTATAATTGATGATTGAATTGAATTTTTCTCGAGTCTTTCGCAGGTAGAATATTACATTTTTAAAAGAGACAGGTATTACTGCGATTAAATGCAAAGATTCATCTTTGATGTTAAGGAGACGAAAAAGTTATGAAAATTCTCATAACTGGTGCCGCGGGTTTCCTGGGCAGTCACCTGTCTGAAAAGTATGTTCTCGATAAACATCTGGTATACGGAGTGGATAATTTGATGAATGGAAACCTCAACAATGTCCGCACTCTTCTGCACAAAAAGAATTTTAAATTTATTCGTGGAGACATCGCCCTGAACGAAGTATATTCTAAACTACCAAATGATTTTGATGCCATTTTTCATTTAGCAGCTCAAATCCATGTCGATAGGTCAATCGTCAATCCCGAAGAGACTTTTAAAATTAATCTCGGTGGAACCCTGAAAATTTTGGAATTTGCCAGAATGAATGATATTGACAAGATATTATTTTCTTCGACAAGCGAAGTCTATGGATCTGCTGAATATGCTCCAATGGACGAGTCACACCCGCTATCTGCAAAACATCCATATGGAGTAAGTAAAATTGCTGCTGACAGATTATGTTATACCTATAATGAAACTTATGATCTTGGAGTAGACATTATTCGATGTTTCAATTTTTTTGGTCCCAGACAAAAAGATACAGGCTACGGAGGCGTGATAGCAATTTTCATAAATAGAGTATTACAAAACAAGCCCCCTATTATTTACGGTGACGGAAAACAATCCAGGGACTATATGTTTGTGAAGGATGCCGTGTATGCTTATGATACTGTACTTAGGTCCAAAGGTAATCCAGGTAAAAATGGGATAAACTTTGGTAGCGGTAAAGAAATATCCATAAAAGAAATTGCAGACATGGTTATCAAACATGGTACAAGAGACAATAACTTGCGACCGATTCACGTCGAACCCAGACCGGTTGAAGTACAAAGGCTAATTGCAGACATTTCAAAAGCGAAGAAACTATTACAATTCAAACCAAAGATACAATTTGAGAAAGGCCTTGCTTTACTGATTGATTGGTATAGAAACTACAAATCAGAGTTATGGCTGTATTAGCAAATTTTCTAAATGACAATTAAAAAATACTTGCCACTGGAAGTAAAGGATTTGTTCAATGACAATGATCTAGGCGTTTAAAGGAAGTTGGATTCCATGTTGTTACTACTCCCAAAAATCGAAAACTTATCGATTTAACCAATGTCGACCAGTTCCCAACAATTGTAAATGTGAATGCAATAGTTTACCTTGCTGCAAAGACCTCTATTTCAGATTCGTTTGGAGAACCGCATAAAGCTTTACTTTACTAATGAAATAGGAACCCTCAACGTGCTTGAATTTGCGAGAATTAGGAATATCAAAAAATTGATTTATGCCAGTACCTATGTCTACGGTGAACCTCAATATCTTCCGATTGATGAAAAGCCTGTTGTAAACCCCCCATTCTCCTAACAATACGAGTAAATTAATTGCAGAAAAAATCTGCCAAAGTTATTCGCAACACTTTAATATTAATATAGTAACTTTGAGTCCATTCTATGTATATGGTCTTGATTCTAGAGATCGTTCCCTAATTCTTCCTATCATCAGTCAAATCAAAAGAGATGGCAAAGGTAAATTATCTGGAAAAGAAATTAAAAGAGACTTTCTTTTTGTTACTGATTTGTGTATCTAATAGAGAAAATTTTACACAACTTCCCCAATGGATATAATTTTTATAATTTAGGTTATGGAAGGAGCTATAATCTGAACCAAGTTGCAGACCTTCTTGCGAGATAACTTGGCAATAAAATAAAAATTCATTTTCCCAAATCGACCATTCCTGATATTTCAGATATGAGAGCCGATATCACAAAGGTTTCAAAGGCATTTAATTGGAGGTCCAATATTGAGATCAAAAGGATTACGGTTAATTGTTGAGGATTTATCTAATTGAGTTTTGTAAAATTATCAAGAATTAATCATGAGAATATTTGTTATTCAAGTGCCGAGTAATAGATTATTAGACGATAGTTTAATTCAATAAACATGCGCATATTGCACATACTTGATGCAGCTGGCGTCGCTTGCATTTACTCAAAATATCAACGAAAGCAGGGACATGATGCCAAGGTTATCTGGAACAGGGATGTTTTGGACAAGTATGGAATTTATGATTTCTATAGAGATTATTTAATTAATGTAACCTATGAGAAATTTACTGAAACATGTCTCCAAGAAGCGGAAACTGCTGATGTAATTCACGTGCACGGCTACATAGATATACTGTTTGAGCTGCGAAAGAAATTCAACAGACAAAAGAAGATAATTTTGCATTATCATGGAACCGACATTCGCGGATTAAAAAAACAAGAGCTTCCTCACCGATCACTGCTATCAGATACAATGATTAAACTCAAGATGTTTTATAGAAAAAAGATTGGACATAGAAAAGCTCAGAAATTAGCTGATGCAGTATGTGTCTCTACGCCTGATTTGCTACCATTGGTTAGAAGCGACGGCATCCATATTCCTATTCCTATAGATATAGAACATTTTACTCCAATTAATGATTCAAAGAGAGAGTTGAAAGATGCATTTACTATAAATTCCGAGGTAACAAACATACAAGGGACCCTGGACCTTTGCAAGAAGAACCAGGTTAATCTCAATATAGAGGTAATTGACAGGACCAAGAATCCAATAATGTATTCTGGCATTCCTGATTTTATAAGAGGATATAGGACATACGTCGATATCAGATATGTCAACGATATTATTTTAGAGAATTTAAGTAGCACCGCACTGCAAACTCTAGCTTGCGGGCTTAGTGTATTGGATTATAAATTACAATTTCGTCGCGGCCTGCCCAGCGAACATGATGCAGTAAACGTAGCTTCTCAATTGTCCAAAATTTACAGTGATTTGGGCATCCTAAAACTCTAAATTTGATGAACCAATGCGTACTTCAATTCATAGAAAATAATTCCCGTTGCTAGTCTTGTACTTTAGAGTAATTGCACTGTCATTGCTGATTATTGTCCCTCTTCGGAGATAACAACCAGCATTGTTGCCATGCCAAAAGGTTTTTGAATTTCATCAGGTGGTTGGGCAGAAAAGTTCTAAATTCTAATATTTTAATATTCGCTTCTTTACAAAATATCTCAAAATCCCTTACAGACCAGAAGTGTAAATGTGTAAAAGATTGCCGTGGAACATATCCTCTTAACATCTGAATGCGCCATTTAATATACGCACTATTAGGGATAGTCACAATTACTCCTTTTGTTGCATGATTGATTGCGTCATTCAAAATCTTTTGCGGATACGCCGTATGTTCAATTACCTCCAACAACAGTATGTAATCATAAAAGGTATCATCAGAAAGGCCCAGACCATTTGTAATATCTCGTATTTCTGTTGCTATTCCAAGCTGCCTTGCTTTTTCGCATGCTGTTGCTGAAATATCCAGTCCAGTCACTTTAACATCTTTATTCTTTATCAAATATTGGGAAACTGTTCCGTCTCCTACTCCAACGTCCAGTACTATTGCACCGGGTTCAATCCAGTCTTCCACTAGCCTAGCCCTTGATAAATTACCCGTGTTAACAGTGGAGTGATATTTTTCATAATCTTCAAAGACTTCCGGAAATTCCATATTACTTTGAATTAGTGCCTCCCATGACTCACGTAATATACCCAAGCCAAGTGATACTCCGAAGCGAGGAGCGTAGCGTGACCCCATCATATTGGTTGTGTGGAAGGGGATATTTGATTTAATGTATATATCACCTGCGGGAGAGGGACAAGACAAATAAAGCATTGAACCACTAGATCCTAAAGATTCGGAATGATACGGACAATAGGCTTTGAATCTGACAAGTTAATCTCGGTAACGGATAATATTGATAAATTTATGGAGGACTTGACGAAACAACATGGCAGCACATTCAGACTTATTGACATTAAATTTTCCTCTGCCTCCAAATTTTTACAGGACGCTAAACAAAATTCAGATGTCAATTATTCTGCACTAGTTATCTATGAAATATAGGAACTAAAAAATCTGAATGCACTTTATGATATCTCATTTAACTAATTTACGTAGACTAAAAGATTTCCTGATGAGATGCAAGTTGCCACTGTATCTCACCAGCGGGGTTGCTGATGCAGTGTTGATAATGAATCCAGGTCGAAAAAGTATAAAACGATTTTAGGAGATTTCTCTACCGCAATTTATCTAATCTGATGGGAGGGATGAAATGAAAATATTGGAGTTTTATTATTATAAAAAAATTAAGAGTGAATAGATTATTCTTTATTATCTATCACAATAGCGCTTATTGTCGTCTTGAATGTGTTTCTACTTCTTTTGAAAAATCTCTTAAATTGTCTCTTGCAGCGTTTTCGAATGTATTTGCGACATTAGTATTCAGCCGTGAAAATTCTTTTGCGTTGTCTCTTGCGTGCTGTATTGAATTTTTCCATGCGTCCATAGATGCAAATAGTGCGTTATTTGCTAATCTGGTTGCGACTATTGTACTGTCTGTAATATTGCTTACTGCTCTTGCATAATTTTCTGTGACTCTTTGTGGAGAAACCCAATATGACAAATATGAATTTTGTACATTTTCAATGTACGGAACCCATAAGGATTGCATTGAATGGATAACCTCTTTTTGTGAATCTAGAAAATTATCTGCAATATCTTTTGTTGCCTGAATGGTCTCTTGTTGATATTCGGTAACGGCTTTAGTAAACCGTGGAATTTCCTTTACTGCTTCATCTGTTGTCTTTTTAACAATTGATTTTGTTTCGTCGAGAGCGATATTGATGTTTTCTGTATTTTTTACTTCTTTGTTTGATGCCATGTTATTATAATATGCACAAGGGCATATATATGTTGGTATTAATTGGTATTTATTACCATTATAATCCACAAGGTTTTGAATTATTCCCAGGCCTGCGGCAGTCATACTCATTACAAAGACAAAGGCACATCAAGTCGATAGTCTATTATATCTGAAGAAAGAATCGGAGATAAGTTCTTAGGTAACTCTATGAAAATCCCGTAAATAATGCGATTGAAAGTATCAATAGTGATCAGATTGGAAAAGAAATAGGAATAATAGATGCTTTCTACCTGTGACATGTGGATATATAGCCATATCCAACTTTATAGTCGAACAAAAAAGTTTCAATGCGAAATGATACTAGAAATTAGGTCACTAATAACTTGTGATGTCCTACCACTACCGAATACCGATTTTGAGTATCTAAAAATTGGTGATGGTCTTCTGACGGCTTTAACTATTTTCTTGCTATCAACTCCCGTAAGGACATTCCATTGTCCTTTGATAGTTTCAATCCACTCGGTGTTCTTTCTCATGGTGATGCAAGGCACCCTTAGTAGGTACGCTTCTTTTTGTATTCCCCCTGAATCAGTAACGACTTTTAAGGAATTTTGTAACAGCGCTATAAAATCTATATATCCTAATGGCAGTAACGTTTTAAGGTTGGAACAATTCAAAAGTCTATCTAAAAGCCCAAATGTTTCAAACATTTTTTTCGTTCTGGGATGTATTGGAAATACTATAATATTGTCCTTGAGTACTTCGAATGTCTCTAAGAGCTGAATAAATAAATCCCTTGAGCTTGTATTTTCGGCTCTGTGCATTGTAAGGAGTAAATAAGATTTTGATTTCAGATTCAATACGTCAAGTATTTCTGAGTTTTTAGAGATTGATCTAGTCTTGTCTATAATTTCGACTGATAAATCTCCAGTATAGTATACTTTTCCTCTTATTTTTTCATCTTTCAGATTTTTTACAGCGTTCCTAGTTGGCGTGAATAAATAATCGCTCAGATTATCTGTTAAGATTCTGTTGTATTCTTCGGGCATTGAGGGATCGTAACTACGCAATCCGGCTTCAATATGTCCTAATTTTATATTACACTTATTTGCACTTATGGCTCCAGCCAAGGTCGAATTAGTGTCACCATAAACAAGAACAAGATCAATTTGTTTATCTGTTAATTTATTCTCCAAGCGTTTAATAATTTCTCCTAGCTGGAAACAAGAACTTCCGGATCCCACTCCCAGGTGAATATCGGGTTTGGGAAGTTCAAAATCGGAAAAGAAAATATCAGACATTTCATAATCATAATGTTGACCTGTGTGAACTATCAGATGCTCGATTCCTGAACTCCTCAGTGATTTATGAACAGGTCCTAATTTAACAAAATTGGGTCGAGCTCCTACTATGGATGCTATTTTCATTTATCAAGAAATAGCATAATTAAAATATAAATATCCACTTGTTTTCGATCCATCTTTTAAATCTTTAATCTTGACTCAAGTCCGTTCCAAATCAACAATAAAAACTGGAATTTAATTCTATCATGGTAGTTCCTAAGTAGTATTCCTCAATCTGAATATCTGCTTAATTCGCCTCCTCTGCCTTATTCTTATTGCTTTCCTGATTTCTGGATCATACATGCTATCATAGCCATCTTGTTTTGGTTTATAGGACAAATAATAATACAGCATATGTACTGCGCCCATTCTACCTATTGGCTGTCCTGTTAGAAAGCATTGTGCGAACCTGCCTAAAACAAAGAGCGGATGATACCCTAGTGTCCTCATGCTAGCACCAAATTCGTAAAAATGGTGATTAGCGCCTAATTGTCTGGTGTGTGAAAAGCGTGCATCGTTGTTGACGAGATTTTTGAACCCATGATGTAAGGACATTTGTAAGATAACAGACTCGTATCCCATTTTTTCAGGGTAAAGACCGAGAAATTCTTCGAAGAATGAACTCCTGACGAATCTACCCGCCCCGTGAGGAGTGGCGTAACTGTTGCTGTCGTAGTTGCCCGAAGATATCGCTATTTTGTTGTCAGCGTCCATCTTGTTCATTATTTTCTCTGCATAAGACTCCTCATAATGGGTGTCGTCGGTGCTTATCATATGATAATCTGTTTTTTCCAAATTTAGTTTTCTTGCAAAAGTAATTGCACTATTCCAATTTTTAACTACTCTTCCAATGTCATATCCCAAATCGGGATTTGTTATCACATAGAATCCATCGTTCTTTGACTTTAATCCTTCCAAGATATTAGCCGTACCGTCTGTTGACCCATCGTCGACAACTATAACATATTTTGGCTTTGTAGTCTGTTGTAATAACGAAATTATTGCATTTTCAATTTCATTTTCAGAATTCCTGCAGGTCACGATTGCATAATAACTGCCCACGGTATAATGGAAATAACGGACCATAAACATCTTTTGTTAATTACAATTCAGCGAAATAGTTTGAACCAAGAGTTGGAAAGCTAGGATAATAGTACTAGTTTCAGCATATCAAGACACTGCAATTTACTCGTCTTTCTTGTCAATACTCTTTCGGTTTTCAGTTGATTTCTTGATTCCATATAATCGTGTTTCTCCTCTGGTAATTTTAAGCAGAGATTCTTTCATCAATTTCTTGTCCTCTTCACTTACATTACCTTCAATAAGATCAATCACATACATCCACATTATAGCTCCAACTTTATTTTCCCTAAACAAGGCATCTTGTTCGACTTTCCATTGACTTTTCCTGTGCCAATATCCTAATACTATACTCAACGGAACATACGCCAAAATAAACACTATTGCAAAAATCAAAATACTATCAAAAAGCTCACCCAGATAAGGCAGCCTGTCTATTAACAATTGATACTGAATTGTTATGAAATTGGCAAAAGTCATTGCAAAAACTAGGTATATACTATGTCCATTCCGAAAGTCAAGCCAGCGTCTCCTGAACCAGTCTGAACTAATTGAATAAGGCATAGTTGAACTTAGTGTTTGTCTTTTACAAATAGATTCCGTTCAAATTTAACCTATTGAATAGCATGGTAAACCGAAAATAGAAGTGAGAGAAAATGGATATTGTATTAGGTACAATTCACTGTACAACCTATTAGAAAATCGCCAATTTGACACCAAATATTATCAAAGTCAACCTCATACAAAGTCAAATCAAGATTAAGGAGGGGGTCTGAATGGCTACTATCAGAGTACCTACAATATCAGAGTGCTTTCAATAACCTATTCATTTGTTCAAAATCAATACCAAACCCAAATCTCATTTCTTCTCTTTTCATATTTCTATACATGCTTAAAAGTAATTTCAAATGCTTTATAGAATTGAGCTTACCGTCCATTTTCAACCTGACTATCCTGTAAACATCGTCATAATATCCGAATTGCTTGAGAATTCTTTTCTTGTAAAGTTCTGAATCAAATTTTGAATTTTTATTTAAGACTTCTAAGAAAATATTGCAGCAAATTAGGGAAGGAATAATGCCTTCCCCTAGCATTGGAAATACACAGCCTATTGATTCACCAACTCCAATTATGTTACCATTGTGAAAAGGTAGCATGCGCTTGGGAGGAGAAAGTCTTATTGGTCGTCCTATCTTTCTAAGCGTCTTTGCACCAGGATTTTTCTCAAAGAATTCTGATATACCGTAATATTTACGATCAATATCACCCGCACCGATATATGCTCGCCCATTACCTAAGGGGAAAAACCAGAAATAACCTCTAGCTCCTTTGTATCCTATAACATAAAATTCATCAATTCCATCGACATTGTCTACAAGGTATTCGTATGAAGGTATTATGAAATCATGAGGGGATTTAGGAAGAAGAGATCTATGCAGGCCAGTACAATCTATGACATAGTCAAAATTTGAAAGAAATTCTGATTCTGGGGCGCAATGAAAGTCATAGTTTATCTTTATTCCTCGGCAAAGGTCATGCTCCCAGCTATATTTATCATAAGTAACCAACCCCTTAAGATCCAAATATTCAACCTTATCGTCGGGAAGGTCCATTCTCAATTTTTTTCCACGATGTAGTACATAATCCTCAAACGTTAATCCAGCACTCTTTGAAAATGATTCAAGCATATTCCTTGATGCACCCCATGCACACACTGGCCAATGAGATTCCTTTTTTGAAGCCTCAAAGATTTCCACTTGGTGTCCTTCTCCCTGTAGACGGTTACCTAGATAGGATCCTGCAACTCCCGCACCAACGATAGCCAGTTTCACGTTATGTTTGAGATAAAAATTGAATATATTTCTTGTTGACGACTAATTCTTTCTCGATTATCCAGAACAATCTCAAAGTAAAATTTATTGACGAATATGACGAGTATGGATTCTATGGTTTTGCGCTCTCATGATTCAATCTATTGAATTCTGGAGAGTTTTGTGGAATAATCAAATGTTTGAGAGTATTTGGGAAAAGTATAGTATTTATGAAAGAATTTAATATTTATTGCATCTAGTAGAAGGACTACTTATACTGCAACTTAGTTACAATAGAAAGATGAGTTCGACTTAAATAGTTAATTATGTAGCCCTATTATGGATGCAACAAACAATGTCATACATCTTAGCAACAATATTGGTAGCACTAGCGACTATCAGTGGAGTAAATATACAGAGTTCAATGCAAGTAGCACTAGCACAAGGCTTACCATTATCAAGTCCAGCATGCGGTCAAGTAGTTCATGGCAACATCACGTTAACTGCAAATCTTGTCTGTGAGGGCGATGGATTAATTGTTGGAGGAGATAACACAAACATTAATTTGAATGGATACTCAATCAGCGGACCAGGAGCCAACAGTTCCAAAGTAGGAATAGCAGTACCTCATTCAAATAATGTAGTTATAGAGGGTTCTGGCGCTATTCGTAGTTTCCAAGCAGGAGTTTTGATAACTGGTTCTGAAAATACGAATGTCCACAGAGTCACATTTGAAGGAAATAAAATAGCAATCTTCATGACAGGTTCAATTGGAAGTACCATTGAACAGAACTTTATCGGACCCAATACAATCGGCGTGGCGTCTCACTCATCCATAGGAGTTCAGATACATGCCAATATGATGACCGGTAATGATCTTGCTGGTGTCACCTTGGTCAATACTGACAAAGGGCAAGTAGATGCTAATTCTATCGGCGGAAGCAGAAATGGGATATTCGTAGATGCACAAAGTACAAAGAATACGATACTGTATAACAATGTACTAAAGAATGATGTCGACATAAACAATGCTGACGGCTTGCCTCTCAACATTAACGGAAACGAACTACTCAAGAACAACTGCTTCGTTAGTCAGCCAAGTGGCGGATGCAATCCTCAATAAGGTACAAAGCCATTCAGCTCGATTAAGAACCACAAACCTTATTTTTTTATTTTAATTAATACACAAGAATCTGTACATTAACTGCCATCATTAATTATATGACTTCACGGATGGAATTGAATTAATTAGTAGTTCAATACATCTCTTGTGTGATTCAAGCTACTTCTAATTCAAAATCAAATTTGAAGAGTTTATGAATTCAAAAAGCACTAATAGCAAATTTAATCCAATTATTAATGGCCTCAAGGTAGACGGAGGCCTCATTTCTGCTATTTTAAAGGGGATAGAATCATCAAGTAGGGAGATATTCTTGTTATTGATGCAGATTTTGCTTATCCTAAAAAAAATAGCATCCTCTAGACGTGTCCTGGGACAATACCTTCATATTTTGCGCTTTGTTCTCTGGACGCAACAATTCAGCTATCACTCGTATTTGTTTTTGTAAAATATTCGCATGTGCAATATACCACATCATTAGTTTTGGCTGCGTGTATAGCATAAGTGGACAATTTCTTAATAAAAAAATAACCTTGGGAGAAAATAGCTGGAAATAATTCTGAAATTCAGAATATTTCAATCGATCTAAAGTTTTGTTTTTCTCAAGGAAATTTCATATTGTTACGAAATTCATATAATATAGAGAATCCTTCAATACTCCATGAATATGCAAAGAAATGGGAATCTTACATATGCTATTATCTCTCTGTCGGCCTTGTTTGTAATTTGCTATTTGGGAAATACATACTCTGACATTACGGTGTATGGTCAGATATCACAAAATACATCTAATAATAATACAAATTCTCTATCAAATGCAACTGCAACCCAAAATGTTAGTGACTCAAATACCAAGAATGCAATACCGTATGTTTTGAACGTGACGAACAGCTCTGACGCAAAATCGCAGGTTGTTGACCAAGTAATTCAAGCAATCGGTGGAGGACAATCTACTTCTTTGCAAGAAGTGATTGACGCTGCAAGTAATGGAAATTCGTCCTCTTCATCTCTTGAGCAAGTCATTGATGCAGCAAGCAGTGAATTGAATAACCAGAGTTCCAATATTAGTATCAGCAATACAAGTAACAATACATCTTAAGATGTTTTCCTAAAAAAAAATAATTTTACTTTTTTAATCCAGGATTAATCTTTATTTAAGTATTTTTCTTCTATTCTATATCTTATGTACTTGTCTTCCATGGAGAACTTTGGAGGATGTGGATCGAGTGTAGTATTATTGCAAATCGTGCATTTTTCATAAAGCGTATAGGCTTTGCAGGAATGGCATTTTCGTAAAAGATGTTTGATAGCTACACCTACCTCCTATTTTTTTTAGTGTCTTCTCTAATAAAATTAAATAATCCCACCTTTTTGCCTACTGAATTTGAAATTTTCTCAACAGCGTTGTTAAGAGTTTTTTCAGCAATTTTGTAATTTTCTGCTTTTGCAATTATTCGATAGCGAGGTGCGGCAATATATGAAATTTCGATTGAAGTGTTATTCTTATTTAGTTCTGCTGATGAAAGAACATTCTTTATGGTTTCGACCCCTTGTGGTTCGTTTATGTTAAGTTCTATAACTCCTCGAATCTCAACACTGGGAATTTGAATCTTTTTGCTTTCCTCTGCTATCGCTGCTCTTGTCTCGTCAGAAATCTCAAGTGATTTTATAGAGTCAATTCCCTTAAAGGCAACAGCTTCAAACATATCATAAAGATAGTCAAATTTTTGTAATATAACATCCTGAAGGTCTTTAATCTTATCATCGGGCATGCCTGTTTTGGTTTTAATCATATGCATAAATGCAGATGCTTTCTCACTCTTCTTTACTTCGATAAGTTTGGATTTTCTCTCTTCACGCGATACCTGTTTTAAAGAAAGGTCTACTTCAACTCTTGATTTGTCTACTCTTATGACCTTAAGCACTGTTTTTTGTTTAGGTCTCACGTATCTCTCTATGTTCCTTATCCACCCTGTTGCAATTTCAGATACATGCAGAAATGCGGTTAATTCTTGATATTCATCCAAAGATACATAGGCTCCATGACCTGTGACTTCCTTTATGGTTGCAATTACCAAATCACCTGCTTCTGGAAGTTGTTTGATATCGGTGGCCATTTAGAACATACGCACTTAAGTACTATACTTTAAGTTTGCTTGACCTTATTTAAAGTCAAGTAGTCAGGTTGTTATCAGCAGTACATGCTCTGGGTTGAGTATACTTATTCTTGTCTACTTTGGATTTTGGTGCAAAATTATCATGTTTGAGCTGAGAATAGCCTATCTTTTTTTACTTAAGTTTGAATAAGCGCTAAAGGCCGCAGAATTGAAACATTGGATGTCAAATCGACATAATGTACATTTTCTTATATCTAGAATCTAGGTTCAACATTCCGCCAATTATTTAAAAATCAATTCCTTTTTTAGCTTTGATTCCTTTTTTATATGGGTGTTTTATCTCTTTCATTTCGGTAACGAGATCTGCCAGTAGTATGATTTCTTCACGGGCATGATTTCCAGTAAGAATTAATGAGAGATGCTCTGGGCGATTTTGAACGATCCTCACGACATCTGCTAAATCTAAAAGTCCTAGATGAACTGCGTAATTTATTTCGTCCAAAATAATAATATCAAAAGTATCATGAGATATCCTTTGTTCAACAATATCTAGCGCAGTTTTTGCCGCCCGTACGTGCTCCTGAAAATCATGATCGTCATCAATAATTCCAACGAATCCTTTTCCTGCAACTACTAGTTCTAGATTTGGTTCGAGTTTCTTTAGACTATTGAGCTCGCCATAATACCATTCACCCTTGATGAATTGGACCATACAAACCTTTAGTCCATGCCCTACGGCTCTCAGGGCTACTCCTAATGAAGCCGTTGTCTTTCCCTTTCCATTACCAGTGTATACAATTACAAGGCCTTGATCTGAACCATTTTTGTTTTCCATGTAAAACCACCACAGTGACATTTCATGTCGGGAATACTTAGATTTATTCAAATTTGACCTACTATAAAAGTTGGGGCCTTTGTAATTGAGTGTTCTTTTTGACAAGGAAACCATAAAATGCGGCTAAAACAATCTGTATTGCTAAAGGCATGCCCTCCTCTTTGGGAACAAACTTAATTTATCAATTCAAAGTCTGCACTTGAACAATTGCAGCAAACTTGCATCATACGTATAGCTCACACTTCCCGCATATTTTCTGATGGCAGATTTATTTGGCAGTCGACCAGAATCCAGAATACACTAAAATACATGAGTTTGAAAAAATACAGCATATCGTTGGTTATCGACACGACTGGAAATAATAAGAGCAAGACCGTAATTAACAGGACGGAATGCTTGTTTTCATTAATACATACAATAATTTGATATTAAAATCATAATGGAGAGATACTGAAATTGATTTATGAAAAAATTGAAAACTATCTTGGAGAGTTATGTAAGTACTTGATTCCAATCAAGCATGAATATTATCTTGGGAGAGGAAGTACAATCGCAATATGTACCTTGTCTAGTATCAAATTATTGAGCGAAATTTCAAACGATACTAAATTCATGGATAATGTTGCCATAGTTGGCAGATTACTTTCTGAAAACAAAGGAATAGATAAAGTAATACATTACTGTATCACAAATAGGAATCTCATGCATCTAGTCGTATGTGGAAAAGATGTGAGCGGTCACATGGCTGGTGATTCGTTAATTGCATTGTTTAATTATGGAATTACAAGTGAAGGGAAAATTATTGCGGCAAAAAGTCCACATCCTTTTCTAGTTTCATCCTACGAAGATGTGCAGACTTTTAGAAATCGAAGTACTATTCACAATTTGATAGGAGAGACAAATTTTAGCCGGGTAAAATCGTATATAGAAAGAATAATTTAATAATTCATTTTTTTTCTTTTCTTGTTTATCTTGTTCTTTTTTGAATAGTACTTCACAATGTCATCGGCGGTCATGTTTAATTCAATAGTTGCTTGAAGTACAAAATGCCAAATATCGATTAGTTCTTCCTTGGCCTCTTCGTCATTAAAAACGGTAGGTTTTTTCCACCACTTCCAGTTTGTCAACCTTTGCAGCTCTACAGCTTCATGTGTAATTGCAGTGCAGAGAAATGAAATTCTTTCTTCAGTCCTGGTTGGATAACGCGTTGACGCTAAAACAGTCGCGAGGTTTCTTTGCATATTGATTAATTTTTCTAGTTTGTCCACTTGCCAATCATAAAAAGTCGTTTATATAGATATTAACCTTCCTTGAAGATGGAATGGAGTCGTGCTTCCTATCGATTTTTAGATATGGAAGTTCTCCATTAGCATCTTTTTAATCATATATCGTAAAAAAAATCTTAATAAATGTTTCTACTCTTGTAAATAAAATGTAAAGAAGAAATGCATAAGGATAATTTACACAAAGTATCTCCAATTAATATAATTTTTGAAAATCGCATTATAATCTTATTATGTTTGATTGTTCTATTTATCGCGCATAGATTACATGAGGATCTATTCGCATGACAAGAAGTCTCTGAGAAAAGGCAATTTGATACTAGAAAAAATTAACAGTCATAAAGCCCGTCGGGTCTGATCATGAAAAAAGTCTTTTCAGATGTATTGGGTTTCAAAGATTTTGCAGAAAATCTTGATTCATCAGCCTTTACTGTTTTTAGTTCTAAAATCACGTGAGTAAGATTAGAAATTGTCTTGTTAAGCAATTCATTAAACGAGATAACTTTTTTTTCAAAAATGTCTTCGGTATCCTTATTTTCCTTCTTCGAAGAGATCGTATTAGTAATCACCACAGCTACGTCATTATTAATTGCGCTCAAAGCGAGATCGTGTAGGTGCTTTCTGAGACTAAATTGTACTGATAATTTTTTTTTCTTTTCATTTAAAAATAAATAGGTAAAATTATCAATAATTATGAGGACAGGGTGCAATTGCAACGCATAATTTACAAGAATCATTTGGACATTGGTGGATAAAATTCTCAATCTTCTTATTTGGTGAAGTATGGAATTGGAATCTTGATCGTTTCGTAGGTATGAAAGAATTTTCTCTGGTCTAAAAATTCCTTGGGTATCACCAAATATGACAGTTGAACTGCTGTTGAGTCTGGCCGCATTGACACACAGCGAATAACATAAACTGAATCTGGATTCTCTCGAATCAGACAAGATATTAGTAATTAAACCTGTTCTGATTCCACCCCCAAGTACTTTATCAATCGAAGGCGATCCCGTTGTAATTAAACTCATAAATATTAAACTCTACAATTATTTATATACAATGTCAGCGACCTTGGGAGAAACTTTTTATTGTCGATCTTATTTTTTGAAACCACAAGTGATAAACTAATATGTCATCATCTCCACAGCAACCAAAAAGACCGTTAACAATCTTGCAACGCTCATTAAATATGAAAGTATCTGTCAGACTTAAAAATGAGTTGGAGTATAGGGGTAGAATGAACAATGTGGATTCATACATGAATTTAATACTACTGGATGCCGAAGAATTTAATGGTGCAAATCCTGTTGCAAATTATGGGAAAGTAGTAATTCGAGGAAACAATGTGTTATTTATCAAAATAGAAAAGGATCTCTAAAAAGAGAGACTTTTTTGGGATTTGACGTAAGCAAAAATGACTGGGCGCTATCTTTTTACTTCAGAAAGTGTAACCGAAGGACATCCTGACAAGATTTGCGATCAAGTTTCTGATTCAATACTTGACGAAATAATTTCCCAGGATCCAGATTCCAGAGTTGCGGTGGAAGCCATGACTACTACCGGAATAGTGTTTGTAGCTGGCGAAGTGACGTCCACGGCAAATTTTGATGCGCAGGACGTTGTTAGAAGAACTGTAAGAAATATCGGGTACGATGGACTAAAACATGGATTTGACGGAAACAGCTGTGCTGTTCTAACTTCAATCCATGAACAAAGCCCAGACATTTCAATGGGTGTTTCTAAAAATGAGGATGGAGTTCAGGGAGCAGGGGATCAAGGATTAATGTTTGGATACGCAACAAGCGAAACCCCCGAACTTATGCCATTACCCATAACTTTGGCCCACAAATTGACTATGAGATTAGCAGCGGTAAGAAAGAAAGGAACTTTGGATTGGATAGGACCAGACGGAAAATCTCAGGTATCTGTTATTTATGAAGATGCGGTTCCAAAGAATATTGAGACAGTTGTTGTATCGACTCAGCATACGGAAGATGTATCAATATCTCAGGTGAGAGAAGAGATTATTTCAAAGGTAATAAAACCAATTTGTGACGATCTAATAAATAAGTCTACAAAGTTTCTTGTAAATCCTACAGGAAGATTTGTCATAGGTGGTCCTGTGGGCGATACCGGACTGACTGGGCGAAAGATTATAGCTGACACATATGGAGGTATGGGCAGACATGGAGGAGGAGCATTTTCAGGAAAGGATCCTTCAAAGGTTGATAGATCTGCTTGCTATATGGCGAGATATATAGCGAAAAATATTGTTTCATCAGGCCTGGCTTCAAAATGCGAAGTACAACTGGCGTATGCAATAGGAGTGGCTGAACCTGTTTCCATTATGGTAGATACATTTAACACTGGAAAAATTAATGAAGAAAAAATTGAAAGTCAAGTTAGAGAGATTTTTGATACTACGCCTCTAGGAATAATAGAGATGTTACGATTGAAAAGACCGATATATAAGAAAACTGCAGCGTATGGTCATTTTGGCAGAAACGATCCTGATTTTTCATGGGAGAAAACTGACAAATCAAAGTTATTCAAGATGTAATAAATCTCAATAAATTAGACGGGTTCTTTTATCGTGTTGATTGTGTGCTGAATGTCTCTATCAATTTTAAATCTCCTTGAAAAGAATTTAAGGATATTTTTCACATCCCTTGCAAGGACTGTGTTTGCATTGACAGTATCAACTTTAATAGCCTGAGGCCAATCAATAATAAAAATATTGTCCTTGTCTATAAGAACGTTATATTCGTTAAGATCACCATTAACATATCCTTTTTGATATGCTGTTCTCATGCTGTCTATTATTCTTTCCAAAACTAATTGTGGATTATCAATATTCTCAACTTCTGATAACCTGCTACCATAAATTGGTTCCATGACAATACAGTGAAAGGATCGGTAAAGAGGTTTTGGAAACGAACTACTAAAATCTCTAAGATAACTTAGTATATCGAATTCTTTTTTGGCTGTTTCAATATTTAATAATAACCAATTACCAACTCCTGCATTTATATCGCG
>Ga0207428_10001228_pt1 | contig 27471 bp, 21 predicted proteins | sample RhiMethybrSRZTD1_FD_187600 | JGI IMG/M metagenome (GOLD analysis project Ga0207428, IMG submission 187600) | Populus rhizosphere microbial communities from Tennessee, USA - Rhizosphere MetaG P. TD hybrid SRZTD1 (SPAdes) (version 3) | ecosystem: Host-associated > Plants > Roots > Rhizosphere >...
GACGGTCTGGTGGACCACGAGTACGTCTCGCAGTACGCGGTCGGGTACGAGGCGCTCGTGGAACACGTTCGGCAATACGCTCCGGAGAGCGTGGCGGCCACGGTGGGCCTGCCGGCGAACGATATCGAGCGATTCGCGCGCGAGTACGGGACGACGCAGCCCTCCCTGCTGCGGCCGCTCATCGGCCCCGAGCACCATCGCAACGGCGCGATGCAGTTCCGTACGATGGCCTGCCTTCCGGTACTGACCGGAGCATGGAGGCATCGCGGCGGCGGCTTGGCCCGCTCGACGCACAAGCTGCACTTCGCGGTCCTGGACATGGACAGCGTGACGAGGCCCGAGGTGCACCAGCCGGGCGTCCGCGTCCTGAACATGCGCGATCTCGGCAAGGATCTCTGCGGCCTGGAGCCACCGATCCGATCGCTCATCGTGTACGGCGCCAATCCGATGGTGTCGATGCCGAATCAGAGCCGGATTCGGGAAGGCCTGCTCCGCGACGACCTGTTCACGGTCGTGCACGAGCTGTTCGTCACCGACACCGCGCTCTACGCCGACTACGTGCTGCCGGCCACGAGCCAGATCGAGCATCTGGATCTGTCACCCGCCTGGGGTCACCTGTATCTGGCCCTGAATCGGCCCGCCATCGCGCCGCGCGGCGAATCGGTGTCGAACACCGAGCTCTTCCGACGGCTGGCACGGGCGCTCGGCCGCACGGAGGCGTACCTGTTCGAGAGCGACGAGTCCATGCTGCGTGCAGCTCTGGTGAGCGGGCATCCGTGGCTCGACGGGATCACCTACGAACGGTTGTGGGAGCAGGGATACGCGCGCTTGAACCGTCCGGAGGACTGGCGCCCGTTTGCAAACGGCGGCTTCCCAACCCGAAGCGGAAAGGCGGAGCTGTACTCCGAGCCGCTGCGCGAGGCCGGGCACGACCCGCTGCCATCGCCCGGCGAGATTCGATCGAACGGCGGTCTGCAATTGATCACGGGGAAGCAGCTGCACTTCCTGAATTCGGGATACAGCAATCAGGACCGGCATCGCCGCCGCGCGGGCGAGTTGTTCATCGAGATCCACGCGGCAGACGCGCGGGCGCGAGGCATCGCCAACGGGGAGTACGTGTCCGTGCGAAACGGGAGCGGTGAAGTGCGCGCCGTCTGCCGCGTGTCGGATCGCGTCCGCACGGGCGTGGCCTGGATGCCATTCGGCGGGTTCACGGATGCGGGCGGCAAGCGCCTCTCGGTGAACGTCCTCACTCCGGAAGAGCCGACCGACTGGGGCGGCGGAAGCGGCCTCTACGACGCGTTCGTGGAAGTGAGGCCAGCGTGATCGGAGCGAACTCTCCGCCACGAATTCCGCGGTTCGGAAAGTCACCTGTCAGCAAATTCAATGGAGCGATGCTCGCGTGGGACATGCAAGGCTTGTCGGACGGCCTAAGCGACTTCATGTTCTGCTGGGGGAACACGAGCCTCTACGCGCCGTACCATCCGATGAGCGCCAGCTACCCATGACTCAGTGGGTCAACGAACAGTCGTTTGCCGCGCGCAAACTTCCTCGGGTTGCCCGTATCAGGAGTGCATCGGTCTGCCGCAGGCGGCCCGCCGAAGCCCCTCGACCTGCGTCAGCCACGCCGTCGTCTGGTTCCAACTCGTGCAAATGCGGCTCGCCAACCCCCCTCTTGGAAAGGACCCGGCGACCTGGCGCTTTCTTCTTCTTCCTCGGAGGGGCCCCAGCACGCAACGCCTTGCGCATCGAGATGAAACCAAAGGTCACCCGAACGCCGATTCGAGGCCCGCGGCTAACGTGGAAGGCGGTTGGGTAGACGAAAACCGTCAGATCCGCACGGCCTCGGGCGTCAGGGCCGAGCCCCACAGCCGCGCGATCACGGGGCCGACCCTCTCCGGCTCCCCCGTGGTGAGCACGCGCAGGGCGCCCTGCCCCTGCTCGCGACGGGCGCGGGCCTGGTCCAGAAGATGCACGGTGCGGCGGGCGATGGCGGGCGCGCTGTCGACCAGGGTCACCGCCGGCCCCAGCACGCGCTGCAGCGGGCCACCGACGAACGCGTAGTGCGTGCACCCCAGGACGACCATGTCCACGGCCGCGGCGCGCAGCGGGCGCGTGAGCTCCTGGAGAGCGGAGCCGAGGACGTCCCCGTCGAGATGGCCCTCTTCGATGAGGTCGGCCAGTCCGGGGCAGGCTTGCGGGATGACCTGGACGCCGTCGCCGTGCGCGCGCAGCAGGCGCGCGAACCGCTCGGAGCGCAGCGTGCCGGAGGTCGCCATCACTCCCACGCGGCGCACGCGCGTCTGGGCCACCGCCGTCTTCACCGCGGGCTCCAGGCCGACGACCGGGATCGAGAGGGCCGCGCGCAGGTCTTCGAGGGCCGCTCCGGAGGCCGTGTTGCACGCGGCCACCACGAGCTTCGCGCCCGACTCCTGGATGTAGCGGCCGACGGCCAGCGCGCGCGCCCGCACCTCCTCCAGCGGCCGATCGCCGTAGGGGCAAAACGCGGTGTCCGCGACGTAGAGGATGTCCTCGGCGGGAAGAGCGGCGCGGATCTCGCGGGCCACGCTGAGGCCGCCGACCCCGGAGTCGAAGATGCCGATCGGCCCCGCCGCGCCTGGTTCTCCCGCGCTCGTCATCCCATCCAGTATCGCGCGGCCCGGCCCCTCAGCGGAACAGACGGGCCTGGGCGGCCGCGGCCGGCGTGATGGGCGCGTTCTCGTGGGCGAGCAGCCAGCGCTTGCGGTCCAGGCCTCCCCCGTAGCCGACCAGGCGGCCATTGGAGCCGATCACGCGATGACACGGCAGCACGATGGCCACCGGGTTCGCTCCGTTGGCGGCGCCCACCGCGCGCACGGCGTCGGGTGCCCCGACGCGCCGCGCCATCTCCAGGTACGAGACCGTCGTCCCCACGGGGATGGTCCTCAGCGCTTCCCAGACCCGGCACTGGAACGGCGTCCCGCCGGTCTCGACGGGAAGGCTGTCCAGCGCATCGAGCTCCCCTCGGAAGTAGTCGCGGAAGCGGCCGGCCACGTCCAGCGGATCCGCTTCCCGTGCCTCGATCCTTCCCAGACGCGCGCTGAGCACGGCGAGCGGGTCGTAGCGGCCGCTCAGGAAGGACAGGGCGCAGAGCGCGCCCTGATGCGTGTATGCCGCCAACTCGCCCACCGGGGAGGCGAAGCGGGTGGAGGCGACCACGGCGGGGGCGCGCTCGTGACGCGCGCTGGACTCGTTTGGCGATGTCTGCAGCACGCTCCGATCGTACCGCAGGGCGCGGCCAGGATCCGTCCGTTTCGCGACCGGAAAGACGAAGGCCGCGCTACTGATCCCGGCCGTGGATCTTCATGTTCACGAGCTGGTCCACGCTGGCCGCCGCCACCTTGCTGCCGTTGACGCGCCGGATGAACTCCGGGGTGACGCCGTGGATGCGCATGTTCACGAGGTCGTCCACGGGAACCCGCTCGTAGCCGAGGTCGCGGAGGGCCTTGATGAACTCGGGGGACACGCCGTGGATGCGCATGTTGACCAGCTCGTCCGTCGTGAGACGCGCGTAGCCCAGCGCGCGCACGTCCTTCACGAACTCGGGACTGGCGCCGTGGATGCGCAGATTGACGAGCCCGTCGGGGTCGAGCTTGTCGTAGCCGAGATCCTTGAGGGCGCGGATGAACTCCGCGCTCGCCCCGTGGATGCGCAGGTTCACGAGGTCGTCGATGGCCACGCGCTCGTAGCCCAGGGTCTTCAGCTCACGGATGAAGGCGGGCGAGGCGCCGTGGATGCGGAGGTTCACGAGCTCGTCCACGCTCGGGTGGTCGTAGCCGAGGGCCTTCAGCTCGCGGATGAACTCCGGGCTGGCCCCGTGGATGCGGAGGTTGATCAGCTCATCCAGAGGCACCTTCGTGTAGCCCAGGGCCGTCAGCTCACGGATGAACGTGCGGCTCACGTCGTGGGTGGCGAGCGCGAAGGCCTTCTCCTCGTCGATCCCGTCGTAGCCCTGCTTGCGCATCTCCTGCACGTATTCGGCGTTGGGCGTGAAGGTGAAGTGCCCGGCGCCGTCGCCGTCGTCGAACCTTCCTTCGAACGCGATCGTGCCCGCATCGCGGACGAGGTCGAAGTGCACGTCCGTGCGCGCGCCCCGGGTCTGCTCGGCGCCCAGGCCCTTGAGGTCGGTGAGCGTGACCGGGAACGAGGAGTTCCAGTCGTGGCCGGGACCCGTACGCCGTAGCGCGAGCTGCACGATCGTGGCCGTGCCGCCGTCCGTCGTCTTCCAGCGGGAAGGCTGCGCCGTCCAGACGCCGCGGAGGGCGCCCCCCTGGGCCTCGGTCACTCGCGGCGCGGTGACGGCGGAGAGAACCCCCACCGTGGCCAGCGCGCCCAGCCCGATCCCGACAATCCGACGCGTCATCGTGTTCATCGGCTCTCCTCCCCACGCGCCTTCAGGCGCTTCAAGAGCGCCGGGTCGACGCCATGCGACCGGAGCTCGATGAGCTCGCGCGTCGTCAGCCGGTCGTAGCCGGCCTCCTTGAGCTCACGCACGAACTCCGGGGTGACTCCCTGCGACCGCAGTTCGACGAGCTCGCCCGCGACCAGGCCCGTGTAGCCGAGGTCCTTGAGCCCGCGGATGTACTCGACGGTCACGCCCTGGTTGCGCAGGCCGATCAGCATGGGCGCGGAGAGGCCCTTGTAGCCCTGGGCCTGCAGGCCGCGCACGTAGTCCGCGGTCACGCCCATCGTGCGCATGCCGACGAGCCGGCTGAGGCTCAGGTCCGTGTAGCCCATGCCGCGCAAGGCGACCGCGTCCTCCGGAGACACGCCGTTGGAACGGGCCCCGAGCAGGTCGGTCACCGAGAGGTCCGCGTAGCCGGCGGCGCGGAGGTTCCGCACGTACTCCGGCGACACGCCCTGCGACCGAAGCGACAGCAGGTCGGAGAGGGACAGGTCCTTCATTCCCTCCGCGGCCAGATCGTGCACGAAATCCGGCGAGACACCCTGGCTGCGCAGGGAGACGAGCTGGTCGGGCGTGAGATGCGCGTAGCCGGCGGCGGCCAGGCCGCGTACGTAGTCGGCGCCGACACCCTGCGACCGCAGCTGGATGAGCTGGTCCCAGGACAGGCTCGGGTAGCCCAGTGCGGCCATGTCGTCGACGTATTCGGGAGTCACGCCGGCGCCCGCGATCTCGATGAGGCGCTCCACGGGGACGGGACGGCTCGACGGGCGCTCGTCTTGCGCAATGGACGCGGCGGCCACCGGGCGTGGCCGCGCGGGTGCCGGACGCGCGCGGCTCGGCTCGGTTGCGAGCGCGGGACTCGCCTTCGCCGCCGGCGCGGGCTTCTTGGCCGCTTCTTCGCTCCGGCTCGCCGTCGCCTGCGCGCGCAGGCTCGTCACTCCGGTGAGGGCCAGCACCAGCGCCGCGCCGCCCAGGAGAGCCGCGGCCGCGCGTGTGGCGCGAAGACCCTGCCCCGACGGGGCGGCGACCAGGCGTGCGATGCGCTCGAAGAGCGGCCCACCCGTCGCCGCGGGGGCGAGCCGGGGGGCCGGACGCAGCGCCTCCAGCCCGGCCAGGGCGCGCGCGTATTCGATCGGATTGCCGCAGGCGGCCACGGCCTCGTCGTCGCAGCACAGCTCGCGCTCCACGCGCATGCGATGCGAGACCCACCAGACTGCCGGGTGATAGAAGAGCACGGTCTCGACCGCGCTCTGCAGCAGGCTGGCCAGGTAATCATGGCGGCGCACATGGGCCAGCTCGTGGGCGAGGATGGCCTCGAGCTGTTCGGGGCTGAGGCCGGCGATCGTGGCCGCGGGCAGGAGGATGGCGGGACGAAGCCAGCCCACGACCGTGGGCACCTCGACCATCGCCGACTCCAGCAGGCGGACCGGCCGGGTGACGCGCATGCGGCGCACGAGACGGGCCAGGCGCGAGGACACGTCGGCGTCGAGCAGGGGCCGGGCCGACTGGTCCATCCGCCGCACGACGCGCCAGCCGCCGACGTACCGGATCGAGAGCACGAGAACACCCGCGCCCCAGAGGGCGACGATCCCTGGTAGCGCGCTGGCGATACGCGCGCGTACGGAAGCCGTGGGCCAGGCCTCGGCGGTAGACGCCCTCGCCGGCAGGGGCGAGATCGTTCCGATGTCCGTCGGGGCCGGCGCCGTCACGTGAGCGCGCGCGACGTCCGCCTGGGATCCGTGCGAGGACAGCAGGGTCGCCGCGGGCATCAGCGCCATCGCGGCCAGGGTGAACGCGGCCAGGGCGTAGCGGACACGCGCCCCCGCTCCCTGGGCGGCCAGGCTCAGCACCACGAACACGCCCGCGGCCAGCGCGCCCTGCCAGGCGAAGTGCACGAGCGCCCAGCCCAGCGCCTCCACCGACGCGGCGTCGAGTGTCGTCATCGCTTCCCTCCCTCGATCTCGTCCAGCAGCTTCCGGATTTGCTCGATTTCCTCGTTCGACGCCCGCCGGCCGGAGAGAGCCTGCACCACGAGCTGGGCCGCCGATCCACCGAAGGCACGGTCCACGAGGTCGCGCACGAGCTGGCGCTGGGTCTGCGCTTCCGGAGACCGCGCGGCGTAGACGTGGGCGCGCGCGGTCTCGTCGCGCGTCACCAGCGCCTTGTCCGCCATGATCTGCAGCAGCTTCAGTACCGTCGTGTAGCCGGCCCCGCGCGCCTCGCCCAGGGCCTCTTGCACTTCACGCACCGTGCTGGGCCCACGTTCCCAGAGGACACGCAGGATCTCGAGCTCGGCGGGAGTCGGACGCGGCGGTGACGTCATGGCCCGAAGGCTAGTACGAAGACCTTCGTCGTGTCAACGAAATACTTCGTACATCATCTTGGATGGTCGGAGCCTCCCAAACCTCCAGATGCAGCGGGCGAAGCTGCATCCGACCGAGCCTGCAGCTTCGCCGCTGATCTGGGACGGGCCTGCCACCAACAGCAAAAGCGAGGCGATCCCTCAGCCCGTCGTCAGATCCGCCGTCGGCAGGAAGCGCGGGGGCCGGCGGTGGCGGGTCGCTTGCTCGAACGCATACGCGAGCTTGAGCAGGGTCGGCTCGCTCCAGGCGCGGCCGAAGAACGAGATCCCGACGGGCAGGCCGAAGATGTCGCCCGCCGGCACGTTGATGTTCGGATAGCCCGCGACGGCGGGCCCGGTGGAGCTGCCGCCGGCGAAGTGGTCGCCGTTCACCAGGTCGGTCGTCCAGGCGGGACCGCCCGTGGGAGCGACCAGCGCGTCGAGGCGATGCTGATCCATCACCGCGTCGATACCTTCCGTCCGCGCGAGGCGCTGGTTCTTCTCCAGGGCCTCGCGGTAGGCCGGCGTCGTCAGCGGGCCCTTCGCCTCGGCCCGCACGAGCAGCTCCTGGCCGAAATACGGCAGCTCCTGGGCGCGATGGGCTTCGTTGAAGGCGATGACGTCCGCAAGCGTCTTGACGGGAGCGCCCGGACCGAGGGCTTCGAGGTACGCGCCCAGGTCCGCCTTGAACTCGTAGAGCAGCACTTCCAGCTCGCTCTCGTCGTACTCCCCCGCGTGCGGGAGGTCGGCCGGGTCCACGAGGACGGCGCCGCGCCGGACCATCTCCGCGAGCGCGTTCTCCATGAGGCGGTCGACCTGCGGGTTGAACCCGAAGGACTTCCGCACCACGCCGATGCGCGCGCCCCGCAGGCCATCCGGATCGAGGAAGGACGTGTAGTCGGAGCCGCCGCGGCGCGCGGCTTCCGCGGTCGCGGCGTCACGCTCGTCCGTGCCCACGAGCGCACCCAGGAGAACGGCAGTGTCGCGGACGGTGCGCGCCATCGGCCCCGCGGTGTCCTGGCTGTGCGCGATGGGAATGACCCCGGCGCGGCTGACCAGTCCCAGCGTGGGCTTGAGGCCGACGATGCCGTTCGCGGAAGACGGGCAGACGATCGAGCCGTCCGTCTCCGTGCCGATGGCGAGGGCACAGAGGTTCGCGGCCACGGCGCCGCCGGAGCCGGAGCTCGAGCCACAAGGATTGCGGTCGAGCACGTACGGGTTCTTCGCCTGCCCGCCGCGCGCGCTCCATCCGCTGCTCGAGCGCGGGGACCGCATGTTGGCCCACTCGCTCAGGTTCGCCTTGCCGAGGAGGATCGCGCCCGCTTCCCGGAGCTTGCGCGCCACCGTCGAGTCCCGGGGGGGAACCGATCCAGACAAGGCCAGCGAGCCCGCGGTCGTGGTCGTCTTGTCGCGCGTGTCGATGTTGTCCTTGAGCAGGACCGGGATCCCATGCAGCGGACCCCGCACCCCCTTGGCCTTGCGTTCCGCGTCCAGCGCATCCGCGATGGCGAGAGCGTCCGGATTCGTCTCGATGACGTGATGGAGCGCCGGTCCCTGGCGATCGAGCGCGGCGATGCGGCCGAGATAGGCGGCGGTGAGGCGGCGCGCGGTGAGAGTGCCCTGCGTCATGCGCCGCTGGAGATCCTCGAGCGTCGCCTCTTCGAACTCGAAGGCTGTGGACGGAGCGGAAGGGGCGCGGCCGGGCGGCGGCGCCGGCCGGGCGGAGCGCGCGCTGGCCAGGGCGGCCGTGCCCATGGCGCCGAGCTTCAGGAAATCCCGCCGCGTCGGGTTCTTCATCTCCACCTCCGAGAGAGTGCCTGCGTGCCGCGCGCAGTCTACGGCAAGCGGCCGCGCGTGGCATCGGCGCGCGCGTGGCCGGCGCACCCGGCATAATGCGCGGATGGTTTCCCTCGCCCGCGGCACGCTCGGTCAATTCGCTGAACGCATGCGGCCCGAATACGAGCGCGCCCTGCGCGCCCTCGTCGAGATCCCGACCGTCTCTTCCCACCCTTCACACCGCGACGACATGCGCCGCGGCGCCGGCCTCGCCGCCCGTCTGGTGCAGGCGGCGGGCGGACGCGCGCGCGTGCTGCGCACCGGCGGCCATCCGCTGGTCGTGGGCGACTTCCCCGCCCCCCGCGGCGCCCCCACGGTCGTGCTCTACAACCATCTCGACGTGCAGCCAGCCGAGCGCGAGGCCGAGGGCTGGCGCACCGATCCCTTCCGCCTCGTGAAGAAGGGCGACCGCTACTTCGGCCGCGGCACCACCGACGACAAGGGACCCGCCCTGGCCGCCCTCTTCGGCGTGCGGGCCGCGCGGGAGGCGGGCGTGCCCGTCGGCGTCCGCCTGCTCTGGGAGATGGAGGAGGAAATCGGATCCCCCTCGCTGGAGCCGATGTTGCGCCGTCTGGCCACGCGCGTGCCTCCGCATTCGGTCGTGGTTTCCGACGCGGCCTGGCTCGATCGCCGGCGCCCGACGTCGATCGCCGGCCTGCGCGGGTTCATCGGATTCCACCTCGTTCTCGACACCGCGGAAGGCGAAGCCCACTCCGGAGACGTGGGCGGGGCGGCTCGCAATCCGCTCGCCGAGCTGATGCAGCTGGTGGCGGACCTTCACGACGCGCGCACCGGACGTGTGCACGTTCCCGGCTTCTACGACGACGTGGTGCCTCTCCCTGCCCGCGAGCGCGCCGACTTCCGGCGGTCCGGGTTCTCCCTCGCCGCCTACAAGCGCGACAACCATCTCCGCCTCCTGCGCGCGAAGGACGGGGTCGAGGTCCTGGAGCGGATCTGGGCGCGTCCGACCTTCGAGGTCCACGGCATGGTCGGGGGATATACCGGGCCCGGCATCAAGGCCACCGTGCCCGGACACGCGGAGGTGAAGGTGTCGTGCCGGCTCGTCCCGCGGCAGAAGCCGGAGCGGATTGCCCGTCTCGTCACCGCATTCGTCCGCAAGCGCAACCCCGACGTCGTGGTGCGCGCGGAAGGCGCCTCCCTGCCCTACGAAGGGAGCAGCCAGGGGCCGGTGGCGGACGCGGTGCGCGCGGCCATGTCGTTCGCGTTCGGCCGGACGCCCGCCTTCGTGCGCGACGGCGGCACCATCGGCGCCGTGGTCAGCATGGGCCATATCCTGCGCTGCCCGATCGCGTTCCTGAACCTCTCCCTGCCGGAGCACGGCTACCACGCGCCGAACGAGAACTTCGACTGGGGCCAGGCCGCGGGCGGCATGGCCGCCTTCGCGCACTACCTCGAGGAAGTCGCGCGCGGGGGCGCGACGAGCGGCGGCTCATGACCGCGGACGGGCTGCAGCGGGGCGAAGACGGGATCGTCCGATGCTGGTGGCCGGGAGCGGATCCGCTCTACGTCCGCTATCACGACGAGGAGTGGGGCTTCCCGGTGGAGGACGACCGCCGCCTCTTCGAGAAGGTGTGCCTGGAAGGATTCCAGGCCGGTCTCAGCTGGATCACGATCCTGCGCAAGCGTGAGAACTTCCGGAAGGCGTTCGCGAGCTTCGATCCCGCCCGCGTCGCGCGCTTCGACGCCAGGGCCGTCCGGCGCCTCCTCGCCGACCCGGGCATCGTGCGCCATCGCGGCAAGATCGAGTCCGCCATCAACAACGCGCGCCGCGCCCTGGAGCTGAAGAAGGAGAAGGGGTCGCTGGCCGCGTACTTCTGGGAATGGGTGCCGCCCGCCGCCCAACGGCCGAAGCGCATCACGCGCGACGCTCTCCGCGCGATGACCACGTCCGAAGCCTCGGTCGCTCTCAGCCGCGACCTGCGCAAGCGCGGCTGGACGTTCGTGGGTCCCACGACCCTCTACGCGTTCATGCAGGCCATGGGCCTCGTGAACGACCATCTCGAGGGATGTGCCGCGCGTGCGCGCGCGGTGGCGGCGGCGCGGAAATTCCGGCCGCCCGCCTGATCAGTGCGCGGGCGCGGCGCCCCAGAGGTCCTTGAGCCGGTCGTCGCGGCCGCAGTTCAAGCGGTAGTACTTGTAGCGGATCGGGTTCCGGATGTAGTACTCCTGGTGGTAGTCCTCCGCCGCATAGAACTCCCCGGCGGGCACGATCTCGGTGACGATCTTCTTCTTGAGCTTCCCCGAGGCGTCCAGCGCCTCCTTGGACTGCTCGGCCAGGCGCTGCTGCTCCGCGTCGTGGTAGAAGATCGCGGTCCGGTACTGGCTGCCGCGGTCGCAGAACTGCCCGCCCCGATCGAGGGGATCCACGTTGTGCCAGAACACGTCCAGGAGCTGCTCGTACGTGACCTTCGACGGGTCGTAGACGACGTCCACCGCTTCCGCGTGGCCGGTCGTCCCGGAAGAGACCTGCTCGTAGCTCGGCCTCTTGACGCTGCCGCCGGTGTAACCGGAGGTGGTGGAGAGGACGCCGGGCACGCGGTCGAAGGGGCCCTCCATGCACCAGAAGCACCCGCCCGCGAACGTGGCGTGGGCCTTTCCCGAGGCGGGCGAGGCCGCACGAGCGGCCGTGGCCGCGATCATCGAGATCGCGATCAACAGTCCCGCCGCCGGTGCGGCGATGTGAAATCTCTTCAACATGTGTCGGCGGCTCCTCCGGGCGGAACACACCCGCCCCCACCAACGATATCGCATGCAGGAGGCCTTCCCTTCCCGCGTTAGAGTGAAGGAGGAGGAACACGAACATGTGGCAACGTTTCGGCGGCCCGCCCACCCGTGAAGACGCACTGCCGGGGCGACCCGAGCGCATGGCCGTCCCCGCGCGCCATTTCGTGAACGGCGCGCCCCTCGAGGGCCTGCCCGCGGGCCTGCAGGAGGCCGTCTTCGGCATGGGCTGCTTCTGGGGAGCCGAGAAGGGCTTCTGGAAGGTGCCCGGAGTCGTGAGCACCTCCGTGGGATACGCGGGCGGCACCACGCCCAACCCGACGTACCGCGAGGTCTGCTCGGGTCGCACGGGACACGCGGAGGTGGTGCGCGTCGTGTTCGACCCGGCCAAGGTCCGCTACGAAGACCTGCTTCGCGTGTTCTGGGAGGGCCACGACCCCACCCAGGGCATGCGCCAGGGCAACGACGTCGGCACCCAGTACCGTTCCGCCATCTACACCTACGGCGACGACCAGCGCCGGGCCGCGGAGAAGTCGCGCGACGAGTACGAGAAGGTGCTGCGCGCCGCGGGCTACGGTGCCATCACCACCGAGATCGCGCCCGCCCCCGAGTACTACTTCGCGGAGGAGTACCACCAGCAGTACCTGGCCAAGAACCCGGACGGCTACTGCGGACACGGGGGCACCGGCGTCTCCTGCCCCATCGGAGTGGCCGCCGTGCGGTCCTAGCCCGGCGGCGCGTTCGCATCGAGCCGCCAGGCGCGGGCACGCCGTTCCGCGGGCAGCAGGCTCGCATAGAGGAAGGCGCTCGCCGGCGCGGCCAGCCCGACCTGCGCGGCCAGCCGCACGACCGCGCCCACCTGGTACTCGAGTTCGGAGGGCCGTCCCTCCAGGATGTCCCGTTGCATCGAGGCTGTGCCTTCCGCGGGCAGGCCATCGACGATCGCGAGCGTCTTCGCAACCGCGTTGGAGGGCAGCCCCACCCCGCGCGCGTGGGCCACGGCCAGGATCTCGCCCATCGACTGGGCCAGGATCGCACGCGTCTCCGGCACGGCCCGGAACACGCCCGCGGGCACGCGCGTCACCGCGCCCACCGCGCTCACGGGCGCGATGAAGAGGAACTTCTCCCAGAGGGCGACGGCGATGTGGGGCGGCACCACCGCAGAGAGTCCTTCCGCCGCCGCGAACGCGTCGCGCAACGCCTCGACCCGTGCGCTCGTGCGGCCGTCCCATTCGCCGAACTCGATGCGCGGCACGATCCCCGTGTGTTTGATCCGCCCCGGCCCGGCCACGAAGCTCATGATCCGGCAGAGGCCGCCGAGGACCCGGCCGCGCCCGACGACGTCGCTGAGCTCGTCCGCCGCCTCGACTCCGTTCTGGAGCGGCACCACGAACGTGTCCGGGCCGAGCAGTGGTCCGAGCGCCTCCGCGGTCTCGCGCACCTGCCAGGCCTTCACGCCGACGAGCACCGCGTCCACGGGCCCGATCTCGCGCGGGTCCGACGTCGCCTCCACCGGCTGGACGGCGAAGTCGCCGGCCACGCTGTCCACGGTCAGGCCGTCACGTCGCAGCGCTTCGAGGTGCGCCCCGCGGGCCACGAAGGCCACGGAATGGCCGGCGCGCGCCAGGCGCCCCCCGAAGTAGGCACCCACCCCGCCCGAGCCGAAGATCGCGAACCGCATGTCCTGGACGCTACGGCGGGCAGACTCGCGAGTCAATGCATGGGCTCACGCCCCCGGTGCGCTATCATCCGCGCCCGATGAGATCACGGTCGCTGGCCGCCGCCTTCGTCCTTTCGCTCGTCGTGTGCAGCGCCGCGTCCGCCGCCGCTCCTCCCCTGGCCGCCCTCGACGCGCACGTCGAGCGAGCCCGGCGGGAGTTCGACATTCCCGGCGTCTCCGTGGCCGTCGTCAAGGACGGCCGTGTCGTGCTGGCCAAGGGCTACGGTGTCAAGCGCCAGGGCGCGCCCGCCCCCGTGGACGCCGACACGCTCTTCGCCATCGCGTCCAACACCAAGGCCTTCACCGCCGCCGCTCTCGGTCTGCTGGTCGAGGACGGGAAGCTGGGCTGGGACGACGCGGTCACGCGGCACCTCCCGTCGTTCCAGATGTACGACCCCTACGTGTCGCGCGAGATGACGATCCGCGACCTGCTCTGCCACCGCAGCGGCCTCGGCCTGGGCGAAGGCGACCTCCTGTATTTCCCGCCCTCGACGTTCTCGCGCGCGGAGATCGTCGAGAAGGTCCGTTACCTCAGGCCCGCGACCAGCTTCCGGAGCAGTTACGCCTACGACAACATCCTCTACATCGTGGCCGGGGAGGTCGTGGCCGCGGTCAGCGGCCGGCCCTGGGAAGTCTTCGTGCGCGAGCGCCTGCTCGCGCCCCTCGGGATGAAGGACACGGTGCCGAACCCGTCGGCGTTGCCCGCGGGCGCGAACGCGGCCACTCCCCACGGCAAGGTGGACGGTGTGCTGCGTACGGTCGCTCCCGACGACGCGGACAACATCGCGGCCGCGGGCGGCATCCTGTCCAGCGCGCACGACATGGCGCGCTGGGTCACCGCGCTGCTGCAGGCTGGATCCCCCGCGGCGCCGGCGGCCGGGCTCACGCCGCGCCTCGTCCAGGAGCTGTGGAACGCGCACACGCTCATGCCCATTGCGGAGCCGGCGTCCTCCCTGACCGCGCTGAAGCCGCGCTTCCTGTCGTACGGTCTCGGCTTCAGCCTTCGCGACTACCGCGGACGCAAGCTCGTCACCCACACCGGCGGCCTTTCCGGAATGGTGTCTCGGGTGGCCCTCGTGCCCGAAGAAGGCCTGGCGATCGTGGTGCTCACCAACCAGGAGTCCGGGGGCGGTCGGGACGCCATCGCGTATCACCTGCTCGACGCCTTCCTGGGAGCGCCTCCCATGGATTGGATCCCGGCGTTCGCGGAGGCAGAGCGGCGCGACGAAGAGCACGCGCGGTCCGTTGAAACGGGGCACAAGGCCGCGCGGACCACGACGTCGAAGCCTTCGCTTCCCCTCGCCGGGTATGCGGGCCGCTACCGGGACGCGTGGTATGGGGAGGCGGCGATCGCGGCGGAAGGCGGCCGCCTCGTCCTGCGCTTCAGCCGGTCGCCGTCCCTCACCGGCGACCTCGAGCACTGGCACTACGACACGTTCGTCGCGCGCTGGCGCGACCGGACCGTACCCGACGCCTTCGTCACGTTCGCCCTGCGGCCGGACGGGACGGTGGACGCGCTCAAGATGGAGGCCTTCTCCCCCGCCGCCGACTTCAGCTACGACTACCAGGACCTGCTCTTCAAGCCCGTGCGGGAGAAGTAGCGACGCTCCTCGGAGGGCTGAGCCCGCAGGCGTTCCTGCGACGCCATTGGCAGAAGCGGCCGCTGCTCGTGCGCGGTGCCGTGCCCGGGTTTCGCGATCCCCTCACTCCCGCGCGCCTTCTCGCCCTGGCCGCGCGCGACGGCGTCGAGTCGCGCCTCGTGCGCGAGCGTGGAGGGACGCGGCCCTGGCAGGTGACTCCGGGGCCGCTGCCGGCCGGCTTGATCCGCCGGCTCGGCCCCTCGCACTGGACAGTCCTCGTCCAGCACGTGGACGCGCACGTGGCCGCCGTGGCCGATTTGATCGACCGGTTCGACTTCCTGCCGCGCTGGCGAGTGGACGACGTGATGATCAGCCTGGCCGCGCCCCAGGGCTCCGTCGGGCCTCACGTCGACAGCTACGACGTCTTCCTGCTGCAGGGCCGCGGCCGCCGCCGGTGGCGGGTGGCCGAGCGCTTCGCGGACAAGCACGTGCCCGGCCTCGACCTTCGCATCCTGCGCCGCTTCCGCGCCGAGCGCGAGTGGGTGCTCGGTCCTGGCGACATGTTGTACCTCCCGCCGGGCGTCGCCCACCATGGCGTCGCGCTCGAGGAGTGCCTCACGTATTCGATCGGCTTCCGCGCCCCCTCGCAGTACGATCTCGTCGCCGGGTTCCTGCAGCGGGTGGTGGCCGCCGTCGATCGCTCGCGCCTCTATGCCGATCCGGATCTCTCGCCCGCCCGCGACCCCGGCGAGATCACGCCCGCGGCCCTGACCCGCTTGCAACGCATCGTGAAGGACGGCGCGAAGGCGAGCGCCGCCGCTTTCGTCCGCTTCGCGGGCGAACACCTCACCGAGCCGCGCGTCGAGCGCACCGCGCCGCCCCGCCGCCTGGATCCCGCGCGGCTGGCGCGCACGCTGCACGGAGGCGGCTCGCTCGTGCGCGGCCTGGACGCGCGCGTCGCGTTCGTGCGCCGCGGCGCGGTGACGACCCTCTTCGCGGACGGCCGCCATTGGACGTTGTCCCCGGTCCTCGCGGGTGTCGCGCCGCTGTTGACGCGGCGGAGACGCGTTGACGCGGAAGCGCTGCGGCCCCTCCTCCGACGCCGCGGGATGATGGCGCTGCTGGCGGAGCTGGTCAGCGCCCGCGTCTTCGACGTCGAGCCGGCGGACCGGCGGCGGCCGCGCGCGCGGCCAGCCCGTCGAGCACGGCCCGGAAGTCGGAGGGCAGCGGGCTCTCCAGGGACACGGGCACGCCCGTGAGCGGATGGCGGAGCTGCAGGCGCGCCGCGTGGAGCATCACGCGAGGGGCGGCCGCGGTGTCGCCTCCATACCTCCGGTCCCCGAGGATCGGCATCCCTGCCTCCGCGAGGTGGATGCGGATCTGGTGCTTGCGTCCCGTACGGGGACGCGCTTCCACGAAAAGGCCACGCTCGAATACGTCCCGGATCACGAAGTCCGTGACGGCGGCACGGGTCGCGGGCCCGGCCGCGCGCGGGCCGTCCACCGCGGTCTCGCTGCGCCACGTCTTCGGCGGCATTCGCCGCGGGCGGGCCGTCAGCGCCAGGTAGGTCTTCTCGACCGCGTGCGCCCCGAACTGCGCCGCGAGATCGGGGTTGGCCGCCGGATCCTTCGCGAAGAGCACGACCCCGGAGGTGTCCTGGTCCAGACGTTGATGGACGCCGAGGTGGCCCGGGGACGAGCCGGAAGCGGCACGGGATCGAAGGAGGCTCTCGACGAGGCCGACGAGGGAGGCCCGGCGCGGATCGGCGGAAGCCACCGTCGGCAGCTGCGGGGGCTTGTCCACCGCGATCAACGCGTCGTCTTCATAGAGGACGCGGCGCGCCTCCAGCGACGAGGGCTCGTCATCGCGCCGCACGAGCTCGGGGCGCACGATCAGCTCGAGCGGGACGCCCGCGTCGATCAGGCGTCCCGGCGCCCGCAGGGGCAGGCCGCGCACGCGCAGGCCGCCGGCCATGACCAGGCGGCGCACGGCCGCACGCGAGGGCACGCTCCCGAGGACCTCCGTCAGCCAGTCCCGCGCGACCTCGTCCGCGCGCCGGCCCGCCTGCGGAGCGCCGGCGACGAGACGATACCGGCGCGCGGTCAGCGCGAGCGGCTCGCGGCGGGGGCGGACGGACGATCGCGGAAGAAGCGGTCGCAGGCCGCGCGGAAGCGCTGCTCCAAGGCCGCGCCGGCGTCCCCGGGCAGGGGGGGCAGGCGCCGCCACGCGGCCTGGGCCGCCTTCACCTCGTCGACCTCGGCCCGCCGCTTGGCCTCGGCCTCTCCGCGCCCACCCATGGTGTTGGTCGCGAGCGCCTCTTTCAGGCGGCGCGCGAGGTCCTGTCCGGACAACGCGGACGCGGGCGGCTCCGCCTGCGCGCTCAGGGACTCCACGCGCGCCAGCAGCTTCTCGCGACGCGCCCGGCCCGCCTCCGGATCGAGGTCGGTGCCGCGGAACGCGTCCGGCCAGGCCGCGACCGCGCGCTCGCGGGCGGCGGTCACCCGCGCCGCCAGCGCTTCTTCGTCCGCGGGGGCGAGGCCCGTGATCTGGCGCGCGCGCGTCGTCAGCTTCTGGATCTCCTCGGCCACGCCCGCGGGCACCGGATCCGTCCCCGCGCCGGCGACGAGCGTCTCCAGCTCCTTGACCACCGCCTCGCGCTGGGCGAGCCGGGCCTGGCGGTCCGCCTCGTCGCGGTGCTTGTAGCGGTCGAAGAACGCGTCGCAGGCGGTGCGGAACCGTTGCCAGATGGCCTCGGAGCGGTCACGGCGCACGGGCCCGACCGTCTTCCATTCCGCCTGGAGCTTGCGGACCTCGGCCGCGGTGGCCTCCCATTCCGTCGAGCCCGCGAGGGCTTCCGCGCGGTCGCACAGGGCCTGCTTCTTCGCCATGTTGGCGGCCCACTCGTGCTTGCGTTTCTTGAGGTCCTCCTGCCGGCGCGAGAAGAACGTGTCGCAGGCGCCCCGGAAGCGCTTCCAGACCGCATCCCCCGCCTTGCGCGGCGCGGGCCCGATCTCCTTCCAGCGCGCCTGCAGACCCTTGAGCTCCTCGCTCGCCTTCATCCACTCCGTGGAGTCGGCCAGCGCCTCCGCCTTCGAAGCCAGCTCCTGCTTGAGGCGCAGGTTCTCGTTCTCGCGCGCGGCCTTCTCCGCGAAGTGGGCGTCCAGTTTCTCCTTGATGGGCGCACGGGCCGTCTGGTAGCGCTGGCGCAGCGAGGTCGCTTCGTCGCGCGGCGCGATACGGACTTCGGCCCAGCGCGCATCGAGGGTGCGCAGCTCCTTGGCCGCCTTCTCGAGATCCGCCTGGGCGGCCAGCGCTTCCATGCGCTTGCACAGCTCTTCCTGAGCCGTGGCGTTGCCCCAGCGGCTCCACTCCTCCGCCTCGCGGGCCTCCTGGGCGCGCGCAAAGAGCGCCGCCCGCGCCTCGCGGAGCTGGCGCGCCAGCTTGGGGGGAAGCGCGGCCAGGTCGTCGTGCGGAAGGCGGGCGTCGCGAAGGGCGACCTCGGCGTCCCTCAGGTTGAAGGGTTTCCCCGCCACCAGGGCGGTGAGACGGGCGGCCAGGGCCTCGGCCTGGGCGACCCGCTCCTTGCGATCGGTGCGCAGACGCGGGGCGAGGCTCGGTGCCGCCTCCGCGCCGGTGCCCTCGGCACCCTGGGTGGCGGTTGGCGGCTCTGACGGTGCGGCCGGCTCACCCGACGGGGTCTCTTCGGCCGGCTCCGCGGGCACAGCCGCTTCCGCAGCTTCCGCCGCGTCCGCCGCCGTGTCGGCCGGCTCCGCGGCCTGATCTTCGGCCTCGCCTCCCGTGGTCGCCCCGCTCTCTTCCGCTCCGGTTGCGCCCGCTTCGGCCTCGCTCTCTCCGCCCGTCGCGTCCTGGCCGCCCATGTCCTCCTCGTCCGACGCCCCCGTCGCGCCCTCCGTCCCCTGGTCCGGCACCCGCGGCGCCTCCTCGGCCGGCCGCAGAACCTCCATCCTCTCACGCGCGCGGCGTGATGCGGCCTTGTTGCGGGCGCGCGCCGCTACCGCGCGCAGCGCCTCCACGTCTTCGATGCGGTCCACCGCCGCCACCGCCGCGTCCTTGTGCTCGCTCCGGGTCGCGACCTCGGCCAGGGCGGCGGCATCCGCGACCGACGCCACGGCACGGAGGCGCACGGCGGGATCGGCCGCGCTGCGCGCCACGCGAGCCAGCGCGTGCGGATCGAGCAGCCGCCCCACGGCATCCGCGCGCACCTCGGGCAAGGCCGCGGAGAGGGCGAGCTGCGTGAGATGCCCGGCCTCCTTGAGCGCGGCCCCGGCCGGCACCGCGCCGCCGGCATCCGCCGCGAGCGCGAGCGCGAGAAGCGCGCCCTCCGCCTTCTCCCGCACGCCGGCATCCTGGTCGTCGGCCCCGATCCGCACCAGAACGTCGGCCGAGGTCAGGCGGCGCAGCGCCGCCCTGCGGACGAGCGGGTCCTCGTCGCTGGTCGCGATCTGGGCGAGCCGGTCCTGCTCCTCGGCCGGGATCTCGCGCACGCCTTCTGCGCGGACCTTCGGATCCGGGTCTTCCCAGCGTGGACGGCGGCGGAGACGGTCGAGGAGGGCCATGACCGGGCGGTCTCGAAGAGTCCTATCCTAGCAAGAAGCTCAGGGGTGCGGTCGAAGGGGCGCGGGGAGACGGCCGGGCGCGCCCGAGGCCGTCCGCTCCAGGACGAAGCGGTCGAGCGCCTGCAGCAGCTCCTCCCGGTTGGAGTACGGCCCGGGACGGTAGCCCCGCGACGAGATCCCTTCCTGGGCCAGCTGCGAAAGCTCCCAGTCCTGCCGGTTCGTGAGGTCCCAGAACTCGATCGCCCCGGTGGGATCGAAGGACTCCCGCGCGATCTCATCGGGATGGAAGTGCCATTCGCAGATGACGTCGGTGCGGTCCACCGCCCGCGGCCACATGGTGAACGTCAACATGTAGTCGGGATGCAGGTTCAGGAGGAGGTTGGGGAGGATCGCGTAGTAGTACACGTGCCGCTGGTCGTCGGGCCCGAGGCCGGGCAGGCAGGCCCGCGTGGTCTGGCCGTCCATGGACAACGTCTTCACGCCGTCGCGCAGGTCCATCCGCCCGCCCAGGTAGGTCGGCTGGGGCGGCTCGTTGGCGCCGCTCATGTAATGCGACAGCTTGTTGAGGATCGGGTGCACGATCGGACAGTGCAGGCACTCCGAGTAGTTCTGGATGATGAGCTTCCAGTTGGCCTTCAGCTCGTAGACACGCCGCTCCGCCAGGCGGAGGTCGGCCATTCCCCAGGGCGCGAACTTCGCGGGCAGCGAGGCGAGATGCTCGGCGAACGGCTTTGGTCTCTCGGCCAGATTGATGAAGATGTGGCCGTCCCAGACCGCGGTGGCCACCGGCTGCAGCGGATAGTCGGCCTCCGCGAACCCGGCGACCTTGTCCATGTGCGGCGCGCTCAGGAGCCGTCCATCCAGGCCGTAGGTCCAGGCGTGGTAGGCGCATTGGATGCGTCCGGGGAGCTGGCCCTCGGCGGAGTGGCACAGGCGCGTGCCCCGGTGCCGGCACACGTTGTGGAACGCGGAGACGCGGCCGTCTTCGCCCCCGAGCACGACCACGCTTGCGTTCCCCACCTGGCGCAGGAAATACCGTCCCGGCGCGGCGACCTGCTCCGCGCGCCCGGCGCACAGCCACATGTCGAAGTGGATGCGCTCCATCTCGAGCTGGAAGTGGGCGGGGTCGGTGTAATAACGCGCAGGGAGGGTGGTGACCCCCTCCGGCATGTCCGGGCGCGTGTTCACGTACATGGGGCCGCTCGCCTCCTGCTCCGGCCTCCAAGGATAGAGGCGCCCGCCCACAGCGGCAAGCCGCCCGCGCCTTGACCCGCCGTCACCCCCCGCTTAGCCTCTTCGCATCCATGAAGAAGCTCGTGGAATGCGTTCCGAACTTCTCCGAAGGCCGCGACCGCGCGGTCATCGACGCGATCGCGGACGCGATCCGGAGCGCTCCCGGGTGCACGCTCCTCGACGTCGATCCCGGGCGCTCGACCAACCGCACCGTCTACACCTTCGTGGGCCCGCCGGACGCAGTCGTGGAAGGGGCGCTCGCCGGCGCCCGCGCCGCCCACGCCCGCATCGACATGCGCGCGCACCAGGGTGAACACGCGCGGATGGGCGCCCTCGACGTGTGTCCGTTCGTCCCCGTTTCCGGCGTGACCCTCGAAGCTTGCGTGGCCCTGTCCCGCGCGTTCGGCCGCCGCGCCGCCGAGGAGCTGGGTATCCCCGTCTACCTCTACGAGGCGGCCGCGTCGCAGCCGCACCGCCGGACCCTCAGCCAGATCCGCGCCGGTGAATACGAGGGCCTCGCCGAGAAGATCGCGCGGCCGGACTGGCAGCCCGACTTCGGGCCCGCGCGCTTCCTGCCCGCCTGGGGCGCCACCGTGACCGGCGCCCGCCACTTCCTCATCGCCTACAACGTGAACCTCCTCGCCACCAAGGAACAGGCCCATCGCATTGCCCTGGAGCTGCGCGAGCAGGGCCGAGGGCCCCAGCAACCGGGACGGTTGCGCGCGGTCAAGGCCGTGGGCTGGTGGGTCGAGGAGTACGGGATGGCCCAGGTCTCGATGAACCTCGACGACTTCAAGGTCACCCCGCCCCACGTCGCCTTCGAGGAAGTCGTCAAGGAAGCGCGCGCGCTCAAGCTCGCCGTGGCCGGCTCGGAGATCGTCGGCCTCGTCCCGCTCCAGGCCCTGCTCACCGCCGCCGACCACTACATCGCGGCCGAAGGCCTCCTCATCGTGGACGAGAAACAGAAGATCCGCCTGGCCGCGGACCGCCTGGGCCTGGGCGCCGTTTCCCCGTTCGTGCCGGAGAAGCGCGTCATCGAATACATGGTGGCGGGAGACGCGGAGACGCCGCTGGCCTCCTCATCGGTCCGCTCGTTCGTCCGCGCGGTCGGGGCTCGCACCTCGGCGCCGGGCGGCGGGTCCGCTTCCGCGCTCATCGCGGCCCTCGGCGCCGCGCTGGGCACGATGGTCGGATGGATGACGTACGGGAAGCGGAAGTTCGAGGACAAGGACGCGGTCATGCGCGGCCTGATCCCGCCGCTGCACGGCGCGATGGAGGCCTTGATCCCGCTCATCGACGCCGACACGCAGGCCTTCGCGGCCTACATGGAAGCACGGAGCCTGCCCCAGGACACGGAGGAGCGGGCGGCCCAGCGACGGCAGGCCATGGAGGCGGGGTTGCAGCAGGCCGTCGAGGTGCCCCTGGCCGTCCTGCGCCTGGCCGATGGTTCGTGGGACGCGATGGTCGAAATGGCGCGTCACGGCAACGTCGCTTCGCGCTCCGATCTCGAGGTCGGGGCCAAGGCCCTCGAGGCCGGGATCTGGGGCGCCTACCGGAACGTCCTCATCAACCTGCCCGAGATCTCCGACGAGGCGTTCCGTAACCGAGCAGTGGCGGAGGCGGAGACGATCGCGCAAAGGGCCCGGCCGCGCCTCGAGGAAGTCCTGACCATCCTCGCGGGACGCTGACCGGGCCCGGTTCCGACTCCTACGCCACGTTTGGCGCTAGCGCGGCGTACCACCCCCGGCCGGCGCGGCCGGTGCGCCACCCGCGGGCGCGCCACCCGCCGGTCGAGCACCGCCCGCCGGCGCGCCGCCCACACCGCCGCTCGGCTGACTCGCCGCCGGCTGAGCCGTGCTCGGCTGCTCCGTCCGGCCGGTCGTCGGCCGCGCGCCGGTCCGACTCGTGGTCTGGGCGGGGGTCCCCGCCGTCGTCCCGCCTGTCGTCGGCTGAGCAGCCGTCCCGCCCGTCGAGCGTACGCCCGTGGTCGCAGGCTGGCCTCCCGCCGTCGTCGCCCCGTTCGAAGCCGGGATCGGCCCTTGTAGAGCGGACGGTGTCGAACGGGTGACCGAGCTCGTCGAGGCTCCCGCCGCGGCCGGAGGAGCGTTCCCCCGCTGCTGGCTCACGCCGGGTGCGATGGTCCCGGGCGTGAATGGACCGTTGACGACGGGCGATCCGGGCGCGTTCGGATTGGTGGTGGTGACTCCGGGCGCGATCGTGCCCGGAGTGAAGTTGCCCGAAGTGATGGCGGAACGGCCGGGGGCGGGGATGCCCGTGGCCGTACCCACGGCCGGCCCACCCGCGGGCGAGAGCGGCGAGGTCAGGACGGCGCCCGTGGACAGGCCCAGCCCGAGCGCGGTCTGAGGCGAGACGAGGCCCCCGGGGAGATTGCCGAAGCCGCCGAAGCCGGTCACGACCACGCCGCCGGGAGCGCCGACGGAGTTGTTGCCTTCCGGCCCGAGCGACCCGAGCGAATTGTTGAAGGCGACGCTGGTCGGATCCAATCCGATCGGCATGTTGTTGGGCCCGATGATGGTCCCGTTGGTGCCGAGCAATCCCAGGATCTGCCCGTTCAGACCCATGACGGTGCGGTTGGGACCGAGCGTGCCCATGACCGCGCCGTTCGGAGCCAGGACGTTGCCATTGGCGTCCACCGTCGTTCGGTTCGTGAGGTTGGTGCCGGTGTTGTTCAGGGAAGCCGCGCCAGCGGTTCCGGTGAACGTGCTATTGGCGAGGCTGAGGTCCCCGTTTGGCCCGAGGTTCCCGATCACGGTGCCGCTGGCGCCGATGACGGTGCCGTTCGGTCCGAGCGTACCGACCATGGCTCCGTTCGGTCCGATGACGTTGCCGTTCGAGTCGATGGTGGTGCCGCTCGCGTTGCCTCTCGTACTGCCCAGGTTGTCGGCCGTCCCGTTCGTGCCGACGATCGTCCCGTTCGGCCCGAGAGTGCCCATGACCGTCCCGTTGGTTCCCACCATGGTGCCATTCGGACCGAGCGTGCCCAGCGTCGTACCGTTGGGCCCGAAGATGGTGCCGTTGGGGCCAAGCGTGCCCACGATCGTCCCGTTCGAGCCGAGAACCATTCCGTTGGGCCCGACGATGGTGCCGTTCGTGGAGAAGACCATCCCGCTCGCGTCCACCACGACGATGCCCGGACCGTACGCGATCCCGCCCGCGACCGGGACGCCGGACCCGCCTCCGGCATAAGCCGGAGAGACGGCGGGAGCGCCGAAGACGACGCCGTAGGGCAGCATCGACGCGATGGTCATTCCCGGTGGCAGGGGACGTCCGCCGGCGACCACGTTGATCGCGATCGCCCGCTTGCCCGCGATGCGGTCGTCGAAGGCGAGGATCACCTCGTCCCCGACGCGGAGGCCGGACAGGCGCGGCCGCGCGGAGCGGTCCACGTCGTAGATCCACAGATCGCCGTCGTAGGTCTCGACCAGTACCTTCGAGGAGGCGGGGTCGGCGGCGATCATGATCGCGCCGATTTCGGTCCGGCCGAACGGGCCGTTGTACATCTTCGTCTCCTGCATGCTCGCCGCGCAGCCGGCGCCCAGCAGAGACACGGCGATGATGGCGCCCAGGCTCTGTCTCATGGCTCTCCTCCCCAACGGGGGCAACCGCAGCAGTGCGGCCGCCCGCGACAGAAACCAGCAAGTTTCGTACCATTCAAGCCAAAAAGTCAGATCACAGATCAGGCGCCAGGGGGCCGGCGTCGCTCCTCCCACCCCTACAATTGATTGATGGACAAGGCCGACGTGGTCGTCATCGGGGCCGGCGCGGCGGGCCTGGCCGCAGCCCGAGACCTCTCCCAATCCGGGCGGCGCGTGTCCGTGCTCGAGGCCCGGGACCGATGGGGCGGCCGAGTCTTCACTCAACGCTCCCCCGCCTGGCCGGTCCCCGCGGAGCTCGGCGCGGAGTTCATCCACGGCGAGGCTGAAGCGACGATGGAGGGGGCACGCGCCGCGGGCCTGGCCGTGGAGACGCTTCCCGACCGGCACGTCTGGGCGAAAGACGGGCGGCTGCGGCCAGTGGGAGACGCGTGGTCGCGCTTCGACGCCGTGCGCAAGCGCATCCCGAAACGTGGACAGGACGTGTCGGTCGCGGCGTTCCTCGCGCGACACGACCTGCCGCCCTCCTCGAAGACGCTCGCGCGGATGATGGTGGAGGGCTATCATGCCGCGCCCGCGGATCAGATGAGCGCGCAGGCTCTGGCTGGCGGGGACGAGGAGACCAGCGACGGTGCGCACCGCCAGCACCGCATCGTGGCCGGCTACGACCGGCTCCTCGGCTGGCTGCGCGCGGGGCTCGACCCCTCGCGCGTGAGCGTGCACCTGCGCACGGCCGCGACCGAGGTGCGCTGGGATCGCGCGCAGGTGCGCGTTCGCGCCCGCGTCGGGACGGGAGCGGCGGAAACGACGTTCCGCGCCGCCGCGGTCGTCGTGGCCGTCCCCCTCGGCGTCCTCAAGGCCCCGCCGGACGAGCCGGGCGGGATTCGCTTCGTGCCCGAGGTCGAAAGGGACCGGTCGGTGCTCGCCGGCCTCGAGATGGGTCACGTCGTCAAGATCCTCTTCCGGTTCCGCGAGCGGACCTGGAGCCGCGAAGCCGACTTCTTCCACGACGCCGGCGCCGCGTTCCCGACGTGGTGGACGCGCGGTCCCCTGCGCGTGCCCGTGCTCACGGCCTGGGCGGGTGGACCGGCGGCCCAGGCCCTGCACGGCCGCCCCGAGCGCGACGTGGTGGACGTCGCCCTGCGCACGCTCGCTTCGATGCTCGGAGTGCGTCGGCCGCGGCTCGAGCAGCTCCTCGAGGGATGGGCCTGGCACGATTGGCAGGCCGATCCCCTGAGCCGCGGTGCCTATTCCTACGTGCGCGTGGGCGGCGTCGCGTCACCGCGCGCGTTGGCGCGGCCGGTGGAGGGCACGCTCTTCTTCACGGGCGAGGCTACGGAGCCGGAAGAGATGGGAACCGTCAGCGCCGCCATCGCGAGCGGCCGGCGCGCCGCCCGGCAGGTCGAGTCCGTCCTTCAGTCGCGGCGCCGGACATGAACGACTCATCGGCTTGACATCACGCGGCAGCGCGGGCAGACTCCGCGCCAATTCCCGTCCAGTCGTTTGTACAAGGGTCCCTCCCGCAAGAGCTCGTCCCTACGGGTGTAGTGGCTCGCTGCGCGCGCCACCCCCGCTTGGCGAGGTTCTGCGCCCTTAGGACGAGAGTGCAGCCACGCAAATCGGTGGTGGCCGCAGTGCAGCCACGCAAATCGGTGGTGGCCGCAGCGCAGCCACGCACGCCGGTGGTGGCCGCAGTTGCTGGTCCGGCGGCAGTAAGGCCGCCGGAAGCAGTGAGGAATACATGCGCTCCCTATCGGCGCGCCGCGCGGTGCCGCTCCTGTGTGCCTCGTTCTGGACCGCGTGCGGGGGATCCCCCGGCGCGCCTTCAGCCACCGCCCCCGCCGCTCCCGTGGCCGTCGCGCCCGCGCGCCGGCCCAACATCGTCTTCATCCTCGCCGACGACCTGGATTTCCGGACCACCGCGATGATGCCGCGCCTCCCGGCCCTCATCGGCCAGCACGGGCGCACCTTCGACCGCGCCTACGTGACGCAGGCGCTGTGCGCGCCGTCGCGCGCTTCCATCCTCACCGGGCAGTTCCCGCACAACCACCGCGTCCTCGACAACAGCGGGCCCGACGGCGGCTTCGGCGCCTTCCGGCGCGGACCTGAGGCCTCGACCGTCGCGACCTGGCTGCGCGCCGCCGGGTATCGCACCGCCCTGGTCGGCAAGTACATGAACGGCTATCCCACCGCGGCCACGCCCGACTACATCGCCCCGGGCTGGGACGAATGGCGCGCGCAGGAGACCGACCTCACCGCCGACCGCTACGTGAACTACTTCCTGAACGAGAACGGCACCGTGAACGAGTTCGGCACCCGGGACGAGGAATACGAGACCGACGTCCTCACGAACCGGGCCGTGACCTTCATCGAGCGCTCCGTCCAGGACCACAAGCCCTTCTTCCTGTACCTGGCGCCGGATGCCCCGCACCTGCCGGCCATCCCCGCGTCCCGGCACGCCACCCTCATGAACGGGACGGAGGCGCCCCGCGTGCCTTCCTTCAACGAGGGGGACGTCAGCGACAAGCCCGCCTTCGTGCGCAACGCGACCCTCATGACGCCGGCCGAGATCCGGAAGCTGGATCGGACGGAGACCGCGCGCCTGCGCACCATGCTCGCGGTGGAGGACATGGTCGCAGACGTGCTCACCGTGCTGGCCGCGAACCAGGTGCTGGACGAGACCTACGTGTTCTTCATGTCCGACAACGGGCTGATGCTGGGCGAGCATCGCCTGGTCACGACCAAGGACGTGGCCTACGAGGAGGCGATCCGCGTGCCCTTCATAGCGATGGGCCCGGGCATCGCCGCGGCCACCCACGACGAGGAGCACTTCGTGCTCAACGTCGACGTCGCGCCCACCCTGGCCGAGCTGGCGGGAGTGACGGTGCCCGATACCGTCGACGGCCGCTCGATGGTCCGGCTCCTCCGCGGCGAGTCGGTGGCGGACTGGAGGAAGGACGCCGTCTCGGAGTCGATCTCCTACACGGGCGGGCTCAGCGCGGTGCTGCGCACGCCCCAATACGCGTACACCGAGATCGAATCGGGCGAGAAGGAGCTGTACGACATGGCCAACGACCCCTACCAGGTCTCGAGCCTCCATCGCCGCGCCGACCCCGCGCTGCTGGCGTCGCTCTCGGCCCGCCTGGCCCAGATCACGGGCTGCCGGCGAGCCACGTGCCGGCAGTAGCTCTTATCTCAGGGGGGGAACTCACTACTCACTCCGATCGGAGTGAGCTCCCCCCTGAAACCCCCCATCGCGCGTCGCCGCTGCTGCGCAGCGCCGCGTCTTCAACCTCAGGGGGGGCACTCACGCATCGTCAGGGTGGGCGTTCGCGACCCCCCCCTGAAACCCCCCATCGCGCGTCGCCGCTGCTGCGCAGCGCC
>Ga0207428_10001229_pt1 | contig 27466 bp, 20 predicted proteins | sample RhiMethybrSRZTD1_FD_187600 | JGI IMG/M metagenome (GOLD analysis project Ga0207428, IMG submission 187600) | Populus rhizosphere microbial communities from Tennessee, USA - Rhizosphere MetaG P. TD hybrid SRZTD1 (SPAdes) (version 3) | ecosystem: Host-associated > Plants > Roots > Rhizosphere >...
TCCTTCTACCGAGCGCGATTCCGCCGGTGGTGAATCGCGCTCGGTAGAAGGAGGCAGGAATCAGGATTCCTGATTCCTGATTCCTACGACGTGTACTTCTTCAGCCAGCCGACAGTGAGAGGCCAGGCCTGTTGACTCGCTCGCATGTTCGCGCCGTCGTTGCCGCTCTGGGCGCGTAGGAAGCCGTGCGCCGCGCCGTCGAACACGTGCGGCTCGTACATCTTCCCAAGCTCTTTCATCTTCATCTCGGTCGCGGCGATGGTGTTGCCGATGCGCGCGTCCTGCATCAGCCCGCCGTAGAGTCCGAGCACCGGCGCCTTGATCGCCTTCAGTGAGTCCGAAGGCACGAAGGCCGGCGGCGCTCCTCCGCCTCCCGCGCCTCGCCCGCCCCCGCCCGCCGCCGGGGCATCGGTCGGCGCCGTTCCGTAGTACACGACCGCCGCGTTCAACGATGGTTCGGCAACGGCCATCGCGAAGCTCTGGTTGCCGCCGAAGCAGAAGCCGATCGTCGCGCTCTTGCCGTTCGCGCGGGGCTGCTTCAGCGCCCAGTCGCGTGCGGCTTTGAGGCGCGCGACGATCTCCGGCGCCGGCAACGAGAGCGTCGCTTTCACCATCTCCTGCTGCCCACCGAACGACGATGAGTCACCGCTGTTGGGTCCCTTTCCGGAGAGGAGATCGGGTGCGACCGCGATAAAGCCCTCCGCCGCGAGCTGATCGGCCACGCCGCGAATCCAGTCGCTCAACCCGAACACTTCCTGAATCACGAGCACGACCGGCGCGCGACCGGTGCCGGCCGGACGCACGACCCACGTGTTCATCGGCGTGCCGCCGGCGTCGATCTTGACGAATTCACCCTTGCGCGGGGACGAGGCCAGACGCGCCGCGGCGCCCATGTCGTCAGGTGGTAGCGACGCGTTCGCCGGCGCCGCCTGTCGCCTCGCCCACTTGGCCTCGTCCATCGCGTGCGCGGCGTGTATGTTTCCCGCAGCGGCCATGTGCGCGACGTGCTCCGCCGCAGTCATGACGTGTCCCGCGTGCTCTCCGCGCGGCGCGGCGGCTTCGACGAGGCGCGTGCTGTGATGGCTGATCGCAACAAACGCGGCAGCCACGCTGAACCCCGCGAGCGCCGCGATCGAGTGAGTGCGTTTCATGAACCCTCCCGCTGTGACCTAGGGCGGATTCTATATCGGCGGGTCTAACGCGTTTCGGATTCGAGTCTCGTCGTGGCTTTCGCGACGACGACCGATGACCCGGCCGACGTCGCCTCGTAATACCCCACGAAGCGCTTCGGTTCGGGTGCATCGTAGCGCCTCAAGTTGTGCGCCCACCGGTACGCGATCGATTGATACCGCAGCTCGACCTCAACCGTGTAGGGGCCGCGCCCGCTCACCTCGACCGCGTAGTGCACGCGATCACTGCCGCCGATGAAGTCCGCGTCGCGCGCGGCGTCACCATAGACACCGATCTCGGGATCGGCCGTGGCCTTGTCGAATCCTCGCGGCAACAGGCGGTTGTCCTTCAAGTACTGCGTTGCGGTCAGCAGCCCTGTCGTCGGCACGCCGCGCCGATCACCGAGGATCGGCTCGTAGATCTGGACCTGGTCGGCCCTGCTGATGCGGTCGTAATGCGGCTCGAATGTGAGCGGGTCAACGTCGCTGTCGTTGCCGGCGATCGCGCCGGCGTCGTCAATGGCACCCGACTCGAAGACGACCCGTCCCTGTTCGTCGCGCACGGTCGCATGCAGCCACGTCCGCCGCGACGGGTAGCCGGTCGGGAACTTGTGTCCGGTGAGATTGCGCACCTCGACGTCGAACGACAGCGTGGGACGTGCCCCGAGCGAAGTCGAAGAGCCGGTCAGCACCGGCGTCGATACGCTCATCGCCGCAGTGTCGCGCTCCAACTGACGCGCGGTCGCGCGCGCCGTCGCTTCGAGCTCCGCCGGGAGCGCGGCGACACCGAGCTCGGTGCGATACCGGTTGAGCAGTCGCACCATGTGTGCGTTACCGCCGACGAAGACGTGCGTCGCCAGCGTGTCGCGGGCGTCACCGAGCACAGACGCCGCACGAATCGGACCCGACGCCACCGGCATGTGGCACGACTGGCATGCACGCCCCTCCTTGTTGAAGTCGCTGTGCTGCCATTCCTGATAGTTCATCTGCTCGGGGAGCGACCCGACGACCTCGCCGCCGGGACCATATGCCGTGGTGATGAGCGTGTGGCACGACGCGCACAGCTCGGACTGCTTCACGTGCGGCGCCTCGGCCTGCACGAAGCCGGTCACCGACCGCATGATCGTCTTGCGTCCGGCATCGACGCGATGCGGTCCAAAAATCATGCGGGCGCCGTCGGGCGGCGTCGCCTTCAGGCGGAAGTTGGCGTTGAAGCTGTCGCGTGTGCCGAGACCGTCGGGCGCGATTTGATGGCAGACGCTGCAGGAGACGCCATCGGCGGCGAGCGCCTGCAGCGGAGAACGGCTCGACCGCCCGATGGGCAGATGCGCGAACACCTCGCCCGTCCGCCCCGACGCGCGCGAGATCTTCTGCGCCATCGGCATGTGGCACGCCGCACATTCGTCTTGAATCTCGGCGGCGTGTGACGGGTGATCGATCGTTTCGCGCCGCACGCCGGCCTGCCAGTACGGATCGCGCGCGGCGTTGGCCATCATCGTCGACCGCCAGGTCGACCCGATCGACACGTCCTCGCCCGCCGGCGTCGTCAGGTTGTTGTGGCAACCGACGCAGTTCTCTGAGTGCGTGAACAACGAGAGCGCTCGATGCACGTCGGAGCGGCCGGCTTTGACCACGTCGCCGCCACGCTCGCCGGCATCGTGGCCGCCTGGACGCGGCCCGACTTCCTGGGCCCGCGCGGCCGCGAACAGGATCGACACCAACCAGAGCGAGATCGCGAGCGCTTCCTTCATCGCCAGAACTGGAACAGGCCGCCATCGAACCAGTCCCACAGGAAGTAGGTGAGAAATTGCGGCTTGCGCTCCTCTCGCTCGTTGAGTGGGACGCGGACACCGACGCTGAGCAGCACGTGCTGCAGCTTGCTCAGCGACACCTGCACCTGCGGCACGACATCCCACTCGGTGCGGGCGCTCTCAGGCTTGGCCGCGAGGACCTCGATCATCGGCGACCACGCCCTGCCGAACCCCTGATCCTGCGCGACCGTGAAGCCAACCGCCGTTCGCACGAAGCCTTCGTTGGCGCCGTTGGTCTGGTCTGATGGAATCTCGTAGCCGGCGTGCACTTGCACGAAGCCGCTGCTGGCCACGATCTGCCCCCACATCGCGAAGGGCTCGAACACGGTGAAGCCGTTGCCCAGTCCGAGGTGCTCTTTGCCGGTCGGCAGCGTCACGGCCCCGCCCGCCGCGAAGATGCTGCCGCGCGGGTAGCTGTGATACAGCGTGTGCCGCAGCGCGACTTCGACGTCGCCGAGGCCGCGGCTCCACGCAGCGCCGGGTGCACTCTGCTGGAGGTCGAACGGCACCCGGACCTCGTATTGCGCGCGCGCACCGATACGGTGCTCGTAGACAAGCTCGTTCGCGACCGCCTTGGTGCCGGCGGTGGTCACGCCGGTGTTCCACACGAGCTCGTTCTCCGGGAACGCCTTTTCCGTGAAGAACGCGCGCGGCAGGTTCAGATCGCCGCGCGGCCACGACGGGTTGTCACAGAACGTCCACAGATACTTGACGGCGCGTTCGAGCTGATCGTCCGAGAGCGCGTCGCCGAACGCGGGCATGTGCCGGTCGAGACCGCGCACCGGGCCACCGCGATGCGCCACCGCCAGCCAGTCGCCCAGCGGCTCGACGGTGTTGGTCGGACAATCGGTGAAGTCAGGGAACTCGTGCCCGTTGGGCAGCGGCAGATCGAACCCGACGATGGCGGATGGCGACCCGCGACCATCGGCCGCGTGGCAGGTGGCACACGCATTCCTGAAGATCTGCTCGCCGTCGGCGTCGGGCGGAAGCGCCTTCTCCAGCGACGTCGGCGGCGTGTGCTCGTCCTGCGAAGCACGCACCGTCGCGATCGTCATCAGCGAGGCGATGCAGAGCGCTGCCCACGCGCATGTGAACGGGCGTGCGATCACGACGGGCACGGTAGCGCACGTCGTCGCGATCGCGAAGCTTGAGAGCGAGTCTCAGATTCAATCGCAGGGTACGAAGCGCTTGCCTATAATTCGATCTCGGCCCCCACACCTACGCATGGACACGACTGAAGCTCGTCCGATTCTCGCCGCCGCCGAAGCAGCCGCGGCTATCAGCGATTACGCCACGGCTGAACGATTGCTGCGCGAGGCGGCGGCGGTGCAGGAGCGCACGCTCGGCTCGGCACATCCCGATCTCGCCAACACGTTCAACAACCTCGGTGTCGTGTGCGAGCGCGCCGGCAAGATCGATGAGGCCGAGGCGTCGTACCGGCGCGCGCATGCGATCGCGACGAGCGCGTTTCCCGCCGATCACCCGTTCGTCGAGACGAGCCGGCAGAACCTCGAAGAGTTCTGCGTGGCCAATGGCCGATCGATCGACTCACCTGCTTCCGCGAGTGAGGGGGCTGTCGAGCAGGTTGATGCCGGGTCTAAAGACCCGGCCGACACTGAAGGCCCGGATGACACTGAAGGCCCGGATGACACTGCGCCCTCTCAAACGACTGAGGCCCCCGAACAATCGCAAGAGTCTGCGTCCGCGGCCGCGCCGATGCCGCTTCAGCTCGATTCGCCCACGCCGGTAGATGCCGGGCCTATAGAACACGGACCAACCTACGCCGCGCCGGCGCGCGCCGCGGAGCCAATGCATACGGTAGAACAAGTACCGGTCTCGCGACGCGTTCCCGATCGACCATCGAGCGCGTTGCCGCTGGGAGCGCTCGCGCTCCTCGTCGCCAGCTTCGTGATCGTCTTCGTCGGGTTGATGGCTTGGTCGTCACTCACGTCGAACGAAGCGCCGGCAGATCACGAACCATCGACGACCGCCGCTCCGCCGCCACCTGACACGACGGCCGCTCCCCCGCCGGCCGACACGAACGCCGCTGTGCCGTCGACGCCCAGCGTACGTGCGACGCCGAGTACGCCGCCGGCTGCACCCAGCCGCGCGACATCAACTGCGTCGGCTGCCGGAATCACGGTGGCAGACGCCCGCCTCTGCCGGACGCTCTCGACCCGCGGGCAATGGGAGTGTGCACCGCTCGGCGATCCCGCGGCGCCAGGGACGATGTTCTTCTACACACGGATCGTGTCGGCAGGCCCGACCACGGTGGAGCATCGGTGGTACTTCGACGGTCGCTTGGAGCAAAGCGTCACGCTGGACGTGCAACCCAATAGCGGCGGCTACCGCACCTTCAGCCGCAGGACCTCGAACGCCCGGCGCGCCGGCGCGTGGCGCGTCGAGCTGCGAAATGCGGACGGACAGTTGCTACGTGAAGAGAGATTCACGGTCTCACGATAGGGCGCGGCCTTCGGACGCGTAGGGCGCGCCCTTCGGGCGCGTGGGGCCCGTCCTTCGGACGCGTGGGGGTCACCGGTCCGCGACAGCGGACCGGCCTACGGCCGCGAAGCGGCCGACCCACCCGCCCTACCGGCGCGAAGCGCCACCCAACACAAGCGTCTGCCCCACGAGCGCGGAGCGCTCGCCTCACTGGCGCGCAGCGCCAGCCCCACCGGCGCGAAGCGCCGGCCCTCTAGAGCCCGAGCCGATGTTCGCAGAAGTACACGAACGCGCTGCCGAACGTATGGCACGTCTGCTTCCATGCGGCGCGGAAGGTGCCGCTCCTCGCCCAGCTGGTGAACAGCGCCACCCATCCGCGATTGTCGGGATGCGTCCAGAAGTCATCCAACTGCAGGGTGATGAACACGTTCTCCATCAGCTGAATCAGCTCGAGACATGCCGCGAGCTGTTCGCCGCGGATGGTGCCCGGGATCGGATCGGGTAGCGGGCTCGGCCGGTTGGCCATCAGTTCCCCCAGCAGCCCTTCGAGCATCGGCGAGGTGCGGAAGCGCTCCCAGATCGCATCGAGCTGCTCGGCCTGCGCCACGAACGAGCTGCTGTCGGGCGACTGCGTCCACAGCGTAAACAGGTTCCGCGCCATCTCGACGGGACTGTGCTCATGCTCGACGTCGCGGAACGTCAGTTTGGCGACGTGATAGCCGAGGCGACGGTAGCTCTCGAACTGATCCTCGGCAAAGAACTGATCGCTCGTCGATTCGTGCGGGAAGGCCTTGTGAGCGGAATGGTACTGCTCGATGCTCGCGTCTTCGTCGCTCGTCAGCGACGATTTCATGTAGATCAGATAACCGGTGCTGCCGTTCGAGTAGAAGATCTTCCCCACCGCACAATGCGAGCGGCTGTAGCCGGTGTCCGTTTGCTTACGGATCGGGTCGACGTCGATCTCGATCTTTGCGTCGAAGTCGATCTCACAGAGTCGGATCACGTTGCCCAGGCTGCCAAACGCCAGGCTCGAATCGCATTCCGCGTCGCACGCGATGATCACCTTGCAGCGGCGGCGCACCAGCTCGTAGATCCCGAGGTTCTCGAAATGGCCGCCGTCCGAGACGTTGATGAAGTGGTTGGTCTCGTCGGCAAGGCCGAACATCTCCTTGACGAGGTACCAGGTGCTGATGGGCAGCCGCGACAACCACCACAGGCGCTTGCCCGGATTCGGGAACCACCACCCCAGCCGCACATTGAAGATCGTCAGCAGGAATGCGACGAGCGGAGACGTGCTGTAGCCCATGTTCGGGCTCGCCGCCGCGCCTGAGACCGACACGGCCTGCCCCAGCTTCACTCCGCCCGCGAACACGCGTCCATTGGGCACGTTCGAATGCGTCGGGGCGTAGCCGACCGCCTTGCGATCCGAGCCGGCCCGCAGCGGCGTGAAGACGAACGACGCGCTGTGACGGGTGTGCACGCCGAGGTCGGAGCTGCCGCCGAGATTCAACGCGCCGTTCAGGATCGGAAAGGGCCCGCGATACGAGCGGTGCGGCGGCGGCGGGTTCGCCGGATCGGACGAGGCCGGGTTTCTGAAATCGGACAGATCGAGATCGTCCTGCTGATCGAAGCCGGTGAAGGCGTGCGGCCGCCGCAGTCCCATCCGCCAACGCGTCGCGCCCAGGTAGCAGCGCACGAGCCGGTTCCGATAGAACTGATTCAACCCGAAGATGTTGATCTCGAACCGCCACGAGAACACGACGGCGATGACGACCAGAGCCAGGCATGCCCACAGATATTCACGCGTGTCGAGATCGACCAGATGTTGCCAGTACATCGCGGCCGAGATCTGGTCGCCCGTGAAGATCGTCGTGAGCAGCACATGCAGAACCGTCGCTCCGATCAGCACGGCGCCGATGATGAAGACGATCGCGGCGATTTTCGAGAACCACTCGAGCAGCGCCGCCGTTCGTGTCCGCCCCTGGTTGCCGGTTGTCCGCTCGCTGTTGCCCGACATCAACCCGCCGGCCACCGTGGCGATCCAGCCGAGGACGGTGCTCCACTGCGGCGTCCCCCAGGACTGATCGAATGCGCGAAGCGTGAGGAATGGTCCGTACACGCTCGTCAGACTGAGGAGCATGAAGCCGACTCCCCAGATGCCGATCCAGGACCCGAAGCGGGTCCACCATTCGCGCCGCCAGTCTTCCGAGTCGGTGCCGATCAAACCGATGATCACGATGATGGGCAGCGTCATCGCGGACAGCACCAGCGGCGGTCCGAAGACATACGCCATCCACGCCGGATGATTTCCGCCCTCCCAGTAGCCGAACAGCCAGCGCACGCCACAAAAGCCGAGATAGACCACGGTCATCGCGGCGGCAGCGGTGAGAACGCCGTAACCGTAGGCGATGACCCGGCTCCGTCGGGTGTCGATCGAGTAGGCCGACAGAATCGCGAGGCTGACGTACATGACTGCGAGCGGCCAGTACCACGGGGCCCACGCCGTCTGCAGCACCGACGAGTAGCTCGGGTGATCGATCGGGTGCTCCGCCCAGAGCATCGCTGCTGTGATGAACGATCCGATCCACACCGGCGCCACGCCCCAGATCAGCACTCGACTTTCCTTGATCGGTCTGGTTTCGGATCTGATGCTCCTGACCACGGCCATCGTCAGCATCAGCACGAGCGGCACGAGAATCAGATTGCCCGGGAAGACCGCCAGCCACTTGAACGCCGACCACGTGAAGACCGCCTCGTTGATGCGCGTCAGCACGAGCAGTACCCAGAGCCAGACAACGCAGGTCAACTGGATGAGCAGCGCGTTGCGAACCCAACTCGCCCACATCGTCCAGGTGTCGACGCTCATCAGCCCCTGGCGTGGCGCGAGGTAGTTGGAAAACCGCCGCAGGTGTTCGATCGACGGCTCCCAGTCCGTCAATTGGCTGAGCCAGTAGTGCGTGCGCCGGACGTTGCCGAGCAGCCAGCTGCCGATGTAGCCGCCGCCGGATACCGTCGAGAGGTAGTCGACGCCGCGAAGCAGATCGAGCTCCTGCAGCCGCTGCAACACGCCGAGGTTGAAAGTGGCGCTGCGGATGCCGCCGCCGGAGAGCGCGAGGCCGATCAGATGTTCGAGGTGCTCCCCGGTACGAGTCCGCTGACTCCAGCCGACCATCGCCGGCGAGTCGGTCGCCTCGAGCGTCGGTTTCGTGAACAACCCCTTGTCGGGAAAACCGCGCCGGTGACGCTGCTGCGCCACCTCGGCGAGCTCTTCGTCGTAGGCGCGCCGCCAGGTGATGGTTTCGGCCGGCCACTCGGGAAACGTCTCGGGATTCATCGCGCGATCGAGCTGGTCGCACGCGATCGCCACCGAGTTCAGGATCAGGTCGCAGGTGAAATCGAACACGGCCCGGAGCAGCGACACCGCGTCGTCGAGCTCGGCGGGATCCTCGCCGTCGAGGCGCGCGCGCTCGGCCAGCAGCCGCAGCAGCGACCGCCCCTTGTAGGTGACCACACCGACTGAAGAGACTTCGGCGCGAAAGAGCCGCGCCAGCCAGTAGAGGTCGAGCAGACCGAAGCGCGCGGTATGCGGTTTCTTCGCCGTCGCATCCAGCAGCTGGCCCGACACGCGGAACGAGTCGATGTGCGCCTGGCCCTCCAGCTCTGTATAGAACTCGACGCGCGATCGGATGAACTTGCGAAGACCGTCGGTGATGCGGCGGAAATAATCCGCGTGCGCGGGGTTGTGACCGAGGCCGCGCAGCCAGCGTTCGTAGTCGAGTTGCCAGGCCGTGTCGCTCTCGACGCTCGAGACCCCGGCCTCATACCGCGGGGCTTGCTGCGCCACGAGCGCACTCGCCTCTGGCACCGACGTCCGCGGCCGGCCCGTGGGCACACAATCGTCCAGGAACGCGAGCGCTTCTTCGACGTCTTCGTCGGCGATCAGCTGCTGGCGCTGATTGACCCCGACGATCGTGAGCGGGTCGGGATCGATCGGAGGCGGATACGGCAGCGCGAACGGCACATCGTTGATGTCGAACGCTCGGCGATCCGGAGACGGCGGCGTGGTCTCGTCCTTCGACGGGAGATCCTGGCGCCGCAACGGCGGACGCTTGTAGCTCTCCGGGCCCAGCAGACGCGCCGCCATGAAACGGATGCCGAAGTACAGGTAGGAATTAACGAAGCGCGCGAACGCGTTCGACTCGAACAGCTTCAGCAGGAAATCGCTCGAGGGCGGGGGCACCGAGACCGAGCCGGTCTGGAGCCGCACTTCGATGACGGTCAGGCGCTCGAGCGCAACGTCGAGCGCGGACCGCACGTCCATCGCCCACTGATCGTGCTTCTCGTCGCCTCTGAACGGGACGTCGCGATGCGAGCGCAGGACACTCCGTCGCCGCGTCTCGTTCATCGCGCCGAGCAGCGCGAACACGTTTTCAGGGGTCGGGACTGGTCTATCCGTCACTGTGCATATAACGCCGGGACCAACACCGACGAACAGGAAACGAGCATCAGGTGACCCTCAGTTGACCTTGTCCAACCCCTCGGTCAGTTCGATGTACGTTCCCCAGGGGTCGGTGATGAACGCGATCGAAATGTTGAGCGCGTCGACTTTGGTGTACGGACGATCGAGCTTGATGCCCTGCGCGACCAGCTTCTTCGTGAACTCCTCGAGGTTCTTCACCTCGAACCCGATGTGATCGATCACGCGCCCGCGCGTTGACGCGACCGGTTCGGGCGAGGCCGAAAAGTTCAGACCGATACCGGGCAGATCAGCCGTGATGAACGTCCCCGTCTGCCCCGCACGAGGCTTGGCACCGAAGACCTTCACGTACCAGTCGTGCATCTCCTTCTGCTGTGTGCCGAAGAAGTGAATGTGATGGCTCACGATCGGCGCGCTCTGTTTCTTGATTTCGACGAGCTCCACCTTCACCCCGTCAGGTCCCAGTGCGTACGCGATGCCGGAGACATCGCCGCCCGAGGCGAGGCCGATGTCGTTCTCGACCTTGATGCCAGCGGGCGCTTCTTCGGCGGTGACCATCCGGAAGCCATTGGCCTTCACCTTGTCGATCACGGGCCGCAAGCTCGGCACCGAGAACCCGATGTGATTCATCGTGCTCCCCTTGCTGGGCCCGCTCGGCGCCATCGCGTTCAGAAACACCAGCGCGTTCGGGAAACGAACGATCTCCCGCTTGGTGGTCCCGATCGTCACCACCGCACCACCGAGCGTGTCGGCCCAGAACTTTTTGTGCGCGTCCACGCTGGTCACGTACAGATGGTGATGGCCGTAGACGATCGGACCCTCTTTGGCGGCCAGCAGCTGCGCCGAGGCAGACATCGGCGGCAGCCACACGAGTAGTGCGAGTACGATCGGGATGCGTTTCATGGGCGGCATTATAGGGGAACGTCTGGGCGTCGTTGCGTTCGCCAGCTCAAGCGTTGCGCGTTTGCGATAGGATCACGACGCCTTCTCATTCAGGAGTCCGTGATGCAAACGGAACGTCGATATCAATGGCTGTCGATCGTCATGGCGTGTGCGGTCGTCGGCGCAGTCACGAGTGCGCTTGTCGCACAACAGAACACGGTGCTGCCGCAGCCGGTCGCAAGCAAACTGCCGCCACCCGGCAAGGCCAGCCCGAAACCGAGTCGCGGATCGACGCGGGCCGAGGGCTCGATGCCATCGGTGCCTGCGGGTTTCACCGTCACTGCATACGCCGACCTGCCGTCGCCTCGAATGATGGTCTACGCACCCAACGGCGACCTGTTCGTCAGCTCACCAGGCACCAACAGCATCACGGTGCTGCGTGATGCCAACAACGACGGCACGTTCGAAGCGCGCGGCACCTATGCGCAAGGCGCCGCAGCACCGCCCCGCGGCGGTGGTGGCGGTGGCGGCGGCAATCGCGGCGCCGGCGCCGGCCGCGGTCAAGGTGGAGCTCCGCCCGGATTCGGGCAGCCTCCGGCCGTGCTTGGCAGCTCGGCGCCGGCGTGCGCGCCTCCGCCCAACTTCGTCGAGCGCGCTGCTGGCACGCTGGCCGCGCCGTTCGGGATGGCGTTTCACGATGGCTACCTCTACGTCGGCAACACCGGATCGCTCGTGCGCTACAAGTACGCGAACGGCGATCTGCAGGCGCAGGGCGATCCCGAGAAGCTGATGGATCTGCCGACGGGCGGCCACTCGACGCGTAACGTGATCTTCAATCGCGCCGGCACGAAGATGTACGTCGCCGTCGGCTCGCAGTCGAACAACGATGCCGGCGAAGACTGCCGCCGTGCCGCGATCCTCGAGTTCAACCCCGACGGCACCGGCTATCGCGTGTTCGCATCGGGCATTCGCAACCCGGTTGGCCTCGCCTTGCAGCCGGGCACCGACGTTCTCTGGACCGCGATGAACGAGCGGGACAATCTCGGTGACGACCTGGTGCCCGACTACGCCACCTCGGTCAAGGACGGCGGCTTCTATGGCTGGCCGTATTCCTACATCGGGAGCAACTACGACCCGCGCTATGTCGGCGCGTTCCCGGATCTCGTCAAGCGCACGATCGTCCCCGACGTGCTGTTCCCAGCGCATTCCGCGGCGCTCGGCATCACGTTCTACACCGGGACGCAGTTCCCGCAGCGCTATCGCAACGGCGGCTTCGTCGCGCTCCACGGATCGTGGAACCGATCCGTCGCCTCGGGCTATCGCGTCGCGTTCTTCCCGATGGTCAACGGCAAGCCAGGCCCGATCGAGGATTTCCTGACGGGATTCCTTTCAGAGGATGGCACGAACGGCGCGCCGATCACGCAGTGGGGACGTCCGGTCGGCGTGCTCACCTCGCGCGACGGTGGGTTGTTGGTGTCGGATGACACGGGGAATCGGATTTGGAAGGTGGTCGCTAAATAGCCATTTGTGATTAGTGAATAGTGATCTTTGATTCGTTGTTGATTTGTGATTCGTGATTGTCGATTTATCGGCGATTGGCGTGAGTACGCACGCCTCCGTTTCTCGTCCTTCAATCAACAATCAGCGATCGTCAATCAACAACGAATCACTGATCAAAGATCACTAATCACCAATTGACGGTTACGTGCCAGGCTCCAATCGCAGTAAAGCCCCATCGTCTTCATCGGTAATCACATACAACAATCCGTCCGGCCCCTGCCGCACATCGCGAATCCGTTGATGCAGTTCCGATAGCAACGTCTCGCGGCGCAGTTCTTCGAGCTTGTCGTTCAGCACGACGCGCTCGAGGCTGCCCGTGCGCGGCACCTCGCCGCGGCGTGCGCTGCCGACGAAGAGATTGCCCTTCCAGGACGGGAAGCGATCGCCGGTGTAGAACGTCAGCCCCGTCGGCGCAATCGAGGGCACCCACAGCACCAACGGCTGCTCGATGCCAGGACCCAGCGGCGTCTCGGAGATCCGCGGCCCCTCATAGGTCCGCCCGAAGCTCCACTTCGGCCAACCGTAGTTGCGCCCCGGCTGGATCAAGTTGACCTCGTCGCCGCCGTTCGGGCCGTGCTCGGCCGCCAGCACGCTGTTGGTCGGCTGATGCACGGTCAGCCCGAGCTGATCGCGATGACCGTACGAGTAAATCTCAGGCCGCATGCCCGGCTTGCCGGCATAGGGATTGTCGGCGGGCACCGTGCCGTCATCACGCAGGCGCAGCACTTTGCCGTAGACGCTGTTCAGGCTCTGCGCCATGTCGTTGAACGGCGCGCCCGTCGTGATGTAGACGAACCCGTCGTTGGTGAACGCGAGCCGTGATCCGCTCGCGCCGTTCTGCATCTCGCCGCTGAACAGTTCCTGCAGGCCGGTCAACGCCTTGCCGTCGAACTTCGCGCGCGCGAGCGTCACAGCGCTCTGGCGCTGCTGCGGATTCGCGCCCACCTCGCCTGCCTTGTTGTAGGTGAGGTAGACGAACCCGTTGCTCGCGAACTTCGGATGGACCGCTACTTCCTGGAGACCACCCGTTCGGAACGACGGAATCTGCGGCACACCGGCGACAGCCTCGGGCTCCAGCTTCGCGTGCGCGCCGATCGCATCGCGCACGATCCGCAGCCTCGCACCGCGCTCAGTGATCAACGCGTCGCCGCTCGGCAGGAACGACAGGCTGAACGGGTGCACCAACCCGCGCGCCACCACGACGACACGCAGCTTGTGCTGCTCCGCCGTGTCAAAGGTGTACGGCCCCACGGTCAGTGTGACGGGCGCAATCCCGATCTGCGGCTGCCCTTGTTGCGCCACGATGACGGCCGTGATGGCCACGCTGAAAAGAACGACTGTCAAGATGACAACGCGCAACATCCCTGAATCCTCCAGCCTGACACCTCTGACCTGGCCCAGGTCTGATTCCTGATTCCTGATTCCTGATTCCTATGATTTCTATACCGCCTCCGACAACGACGATCTAAACCGCATCTGACAACGAGGTGAAATTGAACCCTCGAATCCGCAACGCGGGCATCATCCGGCCTGCCGTCGTCGGCTCGGGCTTGCCGATCTCCTCGAGCCGATTCAGCATCAGCAGCGGACTCTCGTTCCAGCGGAAGTTCTTGAGCGCCCGCGTCACTTTGCCCTGCTCGATCAGAAACGCGCCGTCGCGCGTCAGTCCGGTCTGCAGCACCGTCCGAGGATCGAGCGCGCGGATATAGAAGAAATGCGTCACCAGAATCCCGCGCTCGCACCCGGCGATGAGCTCCTCGGTGCTCTTCGAGCCGCCCGCCAGCGTGAGCCCGCCGGCCAGCGGCGGCGCGGTCGGCTGCTTGCCCTGCTTCTGGGCCCAGAACCGCGAGTAGGCCAGATTTCGAAGGATGCCCTTCTCGATCCAGAGCGTCCGATTGATCGGAAGACCCTGGTTGTCGAATGGCTCGGCCAGCAACGCCGGATCGGTGGGATCGGAATAGAGCGTCACCCGCTCGTCGACGACCTTCTCACCGATTCGATTGCTGCCGCCGGTCTTCGAAAACGGACTGCGACCTTCATCCGCGTTCCGGGCGTTGAACGCTCCCGCCAGCAGCGGCACGAGGTCGGTCACCGCCTGCGGCTCGAGGACGGCGGTGTACATCCCGGGCTCGATCGTCTGCGGATTGCGGCTCGCCACCGCCTTCTGCGCGGCGATCCGTCCGATGGCGGCGGGATCGATCGCACCCCAGTCGCGGGCACCGGCCGAGGCCCACCCACTGCCGGTGCCGTCGGGCGTGCGGGCCGTCATCGAGAACTCGGCGTCGGTGGAGCGGTGATAGGCGAACAACCCGTTGCTCGTCGCGACAGCGGTGGCACGAGCCGTCGCCTCGAGAAATCCGGCCGAGAAGACCGCACCGGCCGGCTTGCCTGATGCCGTCGCCGCGTTCACCGCCCGTTGCACCGCCGATGCCCGCGTTTCCGGATCGAGATCTGCGGTGCTGCTCACGTACGCGTTGACTGCGGAGTACGTCTGAGGACCGAGCTCGGGCATCAACTCGGGATCTTCAGGAGCCAGGCGGGCCAGACGAATTGCCAGGTCGACCGTCCGCTTCAACGACGCTTCGTCGAGCACGTTGCTCGTGGCCGACGCACGTCGGCGGCCGAGGGTAACGGTGATCGTGACCGTGGTGTCGGTGATCCCGCCCGACGTCGTGATGCTGGCATCGGCGAAGCGCGTATTGCCGCTCCACTCGCTGACGATGTTGACGCGCGTCTGGTCGGCCTGGCTGAGCGTGATGATGTGATCGGCCAGCTCTTTCGCCTGGTCGCGCGTGATCAGCGGCACGGCGTCGGCCGCGGCGGCGCGCCGGGGCTGCGTCTGAGCCATCACGCGCTCCGAGCCGTGTTGAGAATCGTGACGTTGCGGAACCGCGCCGGCACGCACCCGTGGCTGACCGAGTTGCTCTGCGACGGCTCGCCCTTGCCGTCAGTGAACGCGCCGCCCAGCCAATAGGACGAGGGGCCGCCGATCAGATCCATCGAGCTCCAGAACACCGGCGTGTTGGCTTGATACGCCACGTCCTTCAACATGCCGGTGATCTTGCCGCTACGGACCTCGTAGAACGCCTGGCCTGAGAACTGAAAGTTGTAGCGCTGATGATCGATCGACCATGACCCGCGATTTCGAATCAGCACACCGCGCGTCGTGTCTTTGACGATATCGTCCACGCCGATATCGTTGGGGCCGGGCAGCAGCGAGACGTTCGGCATGCGCTGGAACTGGACGGCGTTCCACGACTCCGCGAACGAGCAGCCGTGCGATCGCGTCACGCCGGTCAACTTCTGAATCCGCGCCACCTGCTCGCGCGTCGTCTGGTAGTCCTTGAAGACGCCTTTCTCAATCAGGAGCCACTTGTCCGCCGCGACGCCCTCATCGTCCCAGGCGACCCGGCTGAGAGAGCCCTCCTGCGTGCGATCGGCCTGCACGTTCATGATCGGCGGGCCGTACCGCAGCTGACCGATCACCTTCTCCGGCGGGGCGACGAAGCTGGTGCCCGCGTAGTTGGCCTCCTGGCCGATTGCGCGATCCAGCTCGGTGGGGTGACCGATCGACTCGTGGATAGTGAGCCAGAGATTCGTCGGTTCGAGAATCACGTCGTACTGGCCTGCCTCCACGCTCCTGGCCGTCAGCTTCTCGGCAGCCATCGACGCCCACCGCTCGGCATTGCCTGGCATGTTCAGCGACTCGACGTACTCCCAGCCGAGGCCGCGCGGCGCGAGCTCCTCTTCGAAGGTCTGAAAATCGCCGCCGTCGATCGCGGTGACGGAAAAGGAGGGGCCGACGCGAATCAACGTCTGGGTGACGCTCGTCCCCTCCGACGTCAGCAGCGTCTTCACTTCGCGAAGCAGCTGCAGGCTGGAGCTGGCAAAGCGGACGTTCTTCACCTTGAGCGCGGCTTCGTTGGTCGCCAGTAGGAGCGCGATCTTGTCTTCGATCGGCACCTCGAGAGGGTCGCGCCGCACCGGTGTGATCCAGTTGCCCGTGACGCGTGGCACCGGTGCGAGCTCCACTCGATGTTTCTGTACGGCTCGGGCCGCACGCGACATCGCGATCGCGTCGAGCGCCGCCGTGCGCGCGGCGGCGCGCGTCATCGTGCTGGTCGCCGCAAAGCCCCAGCAGCCCTCGACCAGCGTGCGCACGCCGAGGCCATAGGACTCGCCGTCGTTGACGCCGGTGATCTGGCGCTCACGGGTGGAGATCGTCTGACGTCGATAGCGCCCCACACGGACGTCGGCGTAGGAGGCGCCGGCGCTACGCGCCGCGTTCAACGCCTCGTTCGCGACATCGAGCGCCGCGCGGCTCGGGCCGGGGGCCTCGAGCGTCTGTGCTGCGGGATCGAGCGAAAGCGGACCAGCAGCGGCCAACGAGGCGGCAGTGGCTGCAGTGGTTTTGAGGAAGTCGCGGCGAGTGGGCTGCATGGTGAATCGCAGGAATCAAGATTCAGCTCTGGGCTAGCCCATGCCTGAATCCTGATTCCTGAATCCTGATTCCTAGGGGGTTCGCGACGTCAGTTCGTCGCGAAGCAGTACAGGTACCCGTTGCCGCCCGTCATCACCAGGTTCGGCTGCGAGCAGCCGCGCGATCCATGCGACGAGTTCCACGAGGCGGCAGCAGCGCCGCGACCCATGCGATCGACGTGACCGAGTTGCGCCTGCCCCATTCCGTCGGCCGCGCTGGTCCAATTGCCGCAGGTTGCGTCGGTGTTCGGCGCTGTCGGGGGCTGCAGCGTGCCGTCGGCCTGCGAGCCGGTCAGAATGTCGTGCTGATTCGGCGTGTCGCCGACGCCGTTCACGACAGTCCCCTTCTCGGTCAGCGCCGTGTCCTTCTTGATGTTGTTGCTGTCGGAATGCAGGTCGGCGACGCTCTTGGCGATCACCGCGCCTTTGGCGTTGTACCACGGCCCGTTGCCGATGCGGTCTTTTGCATTCACGGCAGGCTGTCCGCCCTGCGCCGCGGCGCTGAGATACGCGTGCCAGGTCTTCCCCTTGCTGCCCGCCGCAGTCGCCAGGTTCTGGCAGATCTTGTCGGCGCCAGCGAGGCCGCCCAGATTGGCACCGTTGCCCGAGCCGGCGCTGGTGACGAAAAAGCTCATCTGGTTCTGCTGTGCCGAGGTTTCAAACGACACGGTGGCCACGACCGTCATCAGAACGACCGCAGCCGACATCCACTTGATCATCGCAAGCTCCTTGGGGGGAGGACTGGCGTTTCGAAGCCGCAATGATAGATCGAAGTGGTCGTGTCGCGTCCGGCGGCGCCGGACGCTCACGGCCGAAGGATCTCTTCGAAGAACTTGAGTGCTCGCGGGTCGTTCGACTGGCCGAGCCAGAACATCGCCTGCCGCCGCACTTCCCGGTTCCGGTTGTTGCGCGCCACGTCGATCAGTTTCGGTACTCCCTCGTCCCGCGGCAGCTGGCTGAGCGCGAACACCGCCCGCTTCTTGACCTCGGTATCAGGGTCGCGATCGATGGCGTCGGTGATGGTGCCGACGGCTTTGTCACCGGCACGCTGAGCCACCCAGAACAGCGCGTCGGCGCGCACGTGCCCGTCCTTGCCGCCGCGAGCGAGCGTCATCAGCCGATCCAGCGACGCCGGGTCGCCGTGCAACGCGATCGCCACGATTGCCGAATTGGCAAGCCGGCGCGTGGCGTCAGCCGACGTGAATGTCACCAGGAAATCGAGGCTCTCGCTGGACGTCACTCCCGACAGCCAGTGCAGCGTGAGACCGCCGGCATCGATGGGACAATCGGCCGAGGCGATCTTGATCCGTTCGACCTGCTTGTTCGACACGCGATAGAGGACGAACAGCTCGTCCGGCCCCTCGAGCTTCAACGTCGTCAACGGGCGCGACACGAACCCGCGGTCCGCGGACCAGCAGCCATCTTGAGCATCGCGAACCGGCACCTTCATCGCGTAGCCGATCCAGGTCGGTGCGGTGGAACGCTCGGCGATCGCCGCGACCTCGCCCGCCAATCCGCGCGCCACGGTCCGTGTCTCGAGTGTGCCGTTCGTGACCGCCGGGGTCTGTGCCAGAGCGCCGCTGGAGGTGAGCACGGCGGCGACCGTGAAGATGGAGAGGAGGCGCATTTACTTCTCCAGCAGTTCCAGCATGTAGTTCCGCGCCGCCGTGTTCGACATCACCGACAGCTTCTCGACAATGCGCCGCTTCATCATCGGGTCGGATTCCTTGCGGGCGAGGCTGACGAGCGCGTCGGCGTTGCTCTGAATGAACAGCGCCTCCAGCACCGCGCTCCTCACGTTCGGGTCCTTCTGTCGGGCATAGATTGCCAGCAACGCGTCACCAGTCTTGGGCCCGCCGGCGACGCCGAGCTGACGAATGCCCAGCCGGAGCAGGTCAGCATTGGTCTCGCTGTTGGCCACGTCGATCAGCCTGGCCGAATCACCACTGACGCCCATCGACTGCAGGACCTGTCGCTTCACCTCGACCGACTGCTCCTTCTGATAGAGCTGCCACAGTTCGTCGCGCGCGCCCATCGCCCCGAGCTGACGGACCGCCTCGATGCGAAGCTCGGGCGACTTCTCGGTCGTGGCGGCCGTCATCACGCGCGCCCGATCGCCTGCGACCATGAACGCGCGCAGCACCTCGCGCTTCACACCGACGTCGCTCGACGACTGGTAGATGTCCGCCAGCAACTGCCGATTGGTGTTCGTGCCATTCACGCCCAGGTACCGAATGGCTTTCTCCTGCAGCTCTGGATTCGCGGCGCCCCGTGCGATCCGCCCCAGCACTTCTTGCCCGCGCGTCGAGCCGCTCTGCGCGAGCACGAACAACGCGCGCTCCTTCAGCCGCGGCGAGTTGTTGCCGGCGAGCAGCTTTTCGAGCATCGGCACTGACTGTTCGGGATTGGAGTGCATCAGGCCCTGAATCGCCAGCAGCTTCAGATCGTCGTCCGCCTGCGTGTCCGGAGAGACTGACTGGCCGGCGCGCTGCCGGATCTGCAGCTCGAGGGCCCGGGCGTCGCCGAGCCATCGGCTCGACGGAAACGACTTCATCAGCTCGGCGACGCGGGCGAGCGCGTCGGCCTGGCGATTCAGCTTCTCGAGCGCATACGCCTGCCAGTAGAGCGCCGCGTCGGCGCGCGGGGCGCGATCGGCGGCAATCGCCGAAAACTGCTCGACGGCTCGCGCCCATTGCTCGCGCTCGATCGAATTGCGGCCGCGTTCGTAGGCCTGTTCGGTGCGCTCGCGCTCCCGGTCGACTCGCTCCCGCTCCCGGTCGACGCGCTCCCGCTCCTGATCTGCGCGCTCCCGTTCCCGGTCGGCACGCTCGCGTTCCTGATCCTCACGCTCGCGATCCCGATCGGCGCGCAGTCGATCCTGCTCGGCGGGATCGCGCAGAAGCGCCTGCACATCCTGCCCGTCCGCGCTGAGCGCCACCGTCGACAGCAACGGCGTGACCGCGGTCGCGACGAGGAACATCACCAAACGAAAGCCCACTCTCTTCATATCGTCTGCCTTCTACCAGGTTGGTCGTGTGCGACGCTCCCGTTCGCGCATTTCCGACGCCGCCACGCGCAGCCGGAACAGCAGGTCCTGCTCGCTGATCCGCACCCGAACGTCCGTCAGATTCTTGGACGAGCCGTCCGGCGCTCCGTTAGCAACGTCCACGAGGACGCGTTCGATGTCCTCCAGCAGATCGCGCATCTCGACGTCGCCCGTCGCTTCGACCGAGCGGCGATACAGGCGGCCTGCCGCCACCAGATCGGCCGCGCGGTCCCGATCGGCGGCACCCGCATCGGTCACGACATCGTCCGCGTTCACGAGATCGACGAGCACGCGCTGCGATCGCTCGAGGTGATCTTCGACCTCCGCCTGAAGCAACCGCTCGCTCAGCGCGCGTTCGTCGACAGCGGGGGCGGGTCCGCTCAATCGCGGCGTGTCCCAGACGCGGCCGAGCGAGAACGCACCCATCAGCAATGCCAACATGCCTCCCGCCAGAGCCCATCCCTCGACTCGCTTGATACCAAAGAGCTCGCTCGGGACACGTCGCAGCCATGACGGACGCGCCTTCGCTCGGGCACTGATCTGTGGTTCGACGAGCGCCCACATCTCGCGCCCGAATCCGGGTGGTGCGTCCATCGTCGGCGCCTGATCGACCAGCGCCAGGACCGATCGCAGTTCTCGATCGAGCGCGCCGCAGTGCTCGCACGCCTCGATGTGCGCCTGCCGACGACGACGCGGGTCGGCCTCGCTCTCGCCGTAGTAGTCGAGCAGCAGCTCTTCGTCGGTCACGTGCGGGCCCTTCACTTCGTCCACTTGTTCCACTTTTTCCACTTTTCCACTTTTCCACTTTCTTCCGACTACGCCTCGACGAACGGCGCCAGCGCGGCGCGCATCTTGCGCACGGCGCGAAAGATGCTGTGCTTGGTTGCGTTGCTCTTCAGCCCGAGCACCGATCCGATCTCCTCGATCGACATCCCTTCGATGTGGCGCAGCGTGAACGCCGCACGCTCCACTTCGGTCAGGCGCGACATCGTCTGCGCGACGCGCGCGTGAATCTCGCCGGCAAGCACGTGCCGATCGGGCGCCGGTTCTGTCGTCCGCACCTGCGTGGCGATCGGCGCGACGTCGAAGTCGACGCTCTGGACGGCATCGCGCCGCCCGGTCTTACGCAGGTGGTCGATGGCGCAGTTGATCGCAATGCGCGTGAGCCAGGTGCGCACCTCGGCGCGCGCCTCGAAGCGACCGAGCTGCGCGTGCGCCTTCAACCAGGTGTCCTGCACCACGTCTCGGGCGTCCTCCGGGTTGCGCGTCAACCGGTAGACGACGCCGAACAGATAGGAGCTGTGCTCCTCGACCAGCGACCGAAAGGCCTCGATGTCGCCGTCTCTCGCTCGGGCGACGGCCGCCCGGTCGCTTTGATGCATGCCTAGGGGGTTAGACGGCTTGGGTAGCGGGCGGTTGGCAGCCTGGGACAGTTCAGAGTTCGGCAGCGTTCACAGGTTGCGGCTATCGTAAGCCCAGTGCAGGACCGCCTGACGCTGGCGTCGCCGGCAGTCGAGGTCGCCCGGCTCGCAGTTGTTCCTGATCTGCGCGAGGTGCCGCGCGATGGCGCGCCAGCGGCGGATCTGCCTCGCGTCATCCTTGGTGCGACGACCCATGTAGTACCTGCAGTACCACTGAAACCAGCCCCGCGGATCCTGGGGATGGATCCACCCCTTCCGCCACCACTCCCCGAGCGTCTGTGATGCGTTGACGCCAAAGTAGTTGAGACGCGGGTCGTGCCGCTCGGCACACAGCTTCGCGCGAGTGAACCAGCTGGCGGGAAATTCGTTGCGGCAATCGGTCATGTACTTGCCGCCAAACACGCCGAGCTCCAGCATCTGCTTCGGCGTCAGCTCCGGCGCAAACCTCGGATCGAAGTTCCGCCCGGCCGGCTCAATGCAGACGTAGACGTAGCCCTGCTGCATCTTGTCGTTGACGAGGACGCGCCTCAGCGTCACAGTCGATGTGCTACCGCCGCGTCTTGAGTGCGGCGAGGAACTCGGCAGGTGTCTCAACGCGCATGTCGTAGCGGAGCGCGGAGAGAAAGTGCCGGCGATTGTCGGTCACCACAACGGCAGCGCCCGCAGCGCGCGCGATCTCGGCAATGTGCGTGTCGTAGATGCGGCCCCCCGCGATCGCATCTCGCGACGCGGTCTGCAGCATGGCGATGCGATCCGCAGGCGGCAGTTCGTGGACCGCCATGCGTCCGAATACTTCCTCTTCGACCAACCGCACGGCATCGACAGGAGCGACGCGAAACTCCGGCGGTAGCCGCGTCGCGACCGAGAAGAACTCGAGGCAGCAAGGCCACGCGGTCGCCGCCGACGACACGCGCTTCTCGGCGATCGCGTGCATCAGCGTCTGCGCCGGCGCGCTCTGCGGTCCGAAATCAATCAACCCCGCGAGCAGAACGCTCGTATCGAGAAACGCCCCTACGGCCACCGGCTGCGTTCCTCTTCGATGAGGGCCGCTACGTCGAGCGCAGGTCGCGACTCGGGTGCGACGGTCGGTCGCGCTACCAGGCGCCGCCCGACACGCACCAACCGAGGGCCCGCCGCCACGCGCTCGAGCCGGACACCGAGGTCGTCCTCAATGATTTCCAACTCGGCCCCCGCGGTCAGCCCTGCCCGCTCGCGAATCGCGGCCGGAATCACCACCCGACCTGCCTTGTCGATGGTAGTTCGCATGGCACTAGTCTACCATCCAGGGTGCGATGGGACTGCCGCTCGTCGGTATCAGCCCCCATCGCACCGACAAGCGTTCGATGAGATCGCACCGACCAGCGTTAGCTCACTCGCACCGACACGCGTGAGAGGGGTTCGCACCGACAAACATCAGTCTGTCAACGGTAGGCAGCTGCCTGTATTCCGTACAGCTCCGAGTACTGTCCACGCCTCGCGATCAGGGCTTCGTGCGTTCCCATCTCGACGACGTGCGTGCCGTCCATGACGACGATCAGGTCGGCCATGCGGACGGTCGAGAAGCGGTGTGAGACCAGGATGGTGATTCGCCCGTCACCCCCAGCCGCATGCGCGGCGGTGGCGTAGCGTTCGAACAGGGCGTGTTCGGTTTCCGCATCGAGCGCCGCGGTCGGCTCGTCGAGGACGAGGAGCAGTGGCCGATCGCGCATGAATCCGCGTGCGAGTGCGAGCTTCTGCCACTGGCCGAACGACACGTCGACGCCGCCGGGCCATGTCGGACCGAGCTGCGTGTGCAGCCCCGCCGTCAGTTTCGTGACCACGTCGTCGGCTCCCGCGCGGCCGATCGCCGTCACCACCGCCGGCTCGTCGTCGACACGAGGCACGTCACCCAGACCGACGGTCTGGCGAGCGAGAAACTCGAATCTGAAGAAGTCCTGAAACGCGCCGGCGACACGCTCGCGCCAGTGATCGGCGCGCACACGAGCGAGCGGGACATCGTCGACGAAGATCGCCCCCGACGTCGGCTCGTACATCTTCGACAGCAGCTTGACCAGCGTCGTCTTGCCAGCGCCGTTTTCGCCGACGATCGCGATCACGGCATTGGGGGGCAGCGACAGATTGATGTCGTCGAGCACCACACGCGACGTGCCCGGATACGCGAACGAGACGTGTTCGAGCCTGATGCCGCGGCGAATCGCGGTCGGCGCCGGGAGATCCGCGCTGGCCACGAACGAGGCGGCGTAGTCCTCGAGCCACGCCAGACGACGAGAGCCGTCGGCCCAGAAGCCGCGAAGGAATCCCATCTCACTGACGGTCGCGCCGATGTAGGCCGAGAGCCTGGCGCCGGCCGCGAGGACCAGCAGGACGCTCCCCGCCGACGCACGCAAAACGGACGACACGAAGACGACGGCTCCGACGTAAGCGAGCCCGAAGAACGCCCACGCGAGCGTGTGCCACAGCGCCGATCGCCACCGCACCCTGGCGACCGGACGGTGACCGAACTCCCAGGCCTGCCGTCGCTGGTTCACCAGCGCGCCGCCGAGCCTCGCGACGCGGACTTCCTTGGCCGGTCCGGCTGTCGTGGCGAGCGTGAACAGATGACGGGCGAGCCGATTCGGCTGCGCCGTCTTCTCCATGACGACACGTTCCACGCCGGGACGCCACAGGGAGGTCGCGACGGTGGGCAGCGCACATACCGCGAGCAGTATCAGCCCCGGGTGAATCGACATGAGCAGTCCCACCGTCACCACGAGGCGCAGGACCCAGCCAAGCGTGGAGAACAGCGACATGTACATGTGATCGAGCACGAACACCTGGTCGCGCAGCATCGCGAGCCGATCGAGGTAATCCGGCCGCTCGTGGTGCGCGATCGTGGCAACCGACGCCTGCAGTTGCGCGACGTGCGACTCGAGCGCGATCGTCACCTTGTCGCGAAAACGCCGCTGGACTCGCGTGCTCACCGTGCGGAGGAACCACGTCGCTGTTGCCGAGACACCAAGACCAATGGCGGCGGCGAGGATCAGGCCCGACCGGCGTTCGAGCACGCCCTTCCCGAGCAACATCAGCCAGACGGCGATCAGCGCGTCGGGTAGCGCCGAGAGCTGCGAGAGCAGGAACGCCACCAGCATCAGCCGCGGCTCGTGGCGGTAGCCCAGCTTGCACAGCCGCCACATCGACGAGAGCATCGGCGGCAGCGTGTCGAACCGCGTGTCGATGGCCTTCCCCGCAGTGTCAGCCAAGGACGTCATACGCGGCTCCTTCTTCGTCTTCGGTCGCGCTGAACCGCTGGGCCTGCAGATCGAACATCGTTCGATACCGCCCGCCCTTCGCCATCAGCTCGTCGTGTGTACCGAGCTCGATGACGCGGCCGTGTTCGAGCACGCAGATGCGATCGGCGTGACGCACCGTCGAGAAGCGGTGCGAGATGAGGATGGTCGTGCAGTTCCGCGTCGCCCTAAGGACGCGCTCGAAGATCTCGCCCTCACCGCGCACGTCGAGCTGTGCGGTCGGTTCGTCGAGCAGGATCAGCTTGGCCCCGCATTCCACCGCACACAGCGCTCGCGCGAGCGCAACCCGCTGCCACTGGCCGCCCGACAAGTCGGTGCCATCGTCGTAGCCGCGGGCGAGCACCGTATCGAGCCGCGCCAGCTTGCCCGCCCCCGCCTCGGCGAGCGCGTGGCGAATGACGTCGTCGGGGGCACCGGCAGGTGCGACGTTGTCGCGCAGCGGGAGCTCGTAGCGCGTAAAGTCCTGAAATACCGCGGTGACGCGCGACCGCCACGACTCGATGTCGAGATCGCGCAGGTTGACGCCATCGACGTCGATCGCACCCGCCTGCGGGTCGTACAAGCGGCACAGCAGCTTGGCCAGTGTCGTCTTTCCGGCGCCGTTCTGACCGACGATCGCCAGCGAGCTGCCCGCAGGGATCGTCAAATCGAGGTGGTCGAGCACGGGCGGACCGTTCGGATAGGCGAAGCTCACGTCACGGAACCGAATCTCGCGCGCGGGCATCTTGTCGGCCGATCGATCGCCGGGGCTGAGCGCGCCTACCGGTGCCATCGCCGATTCGAGGCGCATCACCGCGGTGACCGGCGCTGCCGACCCGTCCAGCGCCCAATTCAATCCGCCGAACGCGATCATCGACACGCCCACGGCGCTCTGTGCAAAGACGACGGCGCGCGCCAGTGTGAGACTGCCGTCGGCGGTCGCGCTCGCCAGCGCCCAGAACACCACGACGTTCGCGCCAAGCACGATCAGCAGGCTCCAGAGCACCGGCCGCTCGCGCAGACGCGTCGCTTCGTACTGCAGGGTGTGCAGCAGCGTCCGTCGCTTGATGAACCGGTCGATCGTCCACCCCGCCAGGCCGAACACGCGCAGCTCTTTCGATGGCGCCGGATCGACCGCGAGCCTGAACGCGTAGTCAGCGTCGCGCTGCGCCGCACGCACCTCGTCGGTGTTGCGATCGCGCCAGACCGCGCTCTCGCGTAACAGGTAGTGCGTGGCGATCCATCCGCCGGCGAGCACAATCGGCGCCCACCACGAAAACCCGAAGAGCACGATCGTGCAGGCGAGCCCGCCGATCAGCTCGACGAGACCGCCAGCGATGAAGTCGACCGAAATGCTGAGCGGCGGCCCCGTCATGCCGAGGTCGAAGTCGCGGGCGACAGTAAGATCGCCGGTGAGCTTGGGATCTTCCAGGTGTCCCAAGCCGGGGGGACGAACGCACGCCTCGGTCAGGCGGTCGTAGAGCCACGCGGCCGTCCGGTCGCCCAGGTTCGCGCCGATGGCGGTGTGAATCGGCGTCAGGATCTGCAGCAGCACGAAGACGACGCCGACGACGGCGAGCGGGACGACGAGGCTCTGGCTCTCTTGAACCGCGCCGACCAGTACGCCCATCGCGATGGCGAACGCCGCGGGGAGCACGCCGCGCATCAACACGACGATCCACCACGCGATCGCGAGCAGGCGATCCGCCCGCGGCAGCACCGCGAAGAACTTCCATTCGTTGCGTTCCGTCAGGCGAGCCATCGATGGACCATTTGTTCCACGTCTTCCGCTTCTCCGCTTGGTTCAGGCGCCTTCTTCTACCGTGTTAGACTTGAATGTTCAAGGCGCATGGTGGGTGTAGCTCAGTGGCAGAGCGCCTGACTGTGGCTCAGGAAGTCGCGGGTTCGACCCCCGTCACCCACCCCATATCAATCCACTCCAACTCACTCTCAGTCGGTTATCCGGTCGTTCGACGTGTTCGATGACCAGGACGTTGACCCGGCACACCTGATCTCGACTCGGATACTGACCACCGGGTAGACGCTTCGTCGACCAACCTGGTTCGCGGCCGCCGGAGGCTCGGGGCACGCTTAGGGCAGGCTTAGGCCAGGCCTGGGGCAGGCCAAGGGCAGGCCTGGGCCTGGCCCCACGGCCCCACAGCTGAGCCGCCGCACGAAAACTGCCCCAAAACTGCAGGCTTGCCGTGCACGAAATGACATGTCTGTCCGTGACGATCAGCGCTTTCTCCGTGATAAGCGTGCGTTTTCAGTGACGAACGGTCGTATACTCGTCCGCACTTTGGGGCCGGGGAACGCCTCGTCCCAGTCTTACGAGGTTCGTCAGCGCGGGTATGCAGTTCGGCCCCATCCATTCGAGGAGGATGCAGTGACGAAACGCCATGCGTTATTGCTCGCCTTCGTAGTCGTGGCCAGTGTTCTTATTCCGGCGTCGCTGTTCGGTCAGGGTATCCAGACGGGCAGCATGTCAGGAACTGTCAAGGATCAGAGCGGCGGAGTCTTGCCGGGCGTGACCGTGAGCGTCGCCTCGCCGGCACTGCAGGGCACTCGTGAGACCGTCACGGACGGGAATGGGTTGTACACCCTTCAGGCCCTCCCACCCGGCGTCTACAGGGTGCGCTTCACGCTCCAGGGCTGGGCGCCTCTCGAGAACCAGAACGTCATCGTCCCGCTCGGCAGCGTGGCAAATGTCGATGTGAGCATGACGATTGCGGCGGTGGCCGAGGTCATCCAGGTGTCGGCTCAGACGTCCACCGTTCTTGCCGCACCAACGGGCCAGGTCTTCTTGACATCCCGTGAGCTGAACACGATCCCTGTTGGTCGCACGCCAGCACGTATCGCGGAATTTGCTCCGGGGCTGACCGACAATACGCCAAACGTCGGGCAGGTGACGAT
>Ga0207428_10001232_pt1 | contig 27431 bp, 30 predicted proteins | sample RhiMethybrSRZTD1_FD_187600 | JGI IMG/M metagenome (GOLD analysis project Ga0207428, IMG submission 187600) | Populus rhizosphere microbial communities from Tennessee, USA - Rhizosphere MetaG P. TD hybrid SRZTD1 (SPAdes) (version 3) | ecosystem: Host-associated > Plants > Roots > Rhizosphere >...
TAGTTGGCAAAAATCTCAAAAGTTTTTCTGCCCAAAAGAAGGTCTGCAGGTTTCAGCTGTTTTTCCAAGACCTTACCAAAAACTTCGTCAAAATAAGGTGAAACCCAACCGCCATATTTGAAACCTCTTGATGTATCTTCCTTAGGTCCACCAGGTGCTTGCATTACTCCGTCTAATGTAATCATTGATAAAACGATTATTTTTCTCACGTAACTTTCCACCGGTTGAGATTGAAGGCATGCATATCTCTTATGAAAGAGCTTTGCTATAGTCTTTTACAAACTGTGAAAATACTATTGGCTTTCGTCCAGTAATATCTTCAATCGAGCTGGTTATTTGTGCGGCATAGCCAGCTCTAATGATGCCATATAATTCCAATAGTGCATCAATTAACCAATCCGTCATCCCCATCTCCTTCATCCCTTTGCGGGCAGATTCTTCCGATATATTTACGAATGATATTTTTCTGCCGAGTTCCTTGGAAAGGATTTCAGCTGCCTGACTGTAAGATAATGCCTCTTGTCCGGTAATGCCATACGCCTTATTCTCATATTGACTATGATTTCCAGATAAAATAACAACAGCCGCGGATGCAATATCTCTTACATCTACTAAACTAACTTTTCCCTCTTCTGTTGGAAGATAAAATGCATTTTGTTCTCTTATTGATTTACCAAAGAAAGTTACAAAGTTTTGCATAAATGCACCTGGCCGCAAAAAGGTATATGGCAGTCCAGATTCTTCTATGATTTTCTCTTCCTGTCTGTGTACTTGTCCAAGGATAGTTTCTGGTTCAGCATCTGCTCCTAATACGGATAGCTTTACTATATGTTTTATTTCATTTTTCTTAGCCTCCTTTACCAAATTAGAAGAGATATCAGTCATATTGGGTGAAGGGAGAGTAACTAAGAATAGTTTATCTACGTTGTTGAGTGCATCAGCAACTGTTTCTGGTTTATTATAATCAATATTAACAATATCAATTTCATTATTATCCTTGAATTTATCAGCTTTATTTTGTGTGTGAACAGCTGCCTTTATCCTATGACCGGAAGATGCAAGCTGGTTTACGACCTCGCTGCCAACAGTTCCGGTTGAACCGGTCACTAGAATTGTATTATTATTTTCTTTTTTCATAATGGTTATTCGTTTTAATAATATAAAATTATTTAAGGTTGTGACACCTATTGAGCATTTTTATCATTATTATGGACCTTTCGGCGCAAAATTTATGTCAAAAACAATTCACAATCCCTTGGGACCGAGTTATGAATCGAATATTACAAAAACAATTGCGTCTTAAATTTGTGTCAAATTTGATTCACAAAATTCCGAGCACGTTTACTTACATCATATAATATCATTGTTTCATGGGACTTCCTTCCAATGGGTTGACTTTTGATGTCCTCTAAATATTGGCTGGCCTGGTTAACAAATTTTTTTAACTCTATTTTACGGTGTTAATCTGTCCTCGTAATTCTCCATTGGGATTTTTCTCGGTATGAATATTCACGTAAGTTTCGCCAATTTCCAAGGCCTTGATAAAGTCCCGAAAAAGGGCTCCTTGCATCTGCCCTTCCAAGTTGGAAGGGGTGATAGTTCCATTGGCCAGACTGCCAGATATTTGGCCAGTAGGATTATCGGGCTTAAACAATGTAACTACGACATCTCCATTCTGACCTTTTGGTGCATTATAAATATATGCTGCAGTAACCTTATCCATGCCAGTGACGTTCAAATCATATTTGATAGCTTGTTCACCATTCCAAGTAAATGATGCAACACCAGTTGCAGCAGTATCCACTGGAGGAACTTCTTCTCCTCCAGAAAGCATAGCGCTAAAACCTTCTGTTTCTCCTGTCTGTGCAAATGCCAAATTTACGTAAGCCAATGAAAATGAAAATAAAGATATCGCAAAAGCAAGTCCTAGCACAACTATATTTGGTTTATACATTGAAACCGATAATGATCTAGCACATTTAAATGACACCATTTTGGAAAATGCCTACCTTTTGGTTAAATTAATTCCACAGGTATAGAGACGTTGTTGATGCCAACGACGCTATTGGTTCTAAAATAGGATTCTAATACAAGTAACGGAATGGTAGGCTTTAAAATTTTTCTCTGCTTAGAGTTAGAATTAATTTATCCCAAATCACTGGGACTAAGACACTGGCAAAGATAGTTTTTGACTTGAGTTGTAGTCTATGATGATTGTGTCGATACATCTTTGTTACTGCGAATTTGATTGCTTGCCCTGTTTTTGGGAGTGGTGGAGTGAGTGCCTTGGACACAATGAAACCTGTTACTGCTCCAGTATAACTTCTTTAGATAAGGATTTTCTTCCATTTTTCTATTCAAATCATACGAGGTTTGATTTAATACTAGTTTTCATGTCGCTTAAGTCGATAACATTTTATTTAGTGCTGTTTTGAGATTGAGTGCTGTTTTGAGATTGAGAAACTTCATGGCAAGCCGATATGAACAGATTCCCTTGCAGATTACTGGCTGGTTGGTCTGCTTTACATTCGCTTTCTGTGTCGAAGCAGTGGTGATTATTTTGTTGGTCATCCCAACACCATTTGACATTTACCACCTCCGGCTGGCAATCTGCTTGTAGGAGTCCTGCGCGTGGCGAGTCTGATAAACAGGCATCTTTTGAGTCGAAGCAGTGTAATACCGATTCCACGTCTGTCCAGCACCACTGACTAACGCCAGCCTGTGCTCGAACTGGACTAGTAATATGAAAAGGAACCATGGCAACAACGAGTATCAATGTGGTCGCTATAAACAGCACTGTTGATTTCATTATCTAAACGTATATTACAGTAATACTTTTTAATCTTCTCCCTTTGCCTTCATTATAAGATCTGTTTTTTGAATTGCAATTATCATCGATTTCTATTCGTAGATTTATACGTCCACATTTGGAGCTAGCGTCATACCCAATTAGCCACTCGCCTCGCCTCAGGATTCAGAGTTCATTTCTTCGCAAAGTGGCTAGCTAATAGAAGCCCTACAACATAGACTGTCCGAATCCACCGAACTCACTGGTTACTTGTTAAATTCTGTTTTTAGGAAACGGGTCTAAAAATTGTGTCAAAAATGATTCACAAACGACCAGGCCCATGACTCTAGTAGTTCTCTAATTGGATTCACTTATATATATGAACTAAAATTGGAGAAAAAATGAGAAATTGGCTTGTATTGTATTTTGCTTTGCTTTAACCTATTATAACTTCAAGGCATTTATGTTCCCCGGTCGTACCTTCTAGTAGGGCTTTACAGTCGGTTTTATTCTCACCGCAAAAAGGGCCCCCATCAATGCAATATTTGGTAATAGGCTGGTCTGCCTGAACTGTATTTGAAAAAACAATTGCAACCATCGCAATAGCCAGTATTAGATATGTTACTACAAACAGAAATACTGATTTCAATTCTCACTAATTTCTCTTGGTCAACGATAGAAAGAAAAATGTCATAATCGTCAAACCTGTAGCAGGAATAAGTATGTCGATCGTTGGAAAATCTACTGATAATAAGTGCTCTAAATTTTCGTATACGAAGAATGCACAAAATAGAATTAATACAACAGTTGCATATTTCAAATTGATTAGACCAGTCTTTATGTATATAGAAACTGACTTTCCTATCATCACCGCTGCGAATAATGAGGCTACTACATACAGGATCAACTCTGTTTGGTCATAAAGTGGTATTTGCTGAATTACTGAAGAGAATACGTCGAATCCCATCTCTAATCACTAAAGAAAATGAGCATTGTAATTTACGTAGTACTCTAGGCCCCTTGACATGAACAATCATTATACAAATCATCTTCATACTAATCAATTCCGTCGAACTTAAGTATTCTTGTACGGTCATCTAAATGAAATAATTTCTAGTATTCAAGATGGTAATTATAAATTGATGGAGAATAAATTAAGATAAGAGATCGAAACACTTAGTATTGAAAAATCCAGACTTGATGGAATAGAGGAAAAGATGCTAAAGGTGCAATGCATGTATCAAAGATAATTATTTAGTTCATTTAAACACGGTACTTATGTCAGGACCCCAAAACGACAAACCAATGAAGGTTCCAAATAAGTTACAGTGTCATATATTCGGCGAAATACTTAGCATGTATCATCATCCGTCAAGTCCTCGTGAATGACTAGTTAAAGAAAATAATATCGTCAAAATTGTGGAAAAATTACGATAAAACAGACTGATGGATCCCTATGATGGTGGACGAGCGGACCCATCTGTACGTAAAATCACTCAACCCGATTGGATCTTTTTACGAGAGACCAAAGTATTAAAATGTTACCTGATTTTGTAACTAAAAATTGAAGCAATATCTGACGCGTAGCATTAGAAAATTCATTTATAACTGGTGGACCCACCGGATGGTTTACGATGGTTGTTGTAATCAACTTATGCTCAACAAATTATAAAATACCTAGAGTTTCAATAGGTGGAAACAATTGCAAGCGAAAGTTCTTGCAAGATTTGACAGGCGCCAATAGAAAATGCTCTGCTGCAGTATTATCTCGTATACTAAATATCGTGAAATTATATACTAAAATTGGTGGGCCCATGTGGACCATCCTTCAGAATAAGCCCACCAAGATGAAAACTTTTCTTTTACCACTGTGCAGTGCATTGTTTTCGTAAGGATATTATAAAAAGGCTTTAGTACAAGTATGGAATTAAGAGATGACCCTTTTCTAGATGTTGATGATATTGATGCACCTTGGCATTTCCTATTTTTTGCTGTTTCTGTTGCTGGTAATAGCACTAAAGAGGTATTAGAAGTAAATAAAGATCAAGTAATCACTTCCTCGAATGCTAGTGCAGTACATGATACAGGATTAATTTGCCATTAGTATGATATGAATGATGTAAATATGACCAATAAAACATTTTGTCAAAAATCTGTTTTCATAGAATAATGCTTTTGAATTGAAATGAAGTAACTGGGTGAGGACGGGCAATCAAATGAAACAAAATGTCTAGTTTTATTCCTCATTATGGCTAGATTCTAGCCCAGTTTGATAATTACTTCAGTAATCAAATCATACTTTTACTTAGCGGAAGTAAGTTCCGCCAAATATCTATCTTAGTTTTGAATACGTGAACATCTTTTATATTTTCTTTCTTTAACAGTTCATGGGAAGTGCAATAGACGAAGACATACTGTAAGTAGCCATAACCATCATCACAGATCAAATTCCAGAAATTACAAATTTACTATGCACTCTACTTTGCAGGTTTTGATTTGAACAATTTTCCGTATTGTTCATAAATATGACAATTTCTTCATAAGATGTAAAAATGGAATTGCAGTAAGGAAGCACACTCGAAAGTTACATTGAACAGATGCTACGATGGAGCATGTAAATGTTAAGTATGGAAAGAAATACCAATAAATTTTTAAACAATCAACGGTCAAGAGTAAAAAGATGCATAAATTGCAATTGAATAACAAAGCGATTTTTTCTTTATCCTTCGTTTTCGTAATCTTGGTCATTTTCTCTTCAATGATTATTTTTCCAAATCGAGTAATTGCAGCAGGAAAATATACTATTGATCCCAAAATCAACATAAAAAAATTAAATAATCCTCAAAAGTTGAAGGTTGTAGCATACTCTAATGGAGAAAATAAAACTAAGTACCTGACCGGTAACGATTTGAAGTCAAATACTGCTACCGTTTCTTTCCAATTTAATCAGAAAAATGACAACCTTGTTACTGCTGTTCATAACGATGAATATGCAGTGTGTGCTTACGACCTTAATGCCCAAACAAATGAGATGAAGTCATATTCTTGCATAGAAGGTAATCTTGAAAATCCAAATGGTAAAAATCCAGTAAACATAGGCTCAGGACCAGTTATAACATTGTCTTCAGGACCGTTCAAACCTGTCAAAGGTGCAGAATTAAAGAATCCAACTATAGTGGTCTGGTTAGAAAATCTTGCTGGTAAAAAACACTTAAAAAATATCGGAGTGGTTGCCATGATTAAAGGGGAGTTTAGATATAAAATAATAGATGCACAAAAGTTGCTAAAACAATCAAAGGACAATATAATAAGGGTTCCACTCCAATTTGACAAGACTCCCGAGATTGGTCCCGTTAGGGTGGGAGATTACTTTTTTGCTTGTGTCTCTGCTAATGTGTTAAAACCAGTTGAGGGAAACGAATGTGAGCATAGAGAGGCTTCACATATAGGAAAGATATTTAATCTAATAGCAAGACACGACTAGATTGTAATATCATTTTATTTGGTAACTACTCAGACTTAGCCTCATGGTTTGATATAAGGATTGTAAAATACTTTCATAGTTGCGTTCTACGGTGGCTTCAATGAACTGTTTCAGGTCAAAATAATAATCTTCAAAGAATTTTTTTTGACAGAAAAATAAACAAACTAAGATTTTTATACTCTTACCAAACACGGTTGCTTATGAAACGTAAAATAATTTCACTTTGCATGACGTTTGTGTTGTTAATTGGGGCTGGCTTTTTACATTCTTCTATTCTTTTTTTATCATCCTCGAGTTCTACTATTTCTGATTTCTCAAAGGTATACGCTGATGCCGTATCAAACCAGTCATTGACTTATAAAGATCCATCGCTTGGATTTAGATTCGAATATCCCGCACAATGGAACCAAACCATGGGAAAGAATGCAAAGGATACGGGAGTTGCATTCAATCTCAATAATTTAACTTCTGGTGGACCCTCTGGTGTATCTATTTACACTGACAGGTTCCAAGAGAATAAAGAAAGGCTCCTAGAGAATGAGGGGCACGAAGAGAATGAAGAAAGGCCCCAAGAGAATATAACTCTGAAACAATACATGCAAGATTTTATCTATGCAGAGTATTGTTGTGTTGATTATAAATCCATTAAGTTTAATGAAAGCAAGTTAGGTGGTTTACCCTCAATGAACGCCTCTTGGAATCATGTTGACGAGGGTAAGAATATAATTGGAAAGAACTGGCTTAATTTTGCAATAAAAGACGGAGTTGCCTATGTAATTTATTACCACACTCCCACAGAAGGATCTTTTGACAAATTCCTTCCACAAGTAAAAAGTATAATTAGTTCGTTCAAGTTATCTGGTAACCTTTCTAAGATAATCTAAGTTCATGGAGGAGAGGGGACTAGTTTATTGGTAAGCAATTTCGCTAAAGCTATTGGTGGCTTGTCCGCAAGTTCTTCCCGATTCACTTGTTATAGATGCATGAACAAAAACGGCGAAAATAAGGAACATAGCCAAAAGTCATGAAAGATCACTCACTGATGCAAATTCCATTTTCGTTCATGCTATAAGGACTAGTCTCCTTTGTTCTCGCCACGGGACTTCATCGGTAACGCATTGCTATAAATTAATTGGGTTTATAGTGAATATCTAATAATTACGCGATTTTTGATAGGGTAAAGATGACTAGGCGTGTCTTATAACACCAACTACCATAAACACGATCCAGATAACCAGGACAGTTATTCCAATAATAATCAGAATATTCCCAATAGTGCCTGCGGCATATGGAATAGGTGCGTAAAGTAATACTGCTCCTATTACTATGAGAATTATTGCTAAAATCAGTAAATTCTGGCGTGAGATTGCAGTCCTACATTAAATCATTAAGTAAACAAACTTTATAACCATATGATTCTAGTAAATAGTGTCGATAATAAACTCCGACAAATTTACTAAATGCGCTAACCGTTATAACTTTTGTTGCCTATTTATTGATAGAGAAAACCTCTAAATTGATAATAATATTAGAGAAGGAGAAGATAACAGAAGATGTCAAGAAGAAGTTAGCGAAAAAGGGGTTATCGTTAATTGCAATGACAGAAAAAGAAATAATATTCAATAAAATAAGATATCATTTTCTTCACTAAGAATATTGCAAGCAAAAGAATCTTTTAATAAAGAACATACAAGTTATGATTTTTGGCTGAACACCTTAATATTATCTTTAAGAGACTATACTATCGAATAATGGTCATGCATGGAAAAGGTAAATGTAGTATCTGTGGTTTGGAAAAAGACATAGTTGCAAAAGTTCCTAACGGCGGTGAGATACTCTATTGTAAACAATGTTTAGACAATGAGATAGGTTCAATGTTGGATAATTTCAATAAAATTAATCTCGTTTGTCTTAAATGCGGCTCGCCCAACATACAGAAAGATGATCCAAAGGCCGGAATTAATGAAACTGATATTATAAATGGTATTTATGCAAACGTTACTCTTACTTGTAACGAATGCAATCACCGATTTTTTATAAACGTCTCAGATTACGGCCAAACTTGATAGAGGGAGAGTAAGGAATGCATGCAATATAGAGCAAAACCGCAGTAATAGTAACTAGCTTTTTATTGTAGTTTATTGCATTACCTTTTAGTTAGTATTCATTTGAACACGGAAAAATTCAATCTAAAGTAATACAATAGTTAGCAACTGGTGGGTTTGACACCCAGGCCGTTAAATGAACAAGATACAACCGAGCCCCACCAACTGCGGTGTTGAAGCGTTGTACTAGACGGCTCAATAAATTATAAAAGAGTTCAAGCCTAACAGGAAGACAGATTGGGTCAATAAAAATAATCTTTCCTCCTATGGGCTTTTTAAAAGAAGAATATCATAATGATTTAATGAAATTAAACAATTGACTGGTAGTGGGTTTATGAAACCGTTATTAGGTATTTTATATTGAAATTTTCAGATAGACTGTGGATAATGGCGACAATTCTTCTCCGGTAAACAGATTTTTCGGAAAAAAATTAACTCTAGTCCTAATTATAGTCCTGGTTCTGATTATAATATTCACAGTTTTGTTTTTTGTTATTTTTCGCATGTCTATTCCGTTAGATGACAATACAAAGTTACTACCCGCAAGTTGTTACGAGATAAATGGGAAGCAGATTTGTCCTAAGGGATAAATCACGATAAAAGATTATGATTTAGTTTTTTCTAATTCTTTTTTACTAGGGGTTTCAGATACTTTAATGTCGACAAATTCAGGTCTGTTCAGAGGTGAATTGTTGCCATGCTCGCACTTTAAATTAAAATTCTCAGTACTCAGGGTGCATACGGTATATCTTTGACCATCCTCTACGGCCACTCCTGGAAAAGTGAATACATAAGAGACCTTATCGGAACCTTCATTCGCTGGATTTTGCGCATTATATAACTTTAATTTTGTCTGGTCAGCGACATTAACAATAGTTAAAATGTCCTTTGTCGAATTTGTAATACCAAAAAGACTTACGACCACTTTAAAGACATCTGTTCCAGTGCCTGATTCAGCGGTCACTTTTGACAGAGACGTACTTCCGAGCAAAAAACTAAACAATAATCCTAATGCCAATACTGAAGCGGGTATGTAAGTCTTCATAGGAGATCTATTCCAAAATGGATAATAAATAATTAACTCGTTATTTATTGGCTTTAGATTCTGCCAAGTCTAACATTATTGGAATAATATTCATCACAAATGTCGTACTTTTTCCCCTATCTGATAAACTTTCGTATTTGTCATCCTTTACATTGATTGGCCGTACAAGCCCTATAAACAAAAAACGAAATCTTTATTCAAAACATCTCTCGCATTAAAAATTATCATTGGTCGTCTATATGAAATGCAAAATTTGCGGCGACGAATTGGAATATAGCGACGAGGTGAATCGATTAGGGTGTGCCTTTAAAATTTGTCCTAATTGTATAAATCTTGGCCCTGATAAGCCAAGTGAATATGTAGTACCAAAAGGATCGGATTTACCTCTATCCGTACATGACAGATATTCTACAATCGTATCTGACAAAGAAATACCTAGAATATTTCAAGAGTTCTTCGATCAAGTAATCAAGTGCTCTAAAGGGATGCGAGAAAAATACGGTCATCATTAATTTAGTGGTCTTTACCTAATAAGCGACTTTAAGCAAAATGTAAAGAAAATTATTGGCGTTTAGCATAGTAAAAGAAATTTATTTGATATTTTGTAATATATGAAAGCCCGATTTAAATAATCCAAAAAAAGTACATTAATCCAAGTACTATAGATATTATAGTTGTGCGAAATGCCAATCGGTGTGATTTGAATCGTTCCTCCCAGTAGACGTCATTAAAATGACATTTTGTTTCTAGAACACGATTCTAGACAATTGCTATACCAAACAAATAAAAAAGTTATGGAGAATGTATTAATCTTCTTCCTTTTCTTCTATTTTTTTCTCCTCAATTGTGTTGCCGAATTCATCTTTCTTTTCAATTTTTGTTTCCTTCTTCTTATCGTCTCCCATTGCATTGTATATTTGAACAATGCGTCCTTCGGTTTTATAGAATACCATTTTATCTTTAATCAATAATCTATTTTATTTACTATTCAAAACAGGATCTCATCTAAGAAACCTTAATTTTTTTATTCAAGATATCTTGAGTCAACTGATGCAATTTAACTTGTATAACAGTTGGTATCTTCTTTTGGAAACCATGGAACGGTGCTATGTATAGTATTCCGTTCTCGACTGTTGAATTCTTTGACGATTCCAGTCCAGGAGTAAGAATATTTCCTGTAAAGTTATTCATGCGTATCATTTTAAATACCTGGTCGTATGCCTTTGCTGGATCTAAAATAAATGATGTCACCACAGTGTCAGGTGCCAATTTGTTTTGATCCGATACGGCACCGAATGCATATTTTCCCTTTTCTTTGGCTGCCTGTATCACACCTTGACCTGCGTTATCAGCCACCTGTAACAAAAAGTCGGCTCCTTGATCAATTTGAGACAGCCCTGCCAATCTTCCCTTAGTTTGATTATCCCAGTCTCCAAGATAGCTTTCAAGGACTTTGGATTTAGGGTTAATGTATTGAGCCCCTTGTTTATAACCTTCGTAAATTTTCTTTAGGTTAGGATACTTTTGGTCGCCCCCAATAAACCCTATTGTATGGTTTTTAGAGAGCATACTTCCGAGCGCTCCAAGAAGAAAGGCAGCTTCTTGTTGTCTTGGGAAAATAGAAACAATATTTTTAGATTTTATCAGACCTGTAAACACAATAAACTTTGTATGAGGATAATCATTTGCTAATTTTAGTATCGGGTCACCCCATTCATATCCTTGTGCTATAATAACATCATATTTTTTATCCGCGTAGCTTCTGACAGTCTTTGCTATATTTGGGATTGAAACATTATCCAAGAACTTGACATCGTAACCATATTTGGATATTATTTCTTGCCCGGCATTATAACCAAATGCTCCCCATCCGGCATCGCTAAATAAACCGTCTGTTAGGTATACTATCTGTAATGGTTTATGAGCTTCAGTGGAATGGTTTTGAATTTGTCCCTCTGCGTAATGAGATAGGATATACAGTCCAATAACAGAAACAATTGAAATAGTTACGACAACAAAAATTAAGAAAATTTGGGAACTTAAATCCTTCTTTGAACTATTATAAGTTATCATTCTCATTCACATTTTTATTATCATCAACATTATTTGCTAGAGGAAGCGTAATAAGGAAAACGGCTCCCTGAAGGTGGACACTATTTTCTGCCCAAATAATGCCACCGTGCGCCTCAATGATGCTTCTCGCAATAAATAAACCCAATCCGGTCCCCCTATCAGATTTTGTAACAAACTTGGTAAATAATTGTGGCAGTATCTCAGGATCTATTCCAGGTCCATTATCTTTTACCATAACTTGTACAGTGTTTGATTTAGTTTGCGATGTAACCAATATAGACCCACTCTTAGTAAATTTACCAGCGTTATCGAGTAATATAAAGAGAACTTGACCCAATCTCAACTTGTCGCCATTGACATTTATGTTATGCACATCACTTTCGTAGTTAATTATTAAATCAGGATAGATAAACTGAATATTTTTCCTATATTCTTCAACAGTATTTGAAATTAAATCATATAAATTAATCCGCTCTATTGTTAATTTTAAAGTATCGCTCTCAATTCTAGTAACGTCCAATATATCTTCTGCTAGTCTGCCTAATTTATCAGTATTTCTGCGAATAATATCTAAATATTGAACTCTTTTCTCCGATTTCACATTTGCAGATTGAAGTAGATAAATTGCGTTAAGGATGGGTTGTATGGGAGTCCTAAGCTCATGTGCGGCTATGTTGATAAATTGATTCTGTGCTTCATCTTTCTTTTTGAGCGATTCGTTTGCAATCAGTAGTTTTTCATTCGATTCGTTCAATTCTCGAGTTCTCTTTCGAACTTCATTTTGCAACATCCCATACCATTTTCTTAAAAAAATTACCAGAACTATTATAGCAGCAGTCGTTCCTGTGAGGAGAGAGAACATTTTAATGCCTTCGCTTAATAATACGGAATTTATCGTTGTGTATATTCTGTCAGTTGGAGTAACTACTTGGAGAAAATATACAGGTCTAGTTCCAACCAAAATTGGAGACTCAGTATTCAATCTTTCTCCTTTTCCATAATTGTATAAGGCATATCCGTTGTTACCAGCTAACATCGAATGAGTGAGGTTATTAAGAACCTGGTTGTGATCTATAAACGATTGTGTTTCGTTACCAAAGAAATTTTTGCCTACTAAATCCTTGCTTGCTCCCACAGCAAGAAGATTTCCTAATTTATCAAAGGTCACCAAAAATTGGGAGCTTATATTTTCAACGTTACCATATGTCTTGAAATAGTCAATGGTAGGGAGGTTTGCTATTGCCGTTCCAATATAGTGACCGTCTATAACGCTAACTATTGGATACGTAATTGCTATTCTATATTTTCCATCAATGCCCGTGAAACCATTACTGTAAGCTGGTTGAAGACTGCTTTTTGTTTGTTTCATGTAGTCTCTGGAAGATAAGTCAATATTGACAAAATTTTTCAGTCCCTTTGAGGTCTTGTGTACATTTATGATACCATCTTTATCAGTTATCAAGAGACCATCTACCTCTGTGACAGATTTCAGCTGTCTGAATTTTTCATCTACTATTTTGTCAACTTTGTCCCCTGATAGATTTTGATTCTGTAAATAGACTGAATCAGCTAAATCCTGAAGAACTGAGGTGATATACCGCAAATCAGAACTGACATGTTGAGATATAGAGTTTGTTGATTTTATTTGGCGTTCTAGTTCCTGCTCAAATATGCTTTCTCTAATACTCTTCTCATTATCATATTGAAGAAGAAAAAACAATCCATATGAGGCTATCGCAATTACAATTATAGAAATGACACCCAATAGCACGACTTTATCGGAAAAAAGTGTCATTGTTACTAGCCATGTTTTTATATTATTTAATTATGACCCTTGATAAAGAAAAAACTAATTTTGATTATTATTGGATTCATCGAAGCTCAGTTTGAGGGGGCGCCAAATTGAACAAGTTTAATTTGGAAATAATTCGTAAGATCGTTCCCCTAAACCTTAATACTATTTGTTTAAAGACTGGCATAATTTGTAATAAAACGTTAATGAGAAATAATAGGCGAGAAATCTTGTGGGAGGAAAAAGCCCAACAGATTGGATTAAATGTCTAGAATGTGAGCAGGTTAGACAGTATCATCACGCGGATTGACAAGGCTAAATTATTGTGATAAGTGTCATAGTAGAGGATTTTTTAAAATTAAATTCTAATTCTTTTGGGGAGTTTGAACCGTTGATAAAATAAAAAAGGTAAGATAATCACGAAAATTAGTCTCCGTCATGATTGTTTCATTTAAATTATACTTGGATAAAAAAGTTATAACCTAGTCTAAAGAAGTGTTCAGTTGGCAAAATCCGATACTTGCGCTCTTTGTCATCACACTAGAGAGTTCCATATCTTGGATAAAGGACAATATGGGATATGCCTGAAATGTCATTGTACTAAATTTAAAGAATAATCCAAGTTGTAGACTAGTTCTTAGAAATAGAACCTATAAAGCCTAAATGAATAATGATAAATACATAGTTACTATATCAGAATCAAACAAAAATGGATAGATCAATACTATTAATCTATCTCACATTGGGATTATTGACGTGAGTAGGTCTGAATTTCTCTTGGTGAAAAATCTCTTAAACTGTCTTTTGCTACATTTTCAAATGTCTTTGCGAAGTTTGCATTGAGCCGTGAAAACTCTTTTGCATTGTCTCTTGCGTTTTGTACCGATGTTTTCCAAGTTTCCATAGATGCAAAAAAGACATTGTTTGCTAATCTTGTTGACGCTATAGTACTATCAGTAATATTGCTTACAACTCTTGCATAATTTTCTGTGGCCCTTTTTGGCGAAGTCCAATATGACCAGTATGAATTTTGTACGTTTTCAATGTACGGTATCCATAAGGATTGCACCGAATGTATGACCTCTTTTTGTGATTCTAGAAAATTATCTGCAATATCTTTTGTGGCTTGAATGCTTTCTTCTTGGTACTCACTGATGGCTTTTGTATAGCGTGGAATTTCCTTTATTGCCTCATCCGTCGTCTTTTTTACTGAAGATTTTGTTTCATCTAAAGTGATGTTGACTATTTCTCGACCTTTTTCTTTATTAGTAGACATGTAATAGATTAATGGCCAAAATACTATATATATGTTGGTATTAATTGGTATTTAAAGCCAAATAAACCCGTAGAGCGACGTTCGTTTTATCTGTTAACTCGTATTAGCATCGTCTTTGCTCTCTGACTTGTAGACTTCAAGCTCCTTTAAAATGCTGATTACTACAGGAATTTCTAGGTCTAATTGCATCGCAATAAATTCTTCACCAATCCCAGACAAGTACAAATTTCTTACTATGTCTTTCTTGTCTTGAGATATCATTTCTTATTTATAGCTGCTATCTATTATAGAAGGATTACTAGTAATATAAATTTGACATTTGGCAAACTTGGCTTTAAATCTTAAATAAAATTTTTCCTAAGCTGAGACATGACTTCTATCAAGATAACACGCTCATTTCATAATCCTAAAGTAGAAGGTAGAGAGGCATGTAATCATTGTGCCGATTCATGCGAGTATTGTGGTACTTTATGTTTACGGGATATGAACGTGCAAATGTCTGTCTTGAGTGCTCAGACATTTGCAAAAAAATAGCTTCATAATAGTGATTATTATGAGATTGTTCGTGCTTTAAAGAAACAATATGGTGAATGCCGACTAACATAGTCAAAAATAAACTCAAGGAATCGTAACTCAATAGACAAATAATATTCTCTATTCACGTACATATTTTACCTGGTGCTACTGAAATGCAGTGCAGTAAGCAATGAATGAAATCAAGCTAAAGGATTTATTTGTAAGCTCCCTAGAGTCAGGCCATGTTGTAAACAATAACGGTCATTCAGTATCAATTGCAAGCTCTGAAGATGAAATAAGAATCAAGAATGAAGGCTACTTTGGTCAATTTGATTTGGTAATAGCTATCTTGCATAGGCATAGTAAGGGATACGAAGATCGCAAACAAAAAAACTTGGATAATATTCTCATGCGGACAGGCCAATTTACACAAATTGCCAAAAGCGAAAAGTACAGCATAGATTCTATATCATTTTACCCCGTTGAACTTAAATCAAATTGCGACACCTTAGATGGACGTCTACCAAATCAAATTCTTAATGCAATCCTTACATTTGGAAGATCTATAGTAGTTCTTGATGAAAAACATGTAAACCGTGCCTCAATTAAGTACTTGCGTCTGCTTCCTGCAACAATAATAGGTTATACAGGGAGAGACAATTACTTTAGAATCTTATCGCTCTTTGAAAGACTCGTAGATACCAGCATGTTTAATTTACCAAAGAGAAGATTTGTAAACACGTTATATGACAATGGTATCCTCGAAGGAGCTGACAAAATTTATCGGAGGCTTTCAAATTTGGAACGCATAAATCAGAAAATTGTCTTTAATCAAGTTTACAATTCTAATACGGGATTCTTGGAAGAAGAAATTGAATTCTTACGGCAGTTTTCCAAGATCGAGGGAAAAATGACATACACAAATCAAATAAAAAGGATTGTAGAGGAGAGTAAAAATTTTAAAGTCACGGATTATTTGAATTGTTGATTATTATTAATAGCCTGTAAATTCTTCTATCTTTATGCGCTCAGTCGGAATTCGTAGATTCTGCGCAAGTATTTCTTGCATTGCCCTTAGCATGGCGGGAGGCCCACATATATAGAATATGCAATTTTCCAAGTCACTAGGTTCGAGATGTCTTTTCAACATGGCCGCATCTATTTTTCCTTTTTCGCCGTTCCACTCTTTGTTCGCTTCATTTTGTTCACCAGTAATAGTATAAATTATTCTAAGATTTTCGTTTGCTCTTGAGCAATTCTCAAAATCGGTTCTAAACAGTATATTTTGTTCATTGCTATTTGAATCAAACATAATAATTCTTACAGGAAGTTTCTTATCTGTGGCATATTTTATCATGCTTCTAAAAGGAGTAACGCCAATTCCTCCTGATAGAAATACTGCAGGTCTCGAATAGTCTTCGTGAAGTGTAAACTTTCCTAGTGGCCCCCGTAATTTGATTTCAGTTCCAATTTGTAGTGAATCCAGCCTCTTTTTATAAGGACTGTCTCTTATCCTGGTACTAATTAGCAGAAATTCCTCAGTTGGTGATGAAGCGATTGTAAAATGTCGAACGGGACCCTTCGGGTCATTGTAGACTTCTCCAATGTCAAAGAATGCGTACTGGCCAGCAATATAGTCGAGTACCCTCCTGTCTTTGATCTCTTCTTGTTTGCTCATTTTTAGGCACAATACGTCTGTGCCTTGAATTGTCTGTCTTTCTTTTAGCAGGAGTCTATATACGATGGACTCGGGACCTTTTCTTTCTTCCGAAACTTGCGGCGAACCCGAGCCTAGCTTAATCATTATATCCTCTCCCAATATCTTGACTTCATAGGTGGCTTGCGGTTCAACAGCCGGAGGAGCCTTAACATCTCCTGTCCTCACATCAAATTTGGATTGGTGCCAAGGACATTCTACCTCATATCCCTGAAGTACACCGTCCGCGAGCGGTCCACCCTCGTGACTGCAAATGTTGTTAATAGCAAAATATCTTCCGTCTATATTTGCTACACACACATTCTGCTCACTAACCTGGACCACTTTCATATGAGATGGTGGGATATCGCTTTTCTTCGCGACTTTTACAAACTCCTCATTTTTCATATTGAATCAGTTCATTACAAATTTAACCAACAAATAATAAATTAGTTATATAATTATCGATAGAATGACGTCTAGTTTGTATAAAAATATTCAACTTGTTTCTAGTAGGTGTAAGAAATTATGATGGCTCAAAAACAAAAACTACCGTTTCTACAAGATAGGTTTCAGTGATGATTTAGATTACTTTTGCTGGAGTTACGATTAATTATACCTGATTGTTTGTTTAGAATCTTATTCTCCTTTAAGTTTCAGATTGAATGCCAAAAAAAAGGTTAGGATGGATTTGGCCATGAACAATGCTGGACACTTCTTCTAACGGCGCGTGTCTATTTAGTGCTAATATAAGATTGTTTATGCCTTGTCCTAATTCTTTTACCGATTGAGTCTTCATAATCATTGGAATCGGCATCAATCCAGTTGAATTCTCAAGAACAGCATTTTCCAGATTGTTAGAAAATGACATCTTCAAAGATTTTGCAAGGCTTGCGGAACTTTCAAAATTTGCTTGATTTGTAATACTCTTATCTGTTGGATTCAACACATCTCTCGACGATGGATTGTTTGCAGGAATGGGAGACATTGGTTCAGCGCTGATATCTGAGTTATGAGCCGTCACGTTCTTTGTGGGAAGACTATTCATTTTCATAATCATATCCATGCTCATATTTAGCAAGCTAGAAGAAGCATTCGAATCAAGTCCTTTTGCAAGACCATATTGTTTAAGAGTTTCATCAGCAAGATTTGCTGCGACAAGAGCTTTAGTTGTCAAGTTAAGCCCACTAAAGAGGTTATTGTAATTGTTAACTAGATCGGAGCTATTGGTCACGTCTTTATTTAGCGTGACAAGTTGTTTGAACAAGTTATCTGCATTTTTTGAGTGTTGTAATGGCAATGATTTGTTAGTTGGAACCTTGTCCGAAGATAGATTCTCTTCAACTTCATATCTTTTTGCAAATGTGAAAAGTATTGAAGCCTGATTGTTGTAAAATTTATGAGCAAATACATTACCATGCACACAAAAAATAAGCAAAATTAATAGCAGCAGAGATATTGTAAATCCAACTACTTTCATCTCAAATCAAAATAGGCATCACCAAATAATAACGCTGTGCTTTAGATATTCGGATCAAGATAAATGATTTAGAAATACGGCTGGAATTGAATTCGGATGTAGTGTTATCCAATGATACGTAATTCATTTTGTTATTTTCTTCTTGTTCTCAGATAGAATGTGATTGCTGCTATTACTGCTATTGCTACTATCAGATAAAATGCCAAAGACTGAGCAAATGTTAAGCTGTATATTTTGCTTCCAACAGGAAGTTCGAGGTCAACTGATAGTGGATTTTGGGAATATGAAGGGTCACCATTAATCTTTGACTCAAGGGTTAAAAGATAGGTTCCTACCTTGGGAAACGTATAAGAAAAAGTCATATCGCTGAATTCATAAAATCCATAAGGAAATCTCTTTAATATCTCTCCAGTGTCCTTTGATTTAATAATGAGAGAAGAGAACACCGAGTTAATATTTTTACCATCCTTACCAAGAATACTAATGTTAATTTTTGTTGAATTATCACCAGCTATTGGTATAGTAGGATATGGTTGGAATACGATTTTATAGTCACCAGCTGTTTTATTCTGAAGAACAGGAACGCCATAAAAATGTGCGCTGGCCACCTGATAAATCAAAACTGATTGAATATTATATCCCATATTCCAAATAACCATTTGAACAATAATTGATAAGATGAGCAAACATAATCTTGATGCTTTATCCATCTTGACATGAATAACCTTAGATAATAAATAACTATGTGATAGAATAAACAGAATTTTTAAAAAATTCTATAACCTATCAATCATTAGCTAATCCACGGAGACAACCTAATAGTCAAGCAGATGGATTAAACTTCCAACACAATACCAGATTAATCAAATAGTTGAGCTTGATGAGATAATAAAGGATCATCAAAACAATTGACTCACAGAAACAATCGGGTTGAAGAGTTAAATATCATATGTAAACCATACGATAATTTTTAAATTGATAGAGATAGAACTAGGAACTGTTGTTACCTTAACGCTAATAATGACTTCAAGCTTGAGTTTTTGTCTTATGATTATTAACTTTAACATCCCAGCTTTCGGTAAGTACTTTGGGGATATCAAAGTATATTCAGATGTTTATACTGGTGGCGGAAACAGCAGCAAACCTATAAATCAATTTGATCCTGTAAATAAGGAGATTTATGTTGGTCAGACAATTAAATGGAGTAATCCTACTGCCGGAGCCCCTTATCCACACATAGTAGTTTTCGTAAGTAATCAAAGTGCCGAACTAGAGTCAAAAATATCAAACTTTACTAAGCCACTACACTCATCGAATGGGCAATCTGTAGTAGGCAATTTGAATAAATTATTAATTGAAGATAATAATCACAATAATAAATCCAATCAGACTTTCAGTGCAAGGTCGATCGTTCTTCCATCGGTAATAAATACTTCTAGTCTTACTGTGAAGTATCTCAATGCTAACGGCAGTGGAATTTATAGTGGAGCTGGATACAATTTTACAGGGAATGAAAGATACGTTAGTTCAGGGCTGATTTGGGCTGGAGGAGTTATACCTGGCAATTTTGCAAAGATAAATTCCTTTATAGTAACATTTACCAAACCGGGAACCTATCATTATCAATGCCTGATATATCCGGAAATGAAGGGCACAATCATCGTAAAGCCTAGTCTTGGATTGTTTGAACTTTTCGGCAATCAAGTAAAGTAAAATGATTTCAATAATTTAGTACCTGGGTGTTACACATATCTAGTTTCACATTAATTTTGTCAATTATTTTATCCTGTTTTTTTGAGTTATACTTACTTGGTATCATAAGAACCAATATAGTATCAAATGGAGATTTTAATTTGATTATTTGTAAAATTTGACTGATTATTCTTATTATTCAGCAAATAATCTTTCGTGCTTAAAATATTTGCTGCAAGATTAGTGTATTGTTGGTGTTTGCATTGTGCCTTTTCTGAACATTGCGATAAAAGTATAACGAATAATAATTGTATTATTTACCTTTAATCTGTATTGCATCTGCTATTTGTAATTGGTATGGCATCACTTTTAGTGTTTGTCTATGAGATATATGCTTCTTACTTTCACACTGATACGTATGGTCAAAACTCAAATGAAAAAATTAAAGCTCTGTCTTTACAAGATCTCATAAGAAATGGTTCCCCATTTCAAGGAAAAGTATCTGCTCCTATAACTGTAATTGATTTTAGTGATTTCCAATGCTATTTATGTAATAGATTTGTAAAAAATACTGAGCCGCTAGTGAATCAGTCATATATTCAGACAGGAAAGGTAGCCTTAGTTTTTAACCATCTCCCTAACAGAGGATTCGACTCCATGGGTGCAGCCCTTGCAGCTCAATGTACTAATGACCAGGGAATATTCTGGCAATTTCATAATCTTCTTTATAGTAACCAGAAAGCTATTGACTCAGGGTGGGTAAGCAAAGAGAATTTGAAGAATTTTGCTTCGCAGATTCCAGGACTTGATATCAAGCGGTTTGATCGTTGCTTTGACAGTGAAAAGTACAAAAGTTTTGTTCAAAAAGAGATCGAGTTGGCCTTATCTTTTGGATTTAAGGAAACACCTTCATTCATAGTCGAAAATAGCAATGGTTCAAGTCAAGAAACCATGTCAGGAGCCCTTCCCTTTGAATCGTTTAAGGCAGTGATTGACAAAAAAATCTCTGCAGGTTGATACCATAATTGAGCGAGAGGAAAAAAACTACCCTTCCGCCATCTTCATCATCTAAGGGTCAGAATCCACTCATTTTATCCTTCCAAATTGTTTTTTCAAAATTGGTCTATATCGTATTTGCAGCCTCAATTGCTATAGCATTTTCAATAATTTCCAGTATTTTTGACCAGTTGCTTTTCTTTTACCCAATACTAGTATTTTATCTTCCTTCTGATGCAATAGTCGGCTTTATTCTTGCAAACATTATAGCTGTACTATTAGGTATAGTTGTTAGTATGAATGTCTATGTATTTAGACATTCAAAAATAAAGATTAGGAACACTTCATTACTTTCTGCGTCGTCACTAAGTGTACTTTCAAGTATATGTGTCAGTTGTTCTTCTCTAGGGTTCTTTCTTATTTCCGTACTAGGCACAGTGGGAGTAACTGTTTCTGCTTTTGTATCTAATTACCAGACTCCTTTAAGATTATTGTCAATAGCACTTCTGATATGGGCATACTATTCGGTAAGCAACAAGTTAACGAAGAGTTGTGTTAAAAGCTATCCAAACAGCTCAAAATAGTAGCTCCTAACTAATTTGCTTTAAGAATTAATGGCTTGTAAAAGTTGTGAATAAAATATAATGTGTCAAATTCGATTTAGAGTATATTTGACAAGTCGGTGGACGATCATTGAGTGGTTCGTGTCATTCACGACGTATTAGTATTGTTTCCAATCTTAATGGAACTGGTTACATTCGAACTCGGAGAATTCGCCAATTCGATCTGACCTCTTATTTCGCCTGTAGGATGTTTCTGAGTATCCACACTCACATATGTATCTCCACTTTTCATTGAATCTACAAGATCTAAAACAGTTTTATCTTGCATTGGTCCTATCAGGTCGGAGGCATTGAAACTTCCAGTCACAATCACGCCAACTTTAGTCGCTTGTTGTTTTGCGTGTTTCATAAGATCAACTAATACTTCTCCATTCTTACCAGTCTTTCCCGCATGGATGTCGATTTTATCTGGATGAACAATCCCACTAATATTTAATTTGTAATTCATAGTTGAACTATTTGGATGTTTGAATGTCGCATGACCTATGGCATCTGTACTCACTGGTGGAACCACTTGATCTCCTGTAAGAGACGCAATTTTCTTTGCAAATGCAACATCTGAGATCGAAATTGCTCCTACTGTTACCACTAAACCTAATATGAGTAGTAGCATAAAACGTGAGGTCATTAATTTCAATAGCTCCACCTACGATTAGTTCTATATATAAGTATTACTTATGATAGTTAAGTCTAATGGTGCATCGGTTGAAGGTCAAATCTAAATCGATGTGACACTAAAGGATTGAATTGTTCGATAAAAATCTTTGAAAACATTGATATCCATTGTCTGAGATGTGAAATCAGTACGGATCTGGAAATGGAGGATTGCATTGGTATAGCGCTCTTATTAGAGCGCTGTAAATGATGACAGCATGCACCATCTCCAAATACACCTCCTTTATCCACGTCCGCTTGAGACGGTTTATGATTAATTGAAAATTATATTAGCTAATCCGTTTCATTCTATTTGGCCGTCTGTAATCATTCAACCAGCCTCGTTCCGCCACTTCTTATATTTTGCTTGAATTAGATCCTTAAATTTTATTTATAATTCGGCGAAAATTCTATTACAAAAACGGATATTGAAAACGGTGCATTTACAGATTTGTTCACACCTCCAATCTGGTCTCCCTTATCTATATCCGTTTCAGGTCGAGACACAACAGCAAATAATACCACGCTGGTGGGCCAACTCCTATTTTATGCCAATCAAACTAGGCCCACCAGACTTTATTATTCCCAATATACTTGCTACATTAAAGATGAAACATAATAAGCCAATTTGAATTGCGATTTCCTTAACTACATCTTATTCATTGAAAAGTACACTTAGTCAATTGTATCAGATAGCTTATCTAAATTGATTTTTACCATATGTATTACAATTTGGAAAACTATAAGATTGCGTTGTCTCTCGCTACTATTTTGACGACTATAACCTTATTGGTTGTGATTCCTCACTTAGCAAATGCAATAGAATCACTTCAAAACGATTCTGGAAAAGATACACAGCTCAAATATTCATTTGTTAATAAATGGGGATCTAATGGATCAGGCCCGGGCCAGTTTGTAAGGCCACATGATGTTGCTTTTGATTCAAAAGGAAACGTCTATGTCAGTGACAGAGAGCTGGATAACATCCAGAAATTCACACATAACGGGACATTCATAAAAATGTGGGGATCTAAAGGATCAGGGGATGGACAATTTAATGTTCCATATAGTATAGGCATTGATTCGAAGGATAAAATATACGTAGTAGACAGAGAGAATCATCGTATAGAGAAATTTGATACAAATGGTACATTTATTGCTAAAGCTGGTAACGGTAGAGGTAGTTCGGACAATCAATTAAATAGGCCGGAAGATATAGTTTTTTCACCTTTTGGGATATATGTTGCTGATACGGGAAATGATAGAATACTGAAATTTAACAGTAGTTTTATTTTGGTAGGTAAATGGGGATCTAAAGGCACTGGAAATGGACAATTTATACATCCACATGCAATAGATGTTGATTCTAAGGGAAATGTCTATGTTGGTCAATTAAACGAACCTGGAGTTCAGGTTTTTGATAGTAATGGAAAATTCTTAAAAAGATGGGGAACATTGGGAACAGGTGATGGACAATCCTCAATACCACAAGAACATATAGCTATAGATTCAAAAGACAGAGTCTATATTGTGGATGGAGCCTCAAATCCAAGAGTACAAATCTTTGATACTAATGGAGGGTTTCTAGGTAAAATTGGCACTCCATGTCTAATGTCAACAGGTGAAGGTTGCAAGGATCCTGATGGACCAGGTCCTTTAAAATTTGGAGACGGTCAATTTTCAAAACCTGAACATGTTTCTATCGACACTGAAGAAAAGGTATTCGTGGTAGATAGGGGTAACAAAAGAATTCAAGTTTTTGCTCCGATAACTAATGGAACAAGTAAATAACTTGAATTATACTTATTTATTCAAAGTGCCTAGCTTGACTAGTCTCCCTTAACCACTGCTAAAAAGAAAAATACCAGAATGGCCAGTCCTGTAGAAGGGATTATAATATCCGTAAATGGATTATCAAATGAAAATAGATGCTCTAAATTTTCATATATCAGAAATCCACAAAATAATGAAAATGCGAGAATAGCATATCTTAGCCTCTTAAGGCCGCTCTTTAGATAGGCAGATATCGATAATGCAACTAAAACTACAGACAATACTGAACCGAGAACATACAATAAGATCTCTATTAAATCACTTATTGGTATCTGATGAATTAGTGGTCCGATAATGAACATTTGTCGTGTAGAAATATTAAACGTAAAAACAGGTTTAAGGTTTCTAGTACTACCATCTAAGTCAGAACCGCCACTAGGAAGTAAATTCAATAAGTTGTGCCTCTAATTTTCATGTCAATCTTAAATCACCTAATAAAGTGATGAGCGCTTAATTCTGTCGCTTGCAGCTGGACTTTAAGTCTTATATAATTTGTTGAGCAATATTATTCATAAACCCGTAACATCGATTCATTTCTGGTGGGCCAAACTCGTTATCTTCATTAGCATCTAACGTGGGCCCACCAGTTTTTAATTTATAATTCATAGCCATCAGATTTGCATTACATTCGATTTTGGGCAAGTAGGTTATTAAGCCAAAATATGGTGCAAACATGGAATTGGAACGCAGTGCAACGGCTGATTGGGATGGGATGGGATACATAGGAAGTCAAACAAGGCGAATTCTATCGCTGTATCTCATAAAATTCTTAAAAATATTACTACGATTGATTAAGACTTCGTCTTTGAAATAGCGACCTGATCTCGAGCCACGCCATTATTATGATAAAATGTAGCCAATAATTTTGATCCATTGTCCATCACATCCACATTTAGAAAACCATGCAACAGAAGTTGCTTTACTATGTAAGGCGCTTGACCTGTAAAATTATAAAATTCTGCCCCACCAGTTCCTAATGTAAGGAATATTTGCCCTTTTCGAATATTATCATATTGTTCAGTATTCCTATTTGTAATTATCGGAGTATACTGTCTGGTGAAATTGTATGAGATGGGATATGTACGTTGATAGTTGTGATTATGAGCCTGGAGTACAAGATCCACATGATATTTATCGAATAGTGGATGGTAGGCATCTTGCAGTTCGTCCAGACCAGGATGAGTAGTATTTGAAGAATAGAATGGCCTAAATGAGTACACAATTATCCAATTAATGCTCTTATTTTCATGTGCACTCTTAAGATCATCTTTAACAAATTGATACTGATCCGAGGTAACATTGTAGGGTATAAATGAATTCTTAGGAGTTGCCATAGCGAGGAAATGCACATTTTTGAAGTTGAAGGAATAATAGGGTTTGGTAAGATTAAAATGCTTTAGGTATTGATCATAAGTAACATTACCATGAGAAACATCATGTTCTCCAAAAGACATCTTAAATTTAGTGATGTTCTCTAAGGGCGCGATCATTTTAAACCAACAATTTGGATTGCTTTTATATGCAAGATCACCTAATGCTAGTACTAGTTCTGGCTTCATGTTAGCCATATCCTTAATCGTTGTTTTCGCCTCACGATTGCAACCAAAATCCCCAGCAACCACAAAATTAAATTCATTTAGCTTTGAACTAACTGTGCTATTGTCATAGCCATGAGCGAAGCCAAGCAAGGAACCTACCGAAAATGAAAACAGAATAATAAAATAGAAAACTGGAGCGTATGAATGCAAAATATTTTTTCGAAGATTAAATATATTGAAAATTATCATTTTTATTGAATTCCAATTGAAAAATGCAAATTTAATAGATTCGAATACCGCCTCTGATTACATAAAATAGAGTTTGCTCAACTTCATCAGGATAAACTTGAGATGTTTTTTTACTTAAAAAGGTCAAAGGCAAAGGTATGTACTTCAATTAGAATATATATAATATGGTACCAAGTGGCTAAAAATCTGACTTATTAACAACGAATTTTTATCCAGTATATTTCGCTCAAATCATAATCATCCATTTAGATATTTGTATCAATTAACTTATTTTACCCTACATTTAATTGGATTTATGAAAAATATCTCTGTGATGATGCTAACAGCGTTGCTTGTCGTAATAATTTCTTCATTATTTACCTTCTCTTTTGGCCAGAAACAAGAGTCAAATCTTGCATCTGATATTTTTAATAATAAAACCCTTACAGTACCCAGTAATGTAAAGAACTTTGTAATCCTTATACCAAATGAAGCGCACGAATCGCCCGCTTTAATAAAGGATCAAAGACTAATAAATCAGCCATATGTTCCACAAAATCTAGTCGTTGGTCATGACACTAAAGTTATATGGTTTGTGGGCGATGTAGGACATACTCGCAGGGTGAATTTAACCGACACAAATTCAAAGGAAGTCTATAATGCCCTTTTGCACTTCAATTCTGCTAGCAAGCCCCTATCCTTAAACCAAACTGGCAAGTTCACTTACTCGGAATTTAAAGCAAACAAAGAAGATCCAAATTTTGTAATGAAAGGGAGTATAACTGTTGCTGGAAATAATAACGGATCCAGTATAGGTGAAAATAAGAACTCAAAGGGCAATTTTGATAATATGGCTGTATTAATGGTTCCAACACAGGATATCAATAAACATACTAATACACTCGATAAAAATGATATGAATATCCTAAGTGAATATTCATTCAAGGATCTAAGACAAACGGGTGGTGGAGGCGCTAATCAAACTTTGCTTGTCCTTGGCAGCAACGATCCAATAAATACGATCACCTCAGTTCTTAAAAAGATAACCACTTCCCTGCCGTATAGTTAGCTTGCGATGTTGATTATTAATGACATGATTTCTAATTCATTCGATTAAACAATTCAAGGTAAAATTTGTATTTTTAGGATCGGTTTAAACATCTCAGCAGCTGAGTTTAATGTCAATACTCCTGCTCTATCAGTTGCAAAAGGATATAAAATTTATTTTATTAAAAGAGGTTTAATCAGGAGGAGGGCCTAATTCCTCTTTCCCTTCCATCATTTTATCATATGACATATCCTTGTAATACCTTTCGTAAAACGATACGTGGCTTGATTCTAATCCCATCAGAGATTCGTGAACCCTTTGAGCCGCTTCGCGGCCCTTTTCCATAGCTTTAACAATTAAAGTTTCTCCACTTGTAACATCACCTGCTGCAAAGACCTTCTTCATAGAGGTTTTGAACTCGTCGGTAATTGCAATTGAATTACGTTTGCCGGTATTAATTCCAGCGTTCTTTTGCAAAAAGGAATTTGGACCTCTTCCAATAGCTATCAATAGAGTAGAGCATTTCATTTTAATTTCCGAATTTGGTGTAATTAGCGGTTGTTT